>Ga0326726_10006656_pt1 | contig 10399 bp, 9 predicted proteins | sample MHFenrmetagenome_2_FD_207603 | JGI IMG/M metagenome (GOLD analysis project Ga0326726, IMG submission 207603) | Lab enriched peat soil microbial communities from Michigan Hollow, Ithaca, NY, United States - MHF15MN | ecosystem: Environmental > Terrestrial > Soil > Wetlands > Peat | place: USA... | reverse complement strand
GGGGCCCGGCCGCAATCTCTCACAATCCTAAGGGTTCGTTCCGCTCATCAATCAGGCGGCCGCTGCGTGCTTCTTGGCCTTCGCGTGATGCTTGGTCTTGTGATGGGACTTATGCTCGCCCGCGGGCTTTACCATTGCATCCATCAACGCCTTCTGGGCGTCAACGTAGCTTCTCACTCCTTCCCGCGTTAGCTCCGTGAACGGCACGAAGGGAAATGGCTTCAGGAGTTCCAGGGCCTTGCCGGCCGTTTTCGTGTTGGCGTTCATTTGCTGCCCGGCCAGATCAACCAACTTCCTTTGGGCCTCGATGAATGATTCGGTTGCCTGTCGCGCCAGTGCGGTCAACTCGGTCTTCTTAATTTTCTTGAAGCCGTTGCTGTGCTTGGCACCGGTGGCTTTGGCGGTCTCGTCGGCAATGACATCCATGAATTGTTTCTGGGCTTTGACAAAGTTCTCCATGCCTTCTTTGGCCAGTTCCGCCAGGATCTCAGTCTGGTACGGCTTTCCGGCCTTGGCAGCCTCCACCCAGGTGTGGGTCTGCTTTCCGGCGATCTTCAGGAACTCCTGCTGCATGTGGATAAATGTCTCCACGCTACGTCGCAGCAGATCGACTGCATGGGCCGCGCGCTGGTCTCCAATCCGTTCCTTCACGCCGGACATGAGGATTTCATGTTGTTTCAGTCCGAGCTCCAGCAACACTTTCTGCCCCTCAATGAAATTGGTTACGCCCTCCCCAGCTATTTCACCCAGAATGGCTGCGGGCGAGTGTTGCGGATCGGTCAGTTGTTGCCGCACAGAGTGCATGACGCTTGCATTCTGCCGCATGGCGAGATCCAGCAGGATCCGTTGCGTAGAAAAGAAACTCTGTACGCCTTGTTGGGCCCAGCTGGAAAGAAGAGTTACAAAGGACGGCTCCCGAGTTCGGGAGGACTCTGATTTTACCGTTGCCGGCATTTTGATACCTCCATATGAGTTCTTAATAGTTATGCTGCACTGCAGCATTCAAATAAACAATACGAGTTTATGGAGTTTATGTCAATATGTATTTGTTCCTTGTGCATTGCAACATGGGAGGAGGCGGAGTGAAACCCGGCACCATTGTCATCAAGAAGTATGGAAACCGCAGGCTGTACGACACCGCCGGAAGCCGTTACGTGAATCTCGACGATATTGCCGGATTCGTTCGCCAGGGCAAGGACGTGCAAGTGGTGGACGCGAAAACCGGACAGGACCTCACCCGGGTCACTCTGACCCAGGTCATCATGGAAGATGCCAAGGAGAAGCCTACGGGGCTGCCGCTCGAGCTGCTGCGCCAGCTCGTCGTCGCCTCCGATGAGGTACGGCAGGAGTTCGTCATGTGGTATCTGAAATCCGCCTTTGACGCCTACCAGAAGGTGCAGGACGCGGTACAGAGCCGCCTGGGCGAGGTCCAATCCGCCATTCTGTCCCCGATGGACATGATGAAGAAGTTTCTGGGCGAGGCACCACCGGCACAGCCGCGACCTCAGGCCGAACCGGAACTCGATGGCTTGCGCAAGCGAGTGGCAGAACTGGAGGCACGCCTCCAAAAGCCTGCGCCACGAAAACGCTCGCGGAAAAAGCGCTAAAAGGGTGTTACGAGTCGCGAAACAGCGTCATCCTGAGTCGAGGCATCGCAGAACGTAGCGATTGCGAAATCGAAAAAAGCCGGGTTCGGCCCAAAGGCATCGAATAGCCCGAATGTGCTATGGAGCCGGCAATGACATCAAGGTATAATCTGGTGTTATCAAGCGTCGGCCCGCGCTTGCTGCAATTTCGGGGCGACAAACATGCTGGATGCGGCGCCGAGCCAGGACGAAATTGCACAAAAAGAGACGGGCAATAAGTCGATCGAAGGCTGAGTCTCGCAAACACGACCCTAATATTGACTTCTCGCCCTGGACGGAAGCGCTCTTCGCGGCCGAGATTCTTCTGTTGCACGCAACTCCCATTTATTACGGCTTCGGCGTGCCGCAAGGGGATGACTCAGGGGTCGTCATCATTCCCGGTTTTCTCGGGACCGACCTTTATTTGATGGAACTCCACGGCTGGCTGGGGCGCATTGGTTACCGGCCGTATTTTTCCGGCATCGGGATCAACGCCGACTGCCCTAACCTCCTGATCCAGCGTCATCTGAACGAGACCATAGAAAGAGCGCGGGCGGAGACGGGACGAAAAATTCACCTGATCGGTCATAGCCTTGGAGGAGTCATCGCGCGCGCGGTGGCACGCCAGCGGCCCCGGGATGTTGCCTCTGTTATTACGCTGGCCTCACCCATTCGCGGCACGGTAACCAGTCGAACGGTTCTTCACGCCGCCGAAGCGGTCCGCCTGCGTATCCTCCAGGAGCATGGCCGCGGAGTACTGCCAGCCTGCTACACCGGGCGTTGCACCTGCAATTTTGTTGATTCGTTGAAGCGCGACATTCCGGACCACATGCTTCAAACTGCGATTTACACCCGCCATGACGGCATCGTGAGTTGGCGGTATTGCATGACCACTGATCCTGAGTCCAATTTTGAAGTGCCGGGCACGCACATCGGGATGGCCTTTAACCCGTCGGCGTACACCATTGTCGCCGAGCGCCTGGCCAAGACTCATGGCTCTCAGTGAGGTCCCGGGCCGCCCATCTCCACCACCGCCCCCGCAGTCGTCTCCAGTTTCTCGACCAGTCCTCCGCGTGGCTTCAGGCACAGCGTCGCCCTCGCCAGGCTGTTGTTCATCACTTCCAGGCTGCCGCTACAGTCGGTTTTCAGGTACGGCAAGCGATGCATACTTTCACCGCAACCGTCGAACGCAACCTCCAGTTCAAATCCATCGCGTGTGCTACAAGAAAAATCCCAGCGTAAATTTTCCCGGTCTTTCTTGATCTCCTTTAAATTACGGAAGACGCGCTGTTCCGCGTTATGCCAGAGCACGGCTTTGCGAAAGACCAGCCCGAATGGCATTTCATAAACCAGGACTTCGAACGTGGTGGGCGCACCATCAGGTCGAAGAAAATATGCATGTGCCCAACGCCAGAACTTACGATGCCGGTAGCCACAGTTATGCCCTTGCACTCCAAATCCCAGAGGGTCCCCTTGAAAACGACGGCCATCCAGCGTGATCTGACCGGAAAAAAGGGCGTCAGAATGCGGCGTTCGCGAGAAACCAATCCAGCCCTTGCTGCTCAGGCAGGCACGAAACGTGGAATGAAATTGCAGGTCCCACGAAATTGAGTGTCCCCGTACGTCCAACGCTCCCCGGCAGGAGTTCTGCTGAATCGCGTTGTTGCTCATTCGCAAATGGAATGGGTCTCGCCCTCTCGCGCTCAGTTCCAGCCCCGCCAACGGAAATCCCTGAATGAAGCTTTGCGGCTTTCCATCCTTCGGAAACCAGGTCGCCCACAGTTGCAGCGGCATTCCCGCCGGGTTCCCAGGACAACCTCCTCGGCCAGGATTCATCAGCAAGTATCGGAACCACCACGCCCCGCCACCGTCCGCCAGACCCAGGCGAACGAACCAGACTTCATAGCGGCGGCGAGTTGACAGTGAGGAGAAGGCTTCGTTCAGCGTTTCAGCTGGCTTAATTCGGGGACTACTCATCTTCGACGAAATCATACTCCAGTTGGCTAGTCTGGCTGACTCGCGACTAGCCCCTTTCGACGGGTCTATACTCTGGAGTGAACTTGTTGAAAGGAGCGACCCGATGAAACGCGCAAGCCTTCTACTCCTGCTGATGTTCATCCTGACCTCTCTGGTGCAGGCGCAGGACAACTCCCCACAGGCACCATCATCCGCGACTGGCCCCAGTACGCACGGCCAGATGCACAGCGAACACCATCGGAAAATGATGGAGATGCACCAGCAACACATGGAGGCCATGAAGGCCGACATGGCGAAGATGAAGTCCTCCCTCGCGCAGATGAAGGCCAACCTGGCCAAGATCAGCGATCCCACTGAGAAGGGAAGCTGGCAGAGCAATGTGGATATGTGGGAAGTCCTGATTGGGCACATGGAGCAGATGTCAAAGCACATGGAAGCCATGGGTCACGGTATGGGTGGCATGGATCACGGAATGATGCATGACCACGGTAAGGGTGGTCCCGCTTCTCCTCCTCCAGCCGAAAAGAAACCGGAGTAGCGCATGGCTGTATTGCACGTGAAAATTATTTTGCGCCGGACGGCTCAGGCAGAGGGAACAAGGGACAGGTAACGAGCCGCTGCCTCGGGCGAAACCGGATTGTAGAAAAATCCGGAAGCCCACTCGAAGCCAGTAATAGGAAAAACCTGGGGCAGGATTTCTATATGCCAATGGAAGTCATCCTCAATTGTCTTCCAATAGCCCTCTCTTGGACGGGGAAAAGGGCGGTCGTGGAGGCTTAGATTGTAGGGCGGCCCGTCGATGCGCTGCTCCAGTTTCTGCAGCACATCGCGCAGGATCCGAGCCAGGTTCTCCATTTGGGCTGCGCTCATCCGGCTGAAGGTGCTGCTGTGAAATTTAGGGAGCACGCACATCTCAAAGGGAAAGCGCGACGCAAACGGAGCAAATGCGACGAAATCTTCGTTTTCGGCAATCAGTCGCTTTCGCGCCTTCAGCTCCTGCTGGAGCACGTCGCAGTAGATGCAGCGCTCCTTAAGGGCAAAGTAGTCACGAGCGATCATGAGTTTCGTCTTAACTGCGCGCGGCGTTACCGGAAGGGCCATCAGCTGCGAGATGGGATGACTAATCGTCAGCGCGCCCGCTCCTACCCCGTAATTCTTGAAGATCAACACATAGCGCACACGCGTGTCCCCTTCAAGATCGACGATGCGAGCGATATAGGCCCTGATGATGTCGGAAATTTCCCTGATTTCCAGTTCGTGCAGGTTACGGTCGTGCCGCGCAGTCTCGGCAATGATCTCGTGTGCACCCACACCGTTCATCAGATCGTGTAGCGCTTCGGCACGCCGTCCCAGATCGCCTTCAATCCGCAGCCGGGGTCGGGAATTGGGCACCACCCGAACCGACCATCCCGGCCCGTTAGGAGAAGATCCTCGATTCCGGATTGCGAAGACTTCTGGTGGCGTCGCGGCCTCGTTGCCTTCACAAAATGGACAGAAGCCTGTGCCGCTTGTGAATTTTTCGAAGCGAAAGTCTCGGGGCTGCACGCCGTCATTCTCCCCCACGATGACCCACCGGTCAGTGAAAATGTCTTTGCGCATTTGGGTCATGCGGACCGATCCTGCGAAAAGGGATTTCGTGGACTACCCAGCAGCACTGGGCTTGGCTTCAACAGCAGGGTTCCTGGCTGCGACGCAGTATATACCACCGATTGCAGCAGCCGTGGGCATTAAGCCCACGGCCTGGTGAAGGACCCCTTAGTCTTCTCGCGGCTTCCGCCGTCCCACTCGGTCCAGGATTCGGCGCACTTTCTTCGGTGACACGGAAAGGCGGGTTGCCACGCGCGAAACCTTCCGGCCTTCGCGTTCCCAGACCTTGGGAATGATCAGTTCGGCGAATTCTTCGCTAATCTGCTGGAAAGTCTTATCGCCAACCGAGCCTTGCGACCACGCGCGCAACGTGGGATTCACGCTGCCGCCGCGCAAGACCTTGGACTTCAGGCTCTGCAGGTCTTCCCAGGCGCTGTCGGCGTGGTCGCCCTTGGTGAGCGTGAGCGCCTGGTCGTAGCAGCGCCGTGCCGCATCTGGATCGTCAAAGAAGCGGTTGCAGTACGTCAGCCCCTGCCAAACGTGGGTATGCGCAAGCAGACGCCGGTTCTGGGTGTGTTTTGCCAGTTCGATGGCTTCGTGAGCGAAATCCTGGGCCAGGCGGGCGTGGTTGCCGGGTTCGGTGCTTTCGCCGATCCCTTCCTCCACCAGAGCGTTTTCGATCATGCAGAGCAGCAGGCGCGCCCGCGCCATCAGGATGTGGTCACGCTTTTCTTCGCCCAGGCGAAAGGCGGTCTTCGCCGCCGCTTCGGCATGTTCGAGATCGCCGTTGTCCAGATGGAGATAGGCGTAGTTCAGGTGCACGCTGCCCAGGCCGTGGTGGTTTTCATACTGCTCGTAGATGGCCGCAGCTTCGGCGAGTTCGGCCAGAGCCTCCTGGCGGAGCTGCTCAAAGCGGCCGCGATACTGCGGCTTGCCCTGGCCATTGCTGGCTCGCCCGCGCGTGGCGGCCTTGCGGCGGCGGGCCGCGTCGGCGTCAATCTTACGTCGCAATTGCAGGGCGATGAGGCGCTTGACGTACGCCATGTTGTTCAGTGAGCGCGCCACGTTGCGATGCAGCGGATCTCGTTTCTTGTACTGCGCGATGGCCCGGGCAAAACTGTCAATGGCGTGCTGGTAGCGTCCCTGGCGGCGTGCAATCCGGCCATAGGAGGAATGAATGTTGCCGAGGGTGAGGAAATCATCGGTCTTGCTGAGGATGGCTTCGGCCTCATGCAGGATGTCAATGGCCAGCTTCACGTCTCCCTTCTGAAAGAAGAGCCAGCTCTCCAGCACTCGCATGACGGCGGCCATCGGTTCATGACCGAGATCGGAGGCGAGTTCTCTGCCCTTGACCGCAAACGCCAGCGCCTGGTCATACTCTCCCTTCATGCGCAGGCAGCGGCCCTTCCAGAAATTGGCGATGGCCAGGAGTTCGTTGTCGTCGGTCTCCGCCTCGAGACTCAGGACAAAATCAAAGTGCCGAAGGGCCTCATCCTTCGACTCTTCGCTCATCGCCACCATGCCCTCCGCCATGCGCAAATACAGGTAATCATGCAGAGGCAGGCGGGCGCGCACAGCTTTGGAGAAACGGGCGACAATTTCCTTGACCAGTCCAGGACGCTGGAAGCCGACGTCCACCCACTGCGCCAGATAGCCGGCGAAGGCCGCAGCGTTTCTTTGTCCTGGATCGAACGAGGTCAGCAGACCACGGTGTTCCTCCAGGCGCGCCAGGCCGCGTCCCACGCGGCGGCAGACCAGGTCTTCCTTGAGTTGCGCTAGAAACTCATCCAAGATCTCGGTGGAGTTGGGGCTCATCTTCCACGCAGGCGTGCTGCGTATTCCTAGTCGATGTAATCATAAGCCACCAGGGTCAGGAATTCCGCGAAATCCGGGCTGGTCATCATGCGGTCGTAGATCTCGGCGGCTTCCGCGATGCGGCCGCCTTTCAGTTTACTCTTCTGCTCGGCGATCACTCGGCGCACCAACTCTTGCGTGACTGGACGGCCATCGCTCAGCCTGGCGCCATGGCGCACCCATTGCCACACTTGGGCGCGGCAGATTTCGGCCGTGGCGGCGTCTTCCATGAGGTTGTAGATGGGGACGCAGCCCGAGCCGCGCAGCCACGACTCCAGATACTGCAAGCCCACATCAATGTTCCAGCGCAGACCTTCCTCGGTAATCTTGCCTTCCGGGACGACGAGCAGGTCTTTGGCGGCAACGCGCACGTCTTCGCGGCGGCGGCCGATCTGATTGGCCTCCTTCATGTGCGCGTCAAAGATTTCTTTCGCCACTGGCACCAGCCCGGGATGGGCCACCCAGGTGCCATCGTGTCCAGCATGGACCTCGCGGAATTTGTCCTGGCGCACCTTGTCGAGCGCCTTCTCGTTGGCCGCGGGATCGTTCTTGATGGGAATCTGCGCCGCCATTCCGCCCATGGCGTGAATGCCGCGGCGGTGGCAGGTGCGGATCAGCAGGTCCACATAAGACTTCAGGAAATGCTTTTCCATGGTCACCGTCGAGCGATCGGGCAGCACGAACTCCGGACGGTTCCGGAATTTCTTGATGAAACTGAAAATGTAGTCCCAGCGGCCGCAGTTCAGGCCGGAGGAATGTTGCCGCAGCTCGTAGAGGATTTCGTCCATTTCAAAAGCTGCGAGGATGGTTTCGATCAGCACCGTGGCGCGGATGGTGCCGCGGGGTATGCCGAGTTCGTCCTGTGCGAAGCAGAAGATGTCGTTCCATAGGCGAGCTTCGAGATGACTCTCCATCTTGGGGAGGTAGAAATAGGGGCCGGTCCCTTTGCGGATCAGACGCTGCGCGTTGTGAAAGAAATAGAGCCCGAAATCAAACAGCGAACCGGAGATGGGCTTGCCATCCACCTGGAAATGCCTTTCCACCAGATGCCAGCCCCGCGGACGCACCAGCAACGTGGCCACGGAGGAATTGAGTTCGTAGCGCTTCCCCTCCGGACTCACATAGCTGATCGTGCCGCCGACAGCGTCGCGCAGATTGAACTGGCCTTCGAGATTGTTCTGCCAGGTGGGCGAGTTCGAGTCTTCGAAATCCGCCATGAAAACATTGGCGCCGGAGTTCAGCGCATTGATGATCATTTTGCGATCCACCGGGCCCGTGATCTCCACCCGGCGGTCGCGCAGGTCGGGCGGAATGGGCGCAACGGTCCAGTCCGCCTCACGAATGTGAGCGGTTTCGGGAAGGAAGTCGGGGAGCTGGCCGGCGTCGATTTGTTGCTGGCGGGCGGCCCGGCGGGAAAGAAGCTCCTCGCGGCGTGCTTCAAACTCGCGGGCCAGTCTGGTCAGGAAAGCGCTGGCTTCCGCAGTAAGAATCTGCGTCTCAACTTCATTGCGGAGGGCTGTGGTGGTTGTCATGTACATCATTGTAATAGGGTGAAAAGGAAGCCTCCCGCGCACCTGGGTCAAAACGGACGACCAGGCCAATATGGACGACCCGGCTTGGACTCGTCCGGCAAATGGGTTCTACTGCGTATCAGCCGGCATGCCGGACAGGATAACGCAGCCATGCACAATCTCAGCTCCGCGGAACTCACCAAGCAGTGGCACAGCAACAGCCGTTGGATAGGAACAAAACGCCCTTACAGCAGCCAGCAAGTGGACAAGTTGCGCGGCTCGTTCCAAGTCGAGCACACGCTGGCGCGCCTGGGCGCGGAGCGCCTGTGGTGGCTACTGCATAACGAAGAGTACGTGCCTGCCCTCGGCGCCCTCACCGGCAATCAGGCGGTGCAGCAGGTGCAGGCTGGGCTGAAAGCGATCTATCTCAGTGGCTGGCAGGTCGCCGCCGACGCCAACGACTCGGGTCACATGTATCCCGATCAGAGTTTGTATCCGTCCGACAGTGTTCCGAACGTCATTCGACGGATCAACAATGCCCTGATGCGCGCCGACCAGATCCATCACATGGATGGAAAGAACGGCTTGCACTGGATGGCCCCCATCGTGGCCGACGCCGAAGCCGGATTCGGCGGCACCCTGAACGCCTTCGAATTGATGAAAGCGATGATCGAGGCCGGCGCCGCCTGTGTGCATTTTGAAGATCAGCTCTCTTCCGCCAAGAAGTGCGGTCACCTCGGCGGAAAGGTTCTGGTGCCGACCTCGGAAGCGATCCAGAAGCTGGTAGCGGCTCGCCTGGCAGCTGATGTGCTGGGTGTACCGACGCTGATCATGGCGCGCACCGACGCCAACAGCGCGTACCTGCTTACCAGCGACATCGACCGGCGCGACCGTGAATTTGTCACTGGAGAGAGAACCTCGGAGGGCTTTTTCAAGATTCGCGGCGGTATCGAGTCTGCCATCGCGCGCGGCCTCGCCTACGCTCCGTACGCGGACCTGATCTGGTGTGAGACTTCGGAACCGAACGTGGAAGAAGCCCGCCGGTTCGCGGAAGCGATTCATGCCAAGTATCCGGGAAAGCTTCTGGCTTACAACTGTTCGCCCTCGTTCAACTGGAAGAAGAAACTGGACGATGCAACCATCGCCAGCTTCCAGCCTGAGCTGGCCAAGATGGGATACAAGTTCCAGTTTGTCACGCTGGCCGGATTCCACGCCCTGAACCTGAGCATGTTCGAGCTGGCACGCGGCTACAAAGATAGCGGCATGACCGCGTATTCTCGCCTGCAGGAGAAAGAATTCAGCCGGGAATCGGAGTATGGATACCAGGCTGTGAAGCACCAGCGCTTCGTGGGCACGGGATACTTCGATGCACTCACGCAGGTGATTGCCGGTGGCCTGTCCTCAACCACGGCGCTGAACGGTTCCACCGAGCAGGATCAGTTCGCAGAGATGAAGCCTCTCGTGCACCCGAAACACGGACCGGACGCGGCCTGCCAGCCGATTCTGGGCCAGTGCCCGTCCACGAACTGCGTGCCCGAATTCATTCCGACCCACGAGGAATCGCTCCTGCCCTCGGGAGATTAGGCCGAGCCACGATGAGGGGATGGGCGCGGGCTCCGCCCCTATCCGAGCAGTCCTACTCAGGAGGGCGCCCCGTCCAAGCTTCGCTTGGGCGGGGTTTTTCTTGCGCAGTTTGCCGGCACCGCGACTGCATCGCCAGCGCTTGCCGACGCCTAGGCTTTAGCTGGCGGTTTTGGTGGAATCTCGGCGTAGCCGGGGGTAGCCTGAGCGAGATTCTTGTCCAGCGAAGCCTTCGCGTCGCCGATGGACCAGCGAATTCCCCCC
>Ga0326726_10006655_pt1 | contig 10402 bp, 9 predicted proteins | sample MHFenrmetagenome_2_FD_207603 | JGI IMG/M metagenome (GOLD analysis project Ga0326726, IMG submission 207603) | Lab enriched peat soil microbial communities from Michigan Hollow, Ithaca, NY, United States - MHF15MN | ecosystem: Environmental > Terrestrial > Soil > Wetlands > Peat | place: USA... | reverse complement strand
CAGAACGAAGTAGCGCACATCGGACGTGCTGTCCCAAACTCGCAATTCTTTAGCGCTGGGAATTTCCAGTTGGAACAAATCTCTGACGCAGGCGCGCGGGTTTTGCACGATGTTGGTGCGATAACTCTCATGCTTGTACCACCAGGGGGTGTCGCCGAGGATGTCGTAGGGATAACAAGAGCATAATGTGCAGACGACGACATTGTGCGTCTGCCCGGTGTTTTCAACGACGACCAATTTGCCGACCTTGCCCTGGTGGACGCCCATTTCTCTGAGCGCCTCACGGCCGGTATCGAGCAAAGCCCGTTTGAATTCGGGATCGGTCCACGCCTTGGCAACGATGATGCCGCCGGCCCAGGGCCGCTCGTCATGTAATTGCTTCCACCGTCGCGCCAAGTCCGCGCGCGTCGCCCAGCCGCGTAGAATTAGAGCTTGGACAAAAACTTCGAGCAACTCAGTGTAGTCGGTCAAGTCCTGCCGCAGGTTCTCCATGCGCTCTTCGAGCGTGCCCTGATGCTCTTTCTTTTTGATCTTGAAGAAATCATCGTAGTCTCCGCGCTCCTTGCGGTTGTCCTCGGTGACCATGTCCATGCCTTCGACAGTACGCGCCGAAACCAGGGCGATGCCTTTGACGTATTCATCGAGCCACTCTTCCAAAAAACGCACCCGCGCTTCGATATTCTTTCCCTGGGGCTTGGCGATCTTGAAGAAATGGTCTCTCTTCTTGAACGTCGCGCGGACTTTGAGCAAATCGTAAAACGTCACGACGTTGCGCCGCAGTAAATAAAAAATCCGCGGCTCGAAGCGTTTAGCGCGGTAATACTCTAAGTCTTCCTCGACCGCTTTAACATGCGCCATGTAATCATGCATGTGGCCTTCGAACGGCTTATGTCCATGTTTACCTGACATCTCAAATCCTCCGCGTAACTTCGCCTCAGTGGGTGTCGAAAATCGCTTGATAGAGTTTCAACTTCGCTTTGATCGCATCGCTTTCCGCCGGACTTGGTTTTGCCGGATCAAGCGCTGGCGGCAAGCAGCCAAACTTTAATAAACATGCCATCAGCAGCAGCCGCGCCTTGGTCGCGGTTAGATTGCTGCCGGCGATCGCCAGCGGATCGCGCGTGGCGTCGACGAACCCGCCAGCATTGCCGCGGCCAACTTTGACCACTGGCATGCCGCTAAACGTAGCGCGCTTGAGCGCCGCATCCACCGAGTTGCTCATGGCGCCAAACGGCGCTGAGCCCTCGGCGACAAAGCCGGCGAGCGGTGCCCGCCGCAAATTGTTCTCGATGCGCGCGAGGATATCGACTTCGCTGCTCGCGTCACCGGAAGTGTCTTCGGACAAATAGCGCGCATGCTTGACGATCGTCACCTTAGGAATCGCCGCAGTGAGCAAGTCACCTGCAGCATTTTTAACCGGCACAACGACCGTTCCGATGGTTGAACCTTGAACCTCGCTAGGCAGGACGGTTCGATTTACTGCTGAATTGTGCGTATGCCGTTTGATCGGCTTAAATGAAAACTGTGGCGCCCCGGGATGGCCCATCCTACCGATGATGCCGCCATGCCCGCCGGTGGCGAGGTAGCCGCCCGGGCGAGCGTCGGCTTTTTGCACATCGCGCGAGGTAAAAATCTGCTCGTCGAGAATCGCCACAGCGCCGATACAATCCCGGCCCTGCTCGTCGGCCCAAATCTTCGACGTAATGTAAGCCACCGAGTCGACGATGTTACGGTCGCCGTCGTTGCCGATGGCTCCATGTGGGCGTTGGGAGGAATTACCGACAATTGGTACTGTGGTGTCGATCAACAAATTGAGCCAGTAGATGGTTTCTTCGACGAATGGACTCCCCTCGAGCCAGATGCCGCCGGAATATTTGCCGCTACCCAAAGCTTGTTGCACCACATTGGTCAATCGCGCGAGTGCAGCCATGGGCGGCTCTTTGCGCAGATAGCCCGGGCGATAGGGGAAAAAATCGTTGCCGCGAGTCTCCGGCGGAATATCGCCTGCGCCGATATCGGTCCGTTCGCTCTCACGCCGTCCTTGCGCGTAACCGCCTGATGGCAAGGCGCGGTAAAAGTCGAAGTCCGCTTTGGCCGTTAGCAGACAACCGACGCCTTCATCGGAAATGCCTAAACGATCGATCTCTTCGAACAGCCGTGACCCATCGGGGAAAAATGGCACGCGAACCCGCTCCGCAGAAACATTTTTCTCCGTGCCGTCCATTTCCCAGGGCTGGCCGTTGGCTTGGCGCGCGATGTAGGGCAGCGGATAGAGTCCGTCTTCCGGTTTAAGTGTGATTTCATAAACCGGCTTGTCAGCGGCGCTACTGCGTTCCCTGTGAAAAACTCCAGACAAGTCGAGATAGCCGTCCGGCGGCGCGTAAAGCTCGGCGTGATCGCGCTCCAAAGGGTGAGCGGAAAATTGATCGACATAGACCGTCACCGGCGCCGCCAAGCGCTGGGAACGCAGCACATCGAATCGCATCGGCGATCCGTCTTTGTTGGTACGCAGAGGCAAGCCGTATTTTTCCCGCGCCTTGTTGCTGGTCACCAACGGTTCGCTGTTTTGGATCGTCGCCGTCGGTCCGGAAAATACCGCGATGCGCGGTTTCGCTTCACTGCCCGGGTCAGCCATCATGAACTCGCTGGACTAGATTGAACGAAATTGCTGCAGCTTATTTGAGCTCAAACGGCAGCTGCTTGGGTCCATAGCCCTGCCAGTATTTGTTGGTCGCTGGATCGTAGCGCCCTTGGAGAAAACCGCCGGCCTTTTCCGCACGCACAATGATCGCCACCGTCCGCTCCTCGCCGCTCTCTTCCGCGTGAATCGCATAGGGCGGAACCAAATCGATCTTGCCGGCGCCGACTTTGACGTTCACCGACTTGCGAACCTCGGCGTAATCCGGCTTCGACCCATCGTCGAGCCGCTCGTAACGCTCGATCGACTCCGAACCGTCGAGCACGCCGTAGAGCGTCCAGTTATGCGCATGATCGTGGATCGCCGTGCGCGTGCGCGGCGCCTTGATCAAACCATTAATGACGAATTTGTAATCGGGATCCTCGTAGAAAAGTAGATTCTCAGCGCGCTCGCCGCCTTGGGAGCAATCCGGCCAATGTTTTGACTGTTCTTTCACCGCCTGATCGGCGATCAGCTCCTGGAGGAGCGGCGTCATTTTTTCCCAGCGTTTCGCCGGGTCAGCTTCTTCAGCGTGAAGCTTGCGCGCGGAATCGATAAATTTCTTTACAGCGGACATGGGCACCTCCTTCAGCGTAATGCCAATTGTGACGAGCTAACGAATTATTAGTCCGGCGCGATGGTGCTCGTCAAGCTGGCTTAAAGATTTCAAATTCCAGAACAAAAAAGGCTCCGACAGCGATCAAGCCGGCGAAGCCTTTGGAATGGGTTAGCTGATCGACCTTAGGTGCCGTGATCCCACGAGGTCAAATAATGCTGCTGCTCTTTGGAAAGGGTATCGATACGGATACCCATGGAGCTGAGTTTTAATTTGGCGACCCAATTTTCGACGTCAACGGGTACTTCATAGACTTTCGGAGTGAGAGACTTTTGTTTCTTGACCGCCCACTCCGAGGCCAGTGCCTGGGTTGCAAAACTCATGTCCATGACCGACGCAGGGTGGCCTTCGGCAGCGGCCAAATTGACTAACCGGCCTTCGCCGATCAAGTAAATCCGCCGACCGCCGGGCAACACGTAGGCATCGACGAAGTTGCGCACATTCTTCTCGACCCGGGTCGCCATTTTGGTCAGCGCCTTGATATCGATCTCGATATCGAAGTGACCGGAGTTGCAGATCACGGCGCCGTTCTTCATCAGCTTGAGATGTTCTTCGGCGATCACGTGCATATCGCCGGTCAGGGTGATGAACAGATCGCCAACCCGCGCGGCCTCTTTCATGGTCATCACTTCTAAACCGTCCATCGCCGCTTCCAAGGCGCGAATAGGATCGACTTCGGTAACGATCACTTGGGCGCCCATACCGCGTGCGCGCGATGCCACACCCTTGCCACACCAGCCGTAGCCGGCGACGACCACGCGTTTGCCGGCAATCAGCATATCGGTGGCGCGAATCACGCCGTCGATGGTCGACTGGCCCGTGCCGTAGCGATTGTCGAACAGATGCTTGGTCGCCGCATCATTGACAGCGATGACAGGAATCTTGAGCGCACCGTCTTTTTCCAAGGCGCGTAAACGGATCACACCGGTGGTGGTTTCTTCCATGCTCGCCACCAAGTTAGGAATCAGATGGGTGTAGCCGGTGTGCAGCAACGACACCAAATCGGCGCCGTCATCCATGGTGATCACCGGCTTGTGATCGAGGGCGGCGCGCAGATGGCGATAGTAGGTCTTATTGTCCTCGCCCTTGATCGCATAGGTGGCGATCTTATCATGCTTCACCAGCGACGCAGCGACATCATCTTGCGTCGACAGCGGATTGGAAGCGCAGAGCATCACGTCCGCGCCGCCGGCCTTGAGAGCTTGCACTAGATTCGCGGTCTCGGCGGTAACATGCAAGCAGGCCGAGAAACGCATACCGCGCAGCGGTTTTTCCTTGGCGAAGCGCTCTTTTACCCGCTGCAATACCGGCATGTCTTGGCCAGCCCAGAGAATCCGTTTGCGCCCGCCATCGGCCAAGCGCATATCTTTAACGTCGTATTTCTTTCCCGCCATTTTTTCCGTTTCCTCTCGTCAATTGGTTGTAGTGAAAATCGTGAAGAGTGAATTCGCGTAACCATCACTTGTGAATCACAGGGTACGCTTAGCGCACCCTGCTCGGTACAATTTGAGTCGTGGTGATGAAAAATGACCCGCCGACACCGGGCGAACAATTGCTAAACCCGGCCAGCAGCTTTCTTGAGATCGGCGGCGCGATCGGTCTTTTCCCAGGTGAACATGCCCTCTTCCGGCGCGCGGCCAAAGTGGCCGTAGGCCGCCGTGGCGCGATAGATCGGCCGCTTTAGATCGAGAGTCTGAATAATACCCTTGGGGCTCAAATCGAAACTGTCTTGAACGATTTTGGCGATCTTATCTTCAGGAATCTTCGCGGTGCCGAAGGTGTCGACCAGAACCGAAACCGGCTGGGCCACGCCGATGACATAGGCGAGCTGCACTTCGCAACGCTGAGCCAGTTCCGCCGCGACGATATTCTTAGCCACGTAGCGTGCCATATAGGCCGCGCTACGGTCGACCTTTGACGGGTCCTTGCCCGAGAAGGCACCGCCGCCATGCCGGCCCATGCCGCCGTAGGTGTCGACGATAATTTTTCGGCCGGTCAAACCGCAATCGCCCTGCGGGCCGCCGACAACGAAACGGCCCGTCGGGTTAACATGAAAGACGGTATCTTTGTCCAAATATTCGGCAGGTATCACAGCTTTGATGACGCCGTCGATAATCGTCTCGCGTAATTTCGCATACTCGACATCGGCGCTATGCTGCGTCGAAATCACGACGTTCTTGACTTTGACCGGCTTGCCATCGCGATACTCGACGGTGACCTGGGATTTACTGTCCGGGCGCAGGAAATAAGCCTCGCCGCCTTTGCGGACTTTGGCTAAATAGTGGACCAAACTATGCGCCATCTGGATCGGGAAAGGCATCAATTCGGGAGTCTCGTCGCATGCGTAACCAAACATCATGCCTTGATCGCCGGCGCCCTGCTCCTTGTGCAAGCCTTGGCCCTCGGTCACGCCTTGCGAGATGTCCGGCGACTGCTGTTCCACCGCCGTGAGAATCGCGCAGGTATTGCCGTCAAAACCCATCGACGAATCCGTGTAACCGATTTCGCGCACGACCTCGCGTACGATATCGACATAAGGAACTTTGATCTTGCTGGTGATTTCGCCGGCAACAACGACCATGCCAGTCTTGGCTAAACTCTCGCAGGCAACGCGGCTATCAGGATCGCCGGCAAGGTGGGCATCGAGTATGGCGTCGGATACTTGATCGCACAGTTTATCCGGATGCCCTTCCGAAACGGACTCCGAGGTAAATAAGAAATTTTTGCCGGCCATCAGTACAGACCTCCAACGTTCGAGAAATGCAGCAATTTAATCTGCGCATCCTATCGGATTAGGGGTGGGTAATCAACCTTATTGGCTCTCGTTGAAGCGCGCGTCAATGAGCATTTCAAGCGCTTTCACCGCCTTCTCGGCATCGTCACCGATCGCTTCAATCTGGATTTTGCTCCCCTGTGGCACTCCTAACGACATAACACCCAAAATGCTTCGGCCATCAGTGCTTTGGCCGTCCGCAGAAAAGGTAATTTGAGCGGAAAATTTATTGACGGTCTGCACTAGCAGCGCCGCTGCGCGCGCGTGGACTCCCAGCTTGTTTTTGATCTCGAGCTTCTTGACGACTTTACTCATAACCTCACTTGTCGATGTCCCGATGCTTAATATGGACGCGCAAGCTGCCGCCGCCGAATCGCTTCCGTAGTTCTTCAACCAAGGCCACGGATCGGTGTTGCCCCCCGGTGCAACCCAGACCCAGTGTCAAACTACTTTTGCCCTCGCGTTCGTAGAGCGGTAAAGTAAATTCCAAAAGCGCGTAAAGGCGATCGAGAAAAGCCCGAGTTTCGGAATTGCCAAGTACGTACTCCTCGACCTCCCGATCAAGTCCGTTCTTGCCGCGCAACTCGCTGACGAAATACGGATTGGGAAGAAAGCGCACATCGAAGATGATATCGGTGTCGTGCGGAATACCAAATTTGTAACCGAATGACGTTAGAAACAGGGTCATGCGCCGGGCCGACGGAGCATCGCAAAATTGTTGTTCCATCTCCCGCTTGAGCTGATGCACGTTGAAGTCGCTGGTATCAATCACCTTATCGGCCAAAGCACGGATAGACTCCAAGGCTTTGCGTTCTCGCGAGATGCCTTCCAAGATGGATCCGCCGGCAGCGGACGGATGAGGCCGCCGAGTTTCACTAAAGCGACGCAACAGCACATCATCGGAGGCGTCAAAGAACAGCACTTGAACATGATGCCCGCCGTCGCGCATCTCGGTTAGGACCTCGGGCAATGCGCGCAGAAACTGACTGCCACGCAAATCGACGCCCAATGCAATGCGGATGATGTCTTCCTGGTAGCCTTGGCAAAGCTCAACGAACTTAGGAATCAACGGCGCCGGCAAATTGTCGATGCAAAAAAAACCGTTGTCTTCGAGAGCGCGTATTGCAAAACTCTTACCGGAACCCGAAAGACCAGTGATGATAAATATATCTAAGGCGCTGGCCATAGTTGGACGATTAAAACTTGTCGTCCTCGTCACTGATGAGCGCAAACAACTCTTGCTGGGTTTTTCCCGTCATTAAGCGTTGGCGAAACGCTGCATCCTTCAGGAGCCGTGAAATTCGCGCCAGCGCTTTCAGGTGATCGGCGGCGGCATTCTCCGGAGCGATCAATACAAAAAACAGATGTGTCGGCTCTCCGTCAAGGGAGTTAAAATCCACCCCGGCCTGGCTGCGCGCAAATACGCCGTAGATCTTATCTAAGCCAGGTAACTTGCCATGGGGAATGGCCACACCGTCACCGATCGCCGTTGAGCTGATCCGTTCCCGTTCCTGGAGAACACCGAGGACCCTTTGTCGGTCTAGGTGATCGTACTTGGCGGCTAACCCAGCCGCAAGCTCGACCAGCGCCGCGTCCTTTTCGCGGCTGGCGAGATCGGGGATGACGCTGTGATCGCTAACAAAATCGATAATCTTCACGCGCTTTTCCTTATTAGGCTGAAGTGGTTCTGGTGATCGGGCATTTGATCCGACGCACAGTCCTTGCCGCTCGTCGGGCATAAGTTCGGCGCGGTCATGGCGAAACCATCTAGAAATCGGCTGTCCGTCATCGCCCGCGGATCTCCGTTCGACTACTTGCGCACAAAATGGCGCCGCTTGGATGATGGCAACACGCCCATGGCTTCGCGGTATTTGGCTACGGTTCGGCGGGCGATCTCAATGGAGTCGTCAGACAGCATCGCAGCAATATGCTGATCGCTATAGGGCTTGCGGGGATCTTCGGCCGAGACGATCGCACGAATCTTTTCCTTGACGCTTTCGCTCGCGACATCGTCACCGCCGCGGCTCATCAAACCGCTCTGGAAGAAAAACTTGAGCTCAAATAAGCCTTGTGGGGTATGCACGTATTTGTTGGCTGTCGCCCGACTCACCGTCGACTCATGCATCGAAATGTCTTCAGCGACCTGGCGCAACACCATGGGCTTCAAATGACTCACGCCATGATCGAGAAATTCTTCCTGAAATTTGAAGATGCTCTGGGTAACCTTCATCAGCGTCGCTTGGCGCTGTTGAATACTCTTGATCAGCCAAGTCGCAGCCCGGACTTTTTCCTGGAGGTACTGGCGGGCCTGGTCTTCTTCCGCGCCTTCTTGCCCGGCCATACGGCGATATAACGAACTTACCCGTAGCCGCGGCACACCATCGTCGTTCAGGTAAATCACCCATTCGCCGCTGATTTTCTCGACGAACACATCAGGCAGTACGGTGCGCACGTCGTCTTGCTCAAAGCCGCGCGACGGTTTCGGCTCCAGGGACGCAATCAAGTGCGCGGCATCGACGATCTCATCGACAGTGACACCGAGATCCTTGGCAAGCTTTTCATAGCGCTTCGATTCGAGATAGTTCAAGTGGCCGTCGACGACCCGCACCGCCAGGCTATCGATCAGCTTAAGATTTTCCAACTGGACCAGCAAACACTCGCGCAGGTCCCGCGCCGCGACTCCGACAGGATCGAAAAACTGGATACGCTTGAGCACCGTTTCGGCTTCTTCGGGAGTGCATTCCACCGCGTTGCAAATCTCGTCTAGGCTCAGGGCCAGATAACCGTTCTCATTGATGTTCTGGATGATGTAGAAACCGATGTTCGATTCCCGTTCGCTAATTTTCGACAAACGCAACTGCCAAATCAGATGATCTTCGAGGGAAGTTTTTTTTGTTAAACTATTCTCCCACGATGGCGGTGAGTCGCCATCGTCTGACATCGCTTCGGCGGTCAGCGAGCTATGCACACCGTTGGAATGGCTGTCGAGATACTCTTGCCAATCCAAGGTGCCGATCTTGTCCACGGTGTTGGGCTCACGCGGCGCCACCAATTCGGCGAACTCTTCGGTCGGTTCGCTCTTGGTTTCAGCACGCGGTTGCTCAGCGGCTTCAGGCTCGTCGCTGGCACCCTCTTCCAGAACTGGGTTTTCTAGCAGCTCCTTGAGAACCATTTCTTCAAGCTCGACGCGGGACAGTTGTAATAGCTTGATCGCCTGCTGCAACTGCGGCGTCATCACCAACGTCTGAGTCAGCTTTTGAACTTGGTGTAGATTTAGACCTGCCATGGTTAAAACTTAAATCCTTCCCCCAAATAAAACTTTCGCGCCCTAGGGCTGGCGGCAATCGATTGCGGTGTGCCCTCTTCCAAGATCGTACCCTCGTTGACGATATAGGCCCGGTCACAGATACCCAGCGTCTCTCTAACGTTATGATCGGTAATCAATATGCCGATACCGCTGGTGATAAGATTGCGAATAATTTTTTGAATCTCCGCGACCGCGATCGGGTCGATACCGGTGAAGGGTTCGTCGAGCAAGAGAAAAAACGGCGAGAGCACCAGCGCTCGGGCAATTTCGACACGCCGCCGTTCGCCGCCGGATAAGGTAAAAGCCTTATGGGTCGCAAGGTGGCTCACGCCGAGCATTTTCATCAGCCCGACCGCGCGTTCTTTCTGGTCGGTGCTGCTCAAATCGAGGGTTTGCAGGATCGCCAGTAAGTTTTGCTCGACCGTCAAGCGGCGAAACACCGAGGATTCCTGCGGCAGGTAACTGATTCCGGCCCGCGCACGCTGATAAATTGGCTCGTGAGTCAGGTTGTCTTGGTTCAATAACACCTGACCTTCGTCGGGCTGAACCAAACCAACCATCATATGAAACGTAGTGGTCTTACCAGCGCCATTGGGACCTAATAGACCAACCACTTCACCGCTTTCAACCACCAAGTTCACTCCATTGACGACACGGCGCCCGCCGTAAGACTTGGCAACCGACACTGCCTTGAGCAGACTCATTTCGACTTGGCATCCCCTTGCTCCCGGGCCTTCAATTCCTCTGGGAATATCGTGGCCGAAACCCTAACCTTACCATCGCTTTCGACCATGGCGCGATCCTGTTCAATAAAATAAACCACCTTCGCTCCGCTGACTTGATTGTTGCCCTGGCGCATCACCGGGTTGCCGGTCAGAGTAACCGTTTTGGCCTTATCATCGAAAACCGCACGATCACCGGTGGCCACACGCGCCCCTTGGGTTGCATTGACCTTGCCATCTAAGACGATCTGTTTCATTTGCTTCATTTCAGGATCGTAATAAGCGGTTAGAATATCACTACGCATAG
>Ga0326726_10006653_pt1 | contig 10403 bp, 9 predicted proteins | sample MHFenrmetagenome_2_FD_207603 | JGI IMG/M metagenome (GOLD analysis project Ga0326726, IMG submission 207603) | Lab enriched peat soil microbial communities from Michigan Hollow, Ithaca, NY, United States - MHF15MN | ecosystem: Environmental > Terrestrial > Soil > Wetlands > Peat | place: USA... | reverse complement strand
TAATGTAATTTCCACATTTGCCGCTTCTTAAAAAGGGCCAACCGGTGTCAAGCTGTTTTAGAACCTACGTCCCCCTCGTCGTGCCGCGGATCGGAGGAAAGCTGATACGAGGATTTGGAGGTCTTGATATGGGAAATCGAGTTCGCGTTCAGCTCATCTGGGCTGATGTAGAACGAGGATTCATCGACTTCGCCTGGGGAGAAAGAGGGTAGGGGGGCTTATACTTTCACACGCTCCACATCGCCGGTGAGGCAGCCGATCTCCATGATGAGCTTGCCATGCGGCATCCGGAGGCCTTTCAGGGTTGTCACGATCAGTTCCGATATGATGCCGCACTGCTTGATCGTGTCAAGATACGCATAGCGGGTGATGGCTGAACCCTTTGTGGTGATGACGCCGGACTGGAGCACTTCCACGCCGTTTCTTTTCATCTGATTGAGCTTCTTGTCGTAGCCCGACACGGTGAAGCCGAGATGATGGAGGCCGCCGCCGCTTCTCTTTAGCAGATCCGAATAAACGCACTCGTCTTCGTTCTTCACCTGAATCAGCTCGATCTCTACAGCGCCCTGAAATGCAAGCACAATGTCTACTTCGGTGCTTATGGGTTTACCCCGGTAGATGGCTTCATGCTTTACGGTGTTCGAGCGATACCAGTGCCCGATGTTGAGGAGCTTCGAATAATATGCCACCGCTTCCGGAATGTTCGGAACGAGGATGCCGATCTGGTTGACGTTCGGAAGTCTCATGCGGCTCAGGCCGCGAATGTCCGGTGGCTGCACGGATGCCTCCTTTTCTACTCAAAGCTGATAGCGGTTTTCATCGCCCGGTGGCTGCCTTTATTCACGTTCACCTCGATCAATTCCCGGTATTTTTCGAGCGGAAACTTGTGGGTGAGCATGTCGTCCACCCGTACTTTCTTGGAAAAAATCAAGTTGAGGGCCATTTCATAGGCATGCTTCCTAGCGCCTTCGATATTGTTATAACGATAGCCGTAACAACCTTTGACCGTCTGCAGCTTGAGCCACAAAGGCGTGAGGTCCAATTTTACTTCCTTGCCGATGCCGATGATGGAAAGCGTGCCGTTTGTCGCCAAGACGCGGAGCGCCATATTCAAGGTATCGGCATGGCCAACCGTATCATAGACCTTGTCGAAGCCGCCCATCAATACGCGTTCTCCCAACATCGGCCGATACGCCCGGCCGCCGGTGATCTCAACGGCGGCGTCGATCATTCCGCCGGTGATCGTCCGGTTGGCGCCGCATTGCTTCACATACTCGGCCGCGAAGAGAGACGGCTCGACAACGGTGATATCGCAGCCGCTGCCCAGGGCCCGTATGCACTTCACCACCATGGCGCCGATCACGCCGCCGCCAATCACCAGTACCTTGTCCCCGTCCTCCGGCCGGTTGTCCAGCACCGCCTGCAAACCCACTGCCAGCGGTTCTACCTGGGCTGCCGATTCAGGCGATACGCCGCTGGGTACGCGATAGACCTGGCTCTTGTGCGCCACGCAATACTCGGCAAACCCGCCGTTAATGTCTTTGCAGATGCCGATAAACATCCCTGGAGAGAAAGCGCCTTCTGCGAAATTCTCGCAATTGGCCGGTATTCCCGCGGCGCAGCTCCGGCAGACGGGCTTTATCGCGCGTGTATGGCAGTTGAGAGGGGGGACGACGCAGACCAGATCGCCGGTTTTGCAATGCTCAACTCCACTGCCGGTTTCCACGATCTCGCCGCAGATCTCGTGTCCCGGCACGCAGGGAAAGGACGTGAAGGGCGAGGCCGTCGGCGAATCTCTCAGAAAAAGGAGATTGATATCGCTGCCGCAGACCCCGCAGAGCCGCGTCTTTAGCTTCACCCACTCCGGCGACGGGAGTGTGGGTTCCGGCATATCGACAAGCTTCACCGTGGAGAATGGGCCCCGGTAACAGAAGCTTCCACTGATCGGCCGCAGCGCCTGGATGATCAAGAATTTTGGCACATTGACATTGAACAGCAGTGCTTTCATCAAATGCCTCCTTGGGCCTCTATTATTCCATCTTCAACGATTGATAGAACAGGACCGTTGCCGGACTGGTGACCGTAGGATCGGTCATCACATTGACGCAAGCGGGTTTTCCGGATCCAAAGGCGCGCTGAAGCGCGGGGATGATCTCTGCGTCCTTAACGACCAATTCACCGTGCCCGCCCAGGCCTTCGACCATCTTTTCATAGCGTCTTGTGCCCAGCTCCGAGCACTGGAGCCTGTCCTTGCCGATGGACATCTCCTGGGAATGTTTGATCATGCCCCAGGCGCAGTCGTTATTGACCACGCACACGATCGGGATGTTGTGCCGCACCATCGTGTCGAATTCCATGGCGTTAAACCCGAAAGAGCCGTCGCCGTTTAAGAGCAATACCTTCATCTCCGGCCGCGCCAGCTTGGCCGCCATGGCAAAGGGAATGCCCGTGCCGAGGCAACCGAAAAGGCCCGAAGAGGAGCCGATCACGCCGGCCTTATGTCTGGACATGAACCCTACGAGTCCGAAATAAGAAGTGTCGCCGCCGTCTACCACGTAGAGCGCATCATCGCCCAGGAATTTGTGGATTTGCGCAGCCAGGCGGATCGGGTGTATGGGATCGGATGCGGTCTGGCGTATTTTGATCTCGCCGTCAATCATGGATTGGCTTGCGGCTCTCAGCATGGTCACCCAGTCGCGGTGCTCTTTTTTGTTAAGAAGGGGTTCGAGTTGGCCCAGCACGGAGCCGCAATCGCCGACCAGTCCGGCATCGGCCTGCCGGTTCCGGTCAATTTCGTGCGGGTCGATATCGATCCTCACGACCTTGGTTGTCGGCGGAATGACGCTGCCCGACTGGAGCAGCCAGTTCAAGCGAATTCCTGCAACGACCATCACATCCGCCCGGCTAGCGGTTAGCATGATACCGACGTTGCCGCAGTCCCAGATGGAAAGAGGATGGTTGTCGGGAAGCGTTCCCCTGCCGTGATTGAGCAGGATGAAGGGCATCCCCGTTTTGTCGATGAATCGTCCGAGACAATCGGTGCAGGAGCTGAATCCGATGCCGGTTCCGCCGATAAAGAGCGGTTTTTTTGCGTTGTTGATGATATCCGCCGCTGCCTTCAGGTCGGCATCGTCGGGGTGAACCGTGTGTTTGCGAGTGGGCCGGTCCGGCATTGGCGCCAGTGCCTCATCAACCTTGATGTTAAGAATATCGGGCGGCAGCTCAAGGAAAACAGGACCGGGTCTCCCCTCCATCGCCTGGCGGAAGGCGATCGCAAGATATTCCGGTATCCGCTTAATGTCGTAACAGGTGGCGGCCCATTTGGTAATGGGCTTGACCACATCCATCTGGTTCATTTCCTGAAGCGCTCCCTTCAGATCGTCCCTCAGCGGGTGCTTGCCGCAAAGCACCACCAGCGGTGCATTATCGAGGTAAGCGTTCGCAATGCCCGTAAGACCGTTGGCAAACCCCGGCCCGGCAGTCAGGAAGCATACGCCGGGTTTGCCGGTATACACATACCAGGCATGGGCCATCATTGCCGCCGCTTGCTCGTGACGGACGTCAATGGTGCGAATCTTGTATTCCGTAAAACTGTCCAAAATGGACTCGAGATGTCCGCCGGAGATGCCGAACACAATATCAACCTTCTCCACCTCTTTTAAGTATTTGCCGACAAGATGACCGCCGTTTATCATTCCCATATTCTGTCTCCTTCCCTGTCATTTCATTACCAGTTTCACGCCATCCGTAAACCACTGCACATAAGCCACCATGCCGTCGACTTTCAATTTCCCGTCGGCCGCCGCCCGAAAGGTTTGTTCATCACTGCGCGATGACAACACCTTGAAGGCGGTGTCGGAGTCAGACCAGACTAGTGCTGCATCGTAAGGATGCATCCCACCCTTAAGGGTTGATAATTTACCCTTGTCAAAGACGAACAACCTTCCATGTTTCCCGTCGGCTGTTCTAATCATGATTTTAACCTGCATGTTGCCGAGGAAACTCCGGTATGCCGTGTTCCTCTTCGCAGCCTTTTTCAGCTTCTGATACAAAATAAAAAGCAACAGTCTTAATTTCATAAGCATCTCCTCTCGATATCCATTTCCCGGTTCACAGAATATACCTCTCCGATTTCCATGTCAAACATAAGTTTCCATGGGAGAAATTTCCCCTCTCCCCCTGGGGGAGAGGGCGGGTCGCCGACGCGCCATAGCGCTTTGGCGACGGCAGGGTGAGGGGGGGAATCAAGGGTGTGGAAAAGGAATTACTGCATTTGTATTAATAAGCAATGATGTGTTAGGGAGGATTCATCGACTTCGCCCAAGCAGGAAGAGGGCAGTGGGATAGGAAAAAAGAGTTAAAAAAGGTAACTACCTCTTTCACCTGCTAACCTCCGCTCTGAGATAAGATACAGAAGGTCATGACTATTCGTTGAAATCTAAATAAAAGGCAGGTTTTTATGAGGTATGGAGAGATTTCCTCTGATTAATGCAAATCGCATACGTTGATTATTATCGATTAGCGCCATTCACCTATAGCTTTGCGGGCAATATCGTTGCTTGGCCGGGCGAGCAACCCGGTGCTACTGACAGATACGGTGTAGCTTGCACCGTCAACCATCGGCATATAGGTAGCACTTCCGTAAACAGCATCTACCCAGGGTATCCAGTGCGCATACCTCCGGCCAATCATCCATAGATCCAGGCCTTGTTCTTCGCTTAGACTGTGAACTGTGCGTAGCCCTGTTCTCTCTTGGGTGATGTCACGATAGCGACCGCTTAAGCGATCGAGGCGGTAAAGTGTGTCGAAACCGATGAGTACGGCCATTCCACGCCATTTTAGAACCCGGGCATCAATCTGCCACTCGTCCCCACGTAGATCTAAAATCTCACCCTTATTTTTAAATGTCACAACGGCTCCAAAGTGTTGTGGCCCGATCTGCTGGAAACTTACTTCGGCTATTGTCGACTCGTGCGTCAAACGGTCATAGGTGTACAGATTAATGGAGATCGCCGCCATTAACGCAGCGATGGCAAGAAGCAGGAGGCCTACGAGTCCCTCCAGACTACCCGTTAATACCCTGCGCCGCCAAAAGCGCTGGATTCCCAAAATGAATAGGATGACTCCCAGAACAGCGAAAACGATAATCGCAACCTTTACCCAAATTATTTTATCCATAGGTAATATTCATCCTCCCAGGCAGCAAAATCATTGGGCGCTACCCCTTTCAACTCAACCGAACGATTGTCTCGTACGCCTCCATGCGTCATTTTATTGTAAAAATGATTTCAACGTCAACAGAAAAAGAGGAAGAACATGAGGGTGAGATCATCGGGACTGATGTAAAACGAGGATTCATCGACATCGCCCGGGCAGGAAGAGGGCAGGGGGGATTAAGATTCGCCTGTCTCAGCAGGGAAATAGATCATTAAAAGAGTGGAAATCTATAATTTTATGGAAGTCCCCGTTGTCACTTGCGAAGTGCTTACACAACAAAGTTTAGCCTATTAAGTATCTATTATCTTCAATATAGTTCGATTCTTCTAAACTATAAGAGTGTTTTAAGGCAACATAAGTTTCTTCCCCTATTTCATAAAATTCCTTACTTCTCACAAAGGTTGTTAAAGAAGTGGGAAGTCCCTTTAGCTTTGTCTCGATATACTTTCTGTATATAACTTCTATTAGTGCTTTAAAGAATTCCGGTGTTTTATCCTTCGAAAGTGGAAAAACCATTTTACCTGAGCTATCTTCTTCTTTAATTATTTTCCTTACCCTATATACCAAAACAGGAAAAATATGCTCGACGTTATAATTAACATATGGCCTTATTATTTTTTCTATTTCTTCCTCATTTCCTCCCGAAGATGATATTTGTTTATTTATAATAGTATCTTCTAAATCCCCTTTGATTGCCTTCCCTTTGTATTCTCTTAGAAAATTCTTTCTCTGTAAATCTAATAATGGTTCGACATAGGTTTTCCTGATGTCATAGAGTAACAGGCTAAGTTTGGATATTGTTTCTATCGTCTTGATCGCTTTATCTTTATTTCTCAAAAGTTTTTCAAACAATTTGTAAATAGGAGCTCTTTGGTTTGTGTACTCAAATATTTTTTTCTCTTTTGTTAGTATCCCAGTTGCAATGATTGGCCTAAGGAGGGTTAAAATATGAACTTTATCTACCTTATCAATAATCTCCCCTAATCTATACTCAATCCTTACCTTATCCTTTTTTTGCTTTATAAAAGTTTTAAAAATGTATGTTCCTAATTCTGTTTTATATTTGTTTCCAAAAATATCGTCAACCCTGACATTTTGTGTATCATTATTTGCTACAGCAATTAAAGTTCCTACGGAATATTCATCTAACTTTTCTTCTAATTCGCTTAGAATCGGGTCAATAAGGTTTATCTGTATCCTTACTTTCGAATTTGCAAAAGAATTTAGATTCATCTCATTGAAGTTCTTGAGATACTTGTTATTTCGTTTTAGAAAATTTAGCGCTTGGGAAACTTTTGAGTATGTAACGCGCTGCAAGAGTGTTAATATTTTTTGAGAATCTGAAAAATTACTTTTGAGAAAAGTATTAAACTCCTTTTGAGTAATGCCTGTCAGACTTTTTTCTTCTGAAAATATCTTTAGCAATATGATGATTAATACTAAGAATCTCGTTTGGTTACCATTAGTAAGGCAACAATCGCCATATTCGATGATATGTTTATTAGATACCATGGTATCCGTCAGTGAGACTATTATTCCTGAGTGTAAGAATCTAAACATCTCAGTATGAGCTAATAAACTTGTTAAGATAGATTTATTTGTCTTTTTTAAGCCATTATATTCTCTGGGATTGCTTCCAGCTTCGGTATCTCTATAATCCAAAAACAATATTTCTTTAAACGGAAGCTCGCCCATGATTGTTTTTTCATCTGCTGAATAATAAAAGTCGTCAGAAAAGGAAAGCCTTCTGCTATTACCAATACTTTTTAGCTCTTCTATTAGACTTTTCATAATCCCTCGCTATTTAAATATCGTCCTCATTTGAATAGAGGCCATCTTAAAATTATTTACTAATTCTTCAAAATGCCTCCCTTTTTGTTTTAATAAAAATTTTCCAGGCTCTAAAAATATTCTGTATTTATAAGGCTCCCTTTGATAAGCGCGGAAGAGTTTAATCTTTGAAAATTCAGAGTAGTGGGCCAAATAATTACGTATTTTATAAGCAAAGATAATTTTTTCTTTTTGAATTCTTGTGATCTTTTTAAAGGGATTAAGTTTGTCCACAATTACTTCTTTGAAAAAACTCATTGACCGATCAATATCGTGGAAATCTCTAAAAGAATCAGAGAAAACAATAGCCCTGGTCAATCTAATGTTAGGGTTTGTTTTTTCAGGTAGGTCAAATTTGGTTATTAGTTGACTTGGGTCCAAATTTATGGAGACAATCAATTCTCTTTCAATGAAACTCTCCCAAAGTGCACAGGCTCTTAGCAATAGGGATTCCAGTAGCATTTGTTTCTGTTTTGACGGTATTTTCCTTTCATAAGGCAAATCTGCAATTATTTCTTGAGCGTACCGAATGAGATCCTCGATATTATTTTCGAAACGTTCGTATTTTTCTAATACCCTTGCTATTTTCATTTTGTTTGTCTAGGAAGCAGCAGGGTAAAATCCTCAGATGTCTTGGACTTCTTCGATGTTTTTCGGTGTCTCCCCGTGTTCGGGCACTTCCTGGTTCACAGAATACACCTCTCAAATTTCTATTTCAAACATAAGCTTCCATGGTTCCGAAGTTTGAAAGAAAGTTTTGAAAAAGGCCCGAGAGCCAGGTAGGGAAATGAGGCACATATGCAAACTTAACCCTATATCCCAAGGAAGCACTCCATCACAAAAATTGTTCTCTAATACGTTTTTTATTAAAAAACCATATATTCATTACATATAAAATTGGAATCGGAGTAGGTAGGAACCATGCTTTGTGATATTCATTGGTCATTATCGTTGTCCAAACATATGGAAGAATAAGTCCAATGGCAAATTGTATTGAAGAAATTGTGATTAATAAAATCCGACCCCAATTCTTTATTTTTAAAACAGCAACACCACTTACTATAAAAAGTGGATGACTTATTAGAAAATATATGGATTCAAAATAATAAAGTTGTGCCACTTTAGGTCCCCGAGTTTGCAACATGTGAGAATAGAGTTGAGGATCTCTTAAGATTCGAAATTCTGAACTGAAATCATGGAGTAAACTCCAGATACCATATACAATCGCAATGATTCCAAGAACTAATATACCGTCTGATCTCTTAGTTTCCATAATTTTCGCCTGAAGAAAGACTATAAAAATTCGTCCGATGAAAAATTCTGGCCTCCGGTTTCTCCTTTATCCACAGACCAAGCACTTCTTTGTCTCGAGGGGGCGCTGGGGTTGAATCTTTAGCCTTGACCTTGCCTATGTTTCACGAACATTTCGTTCGGACACCAGTGTTTATTCCCTGAAAACGAAGAAATATCTGCGCCACCACCTTGTGGATTATTGATTGGAATATACATATTTCATACAAATTGGTCAACCGAAACTTTTAGAAAGGAAGGGTCAAAAAAGTTGGCTGTTTGTTAGACCTACAGAACATGAGGATGCGGCTGTTTCGAAAGGTGGTGATTACGAGTTGAAATATGAGGATTGGTAAGCATCACCTTTGTCTTCCTAAAGCCTTCAGAAGATCATCAAAAAACTCAGGGGGAACCTTGTATCCTAAATCTTCGGCCTTATTCAAGTCCTCCCAAGATTCTTTGTATTTTCCTCTGAAGTAATAGGCTCTCCCTCGGGCGTTGTAAACTTCGGCATCCTTTGGGTTTATCTCAAGGGCCTTGGTGTAGTCGGAGATGGCCTGGTCATATTGACCTTTGTTCATATAGGCAGCACCCCGATTTTTGTAGGTCCCAGAATCTTTTGGATTTATCTCAAGAGCTTTGTTGAATTCGGCGATAGCCCGGTCGTATTCACCCTTAGTTAAATAGACGCTTCCCCGATCGATCGAAGCTGCTATGCCAAAAACAGCTGCTCCAGCGAAGCAGACACAAAGGACATACAGAAAAAGCAATGAAACGGTCTTTACTGGGTTTGGAGGGATATTAAATAATCGTTGCCAGGTCATATCCACCAGCGATGCAAGATTTTTAAGGGTTCTCTTGCCCGATAAAGCTTTCTCATCTAGCCTTGACCTGATTCCACCCACAATCTTCTCATCTAAGCTAAGTGTTTCGATACTCGCATCAGACAACTCGGCTTTTAATCCCTTCGTTGCTTTATAGACGTAATAGGATGTTTTTAGAGAAAGAAGGATAAATAATGGAATCAAAATGAGAACCCATGTTTGGAGTGAAATAGCAAGAATGACAAACAAAAGCGAGGTTACCACTTTAAAAATAACTTCGACAGCATAATTCCTTGAAAAAAGAATCAAATCAAAGAATCGCCCCCCGTCCAGTGGGTAAAGAGGCAATAGGTTGAATGCGTTTATGAATATAAACATTGAGGCAATATCATAATAGATTCTTTCCTTCATGCCCGAATGCAAGACTACAAAAAACAAACCAATGAAAAGCCCTGGAAGCGGCCCCGCAATCGAAACCAAAGCCTTTTTAGATGAATAAGGGGTTGGCTCCCTTCCTGCTACCGCAGCCCCAATAAAAGGTAAGAAAAACATCTTCACGTCGGAATACTTGAAAAGCTTCATAGCTGTTAAATGGCCGGCTTCATGAATGAAGAGAACGACGATAATAATCGTTAATTCTTTCAGTGTGAACTGAAAAAGGCCGGTTCCCGCAAAGATTGCCAACGAGACAATTAATATTGCGACCTTCTTCAGGATATCGGTCTTGTTCTTAGCGGGGTTTGTTATTTGCATCAACACATCGCTGTTTGAATAACCCGGGAGTAAGCTATTTATTTCCTCTGTTTGATTATTATAAGTAGTCACACGTGTATCTAATTCATACCCACACATACATCTCGAAATCGAATCGTCGTTCATGCTACCGCATTCAGGGCACTGCCAATTCATAGCGTTTTAGGCTCCTGTCTTGTCTTTGTATCAAATGGAAAGGGGATCCGGGGTCGAACCTTTATCCTTAACTTTGTCTATATTTCACGAAAGTTTCCTTCTGACCCCGGGGGTTTTTTTCCTGTAAACGAAGAAATATTTACACCGCCACCCTGCGGATTTCTGATTGAAATATACAAATTTTATGAAAATTGGTCAACCGAAACTTTCGGAAAGGAAGCGCTAAGAAAGCAACCTCCTTGTTACACCTGAAAGAGAGGATAACGACTCAAATCAGCAGAGGCTATAAGCCATCCGCTGGAGTGATTGGTTGGACGTAGTCTGGGTATGATC
>Ga0326726_10006652_pt1 | contig 10404 bp, 8 predicted proteins | sample MHFenrmetagenome_2_FD_207603 | JGI IMG/M metagenome (GOLD analysis project Ga0326726, IMG submission 207603) | Lab enriched peat soil microbial communities from Michigan Hollow, Ithaca, NY, United States - MHF15MN | ecosystem: Environmental > Terrestrial > Soil > Wetlands > Peat | place: USA... | reverse complement strand
CTCGGTCCGGATCCGAGCACGCTGGCCGCCGCGTGGCGCGCGGACGTCGACGGCGTGCTCGCGCACGCGAAGTTGACCGTGCCGCCAACGAACTACATGCAGCGCGGCGGACGAGACGGACGGCACACCGAGCACCTGGGACACATGCTGTCGGAGATGCAGATCCTGGCTCGCTCAAACCCGGGCGCCACGTGGTAGCGCGGTCGATTCCCTCCCGGGACGAGCTGTTCGACATCCTCGACGAGGTGAAGGATCCCGAGGTGCCGGTGATCAGCGTCGTCGAGCTCGGCATCGTGCGCGACGCCGAGGCGTCCGACGCTGGCGTCACGGTGACGATCACGCCCACCTACTCCGGCTGCCCGGCGATGCGCGAGATCGAAGACGAGATTCGCGCCGCGCTCGAGGATCGCGGGCTCGGTCCTGTGAGGATTCGGACGACATACACACCGGCGTGGACGAGCGATTGGATCACGGCGAAGGCGCGCGAGAAGCTCGAAGCGTACGGCATCGCGCCGCCGGGACCGGCACGCGAGGCGGACGGCGGCAGCGGGCTCGTCACGCTACGTCGCGCGTCGACGGTGCGCTGCCCCTACTGCAAGTCGACGAACACCGAGCAGAAGAGCGTGTTCGGATCCACGGCGTGCAAGGCGATCTGGGTTTGTCGCGAATGTCGTCAGCCGTTCGAGGAGTTCAAGGCGATCTGATCGAGCCGAATCACAAATCGAAATCACGTGTCAGCATTGGCACGTCGATCGGCACGATGCACAGCGCGTCGTCGGAATTTGTGATGCGACGTCGCACCCGAAGGTTACTTCTTCGGGAAACGTTCTCGATTGCGCGAAACCGTGCGCGACGGCACTATACGCTCCCGATCGCAGACACGGTCTCAACTGCGATCGGATAAGTCTTGGAACGACGGTTCTGAGACTCTGTGAGTCGGCGGTTCGACGCCGGGTCACCGGTCGGGAGGTCACTGGCCTCGACTGTAGCTTTGCAGAATTCCAGAGCACCGATTCGGACCGATACGAGTCGGAGAGGAAAATCGATCGGACCACGCACGTCGTGGTGTCGAACCGCCAAGATCGAAGTTCCGCCAGTGGAGATGGCCCCTCAGGTGGCAGCGTGCTGCCCCTGGGGGGTTTGTCATTTCACCCGCCAGACGAATCCGTCGGCAGCGTGGTCGTCTCCTTGACCGTCGTCAGCGCGATGGTCGTGCGCGCGCGCTCGATCCCGAAGCGGTCCTTGAGCACGACGGTCAGGAACTGCTCGAGGTCGGTCGTCCCCCGACAGCGCACCTTCAGCAGATAGTCGTCGTCGCCGGCGATGTGGTGGCACTCGACCACCTGCGGGTGCTTCGCGATCCCCTTGAGAAAGGTCTCGCGGCGGCCGCGGGTGCCCAGCGTCACGTGGACGAACGCGAGGAGCGGCAGCCCGAGCGCCTCGGGGCTCGCGATGGCGCGGAAGCCGAGGATGACCGACTGCTCCTCGAGCTTGCGCACGCGTTCCGCCGCGGCGGGCGCCGAGAGCTCCAGCGCCTCGCCCACCTCCGTCCACGGCGCCCGCCCGCGTTCCATCAGGAGGGCAAGGGCTTTGTAATCCAAAGCATCCACAGAAGTCTTCCTTCGTATCGTACGCTATTGACGAATGGGACTTACGATAGTAAATACTGTCGAGCGTGAGCACGAAGGAATCGTAGGCCGAAAACGAAAACGGCCGTCGAACGCAAAGCGCTCGACGGCCCACGACAGCGGAGTCTACTTCTACCGGGAGGGGAGACTGTGCTAGAGACTGTGCTAGCTGCGGAGCGTCTGTTCGATTCGCTGCGCGATCTGGTCGACGCGTGGAAGCACCGCGTCCAACAGCACGGGATGGTACGGCATCGGAATGTCCGCGACCGCGACGCGCTCGACCGGTGCATCCAAATACCAGAACGCGTCCTGCGCGACGGTGGCCGCGATTTCCGCGCCGAAGCCTGCCGTGAGATTGTCCTCATGAACGATCACGCAGTGGCCCGTCTTTACGACCGACGCCAGCACGCATGCACGATCCCATGGAGCGATGGTCCGGAGATCGATTAGCTCCACCTGCTGCCCGAAACGCGCCGCCGCCTCCGCGCACCGGTGAACGAGAGCACCCCACGTCACCACCGTGACGCCGGTGCCCTCCCGCAGCACCTTCGCCTGCCCGAACGGAACGACGTAGTCGTCGCCCGGATAGTGCGCGCTGCCGTCGCTCGTCATGAGGAGCGACCGGTGCTCGAAGAAAATCGTCGGATTGGCGCCGCGCATCGCGGCGCGCAACAGCCCCACCGCGTCCGCGGCGTTCGACGGGATCGCCACTTGCCAGCCATAGGCGTGAGCGAAGCGGACCTCGTCGCTCAGGCTGTGCCACGGATCCCCGACGTCCTTCCCGAAGCCGCCGGGCATCCGCACGACGATCGGCGCAGCGAACCGGTTGGCGGTGCGCCACCGCAATGTGCCGCAGTTGTTCAACTGCTCGGCGGCCGGATCGGCGTACTTCCGGAACTGGATCTCCGCCACGGGCATCAGTCCGGAGATCGCCATGCCGACCGCGCGGCCGATGATCCCCTCCTCCGACAGGCTGGTGTCGAAGACGCGCGCGTCGCCGAACTGTTTCTGCAGCCCTTCGGTGACGAGGTGCACGCCGCCCTTGCGGCCCACGTCTTCGCCGAACACGAGCAACTTCTTGTTCACCGCGAGCTCGTGACGCAGCGTACGGCGCACGGCTTCCGCGAAGCGCAACACGTCCGGCGTATCGGACGGCGATGAGCTCCCGCCGAGCGCCGAGCGCTCCGCCCGCGTGAGCCCGCCCAACGCCTCGGGGGAGTCCGGGGTATCGTCGGCGTAGACCCAGCGCGCGACCGTCGCCGGATCGGGATTCGGTCGCGCACGCGCCGCGTCGAGACCGGCCTGGACGTCGCGGGCGACCTCGGCCTCGAGCTCGGACCACGCACCGGCCGAGAGCACGCGCGGCACGAGATGCTCGCGGAGTCGTGGCAGCGGATCGCGCTCCGCGTCCGCGGCGATCTCCTCGTCGGTGCGATAGCCGCGCTGGTTGTCCGGGCCCGAGTGGCTGCACAGTCGCGGCACCGTGAGACGCACGAGCGCCGGACCGTTGCCGCCGCGCACGTGTGCGACGCACTCGCCAATGAGGCTCGCCGACTCGTCGGGACTCGTCCCGTCGCCGTCGCGAATGAACAGGTTCTCGAACGACGCGAGATTCCGCGCGATGTTGCCGCCGGGTGTCTGCATCTCGCCGCGCACGCTGATGCCGAGCCCGTTGTCTTCGACATAGAAGAGCATCGGGAGCGACAGCGTGGTCGCCATCGTGAGCGCCGACCAGAAGCCGTTCGTGGCGACCGAGCCTTCGCCGCCGAGCACGACGGCCATCGCGCCGGCCCACGTGTGGTCTCCGAGCACGTCGGAGTGGTAGCGAATCGCTTGCGCCCACCCCGCCGCCGGCGTGTACTGCGACCCGACGTCGCCCGACATCGGCAGCACGATCGGTCCGTTGCTGCTCGGGAGATTGCAGACGACGCCGATGTCGCGGCCATCGCTGAACCCGCCGGCCCGCCCGAGCGGGCTCGCCAGCGCGTCGTCGATGTTCAAGCCAAGCGAGAGGAGCAGTGGTCTCGAGCGGTAGTACGCGCTCGCGGCGTCGTGGGGATGATCGATGAAGGCGCCGAGAATCGACTGCGCCACGTCGTGGCCCCGCGCCGAGAACTGGTAGAGCACGAGGTGCTCGCGCGGCACCGTCGCCCTGTTCTTGTTGGTCGTCTCTTCGACGTCGTCGAGCGCTCGAGACACCAGCGCATGATAGGCGATGGCGCGCCAGTCGAGTCGTGCTTCCGGCGCGATGCCGGCCACCTTTCGCGCTTTGGATCCGCGGGAATGCGGCCCGCGCGGAAATGGGAGCGTAGTCACGCGCTGTAATCTGTCAGAGGACGTCCAGTTGGGCCAGCCGTCGGGCCTGCCAGCACCCCGCCCGATGGGACTATCTTCCGCCCTCACAGGCGGCACACGAGATCCCTTCGACGCCAGCGCTCCCTAGAGGGCAGGCCTTCGCTTCGCTCAGGATGACAGACATTTTGCTCGCCGTCGCCGAGGGAGTGGCGACGATCACACTGAATCGGCCTGACGTCCTCAACAGCTTTCGGCGCTCCATGGCGCGTGAGCTTCGCGAGACGTTGGAGCTCGCCGCGCACGACGCCGAGATTCGCGCCGTGGTGCTCACCGGGGCGGGCCGGGGATTCTGTGCGGGACAAGACCTCGCCGAAGCGGCGCCCAAGGACGGCGTGATGCCCGACCTGGGCGACATCGTGCGCGACAGCTACAACCCCGTCATCCTCGCGATCCGCACGCTGGAGAAGCCGGTCATCTGCGCGGTGAATGGGGTCGCCGCCGGTGCGGGAGCGAACCTCGCGTTCGCGTGCGACATCGTGTTCGCGTCGTCGTCGGCAACGTTCGTCCAATCGTTCGCCAAGATCGGCGTCATTCCCGACAGCGGCGGCACGTTCCTGCTGCCGCGGCTCGTCGGGCTCCACCGCGCGAACATCATGACGATGCTGGCCGAAAAGATGACCGCCGAGCAGGCGCGCGAGTGGGGACTCGTCTACATGGTCACCGAGCCGGAGAATCTGCTCGAGACGGCAACCGGCACGGCGCGGCACCTCGCGACGCAGCCCACGCGCGGTCTCGGACTCACCAAGCGCGGATTCAATCGGTCGCTCGGCGTCGATCTGAAGGAACAGCTTTACATCGAGGAAGAGCTGCAGCGCGAGGCCGGTCGCACCGAGGACTATGCGGAAGGCGTGCACGCGTTCCTCGAGAAGCGAAAGCCGGCCTTCAAGGGTCGATAGCCGGTGTTCGAGGCGAACATGACGGTCGGGGTGGTCGGCGCGGGGGCGATGGGTACCGGCATCGCCCAGGTCGCGGCCGCGGCCGGGCATCGGGTGGTGCTCACCGACTCGATCTCCGGCGCAACGGACCGGGCGAAGGCGAACATCGCGAAGTCGACGGACCGCGAGGTCGAGAAGGGCCGCATGACCCGCGACGACGCCGACGCCCTCCTGTCGCGAATCGGATTTCGCGACCGGCCACTCGGCGACGACTTCGGCGTGTACGAATCGTGCGGCCTCGTGATCGAGGCGATCGTCGAGGATCTGCCGACCAAGCAGTCGCTCTTCCGCGGACTCGAGCGTGCGGTGCCGAACGACGCGGTGCTGGCGACCAACACGTCGTCGCTCTCCGTCGCGTCGATCGCGGCGGGGTGCGAGACGGGCGCGCGCGTCGCCGGCATCCACTTCTTCAACCCGGCGCCGGTGATGCCGCTGGTCGAGATCGTGCCCTGGCTCGGCGGAGATCCGCTGGTGGCGAGCGGCGCGTACGCGCTGATGCAGCGCTGGCGCAAGATGCCCGTGCTGGCGTCCGATACGCCGGGGTTCATCGTCAACCGCATCGCGCGACCGTTTTACGGAGAGTCCATTCGCATCCTCGAGGAAGGGGTTGCCGACGCACCGACGATCGACTGGGCGCTCAAGGCGTTCGGCAAGTTCCGAATGGGACCGTTCGAGCTGATGGACTTCATCGGCAACGACGTCAACTACGCCGTGACGAGATCGGTGTTCGAGGGCTTCTTCTTCGACCCCCGGTACAAGCCGTCGCTCACGCAGCGCCGACTGGTCGAGGCCGGCTTTCTCGGCAAGAAGTCGGGGCGCGGTTACTACGACTATCGTCAGGGCGCGCTCGTTCCGGAGCCGTCGACCGATCCCGCGGTGGGCCTGCTCGTGTTCGAGCGCGTGCTCGCGATGTTGATCAACGAAGCGATCGACGCCGTGCATATGCGCGTCGCGTCGCCGGAGGACATCGATCTCGCCATGACGAAGGGGGTAAATTACCCGAAGGGTCTGCTCGCCTGGGGCAACGAGATCGGCCTGAGTCGAGTGCTTGGCTGGATCGAGCGGCTGCAGGCCGAGTTTGGGGAGGACCGATATCGCCCGAGCCCGCTGCTTCGACGAATGGCCGGTGACGGACGCCGGTTCTTCGAATGAGCGACGGTGACGAGCAGGCGCTCGCCGAGCGCGTGGTGTCGGCGATGCTGGCGAAGGACGCCTTCAGCCGGCAGCTCGGGATGGACGTGCTCGACGTGCGGCCGAACGGGGCCACGGTCCGGCTGACGGTGCGCGCCGACATGTTGAACGGGTTCGCGGTCTGTCACGGCGGCGTGACGTTCGCGCTCGCCGACAGCGCGTTGGCGTTCGCGTCGAACACGCACGGCCGCGTGACGGTGAGCATCGAGAACTCGATCACGTACCCGAAGGGCGTGTTCGAAGGCGACGTGCTCACGGCGACCGCGGAGCAGGAGAGCGACACGAATCGCCTGGCCTTCTATCGGGTGACGGTCCGCCGTGCCACCGGTGAGGCGGTCGCGATGTTTCGTGGCACGGTGTACAAGACGAGCAAGGACTTCTTCAAAGATCCGGAATGAACAACGCGTATATCGTCGACGGGGTGCGGACGGCCATCGGGAACATCGGCGGCGGCCTGAGCGAGGTGCGCCCGGACGATCTGGCCGCGCTGGCGATCGCCGAGGTCGTGCGGCGCAACCCCAGCCTCGATCCGTCGGCGCTGACGGACGTCATCCTCGGCTGCGCGAACCAAGCGGGCGAGGACAATCGGAACGTGGCGCGCATGGCGTTGCTTCTCGCGGGCGTGCCGGAGACGGTCCCCGGCGAGACGGTCAACCGGCTATGTGCGTCGGGCATGAGCGCGGTGGCGAGCGCGGCGCGCGGCGCGAAGCTCGGTGAAGGGGACTTCTACATCGCCGGCGGCGTCGAGAGCATGACGCGCGCGCCGTACGCGATGTCGAAGGGAAACAGACCGTTCGCTCGCGACATCGAGCTGTTCGACACGAGCCTCGGCTGGCGCTTCGTCAATCCGCGGATGAAGGCGAAGTACGGCACCGATTCGATGGGGCAGACCGCGGAGAACGTCGCCGAGCAGTTCGGCGTGTCGCGGCGGGATCAGGATGCGTTCGCGCTGCGCTCGCAGCAGAAAGCGGCGGCGGCGCGCGACGCGGGGCGATTCGAGCGGGAGATCGTCCCGGTGGAGATTCCGCAGCGAAAGGGCGACGTGAAGCGCTTCTGCGCCGACGAATTCATTCGCGCCGATTCCACGCTCGAGGGACTCACGAAGCTCAAGCCCGCGTTCAAGCCCGACGGCGGATCGGTGACGGCGGGCAATTCCTCGGGGCTCAACGACGGCGCTGCCGCGCTTCTGATCGCGTCCGACGCCGGCGTACGTTCGCTCGGCGCCACGCCGCTCGCCCGCATCGTGTCGGTGGCCGCGGCCGGGGTCGAGCCGCGTATCATGGGCATGGGACCGGTGCCCTCGTCCCGCAAGGCGCTCGCCGCCGCGGGGCTGTCGCTCGATCAGATGGACGTGATCGAGTTGAACGAAGCGTTTGCCGCGCAGTCGCTCGCCTGTCTTCGCGAATTCGGCATCGCGGACGACGACGCGCGGGTCAACCCGAATGGCGGCGCGATCGCCCTCGGGCATCCGTTGGGCATGTCGGGCGCGCGCCTGCTGTTGACCGCGGCGCGGGAGTTGGAGGCGCGCGGCGGTCGCTATGCGTTGTGCACGATGTGCATCGGCGTGGGGCAGGGGATGGCGACGGTGATCGAGCGGGTCGCATGATCTATGAATTCGAGGGCTTTCGTCCGGTGATTCACGAGTCGGCGTTCGTGCACCCGAGCGCGACGGTGATCGGCAACGTGACGATCGGCCGAGACGTCTACGTCGGTCCCGGCGCGGCGATTCGCGGCGATTGGGGCGGTGTGGTGATCGGGGACGGCTGCAACGTGCAGGAGAATTGCGTCATCCACATGTTCCCCGGAACGACGACGGTGCTGGAGGAGCACGCGCACATCGGTCACGGCGCCGTGCTCCACGGCGCGCGCATCGGCCGCAACGCGCTGGTCGGCATGAATGCGGTGGTGATGGACCGCGCCGACGTCGGGGAGGAGGCTATCGTCGGCGCGCTGACGCTGGTGCCGTCGGACATGCGGATTCCGCCCCGCAAGGTGGTGGCCGGGAATCCGGCAAAGATCATCAAGGACGTGAGCGATGCCATGGTCGCGTGGAAGAGCGACGGCACGCGCGTCTATCAGTCGCTGCCCAAGCGACTTCAGGAAACGCTAACGCCGTGCGAGCCGCTGCGCGAGATGCCGCCCGATCGGGCGGGGCAGCCGCGGAGCTACCGCACCTGGCACGAGACGAGAGACTCATGACGACCACCGCGGCGACCCTGCGGCCGATCGGCGCTCCCGGCGCCGAGCCGCGCCAACTCGAGAACTTCGTGATGGGCGACTGGGTCGCCGGCACGGGGCGGATGACGGATCTCGTTCATGCCGTCACCGGCGCCAAGATCGCGGAGACGTCGACGGGGGGCGTCGACTTTCGTGGGATGACCGAGTATGCGCGACGGGTCGGGGGCGTCGCGCTACGAAAGATGACGTTCCACGAGCGCGCGCTGATGCTCAAGGCGATGGCGCAATACCTGATGAGCCGGAAGGACGAGTTCTACGTCGTGTCGGCGGCCACGGGGGCGACGAAGCAGGATTCCTGGGTCGACATCGAGGGCGGCATCGGAACGTTCTTCGCGTACGCCTCGCGCGGGCGCCGCGAATTCCCGAACGAGCGGTTCTACGTCGAGGGACCGACGGAGATGCTGTCGAAGGGCGGGAGCTTCGTCGGGCGGCACATTTGCGTGCCGCTCGAGGGCGTGGCGGTCCACATCAACGCGTTCAACTTCCCCGTGTGGGGGATGCTCGAGAAGCTGGCGCCCACTCTTCTCGCTGGTGTCCCGGCCATCGTGAAGCCCGCGACGGTGACGTCGTATCTCACCGAGGCGGTGTTCCGCGCGATGATCGAGGCGGGTTTGTTTCCGCCTGGAGCCGTGCAGCTGCTCTGCGGCAGCGCCGGCGACCTGCTCGATCATCTGGACTGCCAGAGCGCGGTTGCGTTCACCGGATCGGCGTCGACGGGCAAGATGCTCAAGACGTTACCGGCGATCGTGGAGCAGAACGTCCGCTTCAACATGGAGGCGGACTCGCTCAACTACTCCATGTTGGGTCCCGACGCTGCGCCGGGCACGCCGGAGTTCGACCTCTTCATCAAGGAGGTCGTCCGCGAGATGACCACGAAGGCCGGACAGAAGTGCACGGCGATCCGGCGGACGATCGTTCCCGAAGGAATGCTCGGCGACGTCATGAGCGCGCTCAAGAAGCGACTCGATGGCGTCGTGCTTGGTGATCCCGCGGCGGAGGGCGTGCGAATGGGACCGCTCGCCGGTCGCGGCCAGGTGGGCGAGGTGCGGAAGAGCGTCGACGCGATCGCGCGCTCGGCCGAGCTGGTGTTCGGCAACGCCGATGATTTCAACGTGGTCGGCGCGGACCGCGCGCGCGGCGCGTTCTTTCCCGCGCTGCTCTTCTACGCGAAAGATCCGTTCGGCGCGTCGGAGCCGCACGACGTCGAGGCGTTCGGTCCGGTGAACACGGTGATGCCGTACAAGACCGTCGATGACGCGATCGAGCTGGCGAAGAAGGGGAAGGGCAGTCTCGTCGGGTCGCTCTTCACGGCGGACGATCGCGTCGCGCGGGACGTGGCGCTCGGCACGGCGGCGTATCACGGGCGGCTCGTGCTGCTGAATCGAGAGAGCGCGAAGGAGTCGACGGGCCACGGCTCGCCGCTGCCGCATCTCGTTCATGGCGGGCCGGGGCGCGCCGGCGGGGGCGAGGAGATGGGCGGCGTACGCGGTGTGCTGCACTACATGCAGCGCACGGCGCTCCAGGGCTCGCCCACGACGCTGATGCGCGTCACGAACGAATACACGCCGGGCGCCGAACGAACGACGGATCGCGTGCACCCGTTCCGGAAGTACTTCGACGAGCTGAACGTCGGCGATGCGCTGGTCACGGCGCGTCGCACGGTGACGGAGGCGGACATCGTCAACTTCGCGGGCGTGAGCGGCGACTTCTTCTACGCCCACATGGACGAGATCGCGGCGCGCGACTCGATCTTCGAGAAGCGCGTGGCACACGGGTACTTCGTGTTGTCGGCGGCCGCGGGATTATTCGTGGACGGCGCACCGGGGCCGGTGCTCGCCAACTACGGCTTGGAGAGCCTGCGCTTCGTGAAGCCCGTGTATCCGGGCGACACGATTCAGGCGACGCTGACGGTCAAGCAGAAGACGGCGAAAGAGCCGCGCGAGGGGCAGGTGCCACAAGGCGTCGTCGCGTGGGACGTGGAGGTCAAGAATCAGAACGCGGAGTTGGTGGCGGTCTACACGATTCTGACTCTTGTAAAGAGGAGAGGCGACGCGCCG
>Ga0326726_10006651_pt1 | contig 10405 bp, 7 predicted proteins | sample MHFenrmetagenome_2_FD_207603 | JGI IMG/M metagenome (GOLD analysis project Ga0326726, IMG submission 207603) | Lab enriched peat soil microbial communities from Michigan Hollow, Ithaca, NY, United States - MHF15MN | ecosystem: Environmental > Terrestrial > Soil > Wetlands > Peat | place: USA... | reverse complement strand
GCCGAGCAACAGGCTTTGGACGCGGTTCGCAACCAGCGACTGATCCGTGATCTGCTGGAGCGTGCGAACGTTGCTGACTGCCTGGTCGGCGTTCACGCTCGCGACCGCATTGCGAACGGCCGTCTCGAGACTTCGCGGATCGATGGCCGCGCGCACGACCATGTCCGCCAGGTACACGGGGCTCTGTGCCGTCGACACGTACATGCCGCCGCTCGTTTCATCCGAGAGGCTGTTGATCTTCTCGTCGGCGATCACGCCCACGATTTCCCACGCGATCTCGGACCCGAGCGCGGTCTGGCCCGGTACGATCTGCTGCACGAGGATGCGCTGGCCGATGGGGTCGTCGTTCGGGAACTCGTGCCTGGCCATGGTCTCGTTCACGACCATCGCCGGCGGCGCACCCGCCTTGTCCTGCTCGTTCAGCGTGCGTCCCTTCATCACCTTGATCCGCAGCGTCTGAAAGTACGACGGCGTCACCATCTTGAAGAAGCCGGCGCCGCGTCGCGCGCGATCGACGACGTCGCGACTCGCGACCTGATACGGCATGCCGTAGCCCCAGCCCTGGAGCGGCAGCGCCGACGTGAGGGCCGTCTCGCGCACGCCGGGCACCGCGCCGATGGCCGCGCGCATCGAGTCGAGATACGCGTTCAACTCCACGGGATCGGGGTGCAGCTTGTTCGAGACCGCCAGGTTCGCGGTGAGCACGTTCGTTGCGTCGAAGCCCGGGTCGACCGAAAGCATGCTGAGCAGGCTTCGGAGCATGAGGCCGGAGCCCGTGAGCAACACGAACGCGAGCGCGATCTCCGCGACCACGAGCGCGCCGCGCATGCGCCTGCCGGGGCTGCTCGGCGTCGTGCCCGCGCCGCCGTCCTTCATCGCCTCGGCGAGGTTCGTGCGGGCGGCCTGGAGCGCGGGCGCGAGCCCGAACAGGATGCCCGTGACGATCGCCACCGCGAGCGCGAACAGCAGCACGGACGTGTCCATCCGCACGTCGACCTCGGCCGGCAGCACGAACGGCGGCAGCAGCGACTTGATCCAGCGCATCATGAGATAACCGATGCCGATTCCGAGAACGCCGCCGCACAGCGACAACGTGAGACTCTCGGTCAGGAGCTGGCGCACGAGATGCCAGCGGCCGGCGCCAAGCGCGGCGCGCACCGAAATCTCGCGCCGTCGCGCGATGCCGCGTGCCAACGCGATGTTCGCGAGATTCGCGCAGCCGATCAGCAGCACGAAGCCGGTCGCAGCGAACAGTGCAATGACGGCCGTGCGAACCTGCGGACCCGCGATCTGGTCGGCGAGCAGGTCGACGGCCACGCCCCAATCCTTGTTCGAGTCCGGATACTGTTCCGCGATGCGCTTGCCGATGACGTCCATCTCGGCGCGCGCCTGCTCGAGCGTCACACCGGCCTTGAGCTTGCCGATCGCGCCCATCCAGTGAAAATTGCGCGTCATGTTCGAGGGCTCGAACGCGAGGGGTTTGATGATCTGCTGCGGACTGCGATCGAACATGCCGCCTTTGTCGAGCACGCCGATGACCTCGAACGGCTCGCCGTCGAGCACGATGTTGCGGCCGACGATCGAAGGGTCCGCCCCGAAGCGGTTTTGCCAGAGCGGATAGCTCAGCAGCACCACGTGATCCTTTCCGACCTGCTCCTCGTCGGGCAGGAACTTGCGCCCGAGCAGCAGCTTCGCGCCGTTGATGTCGAGCAGCGCGGGCGACACGCGCGCGCCGCGCAACTGCACCGGCTCGTCGCGGCCGGTCAGCGTCGCGCCCCAGCCGGTCTGCGCCGCGAGGTACTCGAACACGGTGCTGTCGCGTCTCCAGTCGAGGAAGTTCAGCGTCGAGATGCCGTTCGGACCGCCGTCGGGGCGCTTCTCGAGCACGCGGACGACGCGCTCGGGGTTCGGATACGGCAGCGGGCTGATCAGCACGCCGTTGACGAAACTGAACATCGCGGTGTTCGCGCCGATGGCGAGCGCGATGGTGGCAATCGCCATCGCGGCGAAACCGGGGCCGTTGCGCAGGCGCCGGAGCGTGTAACGCAGATCCTGGAGCAGAGCAGACATGCACCCCCCTTTTGACGCGTCGTGCAGAAGCTCAACGGATTGCCAACGTGCCGCCATTGTAGCTGCGCCGGCGTCGGAAGATGCCGCCTGTTTCTCCACTCCGCTCGCATCCAAACGAGTGCCTCCGCGCATCTTTCAGAGTTACGGGTGTCGTCACGAGGTCTCGTGTCGGGCGTCAGCGCAGCATCGCGGATGCCACCCAGCCGAGCGGCGTGAGCATCAGCAACGCCACCGCAGCCATCGCAGCAAACGCGAGCCCGGGGAGCGGATCCACCTTGATGAAGTTCAGCCACTCCGCGAGCAGGGACGTTTCGCCGGCCTCGATCCATTCGAACGTGCGGGTCTCGATGCGCGCGCGTTCGCGCGCGTTGGGTTCGAGTCTGGACCAGAGTTGTGTGAGCTCGATGTCGTTCATGCGAGGGTTCCTTTCAACAGTGACTCGATGCGCGCGCCGAGGCGCTCGCGCGTGCGCTCGAGGATCTTGCGCACGTTCGCGGGCTCGAGCTTCACGAGCTTCGCGATCTCGCTTGCGTTGAGCTCCGCGCCGTAGCGCAGGCTCACGATCTCGCGTTCCGCCGGCGCGAGCTCGGCGAGCGCTCGCAGCAGCGCGGCGCGCTCGCGGGCCGCGTCGACGTCGCGTTCCGGCTGCGCCTGCTCGTCCGGCACGTCCGGAAGCTCGCCGGTGTCCGTGAGCTCCGGGCGGCGGCGGCGAAATCGGCGGCGGGCGGTGTTGACCGCAACGCTCGCCACCCACGCTGCGAAGCGGGCGTCGTCGCGCGGCGAGTAGCGATCGAGGGAGGTCAGCGCCGCCAGCATGGCGTCCTGCGTGACGTCTTCCGCCTCCGCATTCGAGCGCAGCATGCCGCGCACCGTGCGAAATACGCGGTCCACGTTCTGGCGATACAGGCGCTGCGCCGCATCGCGATCGCCGGCGCGCGCGCGTTCGACGAGCCGTTGGATGGCGGGCTCGTCGAGCGGCGCGGCGTCGCCGCCGAGCCGCGAGGCCAGGGCCTTGAAGAAGCCCGCCAGTGTCCACGCGTCAGCGGGCGCGAAAGGCATGGTGAGTACTGCGGCCACGATCAACGCTCCGTCTGGGTGAGATAGCCGAGCGTCCAGGCTGCGGACTGCACCGTGCCGATGAACGCGATCAGCACGAAAGCCGCCGGCACCAGGATCGGCAGGCCGATCGCGAGGGTCAACGCCCCCCCGAGCAGCTTGGCCGCCGCAACGAGTAGCAGCGCGACCGGCGCGAGCGCGACGATACCGGCGAATACCACGACGAGCGTGCCGACGAACGCGGCTACCGTCAGTTTCAGCGCGTGCAGCATGCGGCCGTGCAGGAACAGCCGTGCTTTGCGGATGGCGTCGAGCGCATGTCGGTTCTCGAGCACTGCGATTCGCGATGCGAACGCCTGCAGCATGTAGAGGGTCAACGTCCAAAGCGCGGTGACGATCGCCGTCGGAATGGCGACGAGCGTGAACGCGGTATGGTTGCCCAACCGTATGGCGATCACGCACGGCGCCCACAGCACGATCAGGCTGCCAAACGCTGCCGCGAAGTAGATGGCCGAGATGCGAAACAGCACGCCCCAGTTCGCCCAGCCCACACGGAAGCCCTCGCGCACCGTGAGCGAGCCTTGGCGATGAGCACGCGTGACGCCTTCGATCAGCGCGCCTTCGCTCACGAACTTGATGACGATGGCGCTGAGAAGGACGATCAGGCCGGCGAGTAGTATCACGGCAACCGGAAATCCCCGCCCGCCGCCTGCCGCTTGCCCGCCGCCCCCGGAGCCGGCTCCGCCACTACCGCCGGTGCCGAGCCCCACCACGAACGCGAACAGCCACAACGACTTGTGCGTCCGCGCGATGTGCAAGCCCTGTTTGATGATCTCGACGATGCTCATGACGGTCCTCCCAGGTAACGGCCAATGGTCTTTCTGTTACGGAGAAGCCGGTGAGGTACTCGGGTGTGACAAGGTCGCTCGGTCTTTGGCGCGGAGTGCCGATGGTAGGATGCCGGCGACCAAGGATACACATGACGCAGAACGCCGCCGCACTCGCCGAGATGGCCCGCATCGTGGGCCCCGCGGGCGTGCTCACGGGCGCCGACGCGGCGCCGTTGCTTCGCGACGAGCGCGGGTTGTACCGCGGCGCCGCGGCGCTCGTCGTGCGGCCGAGCACGGTGGAGCAGGTGGCCGCCGTCGTGCGTGTGTGCCGCGACGCGCGGCTCGGCGTCGTTCCGCAGGGCGGCAACACGGGCTACTGCGGCGGCGCCACGCCGTTCGATGGCGAGCGGGAGATCCTTCTCTCTCTGAGCCGTCTGAACCGCGTGCGCGAAGTCGATGCCATGGGATTCACGATGACGGTCGAAGCCGGCGTCGTGCTCGCGAACGCGCAGGCCGCCGCGCGCGAGCATGGTCTGCTGCTGCCGCTCAGCATGGGCTCCGAGGGCTCGGCGCAGATCGGGGGCAATCTCTCGACGAACGCGGGCGGACTTGCGGTGCTGCGCTACGGCACGATGCGCGAGCTCGTGCTCGGGCTCGAGGTGGTGCTGCCGAACGGCGAGGTACTGTCGGCGCTGAAGGGCCTGCGGAAGGACAATACCGGCTACGACCTGAAGGCGTTGTTCCTCGGCGCCGAGGGCACGCTGGGCGTGATCACCGCCGCGGTGCTGAAGCTGTTCCCCGAGCCGCGTTCGCGACAGACGGCCTGGCTCGCGGTCGCGAGTCTCGACGCCGCGTGCAAATTGCTCGGCCGCGCGCGGCGCGAGAGCGGCGATCAGGTCGTCTCCGCCGAGTACGTGTCGCGCCGCTCGCTCGATCTCGTGCTCAAGCACGTGCCCGGCGCGCGCGAGCCGCTCGAGCGGCCGGCTACACATTATCTATTGCTGGAGCTTGCGTCCGCGGATGACGACGCGGAGCTGCGCGCGAAGCTCGAGCGCGTGCTGGCCGGCGGCCTCGCCAGCGGCGAGATCCTCGACGGCACGATCGCCGATTCGCTCGCGCAGCGCAGTGCGCTGTGGCTGCTGCGCGAGCGCGTGCCCGAAGCGGAGAAACGCGACGGCGGCTCCGTGAAGCACGACGTGAGCGTACGCATCGGCCGCATCGCCGAGTTCGTTGCTCGCGCGGAGCCGGCGCTCGCAGGCGTAGCGCCGCACCGCCTCTCGATCTACGGCCACATCGGCGACGGCAACCTGCACTTCAACGTGCTGCCGCCGGCGGGGCAGGACATCGACGAATTTCGCGCGGGGCCGGCGGAAGCGCTGTCGGCGTGCGTGCACGACCTCGCCGCACGGCTGGGCGGCAGCTTCAGCGCGGAGCATGGCGTCGGGATATTGAAGGTGCACGAGCTCACACGGTATCAGCCGCCCGAGGCCGTGGCGTTGATGCGTGCGATCAAGCACGCGCTCGATCCGCACGGCATCATGAATCCGGGCAAGATGCTGGCCCGCGTATGAACGGCCAGCGGGTTGGTCGAGCCGACCGGCGCGTGTGTAGTACTCTGGACGTCGGCTAGTCGGGCCTGTGACAGATGACAACACTACCGCGCCGCGGATTCGTTGCGACCGTCGTGTTCGGGCGTTCGCTCGGCACGGTCGTGTTGGCGGCGGTTCTTTTCGGCTGCGGCGGCGGCTCATCCAACGATGGGCCCGGCTTGATACTGACGCCGCAATCGCCCGCCGGAGTGTGGCAGGGCGACGTCAGCGGGGGTGTCTCCGGGCACATCGCGTGCATCATCGCGGAGGACGCCTCCGTCTACTGTGTCGTGACGTACGCGGGCGGTGCGTCCACCGCTGTGTTGTCCGGGTTCGCCAACGTCAACCTGTCGCGCATCTCGCTGAACGGAGACGCGTTCGGGCCGGGCGCGGGCGGCTTCAGTCTCAGCGGCACCGTGCTGAGACGAAACTCGCTGAATGTGGCGGGGCAGATCGGCCAGCAATCCGGACTCACGATTTCGATGCTGTACGACACTCTCTACGATGCGGGCAGCTCGCTGAGTTTCGTGCAAGGCGTCTACAGCAATGCGGCATGGGATGGCAGCCCGGCGGCGTTTTCCATCGACGTCAACGGCGCACTGTTCCTGCAGGCTGCATCGGGTTGCGTATGGACCGGCGAGATCTCCATCATCGATCAACGCTACGACGCGTATGGCGTAGCGGTTACGCTCGGAAACTGCGGCGCGTTGGACGGCAGCTATCTTGGGCTGGCCACGTACACGAACGCGACCGGTAACCTCGAGGTCATCGCCGCGAATCCCGCGTCGTCGGTCGTGTTGTCCGTGTCTCGCTGAGCAACCGACCCGTGGGAGCCTGGACTACCGACCGGATTTCGCCGCCCTGCAGTCGATGAACGTGCGCCCGCCGATCTGGAACGTCGCGACGTCTCCCTTGCTCCAGAACACGGTATCGCCGGCCGTATAGCGCGCGCCCGACGCAGCTTCGGTTTGCTGCAGCACGATGGAATCGTTGCCGAGAAATTTCGGCGCGGATAGCGTCGCGCGGCCGGTGCCGATGCGCATCGCGAAGAACACATCGTCGCCGCATTCGAAGAGCACCCGGGCCGTGTCGGCGGTGTCTGCGGCTTCATTCACGCGCTGCACGACGATCGCCAGGTCATCGCTCCGCGCGGTGCTGTCGAATGCGGGGTAGTGGACGGTGGACACGAACATCCGTGCGCCGTTCGGCCAGAGAATCGCGGCGCGCACGGCGTAGTGGTGGCCCTTTTCGATGCGCTCGGGGGCGTAGCGCAGCGCGAACGCGATCGGCACCTGCCCGGCTGGCGCGACAGTCGAGCGCGCAATCTCTACCGCGGGCCGGTCCGCGATCGACACGTCCTCGAGCACGACCTCAGCTGTGGAATTCGGCGGTAGCGCGATTCGTTCGCGGTAGAAGACGGTGCCGGTCAGCACGGGCTCGGGCCGCACGGCGCTACGGATTTTCTCTGCCGGCGCAAGACCGCGAACGGCAGCCCACGCAGCCAGCAGTATGACCACGACGCTCGCGCCCAAACCCACCATGCCTTTCGCGCGCATGCTGCCGCAGTCTACTCTCGCCGCGGCCTCGGCATGATCGGCGCGTTGATGGCGGCTCGATCGATGGCAGCCACGCCCGAAGCACGGCTCGTGTGCCCACACCGATCCCGGCCTGGCGCCCGCGACTTTGTCGCACTCATTGATGGCGCCATTGAGCAGCTTCGAGCGGCACTCAGGCCGCTATGAGGCACTTCAACATGATTCGCTATGCTCTTGGTTGCGCTGCGTTTCTGATCGTTGTGGCGCGCTCGCGAAGGAGTCAGGGCAGACAGGAGCGCCCACCGCGTTGTCGCCCACGGCTGCGGGGGTGCGCCGACTCGCCGAGGGGCCGAACGCACGTGCTGCGGCCCTGCGGCGAAGCACTATCGGGTCAGGGCCCGCGTGGCGCCTGGACCGTGGTGTTTCCACGCCGCTTGAAGCGGTGCGGTTGCCGCCGCAGAATCGGCGGCAGGCCCGCGGCCCGCGGGCATGGGGGACACGCTGATGGCGAACATGCATCTCGGCCGCGATTTCACGCCGCCCGACGTTCACGCCAAAGTCACCGGCCGCGCCAAGTACGCGGAGGATTTCCGCGCCGAAGGCATGGTGTTCTGCCGCCTGCTGCTCTCCACCGCGCCGCATGCGCGGGTCACCAGGATCGACGCGTCCGAAGCGCTGAAGATGGAAGGCGTGCTCGGCGTCCTGCTGCCCGAAGATCTGCCGGAGAACAAAGGCCCCGGCGAACCGATTCTCACGAAGGAGCCGATGTTCGTCGGCGACCGCATTCTCGCGGTCGCGGCCACGAGCGAAGCCCTTGCGCAGGAAGCCATCGACAAGATCAAGGTCGAGATGGAGCCGCTGCCGTTCGTCATCGATCCGCTCGACAGCCTGTTCCCCGGGGGCAAGGACGCACGCAGCGACGGCAACGTCATCTCGATGCAGCAGGTGAAGTCCATCAAGTGGACGGCGGCCGACTTTGCGTCCGCCGGCGACTCGCTGCCGATGGGCGCGCCCGCCGAGGAGTGGTCGTTCGGCGACGTCGAGGCGGGCTTCAAGGCCGCGAAGGTGGTGCTCGACGAGTCGTTCGTCACGGCCGCGCTGTCGCATCACTGCCTCGAGCCGCGCAGCTGCATGGCGTACTGGGAGAACGGCAAGTGCTTCGTCTACGGCTCGTTGCAGAGTCAGACGGCCGGCGTGCCCGCGCTCGCGCGCATGGCCGGTATCGAGCCCGACAATCTCGTGTTCGTCGCGGAGTTCTGCGGCGGCGGCTTCGGCTCGAAGATCAACCCGTATCCCGCGATGGGCGTGCCCATCTACATGGCGAAGAAGCTGAATCGGCCCGTGATGATGCGCGTGAGCCGCGCCGAGGAAGGGCTGTTCGGCTCGTCGCGGCCGGCGTTCCAGGGCCGCATCAAGATCGGTTTTGCCGCGAACGGTCGCGTAACGGCCGTCGACTTCTTCGTCGTGCAGCAGAACGGCCCGTACTCCGGCGGCGGCGACTACGGCGCCGCGGCCGGCGCCATCACGCTGCTGTATCAGCCGCCCGCCATGCGTTATCGCGGCGTGGCCGTCAGCACGAACACGACGCCCACGGGCGCGCAGCGCGGCCCCGGCCAGAATCAGATCGCCGGCGCGATCGAGCCGCTGCTCGACAAAGCGGCCAACGCTCTTGGCATCGATCGCGTGGCGTTGCGCCGCATCAATGCCGCGGACAACAAGGCGAAGTTCGACGGCGCGCAGGGCCCGGTCACGAGCGCGTATCAGCGCGAGGCGATCGAGCGCGGCGCGGCCGCGTTCAACTGGGATCAGCGCAAGGCGCGCAGCGGCCAGGGTCGCGGCGCGAAGGTCACGGGCGTGGGCGTCGGCCAGGCGTTCCACTCGGCGGGGCGCAGCGGCTACGACGGTCTCGTGCGCATCACGCCGGACGGCAAGCTGCACATTCATTCGGGCGTCGGCAATCTCGGCACGTACTCGTACGGCTCGACGTCGCGCGTCGCGGCCGAGGTGCTGAAGTGCAACTGGGAGAACTGCGTCATTCATCGCGGCGACACACGGCTCGGGTTGCCGTGGTCCTCCTCGCAGTCGGGCAGCAACACCTCGTTCACGATGACGCGTGCCGTGTACGCGGGCGCCGCGGACGCGCTCGCGAAGCTCAAGGAGATCGCGGCGATGACGCTCGGCGGCGCGCCGGAGGATTACGACGTGGCGGATGAGAAAGTGTTCGCGAAGAAGGACGCCACGCGCAGCATGACGTACGCCGCGGCCGCGCAACGTGCGATCGACCTCGGCGGCAAGTTCAGCGGCAAGGAGCTGCCGCAGGACATCCACGCCGTCACGAAGTCGGCAGCCGTGTCGATCGCGGGCACGGGCCTCATGGGCGTCGCGAAGGACAACATCGCGATGACGGGCACCGTACCGGCCATCGCCGTGGGCTTCATCGAGATCGAGCTCGACAAGGAAACCGGGCAGATCGACATCGTCGACTATCTCGGAGTGGCCGATTGCGGCACCGTGCTGCACCCGCAGGGTCTCGACGCGCAGATCAAGGGCGGCGGCGTCATGGGCTTCGGCATGGCGCGCAGCGAGCGCCACATCTACGACCCGCAGAACGGCTTCCCCGCCAACACGGCCATGTACCAGGCGAAGCTGCCGTCGTATCTCGACGTTCCGTCGACGATGCACACGCTCGCAGTCGACATCCAGGATCCCCAGAACCCCGTCGGCTCGAAAGGCATCGGTGAGCCGGTAGAGGGCTGCGCGAACGCGGCGCTGCTGTGCGCGATCGCGGATGCGCTCGGTGGCCACTACTTCAACCGCGCTCCGGTGTTGGCGGACATGATCGTGAACGCGGCCGCCAAGCGCCCGCAGTCGAACAAGCCGCTGCAGGTCAGCACGGCCTGAGGAACCGGGAATCAGGGCGCGGCGGTCAGCAGGCCTTGAGCGAGGCCGTGTCGTCACCGCACGCGCCGTACTCGATTTCGATCGTCGCGTGCGTGATGCGGAAATCCTTCGCCAGCCGCCGCTTGATCTCGCGCACGGCCACGGTGGCGTCCGTATTCTCCGTGACGCATGCGTGCAGCGTGACCATCGGCCGCTCCTGGCTGATGGACCACGCGTGAACGTGATGCACGTCGAGCACGTACGGTAGCGCTTCGCGCAGGTCGTCGCCGATCGCGCGGCTGTCGAAGCCGGCCGGCGAGCCTTCGAGCAGGATGTGGCCGCTCTCGGCCACCACGTGCCAGGCCGAGCGCAGCACGATGAGCCCCACGACCAGCGACAGCAGCGGGTCGATCGGCATCCAGCCGGTCGTCAGAATCACGATCGA
>Ga0326726_10006650_pt1 | contig 10406 bp, 7 predicted proteins | sample MHFenrmetagenome_2_FD_207603 | JGI IMG/M metagenome (GOLD analysis project Ga0326726, IMG submission 207603) | Lab enriched peat soil microbial communities from Michigan Hollow, Ithaca, NY, United States - MHF15MN | ecosystem: Environmental > Terrestrial > Soil > Wetlands > Peat | place: USA... | reverse complement strand
GCCTTGCGACGACAAATCCGTTTCTTCCGGTCTGGATCGGTTCCACCATCGGCATGGTGCTGTCAGACGGCCTTGCCGTGATCCTCGGCAAGATGCTCGGAGCGAAGCTCCCCGAGAAGGCGATCAGTTATGGAGCCGCCGGCATCTTTTTCGTATTCGGCGCCTGGAACATGTATGAAGGGGGCCGACAGTTCAACCTTGCCATCTGGACGATCGCCCTGACGGTCGTAGCGGTAACCGGCATACTCTTCCTCAGAAAGCCTCCCCCTGATACCGGGCAGGGCGAAGCATAGGATTCAGCCCACTTCTCATTCCGGCATTTGCCAGGCCGGCACCATCGAGTTGCCACCGGACGTTGCCGGCGTCATGAGCCTCCAGTAAGGAAGCCAGCCAAGTGCGATCAGTTGCACCGTGATGTCGGTATGCCTGGGCGCGAGCTCTTCGGCTGTCAGAGCGGTCTCGGAGTGTTCCCATTTATCCGAGATCTCGTTGACGGCTTCTTTCAGTTCCTCTTCGAGGTTGCGCTGCTCTCTTGCCAGCTCTTCGATCACCTCCTGCGACTCTTCGATGTCGGCCCGGGCATTGGCGGTCATCCTTCGACGGTTCAGGGCGCTGTTAATGCTGCTGGTGCTTTTCCTGCCGAGAAAAAATCCGAGCATGGTGGTGCCCAGCCCTACGATTTCGCTGGTTTTCCTGTTCTGGTGCTCCTCTTCATCCCTGGTGAGCTCCCGCTGTTCGCCCCTGATTTTTTCCTGTATCCGTTCGAGTCGGGGGGCGAATTTTTTCTCAAGGGCATCGACCTCCTGATCACGCTTTTCGCGGGCGGCCTGCTGAACACGAATGGTGAAATCCCTGTCTGATTCATTGCCGTGACGGAAAAGTCCAGTACCGGCATGGACTGAAAGATGGAAGCGCGAAGTCTGATAGAGCCAGTTTGCCAGCGACTGAGATGAGGATGAAATCTGACGCGTATCGATAAAGCTTTCCGGCGGAACGCCGAATCCCACGGCTCGAGGGTCCGGTTTTTCGGACATGCTTTCGCCTGATATGGCAAGTTGTTCGCTTTTTTCCCAGGAGAGCGCGCCTGCATTTCCGGGCTCCATGCAGGCGAGCACTATCCGGCTCGTTTCGTTGATAGCCCGTTTCCTGTCGGCAAACACCACCGAAGCCATGCCGATAAGCGCGGGTTCATAGACAAGCTGCGCGGAGGGAGGGCCCGACGCATTCATGATCGGGATGAAGAGCTGTTTGACGGAGGGGGCGAGCCCCGGAGCCTGTGCCGTAAATCCGAAGGGTAGCGCGGGTTCAGTGGTGGAGTTCTCGTCTGAAGTCACCCTCCGTGCCGTTACGGCCGCCGTCGAGGGTTCCTGTCGGACTTTCATCGGATCCATGAGTTTTTTTATCTGGGGCCTGGTCATCGGTCCGGAAAGAAAGCTCATCGCCCAGCGGGTCTGGAAAACGACAGGGCGCTCTTCATGGACGTTGTGCATCAGGAATATCCTGTTGCCGAGCTGGCTGATAAGCCCATCATAATCAACCGAACCTCCCGGGCCTCCCGCTTCGGAGATGGCGCTTTTCAGTCCCTCGAGAACCCGTTCCTTGTCGCGCTCGGCCTGCAGTTTGCCGATGAACCAGGTGCCGGTGTTGGTCAGCGCCTTGTAGTCGAGGTCGACCGGGTTCTGGGTGACCAGAACGCAGCCGACACCAAATGCACGGGCCTGCTTGAGGAGGGTCAGGAGGGGGCGTTTTGATGGGGGTTCTGCTACCGGGGGCAGATATCCGAACACTTCGTCGAAGTAGAGCAGCGCCCGCAGGCTCGAGGTGCCTGACTGTGCTCTGGTCCAGGTGAGCACATTTTCGAGCAGCAGCGTCACGAAGAACATTCGCTCGCTTTCGGAGAGATGGGCCAGATAGAAAATGCTATTCCGGGGCTTGCCATCGGCGGTGAAAAGCATGCTGTCGATATCGAGAGGGTCTCCCTTGAGCCAGCTCTGGAAAGAGGGTGAAGCCAGGAGAGCGTTGAGCGACATGGCGAGTTCAAACCGATCCTTCTCGGGGAAGAAGGTGTTGATGTCGAACACTCCCAGCTGGCGAATCGGCGGTTTCTGGATCGAAGTAATCAGGGTGGCCAGATCAAGATCCTGCCCCTGTTTCCAGTAGTGTTCGAAAATTGACGCCAGCAGAATGGATTCGCGGCTTCTGACCGGATCAACCTGAAGGCCGGCCAGGCCAAGCAGGGCGTTGACCGTGCCGCTGATGCGTTCCCGGATGGTTTCCGCATGTTCCTCGAAGTCCAGATCGGGGGAGGCCAGACTGCCCAGAATACTGACGGGAATGCCGGTCTCGGAGCCCGGCGTGTATATGGTGAATTCGCCCGATTCGTGCAGCAGCCTGATCCGTTCAGCCCCTATGCCCCAGTCCGCCAGTCCGTTTTTCCATAGTTCGGAGGTCTCCCGGGCCAGCTCCTCGGGACTTTTTCCCTTCCTGCGGGCGTCGTCCTCGTTCATCCAGGGCAGGAAATCTTCGGGCAGCAACTCGGGGAATTGCAGCAGCAGGTTGGTCATGTCACCTTTAGGGTCGACAATGATCAACGGCACCCGGTCGAGGGCGGCCTCTTCGAGCAGGCCTATGCACAGTCCCGTTTTACCGCTTCCGGTCATGCCGACGCAGACCGCATGGGTGGTAAGGTCCCTTGCGTCATAATTCAGGGGAACTTCAAGACGTTTTCCGGTCGAAAGATCATATTCCGCGCCGAGATAAAACGAGCCGAGACGCTCATCTATGGTTTGCATAGCACGTGGATTATCGTTGGAGAGCTGTAAATTACGGGTATTGCGACATCATGACGCTCCAGGTACATCGGGAAAACCTCTTATTCATAAATTAGCCATCGCCATGATCTTTTCAAGGCACTCTTTCCGATTGCCGCTCCGTCGCAAGTTTCCTGAACAAACACTTCTGGACAAGCAATTGTCGGGCAACCGACCGCTGCTCGAAATCGAAAACCTCTCGTTCGCCTATGACGGGTCCGATTCCCCCGTCCTCGAGCATGTCAGCCTGTCAGTCCGCGAACAGGAGTTCGTCATGATACAAGGGATCTCCGGATGCGGTAAATCAACGCTACTGAGACTTCTCTGCCGTCTCAATGCGCCATCATCAGGGAAGATGCTGTTCAGAGGGCGGGACATTACGGAACTATCGCCACCCTTGCTTCGATCGATGATCTGTTTTGTAGGCCAGCTCCCGCAGATGATCGACGCTTCGATTCTGGACAATCTTCTCCTGCCGTTCTCCTACGCGGCAAACAGCCAGAAGGAGCCACCGCCAAAGTCGATGCTGATCGACATGCTCCGGAAGTTTTACTTGCAGGATCTTACTCTCGAACAGTCGGCGGCCAAGCTCTCGGTCGGCCAGAAACAGCGGCTGGCCCTGATGCGAGCGCTCCTTCCAGGTCCCGAACTGCTCCTGCTCGACGAACCGACCTCGGCGCTCGACCGGGAGAGCGCAGCGATGGTGTTCTCGATCATCGAACGGCTGAACAGGGATGAGGGGAAAAGCGTGATCACGGTCACGCACAGCGACTATGCGCCGACAAGTCCAAATACGAAACGGTACCTGCTCCGCAACCGAAAGATCGAACCGGCATGAACGAAATCGTGGCTATACCGCTTCCGCAACTCCTTCTGGCGCTGCTGTTCATCGTCATCGCCCAGACGACATCCATGGTCTGGCACCTCGGTTTGAACCGGGATATCGCCGTGGGGACGCTCCGTACGATTTCCCAGCTCTTTCTCATGGGCTATGCCCTGACCTTCATCTTCAGGGCCGAAAGCCTGCCGCTCACTATCGGCATCTTCCTGGTGATGGTCATCTCGGCAGTGTTCATCATAAAAGGGCGGGTGAAGGAGAGGGAGGTGCCCTACATCGTGCCGACGCTGCTGACCATGGTCCTGTGCTATTTCGTGACAGCCCTGTTCGTGTCCCGCGCGGTCGTCGGGGTGACCCCATGGTGGGAGCCGCGCTACTTCATACCGACTGCCGGCATGGTGATCGGTAACTCGATGTCGGCGCTCGCCATCTCGATCGAGCGCCTTTTTTCGCAGATGCGGCAGCAGCGCGACCTCATCGAGATGAAGCTCTGCCTCGGAGCTGATTATCGTGAAGCGAGCGAGGATATTTTCAGGAGCGCGGTGAAGGCCGGAATGATCCCGTCGATCAACGCCATGATGGGAGTCGGCCTGGTCTTTCTGCCCGGCATGATGTCCGGTCAGATCCTGGCCGGCGCCGATCCCCTTATCGCCATACGCTACCAGATCGTGGTGATGTTCATGCTGGTCGGCTCGACGGCGATCAGTTCCATCATCGTAATGCTCATCATCCGCCGCCGTTGCTTCGGCAGCGGGGAGGAGCTTCTACTGACGCCGCGCTGAAAAACGGGTAAAGAGAAGGATCACGATGCCGATGGCGATCATGATGAAGCAGAGCACCTGACCCATCGAAAAGCTGAGGAACACGAACCCGAGTTGCGCATCCGGCTCCCGGAAGAACTCGATGAAAAAGCGGACGAAACCGTACCCCACCAGATAGAGGCCCGAAAGGAACCCGACCCAGGGGGACATTTTGCGGATCGACCAGAGCAGCACGAACAGTACGACTCCTTCGAAGAAGGCTTCAAAGAGTTGCGAAGGATAGCGAAGGCCGGTACCTGGCGCCATGGGAAAGTACATGCCGATGGCCGAGGTGGTCACGCGACCGTACAGCTCGCCGTTGATGAAGTTGCCCAGACGGCCGAAGGTGTAACCGAGCGGCACGGCGGGGATGAAAAGGTCGATGGTCTCGAAGAAGCCCTTGCCGCTTCTGCGGGTAAACAGAGCCATGGCGATGACAACGCCGATGACGGCGCCATGGTACGACATACCCGAAATGCCTGAAAAACGGCAGGTCCCGTTACCGGTGGCTATGGGCAGGATTGAACCGAGCGGGTTGGACAGAAAGTCCTGGAATCCGTAAAAAATGACATAGCCGATACGTCCGCCGAGCAGCACTCCTGCCATCGCCCAGGTAAGCGCGTCTCCGGGGAATGTCTTGTCGAACGGAAGCTTCTCCGTGGCGATCCGGTATCTCGAAAGCAGGTACACGATGGTGAACGCGATGATGTACATCATGCCGTACCAGCGTATCGGCACGCCCGGCAGGTTGAAAATCACCGGGTTCATCTGTGACGGAAGATGCTGCCACCAGAAGAGAAAATCGTTCATTATGACTGTTTTTAACGTTTTTTGCTACGTTTTTGTGTCGTTAACAACCCTTAATGCCTTGGATCAAAAGCGAATATAGTTATATATTGTCCCTGCACTCATCTTTTCGCGCAATACCCGTAACATAAACTTCATAGAGGCATGGCTAAAATCCTTGAAGGGCCTGCCATGAAATTATTCAACAAATGGGGCATTCCTGTGCCCAATTATGTTGTGATCATGGACCCAAACCGTCTTTCTCAACTTGGCGAAGCTAATAAATGGCTGCGAGAATCAAAACTGGTCGTTAAAGCGCACGAGGCGATCGGCGGCCGATACAAGCTCGGTCTGGTCAAAATCGGCCTGAATCTCGAAGAGGCGATCACCTCGGCGAAAGAGATGATCGGCACCAAAATCGGTACTGCCGAGGTGCGTCAGGTTATCGTCGCCGAGATGCTCGAGCACGATGAGGAATATTACGTCTCCATGATCGGGAACAAGGACGGTTCCGAGATCCTGCTTTCCAACAGAGGCGGAGTAGATATCGAGGATAATTGGGATACCGTCAGGCGCCTGTTTATTCCGCTCGACGAGTCGCCCAGCATCGAAAGCCTCACCGAACTTGCCAAAGAGGCCGGGTTCGAGGGTGAAATCGCCGAACGTGTCGGCAAAATCGCCTCACGCCTCATCCTCTGCTTCGATAACGAGGACGCGCAGTCCATCGAAATCAATCCGCTGGTCATCCGCAAGAGCGACATGCGCTTCGCGGCTCTCGACGCAGTCATGAACGTCGACTGGGACGCACGGTTTCGACATGCAGACTGGGATTTCAAGCCGGTCTCCGAAATCGGCCGACCGTTCACCGAAGCCGAACAGCAGATCATGGACATCGACTCCCGGATCAAGGGCTCGGTCAAGTTCGTCGAAGTTCCCGGTGGGGAAGTCGCCCTCTTGACCGCAGGTGGCGGAGCTTCCGTCTTCTATGCTGACGCCGTGGTCGCGCGTGGCGGCACTATCGCCAACTATGCCGAGTATTCCGGTGATCCTGCCGACTGGGCTGTCGAAGCGCTCACCGAGACTATCTGCCGTCTGCCCAACATCAAGCATATCATCGTCGGCGGCGCCATCGCCAACTTCACCGACGTGAAGGCAACCTTCAGCGGTATCATCAACGGCTTCCGCGAAAGCAAGTCGAAGGGGTACCTGGAGAATGTCAAGATATGGGTGCGACGGGGCGGACCGAACGAAGCCCAGGGACTTGCCGCCATCAGGAAATTGCAGGAGGAAGGTTTCGACATCCACGTGTACGACCGTAGCATGCCGATGACCGACATCGTCGATTTGGCTATGAAGTCTTGATGGCTTCGCCAATACCTGCTTTTATTAAAAGACTATAGAAACTCATTAAACTGATTGAACCGTGAGCATTCTCGCAAATAAAGATACTCGGGCGGTCATCATCGGCGGCGTCGCCGGCGTCAATGCGGCAAAACGCATGGCCCAGTTCGACTTCCTGATCAACCGGCCCCTGACCGTCCAGGCGTTCGTCTATCCGCCTGAAGCCGGCCAGCAGAAGGAGATTTTCCGTGGCGGCGAACTGAAAAACGTGACCGTCTACTCCGCCCTGACTCCTGCGCTGCAGGAGCACCCGGAGATCAATACCGCGCTGATCTATATCGGCGCATCCCGTGGCTTCCAGGCCGCCAAGGAGGCGATCGAGTCTCCGAACATCAAACTGATCTCGATGATCACCGAAGGCATACCTGAAAAGGATGCCAAACGCCTCAAGAAGCTTGCCGACCAGCACGGCAAGATGTTCAACGGTCCCTCGTCTATCGGCATCATGTCGGCAGGCGAATGCCGCCTCGGCGTGATCGGCGGAGAGTTCAAGAACCTGAAACTCTGTAATCTCTACAGGGCTGGTTCATTCGGCGTGCTGACCAAGTCCGGCGGACTGTCCAACGAAGCGATGTGGCTCTGCGCACAGAACGGCAACGGTATCACCTCTGCCGTGGCGATCGGCGGTGACGCCTATCCCGGCACCGATTTCGTCACCTACCTCGAAATGTTCGAGAAAGACCCCGAGACCAAGGCTGTCGTTCTTATCGGCGAGGTCGGCGGAAGTCTCGAGGAGGAGGCGGCCGAGTGGCTTGCCTCCGAGAAGCGCCGCATCAGGCTGGTTGCCGCCATCGGAGGTACCTGCCAGGAAGTGCTTCCCCAGGGTATGAAGTTCGGCCACGCCGGCGCGAAAGAGGGCAAGAAGGGGGCAGGATCGGCCCGTTCCAAGATGAATATGCTTCGTGAAGCGGGTGCGCTCGTTCCCGACACCTTCGGAGGCCTGAGCAAGGCCATCAAGCAGGTCTACCAGGAACTGCTCGCCAGCGGAGATATCAAGCCGGAGCCGGAGATCGACGAGGCGCTGCTTCCGCAGCTTCCGCCGAGCGTCCAGGAGGTCATGCGCCAGGGCGAAGTGGTCGTCGAACCGCTCATCCGCACCACCATCGCCGACGATCGAGGCGAAGAGCCCCGTTACAGCGGATATGCGGCTTCCGAGCTGTGCGAGAAAGGGTATGGCATCGAAGATGTCATCGGCCTGCTCTGGAACAAGAAACTCCCGTCGCGTGAAGAGTCTGAAATCATCAAGCGCATCATCATGATCTCCGCCGATCACGGCCCGGCAGTGTCGGGTGCGTTCGGTTCGATCATCGCCGCCTGCGCTGGCATCGACATGCCTCAGGCCGTCTCGGCCGGAATGACCATGATCGGCCCCCGTTTCGGCGGCGCGGTCACCAACGCCGGCAAATACTTCAAGATGGGCGTCAAGGACTTCCCGAACGATATTCCCGGCTTCCTTTCATGGATGAAGGAGAATGTCGGCCCCGTTCCCGGCATCGGCCACAGGGTCAAGAGCCTCAAGAATCCCGACAAGCGCGTCAAGTACCTCGTGGAGTACGTGAAGAACCAGACCACGCTGCATACGCCATGCCTCGATTTCGCTCTCGAAGTCGAGCAGGTGACGACCGCCAAGAAGGACAATCTTATCCTGAACGTCGACGGCACCATCGGCTGTATCCTTGTGGACCTGAACTTCCCGGAGCATTCGCTGAACGGATTCTTCGTTCTCGCCCGTACCATCGGCATGATCGGCCACTGGATCGACCAGAACAACCAGAATGCCCGTCTGATCAGGCTCTACGATTACCTGATCAACTATGCGGTCAAACCCGAGCGCCCCGTTCCCGACAAGAAGTGACGCAGGTTGCTTACACGGCATAAACAGAAAAGCAGGCCCAGTGGCCTGCTTTTCTGTTTATGGGTAAAGACATCTCGGTAGATCGGTCGGAATCGCTATCGACATCGAAATTTATTCTTGCTTTGCTCTTTTCTGCTCTCCTGCGTCCGGCAACCGGTCATCCCGACCATGCATGGTTCAAAGTCTGTTCGATCGCGATCCGGATTTCGATCTGCACGACCGTTTCGTGTCCTGATGTTCATTTCAGCAATGATATCACAGTCCCGGAATCCGGGGGATGCGGCCCAGCTTCGAGAGTTTGTAGTAATGGCCCCACCCTTTTTTGAGCCAGTGGCCTACCAGGGGAAGCGGGATGGAGATCTGTCTGTGGCCGTTTCTGAAGATGAATCCGGCCCCGTCGCCGGTATCCATGACGCAGAGGAGGTTCAGGTGCTCCTGATAACCTTGCATCGGCTCATCGAGCCCGAAGTGTTCGGCGCCGCAGTTGTTGGCGGCACACTCCGCCATGAACTCCGCGATATGTCCCTGCTTGGCTCTCCACTCAGGACCCTCGAGTGCGGCAGCGTCGCCGACGGCATACCACCCGTTGACGCCGACCACCCGGCAATAGTCGTCGATTCTGATGAATCCGGCGTCATTCAGCGGCAGGTCCGATGACTTTACCACCGCATGCCCTTCCCCTGCAGGAATGAACATGACGAGGTCGCTGGCCAGCTTGCTTTCGTCCTCGAACACGACCCCATCCTTTTCAAAACGGGCAATCTTCTTTCCGTACCTGCGGTTGAATTTCTTTTCGATGAACAGTCGATTCATCATGGCCACGGCTTTGTCCCCCATCTTCGCACCCGGTGTAGGCATCGGGGCAAAAAAGGTCATCTCGAACCGATCCCTGATGCCCAGTTTCGCGAGCTTGTGATGCAGGTTGAAGAATAGTTCGAATCCAGGGCCCCCGCGCACACCGCTCGGGTCTTTCGGGTTGCCTCCGAACCCGAAGGCGACCCGGCCATGTCCCTGGGCGATCAGGGTGTCGATCCGTTCCCGAAGCATGGTGGATTGCTCAGGTGCGCCGCAGATCGAGAGGGTGTGTTCGACACCGTCATGCGTCGTCTTGCCGGCTCCGAGTGCGACGACGAAGATGTCGATGTCGCATCTCACGCCACCTCTTTCGAGCGTTATCGAGTCCCTGGTCGCATCGATGGCGACTACCCGGTCTATCGTCACCGAAAAGCCATGTTTACCGGCCAGTTTCGACAGGGGAAGCGTAACGTCGCAAAATTCAGTCGTGCCGACAGGAACCCAGATGGAGAGGGGATAGATGAAGAGGTAGTCTCGCTCTGAAACAAGTTCAACATCGAATCCGCGCTTGCGGAACGCTATTGCTGCGGCTACACCGGAGATGCCTCCGCCGAGAATCATCACTTTTTTCACAGATACCTTGCTGGTTGTCGGGATGTCGATACAATGTCATAAGGTACGATTTTTTTAAATATGAGCATATGCTAATATATCAGAAAGCCGTATCGGATCCATCGACCTGCCTGGCATGACATGATCGGTGCCCGGCCCCGGCCATCAGGTTTCAGGTCCGGACCGGGCAGCTTTGCGGTTGAGTGACGGGAGATGGGGAGAAAGGGGAACTCAGCGAGCGCCGGCCTGTTTGCGGTGCATCAGAGGCGTGAGGAGGTGTTCATACTGGTCAACGACGCGGTTCAGGGCGAATTTCTCTTCGATCACCGATTTCGCCTTGACACCCATGGCCCGGTAGTCCGATCGCAGCAGTCGGATCACCCCGTCGGCAAGCGCCTCCGGGTCGTTCGGGGCGACGATCAAGCCGTTCTCCATGTCGACGATGATGTCGACAAGGCCGCCGCCCGTCGTGGCGACGACAGGAACCCCGGAGGCCATTGATTCCAGAG
>Ga0326726_10006648_pt1 | contig 10409 bp, 6 predicted proteins | sample MHFenrmetagenome_2_FD_207603 | JGI IMG/M metagenome (GOLD analysis project Ga0326726, IMG submission 207603) | Lab enriched peat soil microbial communities from Michigan Hollow, Ithaca, NY, United States - MHF15MN | ecosystem: Environmental > Terrestrial > Soil > Wetlands > Peat | place: USA... | reverse complement strand
GGCACGTAGTTGCGGTCGCTGGAGGGATCGTCTAATGGTTGCGGCTGCGGCAGAGATTGGGGAATGTCCGTCGGTGACGTGTGGCGTGGCGTGTCGCTTGCGACGACCGCTACGGCCGCGCGACGAAACGCGTCGCGCAACCGACGAGCGATCGACGATTCTTGCAGCAGGCGTTGGAAGAAACGAGCGGCGCGACCCCTGGACGACGCGCGACCTGCAGAGGGGAGCAGCAGGCACCCGAGGGCCAGGATCAGCGGGTACTCGAGGATCGAGTTGAAGATGACCGGCGCGACCAGCGAGCAGAAGACGCCGCCCAGCAGCCCGCCCACGGACATCCAAAGATAGAACTCGGTCAAGTGCTCCACGACGGGCCGGCGCCGGACCAGCTCGCCATGAAAGACCATGGCGGCGATGAACAAGGTCAGCAGATGCAGGGGCAGGGCGAAGCACAGGGGATCTCGTTCCGTGAAGTAGAGCGCCACCAGAGCATAGATCCAGGGTTGGAGCATCAGCATCCATTTGTGCTTTACCAGGGGCCGGCGGGCGAACACGAGGATGAAGCTCAGGGAATACAGCAGTAGGGGGGCCACCCACAGGAAGGGGGCTGCCGCCACGTCCGTGCTGATGTGCATTGTCACCGCCAGCAGCAGGGCGGAGGGGACAAAGGCCAGGACCACCCAGCGCGCCCGTGTCATCCAGGTCACGCGCGAAGACAGACTTACCGGGGGCATCGTATCCAGACTCCCCACGATTTCGGCGATTTCCCCCTGTCCCCGGCGGCGCTGCGCCCTCCACAGACTGAGGGCGTACAGGGCGATCAGGGCAGCCAGCAGGGCATAACCTGCTGTCCACAATTGGCCCTGCAACGCCAGCCCGAACTGGGGCTCCACGAGCACCGGGTAGGCCAGCAGTGCCGCCAGGCCCCCCAGATTGCTGGAGACATAGAGGAAGTACGGGTCGGAGGCGTGCGGATGGTCGCTGCGGGAGAACCAGCTTTGCAGCAGCGGGGCGGTGGCGGAGATCGCGAAGAACGGCACACCGATGGACACCGCCAGCAGAGCGATCAGCCAGGGCACCGGGTGGGTGCTGGCTGTCGGGGACCACTGCAAACCGACGTGCACCGGCAGAAAGAGCAGGCCCACGAGCAGCACGGCGACATGTACGAGAGCCTGGTTTCGCAGCCTGTTGAGGCGGGACAGTAGGTGCGCGTAGACGTAGCCGGCCAGCAGCATCGCCTGAAAGAACATCACCGCCGTATTCCAGACGGCCGGCGTGCCGCCCAGGAGGGGCAGGACCATCTTCGTGAACATCGGCTCAATGGCAAAGAGGATGGCCGCGCTGAGGAACAGGGCCCCCGAACACAGCGGCAACAACAGGGACACGGCGATACCGGAGGGAACTGCGTGATTACGGGCAGGTAGATCCATAATGGCGTACTTCGACCGATCCTTGTACTCACAGGGTTCCAGAAACAGCACGGTACTCTATGTCCGCCCCCCACGCACGTCAAGCGCAAAGGCGACAGGATCGTCGAGCGTCAACCGGCGGCGCGGCTCGTTCCGTCGGGCGGCGCTGGCAGTGGTCGTGTCGCGGGCATCTTGCCCGCGATTCGAGGGCGGGCCGCCCTCGACACAAGAACCATCGCTCTGCCGAAATGGAACGCCGCTGGTCCCGGTTGATCCGGGGCCAGCGGCGGGTCCTTGTGACGAAGGTGGTTCTATACAAATTCTTTATACTCGCGGTCTTTGACGATGCCCGGTTGCGGCACGGGGTACTTCCCATCAGCATCGGGCCGGATCGGGGCCGGCGAGTCCATCGTGAACTTGTCCACGTCCGGGGCCATCTCGTGGGGACAATTGAGCATCTGCTCGAACGTGATGATATTGCCCGTGTGGGCGGCCATGCGGCCCATCGAGGCCACCAGACTGGCCTCAGCGCCGCGCTTGACCTCGTTGTAAGGCTTGTTGTTGCGGATGGCGTCGATCAGGTCCTCCCACTCAAGCCGGTACGGGCTCGGCTCCGGCTGCGGGAACCGCCAGATCGGCTCGACATTTTCCATGAGGTGCCCCTTGAAGGTGCGGACCTTGCCGGGGTAATGACTGCTGGTCGTGATGATGGCCGAGCCCTTGGTGCCGTGGGCATAGCTGGAAAAGGCCTGGTAACAGCCGTCCATATTGCGGCCCTGATAGAAGAGCTTCGTGCCGTCGGGATAGGTGTACTCGACGTCATAGGTGTCGAAGTTCTGGTCGAGGGCGTCGCCGCGATAATGCCGGCCGCCGAGGGCGTGGGCCTGGACCGGCCAGGCGCCCTTCATCCAGGAGCACTCGTCGATCTGATGAATGTAATAGTCGCTGAAGCAGCCGCCGCTGGACCAGATCCAGCTATGGAAGGTGCTGATCTGCCACATCAGGTCACTGAGATTGTCGGGCTTGCGCCTGGCGATGGCAGATCGGCCGCTCATGCGATAGCCGCGCAGCATGATGATCTCACCGATCTCGCCATCCTGGATGCGTTTGCGCAGTTCCTGCCGGCCTCGGCAATGGCGGATCATCAGGCCGACACCAACCTTGAGGTTCTTCTTGTCGGCCTCCGCGGCCAGCTCGAACATGCGTTTCGTCGTGGGACCATCCACCGTGACGGGCTTCTCCATGAATACATTGAGTCCCTTTTCGATGGCGTATTTGAAGTGGACCCAGCGGAAGGCCGGCGGCGTGGCGAAGAGCGCGATGTCGCCCTTGCCGAGGCAGTCCATCGCCTTCCTGTAGCCATCGAACCCGAGGAAGCGTCGATCTTCCGGCACATCCATCCTGTCCGCGTACCCCTCCTTCTGCAGGTTTGCGTAGCTGCTCTTGAGCCGATTCGGGAAGACATCGGCCAGGGCCACCAGCTTGACCGGGCCGTTCTTGGCGGACATGGCGTCGCCGGCCGCCCCGGTCCCGCGGCCGCCGCAGCCGATCAGGGCGATCTTGATCGTGTTGTTCTCCGCCGCATACATGCGCGACGTGAGTCCGGCCGCCAGGACCGAAGTCGCGGCCAGCCGGCCGGTATTCTTCAGGAAGTCGCGGCGGGAGGTGCTGTTCTGCGTGCGTTCACTCATAGTGGGTCTTCTCCTACTTCGATGGTTGTAACGGATGCTGTCCTGGATTTCCAAGTCACCATCTACTCCTGGCCCGGCGGTCGCACGGGCCCCAAGGCCCCATTATCGCCGGGATACGGTGCGGCACAAGCAATTTCTCCAAGGAGGACGCGGGAAGGCGGAGGCCTATTTCACCGATTTGGTTGTGACGCCGCCCCAGGGGCCCTATAATCCCAGGGACATCGTGGAGGATCATATGCTGGATCGTCTGAAGCTGCTTCTGGTTGCCGGTGTATTGTGTGCGTCCTCTCTCGTCATGGCGGAGGCCCGACTCAGGCCGGTATCGATAGGCTCCGAATCGAACCTGTTCGTCTGGAGCGACACGTGCAACGTCTATGTGCTGCGGGACGGTGATGCGGCTCTGCTGATCGATCTTGGCGATGGCAGCGTGCTCGACCATCTGGGCGAGATCGGCGTTCGACGGATCGAGTGGGTGCTGTTCACGCACCACCATCGAGAGCAGTGCCAGGGCGTCGCAAAGCTGGCGGCTTGGAAGCCGCAGATTGCGGCCCCGGAGATCGAGCGGGCTTTGTTCGAGGAGCCGACGCGGTTTCGCAAGGCGAAACCCACGCTCGGCGACCCCTACACCGTGCATGGCGCCAGCTATGTGCGACCTTCGATGGAGCCGATCCGGCCGAATCGCACGTTCAAGGACCTGGACGTGTTCACCTGGCGGGGCCGGGAGTTTCGCTGTCTCGACACGAAGGGCAACAGCCCCGGCGGGATGTCCTATCTGTGGAAACTGGAAGGCCGCTGGGTGGCGTTCAGTGGTGACGTGATGCTCGACGGCGCCAAAATGCACACCTGGTTCGACACGGAATGGGACTATGGCTTCGCCAAGGGACTCTATGAGCTGATCAGCTCCGTCAGCCTGCTCCACAGCTACGAGCCGGCCCATCTGCTGCCCGCGCATGGCGGCGTGATCGACCGCGCGACAGTCCAGTTGCAGGAATACCAAGGCAAGCTCCGCAAGCTGGCCAGACTGTACGTGCGTGGGTACGAGATCAACACGTTCGGCGCCGCCGACCAGGACACCGTCTCGAAACCGACGTCGATCCCGGACCTCTGGCAGGTCACGAAGCACCTGTACAAGTTCAAGCGAAAGGACTTCTGGCCGAACTTCGGGATTCTGATTGCCGACAGCGGCCATGCCCTGGTCTTCGACTGCGGCTTGATCGGCCGGGACCTGCTGGCGCGATCCTTGGCCGCCATGCAGGATCAGCTTGGCCTGCAGAAGATCGACGCGGTCCTGATTACGCACATGCACGGCGATCATTTCCTCGAGGTGCCTTACCTGCGCCAGAACTGGGGGACGCAGGTCTGGACGCTCCAGGACGTCGCGGGCGTGTGCGAGCATCCCGAGCGCTATGACTATGCGGCGATGATCCCCGCCTACCAGGCGGGATTCGACTCGCTCCCCATCGACCGCGCCTTCCAGCGGGGCGAGCGCTTCGAGTGGGAGGGCTACACGTTCACCGTGGATTGGATGCCGGGCCAGACCCAGTTCGGCTGCTGCATTCACGGACAGATCGACGGCCGGCACATCGCCTTAACCGGCGACAATCTCTTCGGCGACCCCTCGGACCCCCAGCAGAACGGTCACGAAGCCGTCGTCGCGCGCAATAGCGCCATTTTCGAGGAGGGCTACATCTACGGCGCCGAGTACCTGTGGAAGCTCCAGCCGGACCTGATCGTGGCCGGACACTCGTGGGTCATGGACCGGCCGCGGCAGATGATCGAGCGGTTCGCCTCGTGGGCCCATCAGATCCGCGACGCGTACGTGGGCCTCAGCGCCGAGGAGGACTACCGGTACATGTTCGACCCGTACTGGGTCCGCGCTGAGCCGTACCGGATCTTTGTCAAGGCCGGCCAAACAGTGGATGTGACCCTGCATATCCGCAATTTCCTGTCTCGGCCGCAGAAGCATCGCATCGAGGTGCATGCTCCCCGCGGCGTCAATGTCGAGCCGTCTCTGTTGGAAGGCTCCGTGGGGCCGGAGTCAAGTGGCCGATTCCCTCTGAGGGTCAACGTGACATCGGAAACCAAGCCCGGCGTGTATGCCGTCGCCTTGGACGTGACCGTCGACGCCAAACGCTACGGCGAATGGTTCGACATGATCGTTTGCGTGGAACCGTAGCCCCGATCATCGGGCAGATGCCCCCGCGCCGGACGGGACCTTGGCGGAAAGCTCCTTCATGTACTCTTGGTAGAGTGCAACGGCCTGTTCATCGGAGAGATTGGCTGTGATGACCAACCGCGTGCGGGCTTTGGCCGTCTGGCCGGTCTTGAGGTCGTGGCCGAAGCGGGAGAAATACAGGGAATAATGGCCCTCGCCTTCGTACGGTGTCGCGACGGCAAAACACTCTTCGGGTGGCGCCATCAGGAGCGCCACCAGACCGCTGCCGGGGCCGCGTCGCAAGGCCAGCGGGGCCGCCAGCCGCGACATGATCGTCCAGTTCACCGGATTCGGCTGAAGTCCCCACCGGCCATCGCGGATGATCGGCAGGACCTGCTCATCCCGCGGGAACATCTGCCAATCGCCATAAGTCTTCTTTGCCGGCAGCAGGCCGGGCTTGCCCTGCGCCTCGGGATTCTCCCGGACATAGACGCAGGGCGTCGGAAAGGCCTCGCTGAAATACGCGGCCAGGAACGACTCGAATCCGCTCAGGTCCTGGCGGGCCGTGACGGTCGTTTCAAGATCGATCGTGTGCGGGTCCTTCCAGCGATAGAGGGCTCCCATCTCGAAGGGGCGGTCCGCCGCGGCGGGCCACGTGACCTGGACGGCTCCATCCGGCAGCAGCTTCGCGGTGCTGGGCCAGTCCCAGGCCCCCGCGCCGTAGCGCTTGCCCGTGGTGAAGACCCGGTAAAAGCTGAGAATTCCCATGCTTCGATCGAGCCGCGCACCCGTGGGAACGTGGGTCAGAGGCGCCAGACCCAGCGACTTGCCCCCTTGCCGCAGCGTTCCCCGCAGGATGCCTGTGTCGAACGTATATTCACCCTTGTCGTTCGCCACAAATGCCGGCTTGCGCGGTTTCTCCTGTCCCGTTGCCAGGCTGGCAATGAACAACGCAGCGACCACAGCTACCCTGTGCATCACGTCATTCCTGTGAGACATAACGTACCTCTATTGGCGGACGCCGGTATTTATTTGTGGCGAGGGCGTCTCGCCCTTGCGTCGCGAGGCCATCTTGGCCTTGCTCTTGCGTGTCGCGCGCATCTTGCCTTCGAATCGCGGGCAGGAGGCCCACGACACGCAAGGGCGAGATGCCCTCGCCACATGAAAGACCATCGTCAAGGCCAACGGCCTTGGCGATACCACCCGAATCGGGGTCACGCTATCTATTTCTGCTTGTCCGGCTCGATGGTGCAGGCGACGCGGATGCCGATGGAATCGATTTGCGGCAGCCACCAGCGGCTCTTGGGGATCTGGGGGTCGTTCATGCGCCACCAGTCCTCCTCGAAGCCTCGCGCTGCACAGCGCAGCTCGCCCGCCGGACTGTCGTGGAAGCCACCCCGGGCCACGTGCACCTTGCCGTCCTTCGGGCCGGTGGGATTGACCGTCTGCTTCTCTTTGACGGCCTCTTCGTACCCGGTCGGACTGTAGAAATCCTGCACCCATTCGCGGACATTGCCCTGCATGTCGTAAAGGCCCCAGGCGTTCGGCTTCTTTGTGCCTACGGCGTGCGGCTCGACGTTGGCGTTGCCGTTGTACCAGGCGTAGTCCTTCAACCCATCCGCATTGTCGCAGACACCGAAGGCATTCGCCGTGCCGGCGCGGGCGGCATACTCCCATTCGGCCTCCGTCGGCAGGCGGTACTTCTTGCCGGTCTTCTGCGAGAGCCACCTGCAGAAGGTCGTGGCGTTGTGCCAGGTCATCCCGATGGCCGGGTGCTTCTTACTGTAGCCCATCGTCATGTCGCCGTAGACGGGGGTCGGACCGGTGATCGCGTTGACGCCCGCCGCGTTCGCGGCCTCGGCCTGCTGGGCCGCCTGCTCTTCTGCGAACTCCTTCTTCGCCGTGCCGGTCTCCTGGTAGTAGGCCAGGAACATCTCCAGCGTGATCTCCGTCGTGCAGAGGTAGAAAGGACTGAGCTGCACCTGGTGCTGCGGGCCCTCGTGGTCCACGCGGTCGGCCTCGCCGGCCGGGCTGCCCATCGTGAACGTGCCACCGGGGATCAGGACCATGTCGATGGTCAACTTCGAGTCATCCTTCGTCGTGACCGTCTCGGTATACTTCTTCGGGAGGTTGTCTTTTGTGTCGCGGGCATCTTGCCCGCGATTCGAGGGCGAGACGCCCTCGACACGAGGCGTACCGACCATCAGAACGCCGGCACAGCACGCCAGCACAACGGCACACGTCACAATGCTACGTCGATTCACTGGTTATCTCCTACAGTGGCACGGGCATCTTGCCCGTGGTCCTGAATTCATGGGCGAGCCGCCCACGTTGCTGTCACGGGTGTCCCACCCGTGGTCTCCAATTCATGGGCAGGATGCCCATGCTACTATATTAGTTTCGTCCGACCCGGCACGAGCGTCGGGTAACTGCCGCTGGCGTCCGGTTTCACCGGCGGCTCCATGTCGTCGCGGCAATCCTCACACTTGGGCGGATAGAAGAAATCGGATTTCTTCATCTGTTCCATCGTGACTTCCTTGCCCGTGTAGCAGGAGATCTGGCCCATGATGCCGGTCATCGTGCTGGGGACCATGTACTCGCCGTTGTTGACCGGCTTGCCGGAACGGATGGCCGCAAAGAGCAGATCGTGCTCGCGCTGGTACGGGTCGCACTTGCCGGTCCAGCGCCAGGGATTCTCGCCGGTGATGCGGCAGGCCGTGATGTCCGCCTTGCCCTTCGCGCCGAAGATAAGGCTGGAGGTCTCGTTGTAGCAGCCGGTCGTGGTCCGGCAGAAGGCGTAGATCCGCACGCCGTTGGCGAACTCGTAGACGACCGAGTGGTGGTCGAACACGTCGCCGTAAATCGGTTCGGTCATCGAGGATCGCCCGCCCAGGCCGTGACACTTCACGGGGACCTGGTTGTGCATCACCCAACTGGAGCGGTCCAGGTTGTGCACCAGGGACTGCGGGACATCGTCGCCCGAGAGCCAGCGGAAGTGGTATTGGGTGCTGCACTGCCACTGCACCTCGTTCAAGCCGCTCTTGCGGTCGACGACGCCGTACGGCGGCCGGATGAAATTCTCTTCGATGGACACGATGTCGCCGATGGCCCCATCATAGATGCGCTGCACCGTCTCCGCGTAGCCCGTATGGTACCGGCTCTGCAGGCCGGAGACGAGGCACAGGCCCTTCTCCTTGGCCAAGTCGGCGGCCTTTTGCATCGTCTTCATTCCGGCGGGGTCGATGCCGTGCGGTTTCTCGACAAACACGTGCTTGCCCGCCTGGATCGCCGAAAAGGCATGGAACGGGTGAAACTTGGCCGCATTGGCGATGACCACCATGTCCGAGGCCTCGATGACGTGCTTGTAGCCGTCGAACCCGGCGAAACAGTGGTCGTCATCGGCTACGACCTGATTGCCCCTTTCCTTTCGAATGATCTCGCGGACCGCCTTGACGCGATCCATCAGGATATCGCACATCGCGGTCAGCCGGGCGCCTTTGTCGGCGGTCAGGGCCTGGGTGGCGGCCCCGGTATTGCGTCCGCCGCAGCCGATCATCCCCACCCGGATGATGTCGCTGCCGCCGGCGTACGCGCCGATGTTGAGCGCCCCCAGGACCGAGGCGGATGCCACCCCGGTGGAAGCCTTCAGGAAGTCACGCCGCGTCGTCCCCACGTCTTTGCCCGATGCCTTTACCTCTGCCATATTACCTCCTGTTCAGTCAATCCTTATAAGGTCGGTTGCTTGGGTAACTATGGTATCGGATGCACCCGGCCAATTCAAGGGGTCCCCCAATGCAATTGGCTTTGTTTCGCACGACCGGCCTCCGGCTGAGTTTGAAGTGTAAAGTGTGAAGTCTGAAGTCCCGACCACGACCTTGCCCGTCTTGACACTTCAAACTTGAAACTCCCTCCGAAATTGGCTTCGTTTCGCACATTTGCCCCGCGTCCCACGCCCGAGGACTGGAATGCTGGAATGATGGAATACTGGCACAATGGGGGCTCTCCACAGCCGCAACGGCCGGGATTGGGTTCGTTTCGCATCTTTGGCTCGCCGGGGCCCTCCCGAGGCTGGGCCGAATTGGGTTCGTTTCGCATGATTTGCCACCGAATTGGCTTTGTTTTGCACGATTGCCCCGCGTCCCTGGAGCCCCGTCCCACCCGGCGTCGCCGGGAATTGGGTTCGTTTCGCACGATTCGGCGCCGAATTGGCTTTGTTTCGCACGGTTGCCCCTCGGCTCTTCGTGGGTTGGGCGTCCTCGCCCGACACCTTCCAGGGGGCCAATTGGCTTTGTTTCGCACGCAGAGTCGCGCACTTGCCGTTGATTGACCCTCGAAATTGGGTTTGTTTCGCACGATTCGCTCCCGTGAGGGCCCCCGGGGACAATTGGCTTTGTTTTGCACAATAGGCATTGATTTGGGATGGTGGAATGATAGAATAGTGGAATGGTGGGGTTTCCCGGCCGCCGGAGATTGGCTTTGTTTATCTCCAGGGACATCCTTCATCGCTGCGGGACCGTCCAGATTGAGTTTGTTTGTACACCCGCCCGTCGGCCAGTGACCACCGGCTACCGACTGCTACCTACCGCCTTTTGGCAATCTCGATGTCTCTGTGATTAGGACATTTCACCATAATAAGGCGCTTCTCGACACCCCCATGTTGACGCAAAAAGTCAAAATCCCGCAGAAATTTCCACGGCAGGCCAGACCAACAGCCTCAACCAGTACACCTCCGTCGGCGGTACCGCCTATACCTACGATGACAACGGCAACCTCGCCTTCGACGGCCGGTTCCGCTACTACTATGACTGCGAAAACCGCCTGCTCGACGTCAACGACGCCGCCAATGCCCGCGTGGCCTCCTACGCCTACGACTACCTGGGCCGGCGGATTTCCCGGACGATCTACGGCTCGCCTAACGTGACGATCCGCTACGCCTACGACGGCGCTCAGATCATCGCCGAGTACGACGGCTCCGGCACGCTCCGGCGGAAATTCGTTTATGGGCCGGGTCTCGATGAGCCGATATGCCTGATAGATGTAGCGAATGGCAACGCGGCGTATTACTACCACTTGGATGGACTCGGAAGCGTTGTTGCTCTTTCCAATGTGAATAACGTGCTCGTGGAGCGCTATGCCTACGATGTCTTCGGCCGGCCC
>Ga0326726_10006647_pt1 | contig 10410 bp, 11 predicted proteins | sample MHFenrmetagenome_2_FD_207603 | JGI IMG/M metagenome (GOLD analysis project Ga0326726, IMG submission 207603) | Lab enriched peat soil microbial communities from Michigan Hollow, Ithaca, NY, United States - MHF15MN | ecosystem: Environmental > Terrestrial > Soil > Wetlands > Peat | place: USA... | reverse complement strand
GGCCGCCGCAATGTTGTCGTCGTACATCCCGTACGCCGCGAGCTGCGAAAACTCGAGAAACGGCGAGCCGGGGTCGAGCAGCGCGCGCACGCGCTCGCGCGGCAGGAGCTTCCCGCGCCCGGCGTGCCGGGCCCGCGCGGCATCGCCCCCGCCCTGCTCGATCGCCGCGACCTTGGTCCTGAGGTCGGCGACCAACGCCGCGAGCGCGTCGCGGTTCTTCGCGAAGCTTGCGTCGCGCGTATCCAGGCGGGATTCGATGACGGGCATGAGGCGCTCAAACGGGCAAGGGATGTCCGGGCATCAGCTCGTAGGGATGGACCCAGCGCGCCTCTCCGCGAATGCGTTCCAGCCAGTCGCGAATGGCAGGGTACGCGTTCCAGTCCACACCGATTTCCTCCGGCCAAAAGAGGTAACCGCAAAGCGAGAGGTCGGCGATGGTCAGCCGATCACCGACGGCGTAGCGCCACATCGCGAGATGCGCCTCGAGCACGCCCCATGCGGTCTCGGCGCGGGTACGGAAAAACTTCAGGAGTGCGGGGTCGGGATCCTTCGCGAACGTGCGCAGGAAGCGATACGTGGCGGTGTAGCTCGTAAGCTTGTGGTTGTCCCAGAGCAGCCAGCGCAGGATCTCGCGCCGCTCCGCGGCATCGGCCGGTCCGTAGCAGCCGAGCGTCTCGGCGAGATAGTCGAGGATCACCCCGGATTGCGTGAGCCGGGCACCGTTGTGGTCGAGCACCGGCGCCTCGCCCATGACGTTGATCTCCCGGTATTCGGGCGTACGCGTCTCGCCTTTGAAATAATCGACGAACCGTGGTGCCCAGTCGGCTCCTGCAAGCTGCAGCGTGAGCGCTGCCTTGTAGCAGTTTCCGGACTGCGCGAAGCAGTAGAGCGTGAATCGGTCGGTATTTGCCACGTCACCACCCTCCGGTTGCAAGCCAGCGATCGACTTGGTCGAGCCGGTCCACGCCCCAGAAGGGCTCGCCGTCGACGACGATGAAGGGGGAGCCGAAGACGCCGGCAGCGATCGCCTGTGCATTCGCGCTCTTGAGGGCATCCTTCACCGCCGGATCATCGATCGCCGCGCGCGTCGCCGCGGCATCCGCGCCGCAGCCCGCCGCGATGGCGGACGCGGTGTCGGGGTTCGAGATGTCGATATCGTCACGGAAGAACCCGCGATAAAGCGCATGCACCACGGTTGCCGCCAGCACTGGATCGCGGCTCTTGAGCCAGAGGACGATCCGGGCCGCCGCCTGGGTCGCAATCGGAAACCTCGAAGGCATCCGGAAGCCTGCGACGCCGTGGAACTTGGCGCTGCGAGCCATGTCCCGCCGCGCGTAGTCGCCCTTGAGCGGGATCTCCGTCAGCGGCATGGCGCCGGTCTCTCTGAACGCGACGCCAAGCAGAATCGGATGCCAATCGACGCTGCGGCCATGCTTGGCGGCGAGCGCCTCGATCTTCTCCGACGCGACGAAACCGTAGGGCGACGAAAAGTCGAAGTAGAAGCCGATCGGTGCGCTCATGGCTACTCTGGGAGCCGTCACGCGGCGAGCGCGCGGCTGATGACCAGCCGCTGGATGTCGCTCGTGCCCTCGTAGATCTGACAGACGCGAACGTCGCGATAAATGCGCTCGACGGGAAAGTCGGCGACGTAACCGTAGCCGCCGTGAACCTGGATCGCCGCCGAGCACACGCGCTCGGCCATCTCGGAAGCGAAGAGCTTGGCCATCGAGGCTTCCTTGAGGCACGGCTGCCCCGCATCGCGCAGGCAGGCCGCGTGCCAGACCATCTGTCGGGCGACCTCGATCTCGGTGGCCATGTCTGCGAGCCGGAATGCAACCGCCTGATGCTCGATGAGCAGTTTGCCGAAAGATTGACGCTCGCCCGCGTAGCCGAGTGCTGCCTCGAACGCGGCTCGCGCCATGCCCACGCTCTGCGCGGCGATGCCGATGCGGCCCGCCTCGAGATTGGCGAGCGCGATGCGGTAGCCTTCGCCTTCGCGACCAAGCAGATTTGCGGCGGGAACGCGACAACGTTCGAAGACGATTTGCACGGTGTCGGACGCCCGTTGCCCCAGCTTCTCTTCGATCCGCGCAACCACGTAGCCGGGTGTGTCGGTGTCGACGATGAACGCCGAGATACCCTTCTTGCCGGCCGCTTTGTCGGTAACGGCGAACACCAGCGCGACGTCGGCGTGCTTGCCCGAAGTGATGAACTGCTTGACGCCATCGAGCACGTACGCCTCGCCCTCGCGCACGGCGCGGGTCGTGATGGCGCCCGCGTCGGAGCCGACGTGCGGTTCGGTGAGGCAGAAGCAGCCGAGCTTCGCGCCCGAGGCGAGCGGTTTCAGGTAGCGCTCCTTCTGTGCTTCGTTGCCGAACGCCAGGATCGGGCCGCAGACGACCGAGTTCTGGACGCTCAGGATCGTCGAGGTGGCGCCGTCGCCTGCAGCGATCTCCTCGAGGGCGACCGCAAGCGATACGTAGTCGAGGCCCGCGCCGCCGTAGGTCTCCGGCACCACGATGCCGCAGGCGCCAAGACGCGCGAGCTCGGTTATCGCCTCGCGCGGGAAGGTATGGCCGCGGTCCCACTCCGCAGCGAACGGCGCGAGTCGCTCAAGCGCGAAGGCACGCATCGTGTCGCGGATCATCTGCTGCGACTCACTTAACAGCATCGGTCAACCGCACGCGTCGGCCGCGCAGCTGCGCGACATGGGTCGGCGCGTCATTTGCGCGTTTCGAAGGCGAGCTTGAGCGCGATCCCCGCGAACACCGTGCCCAGCACCCAGCGCTGCAGCGCCGACCACAGCGGGCGCTGCGCAAGCCACGCCGCGATGCGGGCCGCGGCGAGCACGAAGCACAGGTCGCTCACGATACCGATCGCGATCTGCATGAGCCCGAGGACAAGGCTCTGGACGAACACGCTGCCGCGGGACGCGTCGATGAACTGCGGCAGCAGCGCCAGGTAGAACAGGGCGATCTTGGGATTCAGGATGCTGGTGAGAAGGCCCATGCGAAAAAGCCTCCCCGGCGGATCCTCGGGCAGCGTGCGCGCCGCAAACGTGCCTTGGGCACCCGGCTTCACCGCACCCCAGGCGAGCCAAAGCAGATACGCAGCGCCCGCATAGCGCAGCAGATCGTAGAGCAGCGGCACCGTGAGGAAGATCGCCGAAAGGCCCAAGGCGGCGGCGAGAACGTGGAACACGAAGCCCAGCGAGGTCCCGGCCAGCGAGACGACGCCGGCGCGACGGCCCTGGCACAGCGTGCGCGAAATGAGGTACAGCAGATTCGGCCCGGGGGTCAGCGCCAGCAGCACGCTCGCCAGGGCGAACAACGCGAGATTTTCGAGCGAAGGGATCATGCGCGCGGCGCCGCGTAGTCGCGGTCAAGCGGCGTAACCCAGCTCGCGAACGAGAGGCGCCGCAGCGTCCTCGAGCTCGCGGCGCTCGGCCGCGGTCATCTCGCGGCGCCAGACGTCGAGCCGATCGGCGTCCGGCGCGCGGGTCAGGTTGGCGTGGATGGTCGTGCGCTGGCCGCGGTCGATCAGCGGCCCGCGCGCGTGCAGACGGCCCTGCAGGCGTTCGAGCCGGGCGGCGCCCTGCTGGCGATAGTCGAGCATCTCCGGATCCCAGGACAGCGAGACAAATTCGCACACGCGCCTGAGCTCGCGCTCGGAATGCAGCACCAGATCCTCGAAGCGCACTTCGAGGTAGCGACGCACGAGGCTCGACGCACGCCGGCCGGCCTCTACGTGCTTTTTCCATTCTTCGCCGAGGATGCGAAAGTCCTGGCTGGGGGCGAACCACGTTTTGCGCCACGACAGCGCGGTATCGCCCGGATCGCGGATGACGTGAATGAAATGCGCCTCGGGCAACAACGCGGCGATCGGCGGCATCAGGAACACGTAACCCGGGGTTTTCTCGCCGTAGCGCGGCTTGCGCTCTCGCTCGGCGTACAGCGCGTAGAAGGCGCGCAGGCCCGCCGACACCGTGAAAGGTTCGATCGCCTCCAGCCGGCTCCACAATTCATCCTTGTCGAGCCCGAAGTCCGACCAGTTCGAAACCGTGATCCGGTCGGCCGTCACGACATCGAAAAAGCCGCGGCGGACGACCTCGGAGGATCCATACAGCCAGGCGACCGGGCCGAGGAACGACGTTTCCGGCGGGACCGCGACCTCGGGGTGACTGTCGAGCATCACCGCCAGCAACGACGTGCCGGAACGCGGACAGCCTACGACGACCGGCAGAGGCGGTCGGCGCGGGGCCGCCGCGGCGATCCCTGGTGCGGCGGTCTCGGCCGGCCGCGGGGCGCCCGCGACGGCGACGCGCGGCGACTCGAAAACGAGCTTGCCCGTCATCGCCTAAGGAACCTCTGAATAAGCCCCGCGTGGCCGCGACGGAGGCTTTCCGGGATGAGATGCGCGAAGCGACACGACGCCCGTCGCAGGCCCCACGGGCGAGCGGCGCGACAAAGCAAATCGCCCGGAAAGCCTCCGTCGCGGCTCATGTGGGACTTGTTCAGAGGTTCCCCAGTCAAGCCAGCTCGATCGCCATCGCGGTCGCCTCGCCCCCGCCGATGCAAAGGCTCGCCATCCCCCGCCTCTTGCCCGTCTTGCGCAGAGCGCCGAGCAACGTCACGAGAATGCGCGCGCCTGACGCACCGATGGGATGGCCTAGCGCGCAGGCACCGCCGTGCACGTTGACCTTCTCCGGCGGCAGCGAGAATTCCTTCATCGCCGCCATCGTAACCACGGCAAACGCCTCGTTGATCTCGTACAAGTCCACATCGGCGGGGGTCAAGCCGATCTTCGCGAACAGCTTCCGCATCGCCCCGACGGGCGCGGTCGTGAACCAGCCGGGCTCCTGCGCATGCGTCGCGTGATCGAGGATCAGCGCCAGCGGGCGCAGGCCCATGCGCTCGGCCGTCGAGCGGCGCATCAGCACCAGCGCGGCTGCGCCGTCCGATATCGAGCTGGAATTCGCGGCGGTGACCGTGCCGTCCTTGCGGAAGGCCGGCTTGAGCGTCGGAATCTTCTCGGGATTCGCTTTCGCCGGCTGCTCGTCGTGATCGACGACCACGTCGCCCTTGCGGCCCGTGACGGTCACCGGCGCGATCTCCCAGGCGAAGGTGCCGTCCTCGTTCGCGCGCCGCGCGCGCGAAAGCGAGCGCAACGCGAACTCATCCTGCTGCTCGCGGGTGAATTGATACTTGTCGGCGCACGCTTCGGCGAATACGCCCATGAGCTTGCCCTTGTCGTACGCGTCCTCGAGGCCATCGAGGAACATGTGGTCGTATACCGTCCCGTGTCCCATGCGCATGCCGCTGCGTGCCTTGGGGAGGAGGTAAGGAGCGTTGGTCATGCTCTCCATGCCGCCGGCAACGATGATCTCCGCGCTGCCGGCGACGAGCCGATCATGCGCGAGCATCGCCGCCTCCATCGCCGAGCCGCACATCTTGTTCACCGTGATGCAGCCGGTGGCGAGCGGGAGAGCGGCTTTCAGCGCAGCTTGGCGCGCCGGCGCCTGTCCCTGTCCCGCGGGCAATACGCAACCCATGATCGCCTGGTCGACCGCTGCGGGTTCGACACCCGCGCGCTCGACGGCCGCGCGGATCGCGACGCCGCCGAGATCGCTGGCGGACAGGGTCGCGAAGTCACCCTGAAGACCACCCATCGGCGTGCGCGCCGCGCCGACAATCGCGATAGGGTCGTTTTGCATCAGATCCCGTGTCCTCGTCTCTAGGCGCCGGCGGTGTCCGAAGCGTCTATTGGCCTGCGCGCGGCGATGGGTCCGTCGCCTTGCGGGCGCGCCGCGGCCGGCGCACCAGCTCTCCGCCGCAATTCGGGCAGATCCCGTTCAGCGCGTTCGCGCAGGTCGCGCAGAACGTGCACTCGTAACTGCAGATGTACGCGGTATCGTCATCGGTGGCGAGCGGCCACGCGCAACGTTCGCAGCGCTCACGCATCTCCAGAGGCATTCTTGTTCCCAGCCTATCTAGTCTCGTTGAAGATTTCCCGGCCGATCAACATGCGCCGAATTTCACTCGTACCCTTGGGTCATCTGGCCTCGGCCGTCGCTTTCGCGACTTAACATTCGCTTCGCTCATGTTAGCCTCGTCCGATCGGCCCAAGCCTACTTTGTCTCGTTGAAAATCTCGCGCCCAATCAGCATCCGTCGAATTTCCGAAGTACCTGCGCCGATCTCATACAGCTTCGCGTCGCGCCACAGCCGGCCGGTCGCGAACTCGTTGATGTAACCGTTACCCCCGAGTGCCTGGATCGCCTCGCCGGCCATCCACGTCGCCTTCTCGGCCGCATAGAGTATCGCGCCCGCCGCGTCCTTGCGCGCCATCTCACCCCGGTCGCACGCCTGGCCAACCGCGTACACGTACGCCTTGCACGCGTTCATCGTCGTGTACATGTCGGCGATCTTGCCCTGCATCAACTGGAACTCGCCGATCGACTGGCCGAATTGCTGCCGTTCGTGGACGTAGGGAAGAACCACGTCCATGCACGCCGCCATGATGCCCAGCGGCCCTCCGGCGAGCACCGCGCGCTCGTAGTCGAGGCCGCTCATGAGTACATTGACGCCGCGCCCTTCCTCGGAGAGTACGTTCTCCGCCGGCAACTCGCAATCCTCGAACACCAGCTCGCAGGTGTTGGAACCGCGCATGCCCAGCTTGTCGAGCTTCTGCGCGGTCGAAAAGCCTTTCATCCCCTTCTCGACCAAGAAAGCGGTGATACCGCGCGGCCCTGCGTTCAAGTCGGTCTTAGCATAGACGACCAGCGTATCGGCGTCGGGCCCGTTGGTGATCCACATCTTGGTACCGTTGAGAACGTAACGATCGCCGCTGCGCTCCGCGCGCAAGCGCATCGAGACCACATCGGACCCCGACCCCGACTCGCTCATCGCGAGCGCGCCCACGTGCTCGCCGGAGACGAGCTTGGGAAGGTACTTGGCCTTCTGCCGGGCGCTGCCGTTGCGGCGAATCTGGTTGACGCAGAGATTGGAATGCGCCCCGTACGACAGGCCGACCGAGCCCGAGGCGCGACTGATTTCCTCCATGGCGACGACGTGCGCCAGATAGCCGATGCTCGCGCCGCCGTACTCCTCCTCGACCGTGATCCCGAGCAGGCCCAACTCGCCCATCTTGCGCCACAGGTCCATCGGAAACTGATTGTCGCGGTCGATCTCCGCCGCGCGCGGCGCGATCTCGACCGCGGCGAACTCCTGCACCGTGGCGCGAAGCATGTCCACGGTCTCGCCAAGGTGAAAATTCAGTGCGGGAAAATTGGGCATCGCGTGCCTCGCTATGCGTCCGGCTTTCCGGCCAGGACGATGAGCGTTTGTTGCATGATCGCGCAAAGCGTTCGCTTTCCGCCGGCTTCCGCGTAGACCTCGCCGCGTGTAATGGCTAGCGTCCGGCCCGATTTGACGACTTCGGCCTGCGCGATGAGGCGCTCTCCGGCCGCCGGCGCGAGCAGGTTGAGCTTGTATTCGACCGTCAACACGCTGGCATCCCTGGGAAAGAGTGAAAACCCGGCGTACCCACCGGCCGAGTCTATGATCGCGCCGACGATACCGGCATGCACATAGCCGTGCTGTTGCGTGAGGTCGTCGCGATACGGCAACTCGATTGCGCAGTAGCCCGCCCGGACATCGGCCAGCCGGGCCCCGAGCAGGCGCATCGCGCGCTGTCGAGCGAAGCTATCCCGGACTCTCGCTTCATAGTCGGGGTTGAGGGGCGCGAACGCGGGTTCTGGCACGACAACGGATCGCGAGGGCATCGTCGGCTCCGTCCCTTGAGAGCGAAGCAGGCGATCCTAATTGACGTTTACGTAAACGTCAAGTAAGCTAAGGACCATGGCGACCGTTCAGCCGGCCGACGCCGATCCCGCGCCGCCGTTCGCACCCTGCCGCAGGCGTTTCCGGCACTGCCGCTCCAGCGAATCGATCTCGGACAGCACGATCGCGATGTCCTCCTGCTGCTGCCGCAGCCTCGCCCGCCGCTCGGCGAGCACCTCGAGGAATTTGACGAGCTGGGGGCGTTCGCTGCGCGTGGCTTCGTAGAGGTCGAGCAGCTCGCGGATTTCCGACAACGACAGGCCGAGCCGCTTGCCGCGCAGGATCAGCTTGATGCGCACCCGCTCCCGCTCGCCGTAGATCCGGCTCCGCCCGCTGCGGCGCGGCGAGAGCAGGCCTTCGTCCTCGTAGAAGCGGATCGCGCGCGTGGTCAGGGCAAATTCCCTGGCAAGGTCCGAAATCGAGTAGACGGGATCGGCGCGGGACGGCATACGGCAATGACCACTGGAAACGCCAGGCAATCGGCTCAAGATACCACAAAGGTTAAAGTGCCCGACTTGACACGCTTCGGCGATTCAACGATGCTGCGTCGCACCATTGTGGCTCAAAGCGGCGCCCACTATCGTGCCCCGGCGCGCAGTCGGCGTCGCGTCCAATGAACGCATCGCTCCCCGCACCCCTCCGCTCTTTACATCACCCTTGGCCGGAGTCTCCGGCTCCCGGCAGCGCCCACGAGGTCGCGCCGGGAGTGTCGTGGCTGAGAATGCCCCTGCCCTTTGCACTGGATCACATCAATCTGTGGCTTTGCGCCGACCACGACGGCCGGGTCCAGATCGATTGTGGTTACGGCGACGCCCCGACGCGCGCCTTGTGGGAGCACCACTTTGCCACCACGCTCAAGGGCGAGCCGATCCGCCGCGTGATCGCTACGCATTACCACCCGGATCACCTCGGGAACGCTGCGTGGCTCGCCGAGCGCTGGAAATGCGCGGTGGTGATGCCGCAGGCCGAATACCTGACGGCGCATGCCGTTGCCGACGAGCGGGCCGGCTACGGTTCGGGCGCAATTGGCGATCTGTTCCGGGCCCATGGACTCGCGTCCGAGCACCTCGCGGCGCTGGCCGCGCGCGGCAACCGGTACCGGCGCGGCGTGCCCGAGCTGCCGCCGACGCACGAGCGTCTGCTCGCCGGCGACGAGCTCGCGATCGGGCCGAGCCGCTGGCGCGTCATCCCGGGCTACGGTCATTCGCCCGAGCACGCTTCGCTCCATTGCGCGGCTTTGGGCGTACTCATCTCCGGCGACATGCTTCTCCCGAAGATCAGCACCAATGTGAGCGTGTGGCCGATCGAGCCGGAAGGCGACCCGCTCGGCCGGTTCCTCGATTCGCTTGGCCGGTTCGAGGACCTGCCGCCCGAGACGCTCGTGCTGCCTTCGCATGGGCTACCTTTTGTCGGGATCCATGCGCGCGTGGCGCAACTGCGCGCGCACCACGCGGCCCGGCTTGCCGAGCTCGAAGCCGCTGCGGCCACGCCGGTAACCGCGGCCGAGATCGTGCCGCTGCTGTTCCGCCGCCAACTTGATGTGCAGCAACGCTTTTTCGCGATGGGCGAAGCGATCGCGCACCTCAATCATCTATGGCACAAGGGCCGCGTCGAACGCGTTCGCGTCGACGGCGTCGTCCGTTTCCGCCGCCGATGACACAAGCCGCTACAATAAAACCCCGGGGAGAAGACAAGATGGCCGACGCCGATACCTCCAATACAAGTCCGCCGCAGCCGCAATACGATCCGGTGGCGCTCGCGCAGTGCTTCGCGGCCGCTGCGGACAAGAGCGCGAAGCTGCTCGGCGATTTCGTCGCCCGGCAAGCAGCCAGCGGGCACGCGCTGGCCAGCGATGAGTTCGGGCTGACCAAGGCGTTCCTGGAGCTGGCAGCGAAGATGCTGTCGAACCCCTACCGTCTCGCCGAGGCGCAGTTCAACCTCTTTTGGGAATACTCGGCGCTGTGGCAGTCATCGCTGATGAAACTCGTCGGGCAGCCGACTCCGCCTGTCGCCGAGCCGGCGAAGAGCGACAAGCGGTTCAGGCACGAGGACTGGGAGGAGCACTTCCTGTTCGACTACGTCAAGCAATCGTACCTGATCACCGCGCGGTGGCTGCACAGCGCGGTCGCGAACGTCGAAGGGCTCGAGGAACACACGCGCAAGAAAGTCGACTTCTTCACGCGTCAATACATCGACGCCATGGCGCCCTCGAACTTCGCCCTGACCAACCCGGAGGTTTTCCGGGAGACCATCGCCTCCGGCGGTCAGAACCTCGTCAAAGGTCTCAACAACCTGCTCGACGACATCGAGCGCGGCAACGGCCAGCTCAAGATCTCGATGACCGACAGCAAGGCGTTCGACCTTGGGGTCAACATCGCCACGACGCCGGGGCACGTTGTATTCCAGAACGATCTCATGCAGTTGATCCAATACGAGCCGACGACCAAGAAGGTCGCCAAAAGGCCGCTCTTGATCATGCCGCCCTGGATCAACAAGTATTACATCCTCGATCTCACGCCGGAGAAATCCTTCATCAAGTGGTGCGTCGATCAGGGCATTACGGTGTTCGT
>Ga0326726_10006646_pt1 | contig 10410 bp, 10 predicted proteins | sample MHFenrmetagenome_2_FD_207603 | JGI IMG/M metagenome (GOLD analysis project Ga0326726, IMG submission 207603) | Lab enriched peat soil microbial communities from Michigan Hollow, Ithaca, NY, United States - MHF15MN | ecosystem: Environmental > Terrestrial > Soil > Wetlands > Peat | place: USA... | reverse complement strand
GCCGCGGCGGCGCTGCGGAACGATCCCGCGGTCGCCGTGTCGGGCAACGCGGACAGCGTTCCTGTCGACGGCCTGCGGTCCGGGACGATGCGGAAGAATTGCTCGAGGTCGATGAAGAACGGCTCGTCGCGAGCGCCGGCGAACACCTGAATACCGCTCGGCGAGCCGAGGACCTGATTCACGGAGCCGGTGACGGCGGGGCTTGCGCTCGCGACCTGATTGTTCATCGCACCGACGACCGGCGGTGCAACCGGGCCGCGAACCTCCACCGTCTGGTTCGCACCCGTGCCGTTGAACACGATCTGGATGACCTTGTCTTCCTTCGCGTCGCCCGTGTTGTCGACCTTGAACTGATAGAGGAGATTCGGATCGAACGACGTGGACGGCGTCTGCGCCGGCGTGAGGAATGCCCAGCTGTTGAGGACGAGCGCAATGCGATCGGGCGACGAACCCGGGAACGCGTAGACATCCGTCATGTCCATCGCCGGGTTGAGCTCGACAAGCGGGTTGTCCTGGTGGTCCGACGCGCGCGCTATGCCGATGCCAGTGCCGGCAAGGACTGCGACCGTCGCGACGGCCGCCGCCAGGCGCGCCCCTGGCGTGAGAAAGGGGAACCGCATGAAGCCTCCTATCGGAAATTGAGCCGGGGCACGCGGCCGAGGTGCGACGGCCCCAAGCGGTGCACTCGGCCGCCGGGGGGGGCCAAGTGCGGGGGATACGCCCGTGGCACCAAATCGGATTTCCAGCCGGTTTCCGCTCTGCGCCGCACAAACACCGCCCGGAGGTGACGTGTAGAGCGCGGCGGTGCATTATGGAGGGAGGCAGTCCGGCGGCCGTCGGGCCATCACGGAAGCCCCAGCCCAGAGATCGACATGAACCGACACACGTGGAAGACCCTCGCGGCCGCGGCCGTCGCGCTGGCGCCGGCGGTTGCGATCGCGCAGAGCACGATTCCCTCGCGGCTCAGCGACAAAGAGATCTGGCAGCTCAACGCCGAGTTCTCCGAGGCGGGAGGCTACTTCCGCTCGGACAACCTGTTGTCGAACGAGACCGGCTTTCAGGCGGTGATCCCGTATCTCCGCGGCGTCATCAAGCCGGGCGGCGTGTATCTCGGCGTCGGACCCGAGCAGAACTTCACGTACATCGTGTCGCTCCAGCCGAAGATCGCGTTCATCTTCGACATCCGGCGCGGCAACATGATCGAACACCTGATGTACAAAGCGCTCCTCGAGACGTCGGCCGATCGCGCCGATTTCCTGTCGAAGCTGTTCTGCCGGCCGCGTCCGCCGGGCCTCGACACGAGCTCCTCGCCCCAGAAGCTGTTCGAGGCATACATCGCGGCGACGCCGGACACCATGCTCTACAAGAAGAACTTCGCGGCGATCAAGGCACACCTCGCGTCGCGCGGATTCGCGATGGGCGACAGCGATGTGAAGTCGATGGAGTACATCTACTCCCAGTTCTACGAAGCCGGTCCGCAGATCAACTACAACTTCTCGAGCGGCGGCGGCGGAGGGGGGGGCTTCGGTCGCGGCAACATGCCGACGTACGCCACGCTCCAAGTAGCGACCGATACGGCGGGGAAGAACTGGGCCTACCTCGCCACGGAAGCGAATTACCGCTGGCTCAAGGATTTCGAGATGAGGAACCTGCTCGTGCCGGTCGTCGGCAACTTCGCCGGACCGAAGGCGATCCGCGCCGTCGCGCAATACCTCAAGGACCATCACGCGGTGGTGTCGGCGTTCTACACGTCGAACGTCGAGCAGTATCTCTTCCAGCAGGACGACGAGTGGTCGCGCTTCTATAAGAATGTGGCTACGCTGCCGCTCGACTCGTCCAGCTCGTTCATTCGATCCATCGGCGGCGGATTCCGCGGCGGCTACAGCAACGCGATGCCGCAGATGCGATATGGCGGCCGCCTCGCGTCGGTCACGTCCGGGATTCAGGATCTGCTCAAGGCATTCAACGACGGCAAGATCCAGTGGTACGGCGACGTGATCGGGATGTCGAGGTAGTGCGGGTGGACAGGTGGACGGGTGGACCGGTGGACTGGCCTGACGCCTGACGTCCGATCTCGTGCGTTGCGTTTCTCTCTCGTGACAGAATGACCAAGCCCATTCACATCGTCGGCGGCGGCCTCGCTGGCAGCGAGGCGGCGTGGCAGCTCGCTGAACGCGGGCACGATGTCGTCGTGCACGAGATGCGCGGGGTCCGCGGGACGCCCGCCCACAAGACCGACCGACTCGCGGAGCTCGTGTGCTCGAACACCTTCAAGAGCACCGAAACGTCCAACGCGCACGGCTTGCTCAAGGCGGAGATGCGGTTGCTCGGCTCCGTCGTCTTGTGGGCGGCCGATCAGGCACGCGTTCCGGGCGGAACCGCGCTCGCCGTCGATCGCGACGTGTTCTCGTCCGCCGTTCACGAGCGCGTGACGTCGCATCCACGCATCGCGGTCGTGCGCGAAGAAGTCGTCGACCTGCCGAGTCCCGGCATCGTCGCCACGGGCCCGCTCACGTCCGACGCATTGGCCGAGGCAATTCGATCGCGGCTCGGCGTCGAATCGCTGGCGTTCTACGATTCGATCGCCCCCATCGTCGCGCACGAGTCGATCGACGAGTCGGTCGTCTTCCGCGCGTCGCGCTATGGCAAGGAGACCATGGACGTGGGGGGGGGCGATGCGGAGGGGGGTGCATACCTCAACTGCCCCTTCACTCGTGAGCAGCATGAGGCGTTCATCGACGCGCTCATCGCCGCCGATCAGCACCACGCCCACGAGTTCGACGAGGTGCCGTACTTCGAAGGATGCATGCCCGTCGAGGAGATGGCGCGCCGCGGACGCGAGACGTTGCGGTTCGGGCCAATGAAGCCCGTCGGGCTCCGCGACCCGCACACCGGTCGCGAGCCCTACGCCGTCGCGCAGCTTCGCATGGAGGATCGCGGCGGGCGCATGTGGAACATCGTCGGATTCCAGACGCGGCTGCGCATCCCGGAGCAGCAGCGGGTGTTCCGAATGCTCCCCGGTCTCGAGAACGCCGAATTCCTGCGCTTCGGTTCGATCCATCGGAATTCGTATGTCAATGCTCCGGCGTCGCTGTCGCCGTATCTCTCCTTGCGTGATGATCCCATGACGCTGTTTGCCGGACAGCTGACGGGGGTCGAAGGGTATACGGAGAGCACGGCGACGGGGCTCCTCGCGGCGATCAACCTGTCGCGCATGCTCGGCGGCGACGCGCCCGTCGTTCCACCACCCACGTCGATGATTGGCGCGCTATACCGCTACCTCCGCGAGGCCGATCCGGCGCATTTCCAGCCGATGAACGCGAATTTCGGCCTGCTCGACGATCTGCCGGAGCGTGTGAAGGACAAACGCGTGAAACGCGAGCGGTTCGCCGCGCGCGCGCTGGCGGCGATGGCGGAGTGGCGCGAGTCGGTTGCACTTACCGCGCTCGCCACGCCCGAGCGGGCCTCGGCGTGACGGAGACGGCCGGCGCCGCGAACGACGATCCCCGCCCCAGCGAAGTCCGCGACTTTCTCGACCACCTGGCGAAAGAGCGCGACGTCTCCCCGAACACGGTCCGCGCGTATAACCGCGACCTCACGGAGTTCGTGCGCTTCCTGGGCCGCTACTACTCGGATGCCGATTGGACGTGGCAGGGCGTCGATCGGCTCGCGATGCGCGGGTTCCTCGGCCATCTTGCGCGGCGGAACCTCTCAAAGCGGTCGATGGCGAGGACGCTATCGGGCGTGCGCAGCTTCTATCGGTACTTGCACCGCAGCGAAGTCGTCGAGACGAATCCCGCGCGCGCCGTCGGCGCGCCGCGCCTCGACAAGCATTTGCCGGCGTATCTGGATCGCGCGCAGATCGATCTCCTGTTTCAGATGGCCGAAGTGCGCGCCTGGGAGGGGCGCTTCGTCGACGTGCGCAACCTGGCGATCCTCGAGCTGTTCTATTCGACCGGCATGCGCCTGTCGGAGCTTCAGGGACTCGGCCGCGGCGACCTGGACATGGTGACGCAGCAGGCGAAGGTGCGCGGGAAGGGGCGAAAAGAGCGCATCGTCCCCGTCGGCAACCACGCGATCCTCGCCCTGCGAAACTACGAGGCGAAGCGCGACGAGTTGCTGCGTTCCGTGGGTCGGAAGGGCGACCGAAGCGCCGTCTTTCTCACGCGGACGGGGCGGCGAATCGGCGTGCGCGCGGTGCAGAAGGTCGTGACCGCTTTCCTCCGCCGGATCGACGAGGACGCCGGGCTCAGCGTGCACTCGTTGCGACACACGTTCGCCACCCATCTGCTGAATGCCGGCGCCGATCTCCGCGCCGTGCAGGAGCTCCTGGGGCACGCATCCATTTCGACGACGCAGATTTACACGCACACGAGCGTCGAACGGCTCAAGCAGGTGTATCAGAAGGCCCACCCTCGGGCGTGAGGCGTGCCGCGCGGGGCTCTCGCCGCCCGCGCTAGGTTACCTGATATGTCGAACGAGAACGACGGCAGGCTGCCCCGCATTCGGGCCACGACGATCCTGGCTGTGCGGCGGGGCGGGAAGGTCGCCATTGGGGGCGACGGCCAGGTGACGGTCGGCGAAACGGTGATGAAGTCGCACGCGCAGAAGGTGCGGGTGCTTCGCGGCGGCAAGGTCGTCGCCGGCTTCGCTGGCGCCGCGGCCGACGCGATGACGCTGTTCGAGAGGTTCGAGGAGAAGCTCGAGCGCTACCCGGAGAATCTCCCGCGCGCCGCCGTGGAGCTCGCCAAGGATTGGCGGAGCGACCGGGTCCTGCGCCGGCTCGAGGCGATGCTCATCATCGCCGACAAGGACCACGGGTTCATCGTCTCCGGCACCGGCGAGCTGATCGAGCCGGACGACGGCATTCTCGCGATCGGCTCGGGCGGATCGTACGCGCTCGCCGCCGCCCGCGCGCTCGCCGACACGACGCAGCTCGACGCGGGGGAGATCGTCAAGCGGGCGATGAACATCGCCGGCGAGATCTGCATCTTCACGAATACGAACGTTACCGTTCTCGAATCATCCTGATCTGATGCCGTCCAGTCGTACGCAGCAAGCGCTCGCCCGCCTCGCCGACCTCACCCCGCGACAGATCGCCGCGGAGCTCGATCGCTACATCGTGGGGCAGGCGGAGGCGAAGAAGGCCGTCGCGATCGCGCTGCGCAACCGATGGCGCCGCCAGCGCGCGCCGGACGCCATTCGCGAGGAGATCTCGCCCAACAACATCATCCTCATCGGTCCGACGGGCGTAGGGAAGACGGAAATCGCGCGCCGGCTGGCCAAACTGGCGGGCGCGCCGTTCATCAAGGTCGAGGCGTCGAAGTTCACTGAAGTCGGCTACGTGGGCCGCGACGTCGAGTCGATGGTGCGCGACCTGGTCGAGAGCGCCATCGACATGGTGCGCAGCGAGCGCGAGTCCGAGGTCGAGGACCTCGCCCACGAGCGCGTCGACGAACGGCTGCTGGACCTGCTGTTACCCCCGCCCAGCGCACAGACGCCGCCGCCCGGCGGAAACACTGGAAACGCCGGCGCGCCGGCGACGGTCACCGATGGAGCTCCGCACGAAGCGTCGGGGACGCCGCCGCGAGGCACGTCTCCGGCCGACGACGCGCTCGGCGTCTTTCTCGTCTCGGGCGCCGGCACGGTCACCAAGGAGACGGTGGACGTCGCGCAGGAGCGCTACAAGCGCACTCGTGACAAACTGCGCCAGCTGCTCATCGACGGGCGGCTGGAGGATCGCGAGGTCGAAGTCGAGGTGACACCGCAGTCCGCGCCGATGTTCGACGTGCTCGCCTCGCAGGGCGCGCCGGAGGGGATGGACAATTTCGCCGACATGCTCAAGGAGATGCTCCCCAAGCGCAAGAAGAAGCGCTCGGTCAAGGTCTCCGAGGCGCGGCGCATTCTCTTCGAGCAAGAGCTCGAAAAGTTGATCGATTTGGAGGATGTGACCGCCGACGCCCTCGACCGCGTCGAGAACCTTGGCATCATCTTCCTCGATGAGATCGACAAGATCGCCGGCGAGCGCTCGCAGATGGGCGGGCCCGATGTGTCGCGGGAAGGCGTGCAGCGCGATCTGCTGCCGATCGTCGAAGGCTCCAACGTGCAGACGAAGTACGGGATGGTGAAGACCGATCATGTGCTATTCATCGCCGCCGGGGCGTTTCACGTCTCGAAGCCGAGCGATCTCATCCCGGAGCTCCAGGGCCGCTTTCCGATCCGCGTCGAGCTCAAACCGCTGACCGAGAAGGATTTCGTCCGGATCATGACCGAGCCGGAAAACGCGCTCACGAAGCAGTACGCCGCCCTCGTGGAGGCCGAAGGCGCGAAGCTGGACTTCGCCGAGAGCGGGATCGCCGAGATCGCCCGCATCGCCGCGCTGGTGAACGAGCGGATGGAGAACATCGGGGCGAGGCGGTTGCACACGGTCATGACGACGCTGCTCGAGGACGTGCTGTTCGACCTGCCCGATCGGGGAAAGGACGCGATTTCGGTGGACGGCAACGTCGTCCGCGAGCGGTTGAAGGCGATCGTGGAGGATGAGGATCTTCGAAGGTACATCCTTTGAAAGCGAACTTGGCACCTTCGACCTTTGGGACCTTCGCCCCACGCCCTATTTTTGCTCTCATGCCCCAACCCGCCCCATCCGATTTCCTCGCGATTCCCGACTTCAGTCGCGAGCAGCTCGAGAGCTTGTTCTCCCTCGCCGAGTCGATGCGCGACGGCAAATACCAGAAGCGTCCCCTCGAGGGGAAGACGCTCGCCATGATTTTCATGAAGGCGAGCACTCGGACGCGCGTCTCGTTCGAGGTGGGGACGTTTCAGCTCGGCGGGCACGCCCTTTTTCTCTCGCCACGCGATGTTCAACTCGGCCGCGGCGAGCCGATCGCCGATACGGCGCGTGTGCTGTCCCGGTACGTCGACGGCATCATGATTCGCACGTTCGCGCACCAGGACATCGAAGAGCTCGCGCGTTTTGCCGATGTGCCCGTCATCAACGGGCTGACGGATATGCTGCACCCCTGTCAGGTCCTCGCCGACCTGCTGACCGTGCGCGCTGAGTTTGGGCAGGTCGCAGACAAGAAGTACGCGTGGATCGGCGACGGCAACAATATGGCGAACTCGTGGATCAACGCGGCCTATCGATTCGGCTTCGACCTCGACCTCGCGTGCCCCGAGGGCTACGAGCCGGCGGACCATTTGCTCGCTCGCGCGCAGCAAGTGGCCAAGGTACGTGTCCTGCGTGATCCGATGGAGGCGGCGCGCGGCGCGAACGTCGTCACCACCGACGTCTGGGCGTCGATGGGGCAGGAACAGGAGCAGAAGGAGCGCGAGCGCGCATTCAAGGGATTCACGGTGAGCCCGGCTCTCATGAAGGCGGCAGACAAGAAGGCGATCTTCCTCCACTGCCTCCCCGCGCATCGCGGCGAGGAAGTCTCGGCCGAGGTGATCGACGGACCGCAGAGCCGCGTCTGGGATGAAGCCGAGAACCGCCTGCACGTCCAGAAGGCGATCATGGCCGCGCTGATAGGCGGGGAGGCGCTCGCGTGAGCGCGGCGGGCGATCTCGAGGGCGGACGCGCGCCCGACTTCTCAGGGACCACCGACAGCGGCGAGACGCTGAAGCTCTCGTCCCTCCACGGCAAGACCGTCGTCCTGTTCTTCTATCCCAGGGACGATACACCTGGGTGAACCGTCGAAGCGTGTTCCTTTCGGGACACCCTCCCTCGGTTCGAGGGACTCGACGCGGTCGTGATCGGCGTCAGCCCGGATTCGCCGAAGTCACATCAGAAATTCAAGAAGAAGTACGATCTGCCATACACGCTCATCGCGGACGTCGATCACGCGATCGCCGTGAAGTACGGGGCGTGGGGACAGAAATCGATGTTCGGTCGCAAGTACATGGGTATCCTGCGCACGACCTTCGTCATCGACGCGGCCGGGAAGGTCTCGAAGGTGTTCGAGAAGGTGCAGCCGGGAGGGCATGGAGAAGAGGTCGCCAAGTTCTTGGCGGTAGAGAAAACGAGAATCTGAAGGCGAACTGCGAACTTCAAGGGGCCTTCGCTACTTGGCTCCTTCGCCTTTGGCATTTCGCGCCATTCGAAGCAGAAGATGGCGCTTAACATCGCTCCACTCCGATGCGATGATGCTGTACTGATGCGTGTCGCGCGCCGTTCCGTCGCGGCGCGCCATGTGATGGCGAAGCACGCCGTCCTTCTTCGCGCCGAGCCGCTCGATGGCGCGTTGTGACGCGAAGTTGAAGTTGTCGGTGCGCAGGCCGACGACCGCGCAGGCGAGCGACTCGAACGCGTGCGTGAGCAGGAGCAGCTTGCACGCCGTGTTCACGTGCGTCCGCTGGCAACGCGCCGCGTACCACGTCCAACCGATCTCGACCCGGTCGATCGGCGCGACGATGTCATGATACCGGGTGCTGCCGATGATGTCGCCGCTCGGCAGGTCGCGCACCGCCCACGGCAACATGTGGCCGTCGCGCTGGCCGGCGAGCGCCGTGTCGATGTAGGCGGCGACTTGGTCCGGCGCCGGCACCGACGTGTACCAGATCTCCCACAAGTTGCCGTCCGTCGCTGCGGTGGCGAGACCGGCGCGGTGGTCGTGCGTCAGCGGCTCGAGCCTGATGCCGTTGCCTTCGAGAACGATGGGGCGGGGGCGAATCACGTCGGGACTTGTGCGATGTTAAGGAAGAGAAGCAGGCCGCGCGCGTTGAGCAACGGTCTTGCCGTGGCCGTCCGTGTCCGACACGCGCGCGCCGTGCTCGATTAGCAGGCGAATGATTTCCGCCTGCTGCGCTTTCGCTTCGGCCGACCCGCTTCCGCCGCGGCCGGTCGTCTGAACGGCGAGGTGCAGGGGCGTGGATCGCGCGGATTCGCCCCTCGCTCGAGGAGCGCGGCCACAGCGGCCGCGCACCGCGTCCGCACGGCGCGATGCAATGGGGTTGCGCCGCCCGCGTCGGCGCAGTTCGGGTCGGCGCCGGCTTCGATGAGCAGCTGGATCGTCGCCGCCTGCTGTCGCGGATTCCATGGCCGGCCGCCGGGGGATCCACCGGATGCGGCATGCAACGGCTCGACGCTGCGCCGATTCCTGGCGCGCACGTCGGCGCCGAGGGCGAGGAGTCGCTTGCAGAGGCTCGGACGAAACGACGCGGCGGCAAAATGCAGTGCCGTGTCACCGGAGAGGATGTAGCGCGCGGCGTCGGGTACGAACCATCGGGCCGGATCCGCCCGGCTCGCCCCGAGGTCGATCGCCGCGCGAGCCAACTCCGGCGCCGCGCGGAGCGCGCGCGAGACCGAAGCGCTGTCGCCGACGGCGACGGCGCGAAACAACGACGCGAGTCCCGCGCGATCCTGCTTCAAGGCGACGAGGCCTTCGCCGGCTCTTGATACACGCCGAGCACGTTCCCTCCCGGGTCACGGAACCGCGCGGTGAGCTCCGGCGCGTCCACGCCGAGGGGCTGAACGATCGTACCGCCGTTCGCTTCGATCACGCGACACGCGTCCTCGACGCTGTCGACCATGATGTAGGTGAGCAGTCCGGGCGTCGTCGACGCACCGCGCCCGACGACGAAGGCCCCGCTGACCGCTCCGGTTGCGTCGTCGAACGCCTGTGCTCCATCGCCGCGCGTGCGCATGCGCCAACCGAACACCTTGGAGTAGAACGAAGCCGACTGCGCGACGTTCGAAGAAGGGACTTCGAGGTAGCAGATCTTGCCGTGCGTTTCGCTGGCCATCGTTCGACTCCGTGCTCAACCGTGTTCGAGGTTCGATCCGATCCACCGCCCCGTGATCGCGTACGCGAGCGGGAGCGTAGCGAGCCAACCGACCGTTCCGACGAACGTCGCGATCATCCCCGTGATGAAGACAGCGCCGACCACGAGCGCCCACGCTCCGAACGCGCCGCCGAGTTGCCCCGTACTCGCGCTCGCTCGCGCATTGGAGCGCGCGGTCGCGCCGGGAGCGATACGCTCGAGCCATGCGGGCGGAGGCGGAGGATTTGCCTGGGACGAATCCATCGTGTGTTTGATCTGCTGGAACGAGCCGGCGGGAAGACGGGTGGCGCCGAATGCCACGATGCCAATGAGCGCGACCTCGACCGCGACGACCGCCCCAACCCAGCTCGAAACGCGCGTCAGGCTTCGTCCGCGGCGGCGGACAGTCACCGAAGCGACCGCGAGCCCCAGCGAAGCGACCAGAGCGACGCCGAAGGTGTAGCGGGCGGAGAGGGCGAGGCCGAAAGTGCCGACGACGCCGGCCACGATCTGCTTGCCCTGTGAAGAACGCATGAAGGAAAGGCGAAGGTGCACAGGGACGAAGGTGCCAAAGAACGAAAGTGCCAAAGGGCGAGAGTGCCAAGAGGGGTGAACCGCGTCAAGGGCGAGAGAGAGTCGCCTCTTCTC
>Ga0326726_10006645_pt1 | contig 10411 bp, 3 predicted proteins | sample MHFenrmetagenome_2_FD_207603 | JGI IMG/M metagenome (GOLD analysis project Ga0326726, IMG submission 207603) | Lab enriched peat soil microbial communities from Michigan Hollow, Ithaca, NY, United States - MHF15MN | ecosystem: Environmental > Terrestrial > Soil > Wetlands > Peat | place: USA... | reverse complement strand
CAGCCATCAGCCATCAGCCATCAGCCGTCAGCCGTCAGCCGTCAGCTACACTTCAAGACCCTCAGCGATCACGCCACGGAGGGTCTTGCTGCTACGCGCAACCAGCTGGTCGACGCTTCACCATTCACCGTTCACGTTCACTCCTCACCTCACTCCTCCTTCTCTCTCTGCTCACTTCTGACTTCTCACTGAAGACGTCCCACACGTTTCATCCCGCCGCCATTTAGCGATCCCCACACATCTTCTTAACACCGCCTGAACACCAGGGCGTCTCTCCCTCCCGTAGCTTGGGCGTCACCTCGCTCGAGTACGCCGTCGGGCCACGCGCACTCCGAGCTTCTCCAGACGACACACGCCGTTGGTGAACGCCTGCCGGGCCGGCGTCACCGCTCACGCATCGCACGCCGGGCATCCGCCACGTCGTGTGCCGTCCTGTCAGGCAGCACGATCCCGTTCGCGAAGGAGTACCCGTATGAGACTGTGCCTTGTCGGACGTTCCGTTCCGCCTGCGCCCGGCCGGTTCGCCGTGGTGCCGTGCGGCAATGCGGGCCCCGCTCGCCCCCGCCGCGCTGGGGCGCTTGCGATGCTCGTGGGAGTGGCCCTGCTGCTGTTCGCCGGCCCGGGTGGGGCGGCGGCCCAGAGCACCGGCAAACTGGAGGGTCGCATCCGCGACCAGGCTGGTGCTCCGGTGGCGGGTGCGCAGGTGCGGGTCGAAGGCAGCGCCTACGGCGCCGTGGCCGACAACCGCGGCTACTACTTCATCAACAGCCTGCCGGCCGGCAGCATCGATCTGGTGGCGACCTTCGTCGGCTACCGCCCGGTGCGGGTGACGGGGCTCCGCATCCTTGCGGGGCAGACGATCACCCAGGACTTCTCGCTGGAACAGCAGGCGATCGACATCGGCGAGCTGGAAGTCACCGCCGAGAACCCGCTGGTGCCGCGCGACGCAGTCACGACCAAGCAAGTCATCAACGGCGACTACACCGCGGCCCTGCCGGTGGACCGCATCGCCAACGTGCTGGCGCTGCAGCCGGGCGTGGTGCAGGGCCCCAACGGGCTCACCATCCGCGGCGGGCGTCCGGACGAGGCGGTGACCTACATCGACGGCGTGCCGGTGACTCCCGGCGGCCGGGGCAACGCCTTTGCCGGGCCCCCGATTCCGGGGACGGCCTTCCCCGGAGTCATCGATGTCTCGACCGCGTCGCTGGAAGAGGCCTCCGTCACCACCGGCGGATCCTCGGCGGAATTCGGCAACGCGCAATCGGGCGTCATCGCCATCCAGACCAGGGGTGGCGGGGCGAGGTGGAGCGGCAGTTTCGGCATTGAGAACGACGAGGCGGGCGGGCTCAACCACAGCCTCGGATTCACCCGCCTGCAGGCCGGCTTCGGTGGCCCGATCGCGAAGAATCTCAGCTTCTATCTCTCGGGAGACCTCGAGGGACAGAAGTCCGGGCCGTTTGGCATGGACAACCAGGCGAATCCGATCTTCGTGCCGGCCGGCATCGACACGATCATGCCGGTGGTGACCGGGACGCCGGGCGATACCACCTATGTGGATGTGTCGAAGTTCGCCATGTACACCGGCCAGTGCGACGCCTTCAAGAGCAGCCGCAACTCGGGCATCCGTAACAACTACGGGCTCTCCTGCCAGGGCGCCCGCTATCCGGCGAACGCGGCGAGCACTTACCGGGTGCAGGGCCGGCTGCAGTACACCTACGGCACCGGCAGCCGGGTGTCGCTCTCCTACCTGCGCAGCCAGGCGCAGAATCGGATCTTCGACCAGACCCTGCTGACCAACTCGGGCTACGCCGCGCTCACCAACCCGCAGCAGCTGTTCGGGGCCTACAACGGCAACAACGTCGCCACCCTGGCGTGGAACCAGAACCTCGCCAAGTCGGCCGATCGGGCCCTGGCCCTGGAGCTGTACGCGTCGTACCAGTGGGACCGCTCGATCAACGGACCGCTCACCCCGGAGGGCGAGCGCTCCACCCGGGATCCGTTCGGCGGATTCATGATCAAGCCGATGGATTTCCTGTTCAACTTCAACAACTTCTCGATCACGAACCTCGACGAGAACTTCCGCACCAACAGCGGCCGCCTGTCGCCCTACGACCTCAAGAATCCCGACCAGTACACCCTGATCGACCGCTACCGCAATAACCCCTACGGGGTGCAGGGTGCGCTGACCAGCTTCTGGGACGGTGGCGGGCCGACGGGGCGGCTGAGCCTGTACAAGGAGGACCGCGCGGTCGGCAAGGGCAACCTGGACTGGCAGATGGACCGCTACAACCGGCTCAAGCTGGGCGGCGAGTACACCAAGTACTTCATGAACGCGTACTCGTCCAACCTCACCAACCAGGCCTTCTCCGACGCCTATCACGAGAAGCCGACCCGGTGGAACGCCTTCCTCGAGGACCGGCTCGACCTGGGCGACGTGGTGCTGGTGGGAGGCCTCAGGTACGACTGGTTCAAGACCGGGGCCAGCCGGCCGTACTACACCGACAGCCTCGGCAACCGGACCTGGTTCCCGCGGATCTCCACCATGCCCGGGTTCGATGCCTCGAACCCGACCGCCGGCTTCGTGGCCGACAAGAGCCACAACTACCTGAGCCCGCACGTGCAGGTGTCGTTCCCGGTGACCACCAGGACCAACTTCCGGCTGTCGTACGCGCACCAGGTGCAGGCGCCCGACTTCCAGCTGATCCTCGGCGGCATCAACACCGACATCAGCGTCACCAACACCAACCACATCTACGGGACCGACCTGGACTTCGGGCGGACCATCACCTTCGAGTTTGGCGTCCGGCACTCGTTCAGCGACGACATGGTGCTGGACATCTCGGCCTACAACAAGGACAAGCTGTCCGATGCGGCCGGCCGGCTGATCTCCTACTACGATCCGTTCCTGCGGCAGAACAACAACATCCAGGTGATCACCAACGCCGACTTCGGCAACGCCCGCGGGGTGGACATCCGCTTTGACCGCCGCATCGGCGAGCTGTTCAACGGCAGTCTGGCGTACACCTTCGAGGAAGCCAAGAACACCGGCTCCAACCCGTTCAGCTACCTCGCCTTTGGGTCGCGCATCCTGAACGCCATCACCGGCGGCCGCAATCCGCCGCCGCAGGCGACGCTGCCGACCAACGACACCCGGCCGCACAACCTGGCGGGCCAGCTGGCACTCAACTTCCCGAACAACTGGAAGTCGGGGACGACCATGGGACGGGTGCTGGAGAACGTGGGCGTGTTCGCCACCTTCCGGGTGGCCAGCGGGACTCCGTACACCCGGTGCCCGATCAACGACCCGCAGGACAACGCGGTGTTCTCGGGCCTGCCCTGCAGCCGCAACATCGAGGGCGACTTCAACGCCGCCCGGCTGCCGACCTTCAAGCAATTCGACATCCGGGTGACCAAGGGCTTCGGGGTCGGCGGGCTCGACTTCACCGCCTACGCCGACGTCCGCAATCTGCTCAACTTCCGCAACATCCTCGCGGTCTTCGCGCAGACGAACGACATCGTCAACAGCCAGGAGCGGGACGTGATCCGCCGCTCCGAGCTGCAGTCGTTCGCGCAGGAAGCCGACCGGAACGGGGTGCTCGGGGCCGACAGCACGATCGACCTGAGCTTCGCCGGGGTGCCCGATCCCCGCACCGGCTGCGGCAGCTGGGTGCGCAACGACGGCCAGTCGGCCAGCCCCAACTGTGTCTACCTGATCCGGGCGGAGGAACGCTTCGGCAACGGGGATCACCTGTTCACCCAGGCGGAGCAGCTCCGGGCCAACGACGCGCTGTACGCCGTCTATCGCGGGATCTCCAGCTTCACCGGCCAGCCGCGACAGGTGCGGCTCGGCCTGGAAGTCAACTTCTGACCTCTCAACGGGGCCGGATCGGCATGCGCCGCTCCGGCCCACGCTTCTTCCCAAGCGAGGAATGCATGCGTGCACGCGTCGTAGGCGTACGAACCCTGCTGCTGGCGGGCCTGGTCGCCGCGCTCGCCGTCATGGTGCTGCCGCGCCCGGCGTCGGCATTGCCCGAGCCGGGGGCCGGCGCCAAGAAGCGCGGCTTCCGCCTGTTCGCCCGGGCCACGGGGGCCCTCACCATCAACCGGGTCGCCTGCGGGCTGGCCTCGGCAGGCAACATCTGCACCGACTCCACCGGCTCCTCGGTGGCGGGTGGCGGCTTCTGGCCCAAGGGCTCCGCCGACCAGTACGTGTTCAACTCGGGGTTGCAGCTGGCGGGCATCATCGGCGCCGACGGCGGTCCCTGGGCCCACGATACGGCCGGCGGCTTCCTGTTCGATCCCAAGGGCACCACGGTACACGGCGAGGAGGTCCGCCCGATCTTCAACGCCAGCAACCAGGCCGACCTCAACCAGTGGCCCGGGGCGGGATGCGTGCCGCGGGGTGACGCCACGGCCAACCTGTTCCATCCGCTGCTGCAGACCGACTCGACGACCGGACCCGACGGAGGCGGCTCTGGCGTGCCCTACTGCCGGCGTTCCGCCTCGCAGGGCGACATCTGGTTCCTGTCGTGGGAAGGCAACACCAGCGTCCGGGTGGGACGGCGGCATCCGTTGGGGATCGCGGTGGAGACCCGGGGCATGGGGTGGAACTTCCCCAGCGGCAACGAGGACATCCTCTACTTCGTCTACACTTTCTACAACATCACCTCGGTCAACCGGGCGGACTACAACGGGATCCGCGCGCCGCTGGCCGACATCCTCTACCAGAAGGCGCTCGACCTGCACGCGGGAGCGGCCGCCCAGGGCGTGACCCTGCCGGCCGGGGGGTACACCATCGACCCGATGTTCGCCGCTTTCGCGGCGGACATGGACGTCTCCACCGCCGGCGCCAACTACTCCTCGGTGAACCTGCCGTTTGCCCTGGGCTACGTGTACGACCACAGCTTCCAGGGAGCGCAGGGGTGGACCTTCGACGCCTCGATCTTCTCCACCCCGTTCTTCGCCGGGGCCGGCTTCGTGGGGGTGAAGTACCTCTCGAGCCCCTCCGGCCGGGGTGAGATCCAGCTGTTCAGCAACACCATCAACGGGCGGCCGTTCGCGGGAGCCGTGAACGACCCGCGGGACGTGGTGCAGCTGTACCGCTACCTCTCCGGCACCCTGACGGTGAACCTGGGGGACGACCCCTGCAATACCGGGACGCCGTCCCAAACCCACATCTGCTTCGTCAACAACACCAGCCCGCAGGACATGCGGTTCTTCCAGTCGTCCACCCCGCTCCGGCTCGGCCCGGGTGAGGGCGGTTCGATCGTCGTGGCGTACATCTTTGCGGCCCCGGTGCAGACCGCCGGCTGCGGCGCCGATTGCGACGTGAAGCCGGGCGACCCGCTCCGCCTCACCAACGCCGCCCAGCTCGCCCTCGGGGCCAACACCGTCGACAGCCTCGCCGGGTTTGCGGGATATCAGGACAACGGCGACGGCGTGGTGCAGCAGGAGGAGTTCCGCACGGTGGACGGTTCGCTGCTGGGCAAGGCCAAGGTGGCCCAGGGCGTGTTCAACGGAAACTTCCTGCTGCCGTTCGCGCCCGACACCCCGGAGTTCTTCCTGATCCCGGGGAGCGACCAGGTGACGGTGGTGTGGAAGCCGTCGGCGAGCGAGACCTCCGGCGATCCATACTACTCGCTGGCCAGCCAGGCCAGGATCCAGGACCAGCAGGGCAACCTGACCAACAACGTCCTCTACAACCCGAACTACCGCCAGTTCGACGTGGAGGGGTACCGGGTGTATCGCGGCCGGGTGGATGCGCCCAACGAGCTGACGCTGCTGGCGCAGTACGACTACGCCGGCACCGTGATCGACGACTACACCGGCACGGTCAACGCCGACAAGGACTGCGCGCCGGAGCTCGGGCTCACCACCACCTGTCCCGGGCTCGCACCCAACCTCAAGAACGGCACCATCCTCACCCAGCACATCGGCCATGACCTGGTAGGGAACATCGTGCAGGTCCGGGTCGGCCCCGAGCGGGTGGAGCTGCGGAGCGGCGTCGCGCTCAGCACGGTGACCGACACCGCGGTGATCGGCAGGGCGCGCGCGGGCACCTGCGGTCCCAAGTCCATCTGTCCCGCCCTCACCAACACCGGGGTACCGTTCGTGTTCGTCGACCGGACGCCACGCAACAACTTCCGGTACTTCTACTCGGTGACCGCATTCGACGTGAACGCCATCGAGTCAGGGCCCTCGAGCCTCGAGTCGCCCCGCAATACCAAGGCGGTGGCGCCGGTCCGGCCGGCCTCCAACTACGTCGCCGAGGGCACGCTCAGCTTCGGGGTGGCGGGACGGGGCCACCGGCTGGATACGCTCGGGATCCCGCTGCCCACGATCGATCCCGCGACCGGCAAGTTCAGCGGGCCGTTCCCGGCCGCGGACGGATCGGCGCTGGGTTTCGCGGGACAGTTCGTCTCCCGCCTGTTCGCCTCCCCGGGCAGCATCACGGCCCGTCTCACCGGGCTCCAGCTGGGTGACGCCCGCAACGGGGTGCCAGCGCAGTACACCTTCCTGATCACGGCGGTGACCGGTGACACCACCAGGGTGACCGTCCCGGTGCAGCAGAACATCGACGGCACCGACGCCACGGCGCAGTCCGCTCCCGCTCCCTTCACCGTGGCGGACAGCGCGCTCTCGGCGAACTACGGCATTCCGAAGGGGCTCCGCGTGTCGGGCCAGGTCAACGTGACGCTGCCCAGCTACCAGCCGATCATCGCCTGGGGCCGGGGCTGCGGGGACGGCGCCATCACGGTGCCGGCCGGCTCCACCTGCCTCTATAACAACCCGCGCTGGTTCGACGGCGCCAACGAGACCGAGGCCAATCCGGCAGCGGGCAATCTCGGCAGCGACGGCGTGACCAACTTCAACAACGCCGGCAAGCTCGCCGGAGTCGCCACCATCCAGACGCCGCACTCCTTCCTCAGCGTGGACAACGACTGGCGCGCGATCGAGGCCACTCTGGGCGGTGCGATCCGGGCGGCGGACTTCAAGGTCTACTGGGGCACCGCCGGCAAGATCGACTCGGTGATGGACCTGACCCACAACGTGCCGGTGCCGTTCGACCGCACGGTCCTGGGCGGCGGCTTCGCGCTGCTCACGGTGGCGGGCAGCAACCGCGCCGGTTCGCCCGACAACCGTCCGGGGGTGGTGACCGTCGGTGACTTCTCCTGTGTGGAGCCGTTCCTCTCCGGCGGCCCCAGCGGGGCCTGGCAAGGCCTGTTGCCCTGCACCTCGGGGACACCCTTCACCTTGACCGACAGCGTGGTGCTGGGCCCGGTCGCGATGCACACCGGCGTGGCGAGCGGACTCGCCACCGCCCCGGCGCGGCCCAACCCCGGCTTCGTGATGTACCTCGCCGGCCACCTCTTCGCGTTCGAGATGGCGGGCACCACGCCACCGGCAAGCACCGTGTGGAATCTGCGCAGCTACGCCGGCACCGTCTTCGGCGGGAGCGGCGCGGGCGGCAACTTCGGCAACTACTCCTTCCAGCCGGCAATCAGACCGTTCACCGCGGTCGGCGCCGATCTGCTGCTGCGCTACGGCGCCAGCAACTTCATTCGCGCACCGCGGTTCGCCGATCTCCGCCAGGTTCACACCGTGCCGGATCCGTACTACGTGACCAACGAGTTCGAGCAGACCACGGACATCAAGGTCCTCAAGTTCGTGAATCTGCCGGAGAAGGCGGTCATCCGGATCTACAGTGCCAGTGGGGTACTGGTGAGCCTGCTGGAGAACCCGGGGCCCACCTGCCAGAACGGACGGGTGGCCGCGGGCGGAATCCAGGCCGACAACCCGACCGGTGGCGAGTGCACCTGGAACCTGCGCAACCGGAACAATCAGGTGGTGGCCAGCGGGGTGTACTTCTACCACATCGAGTCCAACACCCAGGGCGGTACCGCCCGCCGGGTGGGCCGGATGACCATCGTCAACTTCGCCCAGTAGGGGCGGACCATGGCCCGCCTCCTTCGGGGGCGGGCCTACCAGCGAGGAGAATTGCGCTCATGCGAATGACCACGATGCCGCGCCTGGTGCTGCTGGTGGCCCTGCTGGATGGGACGGCCACGGGCCTTGCCGCCCAGGCGGGCACCAGGCAGGACAACACCGCCTATGGCACCACGTCCGCAGAGTTCCTGCTGCTTGGCGCCGGCGCCCGCGGAACGGCGCTGGGCGGTGCGTATACTGCGATCGCCAACGATGCCAGTGCGCTCTACTACAACCCCGCGGGCGTCGCCCTGATGACCCGCCCGGGGCTCCTGATCGGGACCTACGATTACGTCGCCGACACCCGCTACAGCTGGGGCGGCATCGCCTTCCCCTTCGACGGCGGCTCCAAGACCTTCGGCGCCCAGTTCGGCACCTTCGGTTTCAAGGACCAGCCGGTCTACAGTGTAGACCAGCCGGACGGCACCGGCGCCACCTACGACGTCAGTGAGACGTTCGTGGGCCTGACCTACGCCCAGAACTTCTCGGACCGCTTCTCGGCGGGTATCACCGCGAAGTTCGTCAGTGACAACCTGGGCGACGCCAGCGGCAAGGCCTTCGCCGTGGACTTCGGCACCAATTTCCACGCGGCGCTCAACGGCCACCCGGTGAAGTTCTCGTTCGTGCTCTCGAATCTGGGCACCAACCTGGGCTACAGCGGCAACGCGCTCAACAGCAGCACCAACCGCAATCCGCTTCCGGGGGAGGACCCGGTTTCCAGCATTCCCCAGCCGTCGCGCTTCCGGACCAAGTCGTTCCCTCTCCCCACGACCTTCCGGGTGGGCCTCGCCTACGATCTGCTCACGGGTTCGGGCAACCGGCTGACGGTGCTGTCCGACTTCAACCAGCCGAACAACAACAAGGCCGGCTTCTCCGGCGGCCTCGAGTGGGCCTCCCGCAATCTCGGCGGCTCGCCGTTCTCGGCGGCGGTGCGCGGCAGCTACACCTATTACGCCGCCAACAATGTGCAGCCCACCACGCTGCCGACGGCGCTCTCGGACGAGGAGAACCTGCAGGGCCTCGCGGCCGGCGGCGGGCTGTCGTACGGGCAGGGGACCTTCAACCTGAGCGTCGATTACGCGTTCAAGTACATGGGCATCCTGGGCCCGACGCACTTCGTGAGCTTCGGGCTGGGGTGGTGAGACAGCCGTGAGCCTTCAGCCGTCAGCCATCAGCGCTGATGGCCGGCGACTGACGGCTCTGGTGAGCGATGTGCGGAGGATGGGCCGTGCCCCGTCCCCTCTGGCACCGGATGCGCGCAGGGTGCGCGGGTCCCCGGTGCCCTCACCAAGGATGATTCGCCATGCGACAGTGGCTTCTGCTGGCCGGCCTGCTGAGTGCCGGCATTCCCGGCGTCCCGCTCGGGTCGGCCCAGGTCGACGACCAGCTGGATGTGCGCGCCTTCCGGTTCTACCGGGCAGAGGGCGGCGAGACGCTGGTGACCGGATTGATCGAGATCCCCTACCGGCTGCTCACGCCCTCGGCGGATGGAGCCCGGCTGGTCGGCGACGTCGCGGTGGCGGTGCGGGACAGCGCCGGTCTCGAGCTGCACCGGTCGGGCTGGCGGGTGAGTGCGCCGGCGGTGTCCCGCAATCCCAACGCGGCGGTGGTCGAGGTGGTCGAGTTCAAGCTGGCGGCGGGCCGGTACGACCTGCATGTCACGGTGCGCGATTCCGCAACGGCCCACTCCGCGACCCGGACGGTGCCGATCGCTGCCTTCCGTGCCGCGCCGCCGGCGTCCGACGTGGTTTTGTCGCCCAGCATGCGGCTGCCCGAGCCGCGCGACACCACCCTCGGCCCGGGCGAGCGCCGCTGGAGCGGAGTGATTCTTACCCCGACCGCGAGCCTGCGGCTGACGCCGGTCCGGTCCCGGCTGTTCTACATGCTGGAGGTTTATCCCGACCGGGACACGGTGGTCACGATGACCGGACGGGTCCTGGATGACAGCGGCAAGGTGGTGGTTTCCACCGCACCGCGTCGGGTGCCGGTGGTGCAGGGCGGCTCGGTGCTCCGGGGTCAGGTGGACCTGGCGGGACTGCCGGCGGGCCACTACCGGATGTCGGTACGACTCGACGAGGAAGGCCGGGTCGAGGAGCGGTCGGACGAGTTCACCATGGCCGACTTCAGCGAGACCATGGCAACGGAGCAGGCCCGCCTCGCGGCCCTGCGGGAAACCGATGCGGGGTACTTCGGCCTGATGAACGAGGACCAGTTGGACGAGGCGGAGGGCCCGCTGCTCTATATCACCACCAGCGATTCCCTCGCGGTCTGGAAGAGCGGCCTGTCGCTGGCGGCGAAGCGGCAGTTCCTGGCGCGATTCTGGGCGTCGCGGGACCCGAGCCCGGGCACGATGCGCAACGAGGCGCGGGAGCTGTTCTACCAGCGCATCGATGAGGCGAACCGGCGCTACGGCGAGGGCGGCCGC
>Ga0326726_10006644_pt1 | contig 10411 bp, 4 predicted proteins | sample MHFenrmetagenome_2_FD_207603 | JGI IMG/M metagenome (GOLD analysis project Ga0326726, IMG submission 207603) | Lab enriched peat soil microbial communities from Michigan Hollow, Ithaca, NY, United States - MHF15MN | ecosystem: Environmental > Terrestrial > Soil > Wetlands > Peat | place: USA... | reverse complement strand
GGGTGCCGCTGGTCGCAATGGTCGCCTGGCCGGCGGTTATCTGCCCGCCGGTCGGCAAGGCTCCGGGGTCGAGAGCGAAGGCCGGAGATATGGTCGCAAGCAATGCCCCGAAACTCAGGGCTCCAACCGTAAAAACCGGACACCCTTTTGAGGAAGCCTTTTCGGAGACGACGATCCACTTCTCCTTGACGGAGGACCATATGATGCGAAATACCTTATTCATTTCGCGCTGATTCAGAACTGATTACTGAGCGATAAACCGTATGGACTTTTCGAGGCCCTTTGCCTGGTTTTCCCGAATCATGAATACAGTCACGCCAAGCGCTCTTGCTCAACGCCAGGCGTAGCTTATTGAAAGAAGATGCGTGGAAATAAACGCCGAGATGTGGCTTGGGGGACATCGCCAGTTTATTTATCGATTTCTTTGCCGGTCACTGAGAAAGATGTAAAACGTCTTGCACTGCAAACGTCTCCATTCAAATTTCCTTAGCGTATCAACACACTTCATCAATCGTTGAATACCTTTGCCGATAATTAGTGAACAATCATTCGGCACATATAGTTTTAGACTGTGTCATTTTAATAAAATCAACGAATAAATCTATATTTTTTGTATATTTTTTACTCAAATAATACTTGCTATAAAAAGAACAAGGGTTTCTCACTGATAACGGTTTTTCGGGAATACGCGGATAGTAACCATTATCTGATCAGCAATGTGTCATATGCAACGGAATAAGAACCCGATAAACAGAGGTGTTTGCTCAGGTGTTCAACAAGCGATCAAGGATAAAACCTGCTCATTGAGATTGGACATAACAGGCGCATTGTATTGCCGGATATCGTTGAATAGCATAAATTATATACTCTTGGCAAAGCTAGCGAGAACTGTTACATCCATGACGTTTTGATGGGTATTGAATCCGTCATTCGATATGCTCCATCCAATTACAACTGGCTTATAAAGTGCCAGATGCCCCCGGGAACTACACAGGATAGCCCCTCATGCCGAAATTCCCCCTCTCATCGACGCCGCTTGAACATGCGGCTTTTGAACTGTTTGAGTCCTTTTCGGAAGCGGTATTTCTGATGGATCAACATGGAATGATCCTCGAAGCCAACTCAATGTTCGCGGAATGGTTCGGTAAACAGCCCATGGACTGTGTCGGAACCGATGGCTATGAAATGATCTCTTCCTTCACAGGCAGGGCAAACGTTTCTGAGGACTGGAAAACAAAGGTCGAGCACGTTCTTCGCAACCGTAAGCAGCTCATCTTCGAAGATGAACGAAACGGAAAAATCCTGCGCACGACTATCCACCCCGTCCAATCCGGTGATAATACCGTTATCCGCTTGCTCATCTGCATTCAGGATGTCACCGAACAAAAAAGCTCTTTGCACAGCAAACACCAGGAGTGCCTTTTCAAGGAGCTCCTCGACGCGCTACCTGGTTTTGTTTTCATCACGGATACCGATGGATGTCTGACAGGCTGGAACCACTATACGCGAGATATTATCCTGGGAAGAAGTGAGACGGAAATGTACGGCATCTGTGCATTGGTCAACATTCATCCTGACGACAGGACTCTCGTAAAGAAAAAGTTTCATGACGTCCTCGAGTTCGGCACCGAGCAGTCCATAGAAGCGAGGGTAATGTTCCATGAACGAAAGGAATATGTCACGCTGATGCTCACAGCCAGAATGATCCTGATCGACGGCAAGAGTTTCGTTCTGGCTGTCGGAATCGACATGACTGAGCACAACCGTTATGAAAAAACGCTCAACAAGAAGAATACGAGGTTCAGCCAGGCGCTTGAAGCTGCGCTCGCCGGTGTTTGGGAGTGGAACATCAAGACCGACGAAAACATCTGGTCAGACGAAATATGGCCCTTGTACGGACTGAATAAGGGCGAGGCTCCTCCCTCCTTCGAACTCTGGGCAAATACCATCCACCCGGAGGACCGGGAGATGGTGTTCCGGACTATGACCGATGCGGTGCAAAACGGGCACGAGCTGAATATCGAACATCGCGTCTGTTACCCTGACGGGCCGATACGATGGCTGATGGTACGAGGGAAGCCGGTGGATGACAGCCATGACAATGCAGTCTGCTATATCGGGACGGTCATCGACATAACCGAACGCAAACTGCTCTCGGAACAGCTGCGCAACAGCGAAGCCAAATACCGCTCGCTGTTCGAAAACATACCGAAGGGTATCGCATACTGCCGAATGATATACGAAGAAGGATCGCTTGCTGATTTCATTTTCCTGGATGTGAACCCTGCTTTTGAACGCATGACCGGTCTGGTGAACGTTATAGGAAAACGAATGAATGAAGTGTTCCCCGGCGTTCAGCACTCCTATAAAGAGTTATTCAAGATCTACGGCAGAGTTGCGCAGTCAGGGAGATCAGAGCAACTGGAGTATTACGTCGAGCCGCTTGATCAGTGGCACTCCATTTCAGTTACCTGTCCGGAAAAAGACTATTTCATCGCAATATTCGACGTCATCACCGAGCAGAAAAACGCCGAGAAAGAGATTCTGGAGGACAAGGCGAAGCTGGAGGCGGCCCTGGCAAGCATGACTGATGCCGTATTCTTTTCCGATACCGAGGGTCGCTTCATCGATTTCAACGAAGCCTTCGCGACATTTCACCGGTTCGGAAGCAAGGACGAGTGCGCACGGAACTTGACAGATTACCCGGATCTGCTGGATGTATATATGGACAACGGCGAGCCGGCCCCTCTGGAAATGTGGCCTGTGTCCAGGGCACTCAGCGGGGAAACCGTCAGGAATGCCGTGTATACGTTGCGACGCAAGGACACCGGCGAATCATGGGTGGGAAGCTATGGTTTCGCTCCAATTCTCGACAACAGCGGAAAGATCGTCGGATCAGTAGTCACAGCACGAGATATCACCGATCTGAAACTGACGGAGAACTCGCTCAGGGAAAGCGAAATCAAATTCAGGAGCATATTCGACCATGCATCAGTCGCAATCGGCATCGGTGATTTCGATGAGGTCCGACTGCTCGAAGTCAATGCTTCATGGCTGAAATTCTTCGGATATTCCAAGGAAGAGGTCATCGGTCGAAATCTGACCAATCTCAGGCTGTTTTCGGACATAAAAGACCATAAGATGTTCGTCAGAATCTTCAGGGAAGAGGGCCGAATCGTCAACAGGCATGTCCTGCTCCGGAATAAAACCGGGAAGATCATGAACATCCTGCTCTCTGCCGAAAACATAACGCTGAACGGTCGCCCCAGCATCCTTGTGATGATGATGGATATCTCCCAGGCAAAACGGGCTGAAGAAGAGCAGGAAAGACTGCAGGCACAGCTTCTGCAATCACAGAAAATGGAGCTGATCGGACAGCTTGCCGGCGGCATAGCCCACGACTTCAATAATGTGCTCGCAGCGATTCTGGGAAATACGGAGCTGCTGCTCGAAAAGGTGGAGAACGCCAGCCCGCTTGTAGAACACATCAATGATATACACAAATCGGCTATCCGCTCGATCGAACTGACCCGTCAGCTCCTGGCGTTCGCCCGAAAACAGACGGCTCAACCAAAAATACTTTCACTGAACAATGAGGTCGAAAATCTTCTGCCTATGCTCAGGCGATTGATTGGTGAATCAATTCGAATCCATTGGCATCCCGATTCCTGCGACACCTTTGTTTGCGCCGATCCCTCACAACTCGACCAGATTCTGACAAACCTGAGCGTCAACGCCCGTGATGCCATCAAGGAGCGTGGCACGATAACTATAGAAACCGGAATCGTCCATATCGCACAGAATGATTGCACTGAAGGTCACCCTTGCCAGAGTCCTGGCGATTATGTACGTCTTTCGGTCACCGATACGGGATGCGGTATCGACCTGAATACCCTTCCGCATATTTTTGAACCGTTCTTTACCACAAAAGAGATTGGAAAAGGAACCGGGCTGGGACTTTCGACAGTCTACGGAATCATCAAACAGAACAACGGCTATCTCGACTGCAGGACTGAGCAAGGAAAAGGCACCACATTCACAATCTATCTGCCCCGTCACCAGGGGTCTAAAGAATATCCGGTGTCTGAAGAATCCGGCAAATTCCCTCAACTGACGGCAGGAAAAACTATTCTCCTCGTCGAAGACGAGCCCCAGCTGCTGAATCTTACAAGGCGACTCCTTGAAAACAAAGGCTTCTCAGTGCTCACAGCAATTGACGCCGACACTGCCATTTCAGTGGCAGAAACCAACCGTGATAGTATAGACCTCCTGGTGACCGACATCACGCTCCCGAAAATGAACGGCGTTCAGTTGAGCGAACTGATCCGTGCCAATAACCCGGAAATGAGGGTCCTCTTTATGTCAGGGTACTCCAACAGCACATTCGATCACGGCAACCCGGGAAACTCGGGAAACGACTTCATATCGAAACCATTCACTATCAAAGATTTCCTTGGCGCCGTATACAGGTCGTTGAGCCCGACAGCGCTCCCTCCTGCAGGCAAAAAACGGTAAAAAACGGATGGATTCGCCGATCCGGTCAGCCGGATTGCTATTTGCAGATGCAGAAGGTCAAAGCGTCGATTGATGTTGCATAATTGAGCCAGAGTGTGCATCATATTTATCGGATGCGGATCGGTTGACGCTTGTCGAACAAGCATCGATATACGGCCCCATTCCGTTTCTCGTAAAACCGGTTGCAACAACAGGAGCCTCAAATTCCGCAGTTCTGGACTATGAAAGCTATCATCCGAATTTTCCTGATGTTCGTCGTCATTGCAAGCGCCATGAGTGCGACTCTTTATCTCGGGCTCGGCGCACTGGTTTCACTGCACTCCGCCAAACCCGAAAAAGCCGACGTTATCGTCATCCTGGGCGGCGACGGAGGACTCCGGGTAAAAAAAGGGGCGGAACTCTACACTGCCGGATATGCGTATAACATTCTGCTGACAGGAATCGACAGCCGCTATTATCGACCAAACCGCCCAAACTGGCGAGAGCGCAAGCTCATGGCACTCGGCGTGCCGAAAAAAGCCATAAGCGTCGATACCTGGTCTGAAACGACCTGGGAAGAGGCTGAAAACACTGCGGAGATGATGGACCGGAGCGGCTGGAAAAAAGCGATCGTCGTGAGCGATCCCCCTCACATGCTCCGACTCTATCAGACATGGAAAAAGGCGTTTGACGGCTCATCGAAACAGTTCATCCTGGTTCCTACGAAACCGGAGTGGTGGAACACCCTTCTCTGGTGGCAGAACAATACCAGCAACCGGTTCGTACTCAGCGAAATCAAGAAGAATCTGTTCTACTCGATCCTTTATTACTGACCTGCCGCTCCCTGCGATAAAGCCTTTATCAAACCGGGCAGGCAGGGCCGACGACCCCCGGTCCGACGAGCATGCTGCGTCCGCCGGTCAAGGGAGATACGCGGATCTGCGTTGCGATTCGCTCCTTGAGGGCCGGGACATGCGAAATGATGCCGATCAGCTTACCCGATTGCTGCAGGCCTGAAAGCGTTTCGAGAGCTGTTTCCAGGGCCTCTTCGTCGAGGGTGCCAAAACCTTCGTCGAGAAACAGGGAATCGACCCTGACGTTGCGTGTCGACATCTGCGAGAGACCGAGAGCGAGAGCGAGGCTGACAATGAAGCTTTCACCGCCGGAAAGATTGCGCGTCGATCGAACCTCTCCAGCCTGCCACTGGTCGACCACGTTGAGTTCGAGCGGCTCCACCCGGTCGCGCACGAGAAGGTAGCGGTCGGTCATGGCAGACAGTTGGCGGTTGGCATGGGTGATCATGATCTCGAACGTGAGCCCCTGGGCGAAGTTGCGGTACTTCTTGCCGTCGGCCGACCCGATAAGATCGTGAAGCGTGTCCCAGCGCCTGCATTCGGATTTCTGGGCTTCGACAGCCTCCGCTTTTTTCCGCAACTCCCCTGCAGCCCGATCATTGTCCTCGAGCTGCCGGACAATGGCCCCGATCTCTCCCCTGACATTGCGCAACCTTTCCTGAAGCTGTTCGAGCATTGCTGCAACCTCATCGGAAGGCATAGCGGAAAGCCGTCGGTCCCGCTCCTCCCTGAGCCTCGCCGCACGATCGTTCTTCCGTGATTCGATATCGACAGAACGCTTTTCGAGCTCCGCGGCAATCCGGCCTATTCGCTCCCGTTCCGCTTCAGGCAGGCGCGACCCGGAAAATGCTGTTTCGTCGGAAAACCCTTTCTGCAGCAGTTCCCTGACAAATGCTTCCTCGAAGCTTTCAAGGTCATTGCGACGCCCTTCGATAACTCTCCGCAAGTCCTGCAACGTAGTTTCGAGCACGACAAGCCCCTGGCGGGCAGCGGCCCTCGCATCGCCGGCTTCATCGAGTGCCTCGCGTATCTGCCGGACGCTATTGTCAAGCCGCAGTTCTTCGGCATCAGGATCTTCAGACTCGAAAAGTCGGACGCGCTCGCGCTTGTCGGTTTCAATGCCATCGAATGCATCAGAAACGGTTGCGCGCTTCCCGGACAGATCCATTCCCAGGGTTTCGAGTTGCACGTCAAGGTTCTTCAATGCAGCTTCGCAGGTTTGAACGGTACGCTCAAGGTTCCTGCCACGATCATCTTCCTCCTGCCATCGGGCGCTTCTGGCCGCGAGAGCTTCAACCATGCCGTCCGGGTCGGAGGTATCCTGCCCTGCACCGTAGGGTTCTGTCATCCCGAACAACGATATCCACCTTGCATCGCGCTCGACTTTCGCAGCTTCGTGTTCCTGTTCGATGCGAACAAGATCTGCCTGGAGCGACCGGAGGCGCTCATCAGCCTGTTCGAGTCTGCGTTCAGCTGCATTCGAAGCTTCCTGCCTTTGCTGCAGGTCAGCTTCGGCCGCGGTTATCCGCTCCTCGATCGTTTCGAGGTTTTCGATCCGGCCGGCAAGTTCCCCAAGCTTATCCACGGCTTCCATGAGTTCCGCGAGCACGGCAGGCTCCGCCTCGCGCGCAGGAACCGTAATAGCTGCAACACTCAGCAGTTCAAGGCAACGACGCACCTGCTTTTCACGCATGTCGGCAAGTTCGCTACGCTGCTGCTCCTTATGCTCGATCTCCTTGCGGCATTCAGCGATGCCGATCTCAAGGCTTTTGAGTGTGCCTGCCTGCTGCTGAACCGCCTGCTTCGCTTTCCTGAGCTCCTGATCGTCACCATCCGGCAGAGAACTCGCAGCTTCGGCATAGGGATGGTGGATCGATCCGCAAAGAGGACACGGCCGTCCGTCGGTGAGCAGTTTCCGTTCCTCTTCGAGGCTGCGAACCCTGGCTGCGAGCATCATCCGCTCCTCAAGCGAGATCGCCTCCCTTTCCGCCATGGTGAAAAGCTTTTGCGCTTGATGGAAGCTGGCTTCCGTATCGGTCAGATTCTCCTCCAGTACCTTGATGCCGGAGGTGATGTCGATGATTTTCGGTGAGAGCTCCTTACCGGATGCATAAAGTGCAGCAATATCCTCGAGCACGCGCCGGCGCTCCTTCAACGCATCGACTTCAAGACGCAAAGACTTGAGGGTAGAGCCGCAGAGTTGCGAACTGTATGACTCCCTGAGTTCGTCAAGAACCTTCCGGGCCTCGTCAAGCCTCGCTCTGGACGCAGCAGCATCGGGTGCGAGGGTCGATGTCGCTTCACGAAACTCCTGAAGTGCAAGGCGAGCGACGGAAACCCCGGAAGCAGCGACGGCTTCCTTTTTCCGGGCTGGATGAAGCTCGTCGAGGGCGTGCTGAATGCCTGACAAGCCGACGACAAGCGCAGCATCATCACGATGCCCTTCCTGCCACGAACGCAGTTTTAGCAGGTCGGCCCGGGCGGATTCTAGCGCTCCTGCAATGTCGTTCCGTTCGCTTTCGAGCTGCCTATGCCGTTCATCGAGCGCTTCGAGCTCCTGCTTCCGGATGTCGCATGCCCGCAGTTTCTCTGAAATCCGGGCGTCGAGGAGCCTGACCTGTGCAATAATCGGCCTGGCTGCCGCCGCCGCTTCGAGTGCAGATCTGAGCTGGCCGTCGGTAGTTTCGTATCGCGATTCGGCATCCCGCAGGGCCGCATCCATCGCGGGACGGAGCGCCTCCTTCGCGAAAAGGTCGCTGGTATCGCGATGAAGCTCACCCCTCTGCATCTGCAACGGAGCGAAAAGATGCTCCAGGGCTGCAGCGTTTCGGGCAAGCGCAAGACGGTTCGCGTCCGGCAGGAACGCATCGCGCTCGGCATCAAGGGCGGTAGCCTCGAGATTGATGCCGGCAAGGGCCTCTTCGAGCCGTGCGATCTCCTGAAGCCAGCGTAGCGCTGCCGAGGCTTCCTCGGCCTGTCCGGCGAGTTTCTGCTCAATTTCGAGAGACCGGGCCTGATCGGACGCAAGCCTGGCCAGCTCCTCCTCACCGAGCAGCATGACGGCATCGCTGTCGGCCTGAAGCAGCTCCAGCTTCGTGCGTTCTGCCCGCTGACGCTCATGAACCTTTATTGAGATCGTCGAGTAGATCTCCGTACCGGTGATCTGTTCGAGTACCGGAGCCCTGCGGTCGGGCTCGGCCTGGAGGAATGCCGCAAAACCGCCCTGTGCGAGCAACATGGAGCGGGTGAACCGGTCGAAATCCATGCCGGTGCGTTCCTCTGTGGCCTGCAGGCTCTCCTGAAGCCTGGACTGGATGATCCGGCCGGTGACAGCGTCGGATATCTCATGCTTCTGGGCCTGAAGATCCCCGTCAGGGCGGCGCCTCGATCGATGCTGGCTCCAGCGGCAGCAGTAGGTCCCCGATGATGTGGCGAAGGTGACCTCTGCGAAGCACTCCCCTGTGTGGCGCGACATCAGCTCGTTGCTGCTTTTGGTGATCTTGCCCAGCCTCGGGGTCTGGCCGTACAGGGCAAGGCAGATCGCGTCGAGGATGGTGCTCTTGCCGGAACCTGTAGGGCCGGTGATGGCAAAGATTCCGTCCGAGACGTACTCGGGCCGGGTAAAATCGATCGACCATTCGCCCTGGAGCGAATTGAGGTTTTTGAACTGGAGACGAAGAATTTTCATGCGCCCTCCGTCGATTCGGACATGGCGTCCTCTTCGTCGATCGAGCGAAGCACCTCACGGTAGCACTCGATAAGCATCGGGCGAAGCGACTCGTCCGTGCCGCGTGCATCGAGGCAACGCAGAAACACCGCTTCAGGATCGAGCTGTTCGAGCGTCTCGTCTTCGCTGATCTGCCGGAGCGCGTCACGCACCGATCTGCTGCTCCGGATGCGCCGGATTTCCAGGAGGGAACCTTCGACAGCCCCCTCCAGTATCTCCTGCACGGAGCTTGCGGGCTCGTCGCCACAGTATTCAATTTCGAGCCATGCGGAGCTCCCTGACGACCTGAGGGCCGCAATGGAGGTGGTCAGTTCGTCGAGGCTTCCTGCAAGGCGTTCGAGGGTCTGGAAACATGGTACAGGAATCTCCGTGATCCTTGGCGTCAGGTCGTCGAATTCGACCTGAAGCACCAGCTTCCGCTGTGAGGATTCGCCGAACCCCATCGGAATGGGAGATCCGCTGTAGCGCAGATGCTCAACCCCGCCGACCTTCTGCGCCACATGCAGATGGCCGAGGGCCACATAATCGATCACATCGGGAAAGGCCGTAACGCCTATCCGGGCGAGCGAGCCGACATAAATCTCCCGTACGCCGTCGCCTTCGACCGTCGTTCCGCCGGAAGTGAACAAGTGGCCTGTAGCGATAATCGGGATCTCAGCGCCGAGATCGTTCCGGCACTCGCCAGCGAGTTGTGAGACTTCAGCGTAATGACGCACAACCCCCTCGACGATCTTGCGGTTCTTGTCCTCCATGCTCTCCCCCGGCTCGACGGTCCGGATATCGCGGTCCCGAAGATAGGGTACAGCGCAGACAACAGCCTCCGGCCTGCCATGCGCGTCGCGAAGCACCAGTACCTCGTCTTGCGGATCGCCGGTCACTGCGCCGAGCACATGCACGTCGAATTCACGCAACAGCGTCTTCGGAGCATCGAGAAACGTCGGCGAATCGTGGTTGCCTCCGATCACGACAACATGGCGGCAGGAGGATCGGAAAACCCGCTGCAGAAACCGGTAGTAAAGCTCCTGGGTGCGGTTGCCGGGCGTCGTGGTGTCGAAGATGTCGCCGGCAACGAACAGAGCGTCGATACCGTGCGTCTCCATGAGTACTGAAAGCCAGTCGAGAAAAGATTCGAACTCCCTGTAACGGCTGCGACCGTAAAGGGTTCGGCCAAGGTGCCAGTCTGATGTGTGGAGGATTTTCACTTGGCTACGCCGGTTCTCTGGTTCATTGTTCGACGGGGCGACAGTGCGCCCTTATGAGCCATGATACGCAAAAGATGCGACTTGCGCTACCCGGCCACGGGCGGATGCCGATAGATCCATTTATGCAGCTCTCG
>Ga0326726_10006643_pt1 | contig 10411 bp, 8 predicted proteins | sample MHFenrmetagenome_2_FD_207603 | JGI IMG/M metagenome (GOLD analysis project Ga0326726, IMG submission 207603) | Lab enriched peat soil microbial communities from Michigan Hollow, Ithaca, NY, United States - MHF15MN | ecosystem: Environmental > Terrestrial > Soil > Wetlands > Peat | place: USA... | reverse complement strand
TGCAGCCCTTGTACCCGGTCTTTCACTGTACTTGAACATGTAAGCGAAGTCATACCCTGCCCACTCCATTAGCGAAAGCGTTTCCTGATGATCCTCTTCGGTCTCGGTACAGAAACCGGCGATGATATCTGTAGAAATTGCACAGCCTGGTATGATTGAACGGATTGCCCTGATCCGGTCCATGTACCATTCGCAGGAATATTCACGGTTCATGAGCTTGAGTATCCTGCTGCTTCCGCTTTGTGCAGGAAGATGAATATGTTTGCAGATATTCGGATATTCTGACATTTTTCGAAGCAGTTCATCTGAAATATCTTTAGGATGTGAGGTCGAAAAGCGAATCCTCAGAAGAGGATTTACCAGCGCTGCTTTTTCAAGAAGTTCAGGAAATAGTGTAATATGATCATCAGCCTTCCAGCCATAAGAGTCCACATTCTGCCCCAGCAGTGTCACTTCCCTGTATCCTTTATTCCAGAGATCCATGACCTCATTTTGTATTGATTCAGGATCCCTGCTTCTTTCGGCACCTCTTACATATGGTACCACGCAGTATGCACACATGTTATTGCAGCCTCTCATAATGGAAACGAATGATGTAACTCCGTTTTTGTCCATCCTTACCGGGGATATGTCGGCATATGTCTCTTCACGCGACAGGAGTACGTTTACAGCTTTGTGCCCCGATTCAGCCTCTGCAATAAGTGCAGGCAGGTCACGGTATGCATCGGGCCCAACAATCATATCGATAAGATGATCTTTTTCAATAACTGCTTCTTTCAGCCTTTCAGCCATGCATCCGATCAGCCCGATCACTATACTGCCATTCTTTTTCTTAAGGTGACCGATAGCTTTAAGCCTTCCCCAGATTCTCTGTTCAGCATTTTCCCTTATCGAACAAGTGTTGAGAAGAATAAGTCCCGCTTCTTTCATGTCATCCGTACGTTCATATCCGTGATCAGAAAGAATAGAAACCACAACCTCACTGTCAGCGACATTCATCTGGCATCCATAAGTTTCAATATATAATTTCTTTACCACTTTAAATTGATTATGTTATTTAGACCCGACGCCCGATGCCTGACGCCATAATTTTAAAGCACAAAAATACATAAGTAGAAAGAAATATATAATTTTGCACTCATAACATTTAAAATAAGTATATGTCAGGTCACAATAAATGGTCAACAATCAAGCGGAAGAAAGGGGCAAATGATGCCAAAAGAGGAAAGATCTTTACCAAGATCATAAAGGAAATCATTATTGCAGCCAAGGAAGGTGGTGGCGATCCTGACACAAATTCGAGGCTGAGACTTGCTATCCAGAATGCCAAAGGTGCCAATATGCCAAAAGAGAACATCGACAGGGCAATCAAAAAGGCTGTGGGCGCTGATGCGACTACTTACATCGAAACATCTTTTGAAGGTTATGCTCCCGGCGGTGTGGCAATTTTCGCCGAATGTCTCACCGATAATAATAACCGGACGGTTGCGTCTATCCGGTCATCCTTTAACAAGCATGGGGGCAAGCTGGGGACAAATGGTTCCTTAAGTTCTCTTTTCGAGAGGAAAGGTATATTTACATTAAGAAAGGAGGGATTTTCACAGGACGATATTGAACTGGAACTGATTGACGCCGGCGCACAGGATTTTGAGGATTACGACGATACTCTTACGGTGACATGTGCGAAAGAAGATTTCGGCAGCCTGAACAGGAAACTGAATGAGCTTGGGATAGAACCTGAGGAAGCAGGTCTGAAAAGAGTACCTAACACTACCAAAAGTCTTGACCTTGAATCGGCAAGAAAGGTTATGCGATTTGTTGAATCTCTGGAGGATGACGACGATATTCAGAACGTTTATCATAACCTTGAGATAACTGACGAGCTTGCCAATGAGCTCGGCTAAAGTTTATCAGCATGATAAAGAAAGCCTTTTTTCTTCTGATTCTTACTGTTTTTTCACTTGATCTTTGCCTGGCACAGAACAGAAATTCGACAGCAGATCTTATGCGAAGGCGGGATGCCGGGTCAAATACCGGGGAGCTTAATATATATCAGGATCCCGGGATAGACTCCCTGATTGGCAGGTACATTCTTTATAACCAGAGGCTGAACGGACTGGATGGTTACAGGATCCAGATATACAACAGTTCAAATAAAAATGCCAGGGAAGAATCGGGTAAGATAAGAGCCGAATTCATGAGTAAATTTCCTGATATTTTTTCAAAACTAACTTTCGACAAGCCAAGTTATTATAAGATACGTGTCGGTAATTACAGGACCAGGATCGAAGGTACAAAATACCTACTGATGATACGAAAGGTTTTTCCGGATGCCATCCTGGTGCCGGACATCATTAATTTTCCAGACCAGAATAATAATTAACCATGAGTGACAGTGTCAAACACGAATGCGGCATCGCAATGTTAAGATTGCGAAAGCCGTTGGAATACTATTTGGAAAAATACGGGACATGGGACTGGGGACTCCAGAAAATGTACCTGATGATGGAAAAACAGCATAACAGGGGACAGGATGGGGCAGGTATTGCGGGGATAAAAATGAATGTTCAGCCAGGGAACAGGTATATCTTTCGTCAAAGATCCAATAAGGCAAATCCCATAAAGGAGATATTCGGACTGATTTATGAGGATATCGATATAATAAGCCGCTCTCATAAAGAAGAATTTAAGGATCCGGAATTTATTAAAACAATTGTTCCCTTCGCCTGTGATATTTATCTGGGACATGTCCGCTACGGTACTTACGGTAATTACAATATTGACTATGTTCATCCTGTAAGCCGTGAAAACAACTGGAAATCGCGAAACCTGGTTATGGCAGGCAACTTTAACCTTACAAATGTAGGGGAGCATTTCAATAGCCTTGTTGAGCTTGGCCAGACTCCAATCGATTTTTCTGATACGGTTACTATTCTTGAAAATGTCGGCCACCGGCTTGATGAAGAGAACGAAAGGGTATTCAGATTTTTTAAAGAGCAGGGATATTCAAAAAGAGAGATAACACCCCTGATTGAAAAGAACCTCGATCTCGGTACAGTTTTGAGGAAAGCAAGCCGGAACTGGGATGGGGGATATGCCATGGCAGGAATGGTAGGTCATGGTGACGCCTTTGTAATGAGAGATCCCTCAGGTATCCGGCCGGCATTTTATTATTTTGATGACGAAGTAGTTGTCATTGCTTCAGAACGTCCTGTGATTCAAACAATTTTCAATGTTCGCACAGATAATGTCAATGAGCTGCCTCCGGCCAGTGCAATTATTATAAAAGCTTCAGGTGAAACCTCATTAGAAAAGATCAGGGAAGAAACTGAACTTAGAAAATGCTCATTTGAAAGAATTTATTTCTCAAGAGGAACTGACAAAGATATTTATAAGGAAAGGAAAAAGCTCGGAGAACTGCTTACACGTCCGGTGCTTAAAGCAGTAAACTATGAAATTGACAATACAGTATTTTCATATATACCTAACACTGCAGAAAGTGCATTCTATGGGTTGATAAAGGGTATTGAGGACTATATCAACCACTCAAAAATGGATGCGATAATTGAAAAAAAGAATACACTGACAAGAGATGAGCTCGAAAAGATTATCAGTCAGAGGCCAAGGGTTGAAAAGATTGCAGTGAAGGATGCAAAGCTGAGAACATTTATCACTGAAGACAGTGCGAGAGATGATCTTGTGGGACATGTTTATGATGTAACTTACGGGGTGATTGCCAGAGGAATAGACAATCTTGTTGTTATCGACGATTCAATAGTCAGAGGAACGACACTGAAGAAAAGCATCATAAAAATACTTGACAGACTTGATCCGAAAAAGATTATAATTGTTTCATCATCACCCCAACTGAGATATCCCGACTGTTATGGAATAGATATGGCTAAACTGGGAGACCTGATTGCTTTTAAGGCAGCGGTCGAGCTTCTGAAAGAAAGTGGAAATGAACTGCTTTTAACCAAAATATATGAAGAAGCTAAATCTGAGATTCTTAAACCTGTTGATGAAATAAGAAACCTTGTGAGAGAAATTTATAAGCCTTTTTGTACAGAATTGATCTCCAGTAAGATCTCCTCTCTTCTTAAGTCAGAAGATGTCAATGCGGAAGTTGAAATCGTTTATCAGTCGATTGAAGGCCTGCATGAGGCTTGTCCCGGGCATACCGGAGATTGGTATTTTACCGGAAATTATCCTACCCCCGGAGGGAACAGGGTGGCAAACCAGTCGTTTATAAATTATATCGAAGGCAGAAACACAAGGGCCTATTGAGATTCATGTGAAAACCAGGTAATAAGGAAATCCTTTTTATAGGAAGCCATATGCCTGTTGATCTTCTCAACATATATATCCCTCAGTGTGATCATTATCCCGGTCTCTTCGACATCACCAAACTTATGATTTATGAAGGTTCCGAATGTCCTCATTGTGGGAGATAATCCCATGTAGGCATTGATAAGCGGCGGTATGTTTTCGCCAAGGTTTCTTACTTCCCTCGACAGGATTTTATAATTATCCTTGTATCTCCATCCCTTAAAGATCTTCCTCATTTCTTCCAGATTAATGTCAATCCTGGCCGGATCAAGAGGGATAACAAGATTATCAGGATCATTAAAATGCCTTTTCAGGAAATAGAGTATCATATTCCTTGCCTTCTGGTTGAAATGAGGATACATGGTTACCTTTCCAAAAAGGTATTTGAGATGGTGGTTATCCAGAATAATAGCGCCAAGCCCGTCCCACAGGTTATCAAGGGCAAAAAGACTTTTACGTCCCATTGAACGTGATTGATAGTCAGGATGCACAAATGAGCGGCCAAGTTCCATAATGTGAGGATAATATTTTTTCAGGAATTTTTCTGAAAATTTGAAATACGAAGATGAAGCTAGTTTCGTGACATCGCACCTGGTGCATCCTTTCGGAGGAAAATATAACCGGTAACCGCCGATCATTTCCCTGTTTTCCGGATCCCACACGATCAACTGTTTCTGCGGATCTTCCTCATCAGTATCAAATTCATCAAGATCAATATCTTTGCCCGTACCTCCACCGGCATGGCGAAAAGTGATCTCCCTTATCCTTCCTATTTCATGCATCAGTGAAGGTGAGTTCCTGTGATCAAAAAAATATACCTCATTATTACCGTTGTTTGTGCGGCGAAGGAATTTATCCCGGGTAAGTTCTGCAATTATCTGATCCTTGGGAAGCTGTTCAGCTATTGGTTTCATTCTGTCCATGTTGGTGAAGGGGATCTCACTATCTCATACTGAAAAATCTGGCACAATTTAGAAATTTTTTTGATTATTTGATTTTCAGGAAATAAACGATTTAAGCTCATATGACTTTCCTTTAACCCACTCTGCCCATTCCGGAGCAGTTTTTGATTTGTCAAAGGTTTGCCATGGAATTGCCTTCCCGAAAACAAGATCAATTGCCTTTCCTTTCTGTTTGAATAGCTCATCGGCGAGATACAGCATTTCAATATTTGCTTTTATACCCATGAAATTCCTGATGTTGGAGAGGTTGTAAAAGAAATTTGAATTGCGGCCTGAAAAATATGCCGGGACGATATCTCTTTTGTATTGTACTGATTTGGAAATGAAGCTTTTATGCCATCGGAGATCCCTTATGACCCCTTTCCTCTTCCTTGAACACAATCCGGCAGGGTAATAGAGAATCTGGCTTTCCGAAGCGTAGGCTTCCTCTATCTTCCTGACAGCTTCCCTGTCCTGTGCTCCATGCTTGTTTACCGGAAGGAATATTCCCGACAGGTTTCTGATATTCATAAGAATGTCATTTACAGGGAATTTCAGGTCTTTGTAACTTTTTGACAACTCATTTATGAAAACCAGCCCGTCGAGCCCTCCCAGGGGATGATTTGAGACAAAAATATATCTTCCTGAACCCGGGATGTTTTCCCTGCAGGAAACCCTGTAGCTGATTTTGAAAAATTCAAGTCCTGCCTTTATGAATTCAGCATCTTTGAGGTGGCCGGCATTTTGAAGGAACACATTTAATTCATCCTGATGCACAATCCTCTTTAAGTACCTGACAATAAATCCGGGGACAGCCTTTCTCAAAGCCGGATTCTTGGAGTACAGAATCTGCTCAACTTTGATTTGGAGGATATCATTCGTTTCACGGGAATCAGTCATTCAGCCGGTCATTTTTTAAAACAGGTGTAAAAATACCAAAAAAGGTGAAACTCATGTACTCACCCCCTTGTATTCCCCCTCTCTGCTGACGCAAAGAGGGGGAAGTATTTAATATCCAATGATATAGCTCCCCCTCTTTACAAAGTAGAGAGGGGGATGGGGGGTGAGTACATGAGATATTAAGAGAGGGCAAGGTGGGTGAGTACATGAATTTATGGTAAGAGGCCAGATGATGTGTTAAGATAAAATTCCGGTCGTGGATGAGGAAAATCTTCCAGAAGTGGAACTAAACGCAAGTAATCTTTAAAATTTTCTTCCGTGCTATAACCTGCATTGTATGGCCATATGATCAGTATGTGAAGGGTAATTTATTGGCAACTATAAAAATATTGTGGAGGAAAGTGGAGGAAAGTGGATAATTTTTTCATATTTTAGCGTTTTAATTGAGAAAAAGAGAGCATGGCCACATTTATAGGCGATTACCCGTGCAAAGTGGATGTCAAGGGAAGGATAATCCTTCCGATGGCATTCAAAAAGCAGATGCCTGCTGCTGCACAGGATCATTTTGTGGTCAGAAAGGATATTTTCGAGAACTGCCTTGTGCTCTATGCAATCGATGACTGGAACCGGCAGCTTGAAAAGATCAGAAAGAAAATCAATCCTTATAACCGTGAGCATAACATGTTCCTGCGAAACTTTTTTAAAGGAACTGCCGAACTCACTCTCGACAACAATAACCGGTTGCTGATACCAAAAAGACTGATGGAGCTTATTGGAGCGGAAAGGGATGTCGTTCTTGCCGGACAGGATGGAAGAATAGAGATCTGGACGGCATCGGTTTATGAGACAATCGGAATGCCTTCTGAAGATTTTGCAAACCTGGCTGAAAAGCTGATGGGTGGAAGCATAAATGAGCCTTTGGAATAATGTTTTACCATGTGCCTGCATTGCTTGATGAAAGTGTCAGGGGACTGAATATCCGGTCTGACGGAATCTATGTTGATGTCACATTTGGTGGGGGAGGGCACTCGATGGAGATCCTGAAACGGCTTAAGAAAGGAAAACTGATAGCTTTTGACCAGGATGAAGATGCAATGCGGAATGTTCCCGATGACAAAAGACTCATCTTTCTTAATCAGAATTTCAGGTTTCTTAAGAACAACCTTAAGTTCAATGGTATAGACTCAATTGACGGACTTATTGCGGATCTGGGTGTTTCATTTCACCAGTTTGATGAGCCGGAGAGAGGGTTCACATTCCGTCAGGATGTGCCGCTTGATATGAGAATGAATAAAGAGGGTTCAGTTACTGCCGCCAGCCTCCTTAAAACGCTGGATGAAGCTTCACTTGCAAAAATCATGTATGATTTCGGCGAGCTTGTGAATTCAAGACGTATTGCAAGAGAGATTGTTACGGCAAGAGCTGTTAAACCGCTGACAACGGTGAGTGATATGATTAACGCAATTGGTAAACTGGCCCCGCTTCGACAGGAACATAAATTTTATGCCCGTGTATTTCAGGCCTTGAGGATTGCGGTTAATCATGAGATAGATTACCTCAGGGAGATGCTTGAACAGTCTCTTGATCTGTTGAAAAAAGATGGCAGGCTGGTTGTGATAACTTATCATTCACTTGAGGACAGGGTTGTTAAGAACTTCATGAGAACCGGAAATTTTGAAGGCGAGGAGAAGAAAGATTTCTATGGAAACCTGATCACACCTTTCCGGATAATAAATAAAAAGGGCACAGTTCCCGATGAAATTGAAATTGAAGATAATAAAAGAGCAAGAAGCGCAAGGCTGAGAATTGCCGAAAAGATCTGAAGATGGCAGAACCGAAAGAAGGGAAACCAAAGCCAGGTAAGCCGGGCAGTTTTATGAAAGAACTGATGAGCGGAATAATATTCTCCGATGTGATCATTCTTAAGAACCTGTGGTACATACTTTTTCTGACTATCCTGGGAGCACTTTATATAGGCAACAGGTTTCATGCAGAAAAGATCACCCGCGAGAGTGCCAGGCTCACAAGAGAAGTTAAAGACCTAAAGGCTGAATCTCTTTCAACATCGGCCAATCTGATGTATGTAAGCAGGCAGTCGGAGGTTTACAGGATGGTTCGTGAACAGGGTCTTGGACTTGAGGAACTTAAAACACCACCATTTAAGCTGATAGTTGATAAATAGGAAACAGGATGGCAGTCAGGGACGAAATAGTATGGAGGAGCGCGGTCGTATACTTTGTATTGACAATTCTGGCAGTTGCTCTGATTGTTCAGATCCTGATACTGCAGTATGTGCAGAGGGGCAAATGGTCGGCAATGAGCGAGAAGTATGTCTTCAAGACAGCCGAGATGCCAGCAAACAGGGGAGATATCCTTGCGTATGACGGACGATTGCTGGCCAGTTCAGTTCCTTATTATTCAATCTATATGGATACACGAAGCAGCGGCATGTCAGCTGAAACCTGGTCGAGCGGGATCAGCGGCCTATCCGAAGGTCTGTCGCGGCTTATTGGAGTAAGATCACCTGCTGGCTGGAGATCAGTTATTACGGAAGCAAGAAAGAGGGGAGACCGGTATTTCCTTATCCAGAAAAAAGTCGATTATGCCACTCTCAAGAAACTTAAGGAACTGCCGATTTTCAGGGAAGGACAGTACAAAGGTGGTCTTGTTGCACAGCCTGAAAACAGAAGGATTCTGCCAAATAACGAGCTTGGAGCAAGGACGATCGGCTATCTGAACCAGAGTACAGAAGGCACCCAGGTTGGCCTTGAAGGTTCTTTCAATAAGGATCTTGCAGGCAAAAACGGTTTAGTTGTAAAACAACGCCTCACCGGGGGTGACTGGATCATTGTCAATGACGGTGAAAGCGTTGAATCGAAGGACGGCAATGACATTGTGACCACTATTGATGTAGATCTTCAGGATGTGGCTTCGAGCGCACTTGAAACTCAGCTCAGAAAGCATAACGCTCATCATGGATGTGCTGTAGTTATGGAAGTTGAGACTGGCGATATTCGCGCTATTGCCAACCTTGAAAGTTCCGGTGACGGGAGCTATCACGAATCATATAATTACGCCATCGCCGAAAGTACCGAACCCGGATCGACTTTCAAACTGGCTGCACTGATGGCTGCAATTGAAGACGGAGTAATAGATACAGGCGACATTGTAGATACCGGCAACGGAACTGTAAAGTTCTATAACAAGATAATCCGCGACACCCGGGAAGGTGGATATGGTAAACTAACTGTAAAGCAGGTATTTGAGAAATCTTCCAATGTAGGAACATCAATAATTATAAATGAGCATTATAAGAACAATCCAAAGGACTTTGTAAACAGGCTCTATGCAATGAAGCTTAATCAGCAGCTTGACCTTCAGATTAAAGGCGAAGGTAAACCGCTGATAAGATACCCGGGAGATAAACTCTGGTCAGGTCTTTCTCTACCAATGATGTCGCACGGTTATGAGGTGCAGATGACTCCCTTACAGATTCTTACATTCTATAATGCTGTTGCAAATGACGGCAAAATGATACGTCCGAGATTTGTCACATCAATCCTCAGGAACGGATCCGTCGTAAAAAGCTTTGGAACCGATGTCATTATAAACTCAATTGCTTCAAGGAGTACTATAAGGAAGGCAAAAGCAATGATGGAGGGAGTTGTCGAGCATGGGACGGCAACCAACCTGAAGAACTCAAATTATAAGATTGCTGGAAAGACAGGTACGGCCCAGATAGCACGTAATAACCTCGGATACCGTCAGGGTGAGAGGATGTCGTATCAAGCCTCATTCGTAGGATATTTTCCTGCCGAAAACCCTCTTTATTCCTGCATTGTTGTTGTCAATGCCCCTTCAAACGGGGTTTATTACGGGAATGTAGTTGCCGGATCGGTTTTCAAGGAAATATCCGATAAGGTCTATGCAACCAGATTCTTCAGGGATTTCAGGGCAGAAAGTAAAGAGGACAAAGATAAAAAGCCAACCGCCCCCGAAGCCGGAAATGGTTTAAGATCTGATATCAACGAAGTGCTGGGAGGCCTGGATGTAAAGTACAAAAAGACTTCAAAGGAGGAGTGGGTGGCTACGCGTGAAAGTGGCGACACAATAAGGCTTGTCGGAGTCAGCCTGAAAGAGGGATTGGTTCCGGATGTAAGGGGCATGAGCCTGAGAGATGCTGTTTACCTTCTCGAAAACTCGGGCCTCAGTGTTAGGTACAGCGGCAGGGGAAGGGTTTT
>Ga0326726_10006642_pt1 | contig 10413 bp, 9 predicted proteins | sample MHFenrmetagenome_2_FD_207603 | JGI IMG/M metagenome (GOLD analysis project Ga0326726, IMG submission 207603) | Lab enriched peat soil microbial communities from Michigan Hollow, Ithaca, NY, United States - MHF15MN | ecosystem: Environmental > Terrestrial > Soil > Wetlands > Peat | place: USA... | reverse complement strand
ATGGATGTACGACCCGACGCGCACCGCGCGCGAGTAGCCGATGATCGGCTCCCACGCCGCGCCGCCCGAAATGTGGATGCGGTCCATGGTCACCTCACGAAATCCCACAACGACCGGCCCTCGAGGATGGCGCCGAGCGGCCCGCGCTCGACCGCCGAGCGCAGGATCGCGCGCGCCAGCGCGTCCACCTCGATCGGGCGCCAGCTGTCGAGACGGAGGAGGCGCGTCACCCCGCCGAGGAGCGGCGGCGCGTGGTGCCCCTCGCCCTCGAACGCCGACGGGCGGAAGATCGTCCACGCGATGCCGCTGTCCCGCACGATCGCCTCCGCCGCGGCCTTGGCCTTGAGGTACGCGCCGATCGGCCGCCCCGCGCCCACCGCCGACAGGAGCACGATGTGGTCGACCGACGGCGCGCGCTTCGCCCCCGCCACGAGCTGGCGCGTCGTGCCGATGTCGCTCGTCTCGTACGTGTCTCCGGCGGCGAAGCGCTTGCGTATGGTGCCGATGAGCTGGACGATCGTGGTGGCGCCCGACAGCGCCCGCTCCAGCGCGTCGGTGTCGGCGAGGTCGAGCACCGCGGCGTGCGCGGTCTGCCCCGTCCGATCCGGCCGCGGCCGCATGTGCGCCACGAGCGCGACGCCCTGGGCGTCGCCGAGCCGCACCACCGCCCGCCCGACCGCGCCGGTCGCCCCCGCGACGAACAGCTTACGATCCATGGTCCTCGGCGACGGCGTTCTCGATCTGCTCCGCAGTCGAGTCGTCGAGGGACAGACCGCGGCGCAGTCGGCCGAGGAAGTCGATCTCCTCGTCGGCGATGTCGTCGTCGACGCCGGCGAGCGTCACCGCCGCGCGGTAGATGTCCTCGCGCTCCACCGGCGCGAGCTCCGCGAGCCCGGCGGTGTCGAGCGGGACCTCCGCGTCGAGGAAATCCCACGCGGCGTCGCGCTCCTCGTCGGTGAGATCCGCCGTCTCGATCAGGCGGCGCAGCGCGTCCCCCTCGCGGTGGGCGACCAGCCCGTCCGCCCACACCAGCGCCGCCCACACGCGGATGACCCGCAGATTCCTCTCGGCCATGACGCACTCTACCTCGCCGCGGTCACCCTGTCGCGCGGCAGGGCGAGCTCGAGGATGGCGACGGGTGCGGCCGCAGGAAGAACACCAGCCCGCGCGACACGCACGTCCTGTGCTCGGCAAACGGCTCGCCGATGTGCGCCCGTGCGTTATCAGGGGGTGTGACGCTACCTCGCGATCCGGCTCGAGCACACGCCCACCGCCGACGGCAACGCGTGCGTCGACTTCGACGCCCTGTCCCTGACCGAGTGGCTGCCCCAGACCGGCGCGTCGGCGGCGCTCGCCGCGCCGAACCGCGTCGACCCGGCGCGCCCCGCCGACGTCGCGGGCGCGGTCACCTACGAGGCCGACGGCGCCGCACGCTCGCTCACCGCTCGCGTCGCGTGCGTCGTCGCGGCCGACCCGCTCGACCCCCTCGGCGGCGACCCGTTCTTCGTCCTCGCCGCGTCGGGCGGCGGCGCCGTGACCATCGTGGCGCGCGGGTTCGGCGGGCCGGGCACGTATCCGATCACGACCGAGCTCCAGGGCACGGGCGCCGTGGTCGAAGCAGGCGATCTCGCCGCGTGCGCCGTCGCGCACGACCCGCGCTGCTATGTGCCGAGCCAGAGCGAGTGCGAGCTGCGCATCGATTCGTTCGCCACGGGCGCAGGCGGCGGCCCGGCGGGCGCCCCCGCGGCGGTCAAGTGGGGCGCCGCGCGCGGGACGTTTTCGTGCGGTCACCTACTTCTACCTACATTGTCGCTTTTCCCTTGCGCCGCGCCCCTTTCGGTCGGTAGATATGAAAGATGCGCCGGATCCATCACGTCATACACGGCAAAACCGTCGACAGCGAACGCTGCGGCCCGGTCTACAACCCGGCCACCGGCGAGCAGACGGCCGAGGTCGGATTTGCGTCCCCCGCGCAGGTCGACGAGGCCGTCGCCTCCGCCAAGGACGCGTTCGCCGGCTGGCGCGACGCGTCGCTGGCCAAGCGCGCCCGCGTCCTGTTCGCGTTCCGCGAGCTCCTAGAGCGGCACAAGAGCGAGCTCGCGACGATCCTCACCAACGAGCACGGCAAGGTGTTCCCCGACGCCCTCGGCGAGGTCAACCGCGGCCTCGAGGTCGTCGAGTTCGCGTGCGGCATCCCGCACCTCATGAAGGGCGAGCACGCGGAGAACGTGTCGTCCGACGTCGACAGCTACTCGCTGCGGCAGCCGCTCGGCGTGGTCGCGGGGATCACGCCGTTCAACTTCCCGGCGATGGTGCCGATGTGGATGTACCCCATCGCGCTCGCGTGCGGCAACACGTTCGTGCTCAAGCCGTCGGAGAAGGACCCGTCGGCGGCGAACTTCTGCGCCCAGCTCCTCGCCGACGCCGGCCTGCCCGAGGGTGCGTTCAACGTCATCCACGGCGACAAGGCCGCCGTCGACCGTCTGCTCCACCACCCCGACGTCGCGGCGGTGTCGTTCGTCGGGTCGACGCCGATCGCCCGCTACATCTACGAGACCGGCACGCGCGCGGGCAAGCGCGTGCAGGCGCTCGGCGGCGCGAAGAACCACATGATCGTCCTCCCCGACGCCGACATGGAGCTCGCCGCCGACGCGGCGGTGAGCGCCGCCTACGGCTCGGCCGGCGAACGGTGCATGGCGATCTCGGTCGTGGTGTGCGTCGGCGACGCCGCCGACCGGCTCCTGCCCAAGATGCGCGAGCGCATCCGCCGCCTGCGGGTCGGCCCCGGGCTCCAGTCGGGCGTCGACATGGGCCCGCTCGTCACGCGCGAGCACTGCGCGCGCGTGCGCGGGCTCGTCGACAAAGGCGTGGACGAGGGCGCCGCCCTCATCGAGGACGGGCGCGGCGCGGCCGGTCCGGGGTTCTTCCTCGGCCCGTGCCTGTTCGACCACGTGACGCCGCAGATGACGATCTACAAGGAAGAGATCTTCGGCCCGGTCCTGTCGACGGTGCGCGCGTCCAGCTACGACGAGGCGATGGCGCTCGTCCACGGCAACCCGTACGCCAACGGCGTCGCGCTGTTCACCAACGACGGCGGCGCCGCGCGCAAGTTCCAGCACGAGGTCCAGGTCGGCATGGTGGGGATCAACGTGCCCATCCCGGTGCCGATGGCGTACTTCTCGTTCGGCGGCTGGAAGTCGTCGCTGTTCGGCGATACGCACGTCCACGGGCGCGAGGGCGTGCACTTCTATACCCGGGGCAAGGTGGTGACGGCGCGGTGGCCGGATCCGCGCTTCCGTGGCGTGGATCTCGGGTTCCCCCAGAACCGCTGACGTTCGTCATGGAGCGGGTCGACGCCCTCCAGCGCGAGAAGCGCGTGCTGTCGCGCGCCGAGTTCGAACGCAAGTACGCGCACCTGTGGCTCATCGTCGAGCTCGACGACGACGAGCGCCAGGCGTCCTTCCGCACCCAGGTGTCCAGCCGGCTCCCGCCGACGGTGGTGCCGCCGCGGCGCGCGCGCGTCGGCAGCATGGCCGCCGACCTCGACGCCGAGCCGTCGCACTACGGCCTCCACCCGCTCGCCAAGTCGGGCGCCAATCCGTGGAGCGACCGCGTGTGCGTCGGGCGCGCGGCCAACAATGACGTCGTGCTCAAGCACGACCGCATCTCCAAGCTGCACGCGTATTTTCATCGCCCGCGGGGGGCGTGGCGGCTGTCCGACGCGAACAGCGCCAACGGCACGCGCGTCGACGGCGCGGTGGTGCCCGGGGGCGGCGACGGCGTCGTGGTCAAGGGCGGCCAGACCGTGTCGTTCGGCCCGGTGGCGGGGGAGCTCATCGCGTCTGGCGACCTCTACGACGCGCTATAGTCTGGCTGTCCATGCGCGCCTCCGCCTTCGCCCTGGCCGTCGTCGCGGGGGCGTGCGATCCGCGGCACGCGCCGTTCGACCCCGCCACCGCGCCGCGCGCGCACATCGACCGTTTCTCCGACGCGGCGGGGACGATCTTCCGCCGCAGCGAGCGCACCGACCTCCCCGGACCGGACGAGCCCATCGACTTCGATCGCGGGCCGTTCCTCGTCCGGGGCCTCGGCCCCGACGGACGAGTCGCCGAGTACTACAACTTCGACGTCCGCCCCCAGCTCCCGGCGTTCATCCGCTTCCTCGTGCGCGACGGCGACGCCGTCCCCGTGGCGCAGGGCGTGATCGTCAATGCGCTCCCCGGCGACCCGCGCTACAGCGATCTGTGGCAGGTGGTGCTGGTGTTCGTGCCGCACGACTACGTGCCCAACACGATCACCAGCCTCGACCAGATCTTCGACGGGGCGTACCGCGAGGTTCACACCGGCGCGCTCATCAACTGCCCCGTCGTCCCCGAAGGGTCGACCGCAGCCAAGCGCCTGGGCGGCACCGCCGATCTGCGCCAGGGCTGGTACCGCGACCAGGTCATCTTCTACTTCACGTTCTCCGAGCGCCAGATCGTCACCACGGCCGGCGGCTCGGTGCCGCTCGCCGACTTGTTCGTCACGTTCAACGTCAACGCCGACCGCCGGTCCGGCTACGTGAAGGAGATGGGCACTGCTCAGACCCACAACGTGCTGGCCGTGTTGCCCGAAGATCCCGCCTACTCGCCCCTGTGGACCGTGCGCGTCTACGACAACGCGGCCTTCGACGAGGTGCGCGACCTGGCCGCGGCGCGCGCGGCGCCGGTCATCGACGACTCGCTGTTCGTCATCAACGCGCCCATCGTCTCCGAGGAGTGACCATGCGAGCCATCGCCCTCATCTGCCTCGCCGCATGCGGCGGCGCCCCGCCCGCCCGGCCGGCGTCGACGTTCGCCGCCGACGCCGAGGCGTTCTACTGGGCCTACTACGATCGCGCGCCCAAGGAGGCGACGATCCTCGGCTGGCACCGCTACGACGGGAGGCTCCCCGACGTGTCGCCGACGGCGCTCGCCGCGTGGGGCGCGACGATGGCCCGGGCGGAGGCGACCCTCGCCGCCCACGCCCCGGCGACGCTGACGCCGACCGAGCGGCTCGAGCGCGAGGTGATGCTGCGCAAGATCGCCGGCGAGCGCTTCGGGCTGGAGCGGCTGCGCACGCCGTGGCGCGTGCCGATGTGGTACCTCGAGGCGCTCGAGCTCACCTACTACGTGAGCCGGGACTACGCGCCGCTCGCGGAGCGCGCGCGCGCGGCGGCGGCCATCGCGCGCGGGACCCGCGCGTTCCTGCGCCAGGCGGACGTCAACCTCGCTCGGCGCATGCCGCGCACGTGGATCGCGACGACGCGCCTGATGGTCGACGGGACGCGCAGCTTCCTCGCCAAGGACGTCCCCGCCGCATTCGCGGGGCTCGCCGACGTGCGCGAGCTCGACTCGGCGCTCGCCGACATGGACGGGGCGCTGGACGAGTTCGGCCGCGCGGTGGCCGCGCGCGAGCCGACCGACGACTTCGCGCTCGGCGAGACCGATTTCCTCGACTTCCTTGCGGCGACCGAGGGCGAGCGCTTCGACCTCGCGACGCTCGAGCGGACGGCCGACGCGGCGCTCGCGCGCGACGGCGACGCCCTCGTCGCGGCCGCGCGCGCGGTCGATCCCCGCGCCGACGTCGCGACGGTGGTGAGCCGGCTGCCGCGTCCGCCCGTCGACGGGATGGTGGCGGCGGCCGAGCGGCAGGCGGCCGAGATGCGCCGGTTCCTCGTCGACAAGGACATCGTGTCGATCCCGTCGGACGACCCGGCGGAGGTGCGCGAGACGCCGCCGTTCATGCGCTGGAACGGCGCGTTCCTCGACCCGTCGGGGCCGTTCGAGCCGCGCCCGCTGCCGAGCTTCTACTTCATCACGCCGCCCGAGCCGGAGTGGCCGCGCGCGAAGCAGATCGCGTTCGTGCCGAGCGAGCCGGACCTCCTGTTCACGACGATCCACGAGGTGTGGCCCGGACACTTCCTCCACAAGCTCCACATCGACAAGAGCCCGTCGCGCATCCTCAGGAGCTTCTGCTCGTACCAGATGAGCGAGGGGTGGGCCCACTACGCCGAGGAGATGATGTGGGACGCCGGCGTCGGCCGCGGCGACGCGCGCGTCCACATCGGCCAGCTCGAGAACGCGCTCCTGCGCGACGCGCGCTTCGCGTCGGCGCTGGGGCTGCACGCGCGCGGCATGTCGGTGGCGGCGTCGGCGGCGCTGTTCCGCGATCGGGCGTTCACCGGCGAGGACGTCGGCGTGCAGCAGGCGGTGCGCGGCACGTTCGACCCGCTCTACCTCAACTACACGCTCGGCAAGCTCATCATCGCGAAGCTGCGCGCCGACTGGCAGAAGCGCACCGGCGGCAGCCTGAAGGCGTTTCACGACGCCTTCCTCGGCTACGCGTGCGCGCCGCTCCCCGCGATCCGGCGCGCGATGATGGGGGAGGAGGGCGAGCTTCTGTGACGACGCCCTACGACGTCGTGCGCTACCGGTCGTTCCCCTACCCGGCCACCCACCCCGATCGCCTGGAGCTCCTCGGCCACCTGTTCGGCATGCGTCCGGCGGCGCCCCCGGTGAGCCGCGTCCTGGAGATCGGCTGCGCCTCCGGGGGCAACCTGCTGCCGATGGCGGAGATGTACCCGGGGGCGCGCTTCGTCGGGATGGACCTCGCCGCGTCGGCGATCGCCGACGGGAACGACGTGGTGCGCGAGCTCGGGCTCGCCAACGTCGAGCTTGTCCACGCCGACATCCGCGACCTCGACGAGGGCTGGGGTGCGTTCGACTACATCATCTGCCACGGCGTGTACTCGTGGGTCCCCGACGTGGTGAAGGCCAAGCTCCTCGACGCGTGCGCCGCTCTGCTCGCCCCGCACGGCATCGCGCTCGTCAGCCACAACGTCAAGCCCGGCTGGTTCCTGCGCGCGATGGCGCGCGAGACGATGCGCTACCACGTCGCGGGGATCGACGATCCGGCGACGAAGGTGGCCGAGGCGCGCAAGTTCATCGACTTCCTCGCGCGCAACACGAACATCGACGGCTACCGCGAGGCGCTCATCCGCCAGCGCGACGTCATCGTGCCGTCGGCGGACTGGTACCTCTACCACGACCACCTGGCGGCGACGAACGACGGCTGCTGGTTCTGGGAGATGGCGGACGAGCTGCGCGCGCGCGGGCTCGCGTACCTCGGCGATCCCCACATCCCGCTCATGATGCCGGACCTCACGCCCGAGGCGGCGGCCGCGCTCGCCGACGTCACCGACGTCATCCGCGCCGAGCAGTACCAGGACATCCTCACGTGTCGCTCGTTCCGCATGACGGCGATGTGCCGCGCGGGCGAGCGGCTCGACCGGCGGCTCACGCGCCCGAAGCTGCAGGGGCTGTCGCTCAGCACGTCGGCGGCGTGGCCCGCCGACGCCGACCTCGACGCCGAGGGGGCGGTGACGTTCCGCACGCTCATCGGCGCGTGGGCGGAGATGTCGTATCCGCCGACCAAGCGAGCGCTGCGCAAGCTGCGCCAGGCGTCGCCGGCGTGGCTGCCGTTCGCCGAGCTGTGCTCGACCGACGAGGCGGACCCGGTCGCGCTCGACCTGCTCGTGTGCCTCGCGGCGGGCGTGGTGCTGGCGTGGCTGCGCCCGCCCCTGTTCGTCACCACGGTGGGCGAGCGGCCCGCGGCGACGCCGCTGGCGCGTCTCCAGGCCCGGCGCGGCGAGCCGGTCACCAACCGGCGGCACGAGAGCGTAAACCTCGACGACGCGGCGCGCGCGGCGCTCGTCCTGTGCGACGGCACGCGCGCGCGGGCGGAGCTCCCCGTGGACGTCGTCGCCAAGCTCGCCGCGGGGGCGTTGCTGGTGGAGTAGTCGGCGCCGCCGTCCGCTCCTTTCCTCACCTAACGATGCGCGCGTCCGCGACTTGTCGCGGACGGACCCGTCCGGCCGTTGTGGTACGTTCCGCGCTGATGGACGACGCCCACGACGACGTGCCCCAGAAACCACCCGGCATTCGCGAGTTCACCCCCCGCGCGATCGGCGCCGGCATGATCGTCGCGGTCATCATGGGCGCGGCCTACCCCTACATCGTGCTCAAGCTCGGGTTCGGCCCCAACGTCAGCGTCGTCGCCGCGATCCTCGGCTACCTCATGCTGGGGATCCTCTACCGCGACTTCAACCGATGGGAGAACAACATCGTCCAGACCGCGGGCACGGCGGCGTCGCAGACGGCGTTCATGTGCATTCTCCTCGCCGCGTTCGACCTCCTGCGCCAGTCGAAGGTCGTGCATTTCACGTTCGCGCCGTCGGTGTGGCAGTCGTTCGTGTGGCTGGCGGCGGCGAGCATCCTCGGTCTGCTCCTGGCCGTGCCGCTCCGGCGCCACTTCGTCGTCGACGAGAAGCTCACCTACGCCGACGGCGTCGCCGCGGGCGAGACCATCATCGTCCTCGACTCGCGCGGCGCCGAGGCGCGCGACGCGGCCATCGCGCTCCTCGCGGGCAGCTTCGTGTCGGGGATCATCTGGCTCCTCCAGCAGGAGTCGATCGCCGGGCTGATCGGCTGGAGCATCCCCGACACGCTGTTCCCGACATTCTTCGGCCTCGCCAAGGAGAAGATGAGCGCGGGCTTCTCGGTCAGCCTGCTCAGCATCGGCTCGGGCATGATCGTCGGCAACCGTATCAACCTCAGCATGGCGCTCGGTGGCTTGATCTCGTGGGTCATCGCGCCGCACCTCCTGCTGAAGTACGGCCGCATCCCCGACCCGCCGGTGCGCCGCGAAGTCATCTACTGGGTGATGTGGCCGGCGACCGGCATGCTCATCGCCGGCGGCCTCAGCGCGCTGTTCCTGCGCTGGCGCGTGCTCGCGCGCACGTTCCGGAGCCTGCGCGCCGATTCCATCCGCGGCGACGAGTTCCCGCTCAAGTGGATCGGCGTGGGGGTCGCGCTGGCGACGATCGCGCTCGTGTTCATCCAGAAGGAGTACTTCGGCGTGGCGCCGTGGCTGACGCTCATCTCCGTCCTCATCGCCCTGCCGCTCATGCTCGTCGGCCTGCGCGTGCTCGGCGAGACCAACTGGGGCCCGATCAGCCAGATCTCGAACATGATGCAGGCGCTGTTCGCGCTGCTCGCGCCGGGGAACCTCATGGCCAACATGGGGTCGAGCGGCACCTCCGGCACGATCGCCACCTCGTCGGAGGCGATCATGCAGGACTACAAGGTCGGCCACATGATCGGGTCCACGCCGCGCTACCTCACGTACATGCAGCTCCTCGCGGCCCCGATCGGCGCCGCGGTCGTCGCGCTCATCTATCCCGTCCTACGCGATACCTACGGCGTCGGCGGCGACACGGGTCTGTCGGCGCCGGCGTCCGTGCGGTGGCAGGGCTTCGCCGAGCTCCTCGTCGGCGGCGTGTCGAAGCTGCCCGCGGACGCACTGGTCACGCTCGCCATCGGCGCGGCGCTCGGCATCACGTTCACCCTGATGGAGCAGAAGTGGAAGACGTGGACGCCGTCGGCGACCGGCATCGGCATCGGCATGGTCGTGCCCGGCTCCGTCGTGTTCACGATGCTCATCGGCGGCCTCGCCGGGACGATCTGGGCGAGGGTCGATCCCAAGCGCGCCGAGAAGCTGTCCACGCCGCTCGCGTCGGGGTTGATCGCGGGCGAGGCGATCGTGGCGGTCGTCCTCGCAATCATCCTGTTCGTGATGGAGCGGGCGCACTCGTGATCCGCGCCGTCCTCGCGGTGTATGCGTTCGTCGCCGCCGGCGCGACGACCCGGCCGCTCGAGGACGCGTTCCCGACCCCGGCCGGCATGACGCGCGTGGACGTCGCGCCGGGCTCGTTCGGCGCCTGGCTGCGCCGCTTGCCGCTCCGCCCGGCCGGGACGCCGGTCCGCTCGTACAAGGGCGCCGAGATCCTCGCCGGCGACGATCCGCGCCTCGCCGCCGTCGCCGAGCTCGATGTCGGCACGCGCGACCTGCAGCAGTGCGCGGACTCGATCATCCGCCTCCACGCCGAGTGGATGTGGGACGAGGGGCGGGCGCGCGAGCTCGACTACGCCCTCGTCGACGGCACGCGCATCCGCTTCCGCGGCAGGTCGCGCGCCGACTTCGCCCGCTACCTCGTCCGCGTGTTCGCCGACGCCAGCACGCTGTCGCTCGACAAGTACGCCCGCAAGGTCGACCGCGCCGACGTACGCCCCGGCGATTTCTTCGTCGCGGGCGGAAGCCCCGGCCACGCGGTGCTCATCCTCGACGTCGCCGAGGGGAAGGACGGGCGTCGCGCCGCGCTCCTCGGCCAGGGCTACATGCCGGCGCAGGACTTTCACGTCCTGCGCGGGCCCGACGGGTCGACGTGGTTTTCCCTCGACGGCGACGTCGTGGCGACGCCGTTCTGGAAGCCGTTCTCGTGGAGAAATGCGAGGAGATGGTAGGGTGTGCGGCTACGACACAGGTGTGCGCCTA
>Ga0326726_10006641_pt1 | contig 10413 bp, 10 predicted proteins | sample MHFenrmetagenome_2_FD_207603 | JGI IMG/M metagenome (GOLD analysis project Ga0326726, IMG submission 207603) | Lab enriched peat soil microbial communities from Michigan Hollow, Ithaca, NY, United States - MHF15MN | ecosystem: Environmental > Terrestrial > Soil > Wetlands > Peat | place: USA... | reverse complement strand
CTTCAGCTCGCCGCCGAGCGTCAGCATGGCCGCGTCCGTCAGCAGCGCGAACGCTGCGCTGTAGCGATTGATCTTCTGGTAGAAGCGCCGTGTCGGCCCCGAGATGGGAACCGACGTGAATCGCGCCATCGTGAGCGCCAGCACGAACGAGCGGGCCGCGTTCGAGATGGCGTAGCCGATGTGGCCGAACAACAGCCGGTCGAATGCCGCGAGCCCCGCTTTGCGGTCGGGGCTGCGCACCGCGTCCATCTCGGCGCGTACGAACGGATGGCAGCGGATCGCCCCCTGGCCGAAGATGATTAGATTGCGCGTCAGGATGTTCGCGCCTTCTACCGTGATCGCGATCGGCACGGACTCGTACCCGCGCGCGAGGTAGTTCTTCGGCCCGAGCATGATCGCTTTGCCGCCGTGCACGTCCATGGCGTCGTTCGCCACTTGCCGGCCGAGCTCGGTGTTGTGGTACTTCAGAATCGCCGACGGCACGGCGGGCTTCTCGCCGTGCAGCAGCGCCGTGCAGGTCACGCGCGATGCGGCCGTCATCGTGTAGACGTTGCCGGCCATGCGCGCCAGCGCCTCGCCGACGCCGTGGAATTTGCCGATCGGCAGGCCGAACTGCCTGCGCAATTTCGCGTACGCGCCGGAGGCATACAGCGCCGCCGTGGCGCCGCCGAGCGCGTTGCTCGGCAGCACGATGCTGCGGCCGACGGCGAGCAGTTGCACGAGCATGCGCCAGCCCTGACCGGCCAGCTTCGGGCCGCCGATGATCGCGTCGATTGGCACGAACACGTCGCGGCCTCGCGTCGGGCCGTTCTGGAATGGGATGTTCAAGGGGAAGTGGCGCCGGCCGATCTCGATGCCGGGCAGGTTCGTCGGTATCAGCGCCGCCGTGATGCCGTATTCCTCGACGTCGCCGAGCAGGTGATCGGGGTCGTAGAGCTTGAACGCGAGGCCGAGCACGGTCGCGATCGGCGCCAGCGTGATGTAGCGCTTGTCCCAGTTCAGCCGGATGCCGAGCACTTCGCGGCCGTCGAACGTGCCTTTGCAGACGACGCCTTTGTCGACGAGCGCCGTGGCGTCGGAGCCCACGCGCGGCGAGGTCAGCGCGAAACACGGGATCTCGGTGCCGTTCGCGAGCCCCGGCAACCAGCGTTGCTTCTGCTCGTCGGTGCCGTAATGCAGCAACAGCTCCGCGGGGCCGAGCGAGTTCGGCACGCCGATCGTGGAGGCGGCCGTCGCGTTCCGCGACGCGATCTTCCCGAGCACCATCGAGCTTGCGAGCGGCGAGAAGCCGAGGCCGCCGTAATCCTTCGGGATGATCATCGCGAAGAACTTCTGCGCCTTGATGTACTGCCAGACGTTCGGCGGCATGTCGGCCAGCTCGTGCGTGATCTGCCAGTCGTCGAGCATGCGGCAGAGCTCTTCGGTCGGGCCGTCGAGAAACGCCTGCTCCTCGGCGGTGAGATGCGGAGCCGGCAAGCGGAGAAGCTTGCGCCAGTCCGGCATGCCGGCGAACAGCTCGCCTTCCCACCAGACGTTGCCGGCCTCGAGTGCGTCCTGCTCCGTCTTCGACATGCTCGGCAGCATGCGGCGATACAGGCCGAGCAGCTGCGCGCTGACGAGCGCGCGGCGCAGCGGCACGACGTTCAGGAGCAGCAGCAGAGCGAACAGCGCTCCCCAGACCGCGTTCCAGGCGGGACTGCCGTGCCCGAGGAAGGCGTAGGCGGCGAGCAGCGCGCCGAACGCGCCCGTTGCGACGAGCAGGCTCGCGCGCCAGTACGCGAGCGTGATCGGGAGTACGACCAGGAGCAGCAGCCAAACGAACGTCGCCATCGCTACTCCTTTCCGGAGTGGTTCGCGGTCACGCCACTCGCGGCGCGGGCCTACAGCAAGTCTTTGACCCCGGCGCGCTCATCACGGAGCTCGGTTTCGGTCGCCGTCATCTTGCTGCGGCCGAAGTCGTCGACCGCGAGGCCTTGCACGATCTGGTACTCGCCGCGGACGCAGCGGACCGGGTACGAGTACACCAAGCCCTCGGCGATGCCGTAGCTGCCGTCCGACGCGACGGCCATGCTCACCCAGTCGTCGTCCGGCGTGCCGAGGGCCCAATCGTGGACGTGATCGATGGCCGCCGACGCCGCCGAGGCCGCGGACGAAGCGCCGCGCGCCTTGATGATGGCCGCGCCGCGCTGTTGCACGGTCGGAATGAACTCGTCGCGGTACCAGGCCTGCGACACGCGGGTCAGCGCGGCCGTGCCGTTGACCGTCGCGTGCGCAAGGTCCGGGAACTGCGTCGCCGAGTGATTGCCCCAGATGATCGCGCGCCGCACGTCGCTGACGTGTGCGCCGACCTTGCCGGCGAGCTGCGCCTTGGCGCGGTTGTGATCGAGGCGCGTCATCGCGGTGAAGTTGCGCGGATCGAGCCCTTTGGCGTTCTCGCGAGCGATGAGTGCGTTAGTGTTGGCCGGGTTGCCGACGACGAGCACCTTCACGCGGCGGTCGGCGACTTTGTCGAGCGCCTTGCCCTGGGCCGAGAAAATCTGCGCGTTCGCGATCAAGAGATCCTTCCGTTCCATGCCGGGGCCGCGCGGCCGCGCGCCCACCAACAGCGCGTAGTTCGTATCGCGGAACGCTTCCTCGGCCTTGTCGGTCACCACGACGCTGTGCAGCGTGTCGAAGGCGCAATCGTCGAGCTCCATCGCGACGCCGTTCAGCGCACCGAGCGCCGGCGTAATCTCGAGCAGCTGCAGGATGATCGGCTGGTCCTGCCCGAACAGCTGACCCGACGCGATTCGAAAAGCCAATTGATACCCGATCTGGCCCGCGGCGCCGGTGATGGCGACCCGCACTGGCGGCTTGCTCTTCTGCTTCATGATTGACGTGTGCCTCGACGGAAAAGTGCTGAAAATGAGCCCGGCATCTTAGCATCACGCACCGCGCGACCGGCAGCTCGCGACGCGGACGCGCGACCCCGCTGCGGCCGGGGGTGCGTCACTCGCCGTTGTCGGTGCCGGCCTTCGCGAGACCGTATTTGCGCAGCAGGCTGCGCAGCTGGTGATAACTCAAGCCGAGCAGTTTGGCGGCCAAGGTCTGTTTGAACTGCGCGCGCTGCAGCGCCCGCTGCAGCAATTGCTGCTCGAACGCGGCGACCGCCGAGCGGAAGTCGCGCGGCACTCCGTCGTCGGTGGCGGCAGGGGCCGTGACGGCGGGCGTCTCGGCGGCGGTTTGCGGCGCCGCCGGCGCGGTGGGGTTGTACGGCGAGGCGAACGGATCGAACAGGATCGTATCGATCGGCTGATCCGGTTCCTTGGCGCGATACACGCTGCGCTCGATGGCGTTCTTCAGCTCGCGCACATTACCAGGCCAGGCGTAGCCGAGCAGCGCCGCTTTCGCAGTTGCGGTGAAGCCCGGGAAGAACTGCCGGCGCAGCTCCTTCGTGACGTTGACCGCGAAGTGATACGCGAGCGTGCCAATGTCCTCGGGGCGGGCACGCAGCGGCGGCACGTGGACGACGTCGAAGGCCAGTCGGTCGAGCAGGTCGGGCCGAAAGCGCCCGAGCTCGACTAGGCGCGGCAGGTGTTCGTTCGTCGCGCCGACGATCCGGACGTCGGTCCGCAGCGTCTCGGAGCCGCCGACGCGCTGGAACTCGCCGTACTCGATGACGCGCAGGATCTTCTCCTGCATGCGCAGCGGAATGGTGCCGAGCTCGTCGAGCACGAGCGTGCCGCCGTCGGCCTGCTCGAATCGGCCGATGTGGGTTCGAACGGCGCCCGTGAATGCGCCCGCCTGATGGCCGAACAGCTCGGTCTCGAGCAACGATTCGGTCAGGGCCGCACAGTTGACCTTCACGAGCGGCTGCTCCCACCGCTCCGAGAGATAATGCAGGCGCGACGCGATCAGTTCCTTGCCGGTCCCCCGCTCGCCGATCACCAGTACGGGCTTGGCGAGCTTCGCAGCGCGCGACACATGCTCGAGCATGGCCATGAACGAAGGTGCTTCGCCAAAGAGGCCGGTGCTCTCGGCGGTTGGGGCTGCAGTGGTCAAGAGCCACCAAGAATTGGTTGTTTCGGCGAAATCTTAGCCGAATGGCTCCGCGAAGCCCATGACCGTATTGTCCGGGCAAGTCGGTGGATGACAGACTATTCAGCGGCTTAGACGGTGGTGGGCCGCCTGGCATGGATCCTGCTAAACGAAGTCCACCTACAGACAGAGGACCCGGCCATGGGCATCTTCTCCCGCTTTACCGATATCGTGAACGCCAATATCAATTCCATCCTCGACAAGGCCGAGGAACCCGAGAAGCTTGTGCGCCTCATGATCCAGGAGATGGAAGACACTCTGGTCGAGGTCCGTTCGACGGCGGCACGCGCCATTGCCGATCGCAAAGAGATCACGCGCACGCTCACGGGGCTCGAGGCCGAGGCCCGCGATTGGCAGTCCAAAGCGGAGCTCGCGCTCGACAAGGAACGCGAAGACCTCGCCAAAGCGGCGTTGGCCGAGAAGGGCCGCGTCGTGATTGCCGCAGATGCTCTGCGCAACCAACACCAATCGCTCGGCGAGGGGCTCGAGCGCCTGAACGAGGACATCGTGCGGCTCGAGGAGAAGCTCGTGGACGCCAAGACGCGCCAGCAGGCGATTTTGGCCCGCCAGCAGACGGCCAGCCGCCGTCTCGAGGTTCGCAAGCGCCTGCACAGCGCCCGCATCGACGATGCGTTCATTCGTTTCGACCAGTTCGAGCGGCGCGTCGACGACATGGAGGCGCACGTCGAGGCCTACGACATGGGCAGCAAGAACAAGAAGGGCCTGCAGGACGAGTTCGCGGATCTCGAGGCGGAGGACGCCGTCGCGAAGGAACTGCGCGAGCTGAAGTCGAAGCGCGCTGGCCAAAAGGGTGGCGGTAGCGCCCCGGTCTGACAGCCATGAACGACGTTCAGCCCTGGTTCCCGATCGTCATGGTGCTCATGACGGTGGTGCTGCCGCTGTTCATGGTCATGCACTACTCGACCAAATGGAAAGCGACGAAAGGACTCTCCGAGGACGAGCACCAGATGCTCGAGGATCTGTGGAAGGAGAGCCAGGCCATGGAGAGCCGCGTGAACGCGCTCGAAACGATTCTGGACAACGAGGTTCCCGATTGGAGGAAGAAGCTATGATCGCGCACCCCACGTGGATGGTCGATGCGCGACTGCTTCCGGAGGGCGGCAATGAACGCTGAGCGTGGTCCAAGGCTCGTCAATCGGCTGTATCGAATTCCGAGCAGCGGCAAAGTGTTCGGCGTGTGCGCCGGGCTCGCGGATTACTTCGGTTTCGACGTGACGGTCACCAGGGTCCTCGTCGCGCTCGGCGCCGTGTTCTCGGCGCCGCTCGTGATCGTTGCGTACATCGTTCTCGGATTCCTGTTGCCCGTCAGAAGTTACGAAGGTGGTGGGCGTGACGCTCCGGATCCGGTGCAAAGGCAGGTGCGTTCGAATCCGCACGGAAGCCTGTCGAGCGTGCGTTATCGGTTTCGGGATCTCGACGTGCGGCTGCAACGCCTCGAGAAGTACGTGACGTCGAGCCGCTACAAGCTCGACCGCGAGTTTCAGCAGCTGAATCAATAAGGACTACTGCCCTGCGTGGCGTGGACGGGGAGGTCGGCGCCGATGAATCCTGCTTTTGAGTTTGTAATTGCGATCCTGATTGTCGTCTTCACGTACAAGCTCGTGACGCTGCGGATGCACCAGAAGAATCAGCAGAATCTGCGTGGCACTGACGACGCAGACCGAGTCGCTTGGCAGCAGCGACTCGATGAATTGGAAGAGCGCGTGAAGGTGCTCGAGCGCATCGTGACGGACGACAAGTACGACTTGAAACGCCAGATCGAAGCGCTGGACAAATGAAACACTGGCGGCGCCAGGCGGCGCCGCCAGATTCAAAGCGGATCGTTACTTAGCCGGGATTGGCTGCTTTCCACGCCTTGATCTGGGTGTTGAAGGCAGCGGCCACGCCTTCCATCTCAGCGACGGCGGCATTGTGTCGATTCACCATCAACGCCTTGTATTCGTTGGGGGCTTTCTCGCCCTGCGCATCGTTCTCGGCATCGACGCATGCCAGATACTCGCTCATCTTGGCCTGATACGCCTTGACCTGAGCCTGGCCCGCGAGCATCTGCTCTTTTGTTGACGTTTTGCCGTCGGGAATGGAGACGAGGGTGGGGTTCTCGCAGGCCGCCGCGGCGAAGGCGAAACAGCCGGCAACTGCAACCACGGACCAACACGTCAGCGTTTTCATGACATTACCTCGTTGGAGTTCTCAAAAAGCGAGCCTGCAATATACCTCAAGGCCGCGGACCGAAGCATTACCTGGTCAGGCGAACAGTGCGCGGTATTTGCCGCTGCCCTCGGCCTCGGAGATCAGCAGTTCGCAGAACTGGTCGGCGTTCATGGGGTCGCCGAACAGGTGCCCTTGGGCATAGTCGCAACCGTGCTTGCGCAGGAAATCCAGTTGCGCCTCGGATTCCACGCCTTCCGCGACAACCTCGAGTTGCAGGCTGTGCGCCATCTGAATGATCGCGTCGACGATCGCCGCATCGTCCCGATCGACGGCAACGTTACGCACGAACGACTGGTCGATTTTCAGCGTGTTGATCGGGAACTGCTGCAGCGCGCTCAACGACGAGTACCCGGTGCCGAAGTCGTCGATCGCGAGGTGCAGGCCCATGCCGTACAGAGAATCGAGGATACGCACGGTGCGCTCGGGATCTTCCATCAGCGTCGTTTCCGTGATCTCGAGCTCGAGCGAGGTCGGTGAGACGCCGTGCGCGCGAAACGTGTCGCGCACTTGATCGAGGAACCGCCGTTGCTGCAGCTGCCGCAGCGACAAGTTGACGGATACGCGGCACGGGGAAGGCACTGTGCGCTGCCACGCGCGATAGTCTGCACACACGCGGTTCAGGACCCAGTCGCCGAGCTGCAGGATCAGGTTCGTTTCCTCGGCGAGCGGCACGAAGTCAGACGGCAGCACGATGCCGCGCTCCGGCAAGTCCCAACGCAGTAGCGCCTCCGCGCCTTCGAGTCGACCGGTGGTCAGGCGGTATTTCGGTTGGTACTGGATACGGAGCTCGTCGCGCTCGAGTGCGCGGCGCAGCTTGCTCTTCAGCATCAGTCGCTCGACCGCCGCGGTGTTCATGTCCGCCGAATACCACTCGTAGCAGTTCCCTCCGGCTTTCTTTGCCTGGTACAGCGCCGCGTCGGCGTTGCGGATCAGATCGATGACGTTGTCGCCGTCGCGCGGATAGACCGCGATGCCCATGCTCGCCGTCAGGAAGATTTCCTCGCCGTGCACCTGGAACGGTTTGCCCGCGGCCTGTAACAACCGCGGTGCGAGCTCCCCGAGAAACTTCTGCATCGCGTCGAGGCGCTCGAGACCGGTGATCAGCACCGCGAACTCGTCGCCCGCCAGACGGCCTGCGTGCGCGTTCTCGCCGAGCTCGGCGAGGATTCGCCGCGCGAAGATCTCCAGGCTCGTGTCGCCCGCGGAGTGACCGAACGTATCGTTAATGTCCTTGAACCGGTCGACGTCGAGATACAGGATCGCGACGTACTGCTGGCTTCTGCGTGCACGCGCGATCGCCTGTTGCAGCATGTGCTGGAACTGCATTCGGTTGGCGATCTTCGTCAACGAATCGGTTCGGGCCAGATAGCGAATTCGCTGCTCGACGCGTTTTCGTTCGTCGATGTTGTGCGCCGCGTACACCTTGCTGACGACGTCGTTGCGATCGTTCTGCACGTTCGCGACCGTGTACGACACGCTGACGGTCGAGCCGTCGGGGCGTAACACGGCGCCTTCGCGCGGCCGGGAAGCCACGCCTTCCGCCCGGCGGCGGTCGTTCGAAAGGATCAGCTCGTCGGCGAGCTTGCCCACGAGCTCGCCTTCCGCATGGCCGAACAGCTCGCCGGCTGCGGTGTTCGCGCGCTCGATCCGGCCGTTCATGTCCGTGATCAACAGCGCCTCGCCCATGCTCGACAGGAGCCGGTCCAGGTAGTCGCGCGAGATCGTGCTGGTGCGCAGGCTCGTTCGCATCGCGTTGACCGCGCCCGCGAGATCGCGCAGCTCGCTAGCCTCGCCGAAGTTCGCGACCGAGTCGAAGTCGCCGCGAGCCGCGTTCGCGAGCGCATTGGAGACCTCGCGCAGCGGCTGCGCGAAGCCGTCGGCCAGCGAGCGAATCAGCACCAACGCGACACCGGTGGCGACCAGCACGCCGACGAACAGCAAGACACCGTACGTCAGGAGCGACACTCTACCGGTCGCCAACAGGTACAAAAGGACCGCGAAGACGACGGTGACACACGCGGCGAGCGCGCCCATCGACGCGAGATAGCGGCGTTTCAATCCGAAGTTGAGGGCAGAGCTCGGCATGCGCGCGATTTCGGGTTCATTGTTATAGTTGTTATACGGTCCCCCGGGTCCTCGGTTCGACTCACGGTTGCGACCGATTCCAAGTCTATAACTATGCAGCATTCGCCGCACGTCGTAAGTGCATTCAAACCCCCTGTCGGGCTTCGACATCGCCACGTGCAATCGCTGCTGGCGGGCCTACCGTTTTGGCAGCCATGGCTGCGCCGGCAGGCCGGCCCGATGCTGGCAGTTGCGCGGGATGAGATCGTCGACTGCGGCGCCGGCGTGCGTCTCCTGGGCCACTTCAGCCCGCAGACAACTACAACGCGCGGGCTCGTGATTCTGTTACATGGCTGGGAGGGCAGCGCCGCGGCGAGTTACGTTCTGTCCGCCGGCGGTCGGCTCTACGCGGAAGGCTTCGATATCTTCAGGCTGAACTTCCGTGATCACGGCGATACGTTTGCGTTGAATCGCGACCTGTTCCACTCGTGCCGCATCGACGAAGTCGTCGGAGCCGTGCGGCGTATCGTCGCCACGCATCGCGCGCCGCGTACGTTCCTCGTGGGCCACTCGCTCGGCGGCAACTTCGCGTTGCGTGTCGCGGCGCGAGCGCCGGCCGCGGGCATCGACCTCGCCCGCGTCGTGGCGATCTGTCCCGTGTTGCGGCCGCACAGCACGATGCGTGCGCTCGAGGAAGGTCTCTGGGTGTATCGAAAGTACTTTCTTCGCCGCTGGCGGCGAAGTCTGCTCGCGAAAGCCGCGTGCTTTCCCGAGCTCTACGATTTCGGAAATTTGGCCACACTGCCGACGCTGACGGCGACGACCGAATTCTTCGCCACGCGCTATGCAGGCTTCCCCGATCTCGATTCTTACCTGAAAGGCTACGCGGTCACCGGGGACGTGTTGGCGAATCTCGCCGTGCCGACGCGCATCATCGCGGCAGCCGACGACCCGGTCATTCCGATCGAAGATCTGGCCGACGTCGCCGTCACGAGCGCGCTATCCGTCGACGTGTTCCCGCACGGCGGGCACTGCGCGTTCATCGAAGACTATCGACTGCGCAGTTGGCTCGACCGCGCAGTGCAGGGAGAGTTGGAACGCGCGCTATGAGTGCGCGTGGATCTTCGTAGGCGCCTGCGCCTGCATTTCGGTGCCGCGCTTTTCCTGGAACGTGACGGGCGCCGTGCCGCTCTTGACCTTGATGTCGCCCTCGATGATCGCGCCTTCGGCGACGGCGATCGAGTGGCCGGCGAGACTGCCCGTCACGCGTGCGGTACCCGCGATCTCCACGCGCTGCTCGCCGATCACGTCGCCCTCGACGGTGCCGGCAATGACGATGTCCGTGGCCTTGATCGTGCCCTTCCATCGTCCGCCTTCTGCGAGAGTCAGAGGACCGCTGATGTCGCAGTCGCCTTCGATCGTGCCGCAGAACACGTACGAGCCTTTACCGTGGATCGTGCCGACGATTCTCGTACCGGGCGCGACGTAAGTCTTCGGCCCGTTGTTCGAGTCCTGCATCCGGCGTCTGAACTTCAGCATTCGGTGTCTCCTAAGATTCTGCCGCGACCCTAACCGAAGCCTTCCGGCGGGCGCGGGACGCGTGTCATGCGGCCATGTTTCGCCACTAAGGTGGCAAATTTTGTCGCATCGTGCTGTGACGCGAGTCACGACGTCTCCCGCTAAGTCACTGTTTTGTCTACGGCTGGCGGCGTGGCACGGAGGTTGCTTAATTCAAGCCCGTGACGCGCGTGGACAAGGGAGCGTGGAGAGCGCCATGGACGACAGTATCGAGATCATCGCCTTGGTCCTCGGTGATACGACGGACCGCCGGTGGCACGCCGGGCAGCTCGGCAAGGGTGCACAGCGCCTGGTGCGCTTGCCGGATGGCCGCGTATCGCTCGAGCCCGTTGCATCCCAAGAAGAGTTCGAGCGCACCGCGCGCACGACGGGATGTTTCCGGCGCGGCAAGCCGATCCACGATCCGCACACGCATGAAGTCATTGGTTACGAGATGGAGCAGGTGCCGCTGCTGCGCGCAGC
>Ga0326726_10006640_pt1 | contig 10414 bp, 7 predicted proteins | sample MHFenrmetagenome_2_FD_207603 | JGI IMG/M metagenome (GOLD analysis project Ga0326726, IMG submission 207603) | Lab enriched peat soil microbial communities from Michigan Hollow, Ithaca, NY, United States - MHF15MN | ecosystem: Environmental > Terrestrial > Soil > Wetlands > Peat | place: USA... | reverse complement strand
GCTGCGATGGAAGTGGCCGGTTGCGAGTTGGATCTTTGGGAAGGGCGGCGTGCAGTCATTCCGGCCGATCGAGGGCCGGCTGGTTGCGACCGACAACAACAAAAAGAAGAGAACCGACGGGCATGACCCTTGCCAACCGACCGATCAGCCGGCGACGCACGCTGACCTCCGCCGCGGCGGCGACGTTCTGCGGCGTGCTCGGCGCCGGGATGCCGGCGCGCGCCGCGACGCTGGCGGAGCCGTCTGCGCCCTTCACCGTATCGTGGCTGCATCAACGCGTGCGCGAGCTGACCGCCGGCCCGTTCGAGCCGGTGAAGATGGACCTGCCGCCGACGCTGACGGACATCAACTATGCGCAATACCACGATATCCGGTTCCATGGCGATCAGGCGCTCTGGCGCGACCTCAACCTGACGTTCGAGGCGCAGTTCTTCCATCTGGGCTATCAGTATCGCGAGCCCGTCCATGTGTTCGACGTCGTCGACGGCGTCGCACGCGAGGTCGTGTACGCGCCGGCGCTCTTCGACTTCGGCAAGAGCGGCATCGATGCCGCCGGATTGGCCGCGCTCAGCTTTTCGGGCTTCCGCCTGCACTATCCGCTCAATCGGCCGGACTACCGGGACGAGGTCGCGGTCTTCCAAGGCGCCAGCTATCTGCGCTGCCTCGGCCGCGGCGAGGGCTTCGGGCTGTCGGCGCGCGGCCTGGCGGTCAACACCGGCCTGCCGGAGGGCGAGGAGTTTCCCGCCTTCCGCAGCTTCTGGCTGGAGCGGCCCCTGCCTGGCGCGGCCGAGATCAAGCTGCATGCGCTGCTGGACAGCCCGAGCGTCGCCGGCGCCTATAGCTTCGCCATCCGGCCGGGCGAGACGACCGCCGTCGATGTCAGCGCGTTCCTGGTCGCCCGCAACGCCATCAAGCTGATCGGGCTGGCACCGCTGACGAGCATGTACTTTTTCGGCGAGAACGACCGCCAGGGCGTCGATGACTACCGGCCGGAGGTGCATGATTCCGACGGCATGGCCATCTGGCACGCGAGCGGCGAGTGGCTGTGGCGCCCGCTCATCAATCCGGCCGAACTGGCCGTGTCATCCTTCGGCGGCGACGCCCCGCGCGGCTTCGGCCTGCTGCAGCGCGACCGCGATTTCGCCAGCTACGAGGACCTCTACACCCACCCGGAACGGCGGCCGACGCTCTGGGTCGAACCGCTCAATGGCTGGGGCCGCGGCGAGGTCCGCCTGATCGAAATTCCGAGCGACCAGGAAATCCACGACAACATCGTCGCCTTCTGGGTGCCAGAGAAGCCGGTGGGCGCCGGCGATACGGTGGAGATTTCCTATCGCCTGCATTGGGGCGAGACGTCGCCGTTCCAGCCGCCGGGCGCCATCGTGCGGGCGACCCGTATCGGGCGCGGCAAGGGCGACAACGCCCGCCGCTTCGCCGTCGATTTCGCCGGCGGCGAACTGCCGCGCCTGCCACCCGACGCCGCGGTCGAGGCCGTGGTCACCGCCTCCAGCGGCCAGATCGGCGACGTGATCGTGCAGGAGAACCAGCCCATCGGCGGCTGGCGCGCTCTCTTCGATTTCGTCCCGGCCGACGATAATCCGGCCGACCTGCGTTGCTTTCTGCGCCTGCAAGACCATTTTCTCAGTGAGACCTGGAGTTATCGATGGATGCGGTGAGCGTCATGCGTCAGGACCGTCAGCCCGCGCCGCCGGTCCTTGACCTGCTGCGGTCGCTCGGCGTGAGCGATGCGAATACCCTGTACGCGCTCGCCGCCCGGCTGCCGACGCCGGCGGCCGACGGCGATCCGACCCGCGCCGCCCGCGTGATCCTCGGCGAATGGTTCGCCCGCTTGCTCAGTCGCACCGACCTCGACGCCGAGCAGGCGTTTCTCCTGGGCCGCGCCGCCTTCGTCGCCATCGACGGCGGCAACCGCTATCCGGGCGCGCTCATGACCGAGGAGCCTTCGAACGAATTCCGCGTGGAACTGCATCGGAACGTGCCGCTTCCCTCGCCTGCAGCCGCCCCCATGGCCATGCCGGTGCGGCCGCTCGATGCGCCCGGGATATTGGCGCCGGTCGCGGCGCTGTTCCGTTCGGCCCGGGCGAAGGGCGCAAACGTTGCCTGACATGACGAGCAAACGATGACCCTGGAAAAGCCCCCGCGCTTCGGCCCTCACCCGGTTGTCATCCGGGTGATGGTGTTCGCCCTCACCCTGGCGACGACGGCCCTGGCGGGCTCGCAGTTCCTGCAGATCTTCGACGACCATCGCGCGGAGCTGTTCGAGGTCTCGTTGCTGCTGCTTTTCGTCGTCGGCTTCTGCTGGCTCGCCCTCTCGTTCTGGTCGGCGATCGGCGGCTACCTCTCTCTCATGCGGCATTGGCAATGGCGCGGCCTCGCCATGCCGGCAGCCGACGGGCCGCATAAGGCGCTCGAAGGCCGGACCGCCGTCCTGATGCCGATCCACAACGAAGACCCGGCGCAGGTCTTTTCCGGGCTGCAGGCCATCTACGAGTCGCTGCAGTCCGCCGGCGCCCTCGAGGCCTTCGAGTTCTTCATCCTCAGCGACAGTACCGAACCCGACGCCTGGATCGCGGAGGAAGCCGCGTGGCGCCTGCTGTGCCGGCAGGTGCAGGGCGACGGACGCATCTTCTATCGCAAGCGGCGCCGCAACACCGCGCACAAGGCCGGCAATATCGCCGACTTCTGCAAGCGCTGGGGCACACGCTACGACCACATGGTCGTGCTCGACGCCGACAGCCTGATGACGGCCGAGGCGCTCGTCGCGCTCGTCGGCCTGATGAACGCCAATCCGCGCGTCGGCTTGATCCAGGCGCCGCCGACGATCGTGCATGCCGAGACGCTGTTCGGACGGCTGCAGCAGTTCGCCAGCCGGCTCTATGGCCCGGTGTTCACGGCCGGCACCGCGCTCTGGCACCAAGGCGATGGCAACTACTGGGGCCACAACGCGATCATTCGCACCGCGGCCTTCGCCGCGAATTGCGGCCTCCCCATCCTGCCGGGCCGCAAGCCATTCGGCGGCCACATCATGAGCCACGATTTCGTCGAGGCGGCGATGCTGCGGCGCGCCGGCTGGCAGATCTGGATGGTGCCGAACATCGGCGGCAGCTACGAGCAGACGCCGCCGACGCTGATCGAACATGCCAAGCGCGACCGCCGCTGGTGCCAGGGCAACCTGCAGCATATGCGCGTGCTGCCGGCGCGCGGCCTGCATCCGCTCAGCCGGCTGCACATCTTCACGGGCATCATGTCCTACCTGGCGTCGCCGCTGTGGCTGGCGTTCCTGGCCGCCGGCATCAGCTTCTTCGCCTGGCGGATGGCGCATCCGCCGAGCTATTTCGCGCCGTACGTCACGCTGTTTCCGACTTGGCCGAAATTCGACGCTTCGGTGGCGATCGGTTTGGCGATCCTCGTCTTCGCCATGTTGCTTGCTCCGCGCCTGCTCGGATTCGCCTATGCGCTCTCGAGTGCCGAGCGTCGCGCCGGCTATGGCAGCGTCGGCCGGCTGACGGCGAGCTTCTTCATCGAGCTGCTGCTGTCGACGCTGCTGGCGCCGGTGCAGATGCTGCTGCAGAGCGGCTTCGTCGCCAGCATCCTGGCCGGCCGCACGGGCGGCTGGGGCTCGCAGCGTCGCGACGGCGAGGCGATCGGGTGGACCGAAGGCTGGTCATGGCTGGGCTGGCAGTGCGTCGCCGGCGTGGGCCTGACGCTCTTCGTCGCCCGTGCCGCATCGGACCTCATCTGGTGGCTGGCGCCGCTCCTGGCCGGACTGACCCTCGCGGTGCCCTTGACCGTGCTGACCACGCGCCGGCGCTTGGCAGCGGTGTTCGCCCGCCTCGGCCTGCTCCTGACCCCGGAAGAGACCGCCCCGCCGCCGCTGCTGGTCCGCGCCGACCGGCTCGATGCCACCTGGCGCACGATGCTGGGACGGCCCATGAGCGCGCTGCAGCGGCTGACGGCGGACCCGTCGCTCCTGGCGCTGCATCTGGCCATCCTGCCGCAGCATTCGGATTGGCAGGCGGTCGACGCCGACGTTCTCGCGGGCGCGCGCGAAAAGCTGGCCACGAGCGGCGATCCCGCGCTGTTGACGCGCGCCGAAGTCATGGCGTTGCTGTTCGATCCGCCCTTCCTCGAGAGCTTGGCCGCCGGACACGATCTCTCCGAAGCCGCCCGCATCGGCACGGTCATGCAGCCGGTGCCGGCCGCGGCGTGAACTGCGAGCGATCGCGTCAGTCCTCGCCTTCGCGCGAGTAGCAGATGATCGAGAGGAAGCGGATCGGGAGCTTGCGCAGCTCGTCCGGGCCGTGGGGCGCGTCGGCATCGAAGAACAGGGAATCGCCGGGGCGCATGACATAGGTCTTGTTGCCGTGGCGGTAGCCGACCTCGCCCTCCAGCATGTACAGGAATTCGACGCCCGCATGCTGGAAGATCGGGAAGACGTCCGACTTCTCCGTGAGCGTGATGAGATAGGGCTCGACGGCGATGTTCTTGCGGAGCGTGTGGCCCAGGAGCTGATACTGGTGGCCTGCGCGCGTGCCGCGGCGCTCGATGGTGAGTCCCTTCCCGGCCGGCACGAAGGTGGCGTCGCGCTCCTCCTCGTAGCGGCGGAAGAAGGCAGTGACCGGCACATGCAGCGCCCGCGACAGCGCCTGCAGGGTGTCGAGCGAGGGCGAGGTCATGCCGTTCTCGATCTTCGAGAGCATGCCGGCGGAAAGATCGGCGAGCTTCGCGAGATCGGCCACGGTCATGTCGAGCTTCTTGCGGAACTCGCGCACCTCGCGGCCGATCGCCACCTCGAGCCGCGACTGGGTGGCGCCGACGAGGCCGTGCGGATCCTGGAACTTGGGCGTACCGGCGGCGCCAGGCGCGGGCCGGGCCTTCGCCGCGGGACCGCTCGCTCGCGCTGGCGTCTGAGCCGATTTGCCGTCGCTCTTCCTCAACCACCACCCGCCAATCGCCTGAGGGCGGACCAGCCGACGGGCGCTCCGTCGAATTCCGCCATGGCATCGAGCACGCAGGTCCAAAGATACTCGGACGAGGCGCTGTCGGCCAGCAGGTGAAAGGCGGGTGCCTCGCCGAGGTCGGCGCGGATGACGATGGCGCTCATCTTGGCGACCGAGGTCTGGGCGATGGCGCCGACGGCAAAGCGATGCAACCGGAGATCGACGCCGCAGATCTTGGCGAACGTGGCGGGCGCGTGCTCGCCGGTGACCATGAACCAGGCATGGCTCTCCGAACGCGGCATGGGGTAGCCGATGAGCGTACGCGGCTTTTCGCTGCCCCAGTTCCAGGCGGCATTGAGCCGGCGCATGAGGTCGCCGCTGCCGGCGAGGCCGTCGACAAGAAAGATCTCGGTCGGCGCGAGGCGGGCCGCCAATTCGCCGCCGGACTGGGGATAGGCGCGGTTGCTGTCCGGTCCGATGGCGAGGCCCTGGGCCGTCAGCCACTCCACCGTGCCCACGCCCTTGAAGCCGGTGCGCGGGAGCACGGACAGGTCGGCGATGCCCAGGCGGCGGGCCTGTGCGACCTCGGCCTCGATCGGCCTGCCGAAATCGACGGCGATGGCGGCGTCGTTGATCGGCGCGAACCGTGCGCCGGCCTGCTGCAGGGCGCCGTAGATGAAGCTGCGGCGTGCGAAGGCGGTGGGCGATACATCCGGGGCCATCGCCTCACATCTCCTGCCGCTTGTTTTCGGGGTCATAGAAGGGGATCGGGATCACCTCGGCCTGGATGAGACGACCGCCTGCGACCTTGATGTCGAAGGTCTTGCCGCGTTCGGTCTGGTCGGGCGCGACATAGGCCAGGCCGACGACCTTGCCGAGCGATGGCGAGCGCACGGCCGAGGTGACGCGGCCGACGATCTCGGCGCCGCGCACGACCAGGTGGCATTCCTCCGGCGCCGCGGCCGAGGCATCGGACAGCGTGAAGCCGACGAGCTTGCGCGTCAGGCCCTTGGCGTTCTGGATCGCGATCGAGCGCTGGCCGACGAAGAACGGCTTGCTCTTGGCCATGGCCCAGGCCATGTCGGCCTCGTAGGGATGCGTCAGGCCGTCGGTGTCCTGGCCGATGATGATATGGCCCTTCTCCAGGCGCAGCACGCGCTGGGCCTCCACGCCGAAGGGGCGGATGCCCAGCGGCTTCCCGGACTCCATGATGGCGTCCCAGACATGCTCGCCGAAATGCGCGGGCATGTGGATCTCGTAGCCGAGCTCGCCGACGAAGCCGACGCGCAGCAGGCGGCAGGGCACGCCGGCGACCGTGGCCGTGCGGACGGCGAGATAGGGAAACGCGGCCGGCGATAGATCGATATCCGTGCAGAGCGTCTGCAGCACCGCGCGTGAACTGGGTCCGGCGATGTTGACGCCGGCATAGGCGGCGGTGACGTTGGCGACGTCGACGTTGAGCCGCCACTGCGCATTCCAGAACAGCATGGTGCGATAGACGCCGTCGACGCCGCCGGTCGTGGCGGTGACGTAGAAGTGCTCGTCGTGGAAACGGCAGGCGACGCCGTCGTCCATCACCGCGCCGGCCTGATCGGTCATCAGCACGTAGCGCGAGCGGCCGACCGGCAGCTTCGTGTAGGTGAAGGTGTACATGCGGTTGAGGAACTCGGCCGCATCGGGCCCGCGCACATCGAGGCCGCCCAGCGTCGACACGTCGATCAGGCCGACATTGTTGCGGACGTTCAGCACCTCGTCGCGGATTGCCATCTCGCGGTCGGCGGGCTTGCCGTAGTAGGCCGGGCGCCACCACAGGCCGGCCGGCATCAAGCGGGCGCCGAGCTCGATGTGGCGGCGATGCATGGCCGTGCGGCGCTCTGGCTCGAACACGCGGCCGGCCATGTGGCCGAACTTCTCGGGGATGAAGGGCGGGCGCTGGGTCGTCACCTTCATGCCGCTGACACCTCGGCCCATCTCCTTGGCAAGGATGCGCACCGCCGCCACCGCCGAATGCTTGCCTTGAGACGGGCCCATGCCGACGGTGGTGTAACGCTTCAGCAGCTCGATGTCGTCGTAGCCGTCGGCGGCGCCGTGGAGCAGATCCTTCACCTGCAGGTCCTCGTCGAAATCGACGAAGTCCTTGCCGCGCTTGTGCGGGAAGATCGGCCAAGGATGAGTTTGATGGAGGCCACCGCGGTCGATCGGCGCCGGCGGCTCAGTGCCGGCCGCGAGGCCGGCATCCTGCGCCGCTGCCCAGCCGGCACTGCGCCCGTCCGCCACGACGGCCTCGAGATCGCGGGCGCCGGCGACCGAGCCGGCGGCGAACAGGTGGGCCGGCAGCGTCCCCGGCTCGTACATATGGGTCTGCTCGTTGTAGGAAAATTCGACGCCGACATGGTGCAGCAGATGCGCCAACGGCACGTAGCCGACGGACATGCACAGGAGATCGCAGGGGATCGATTCCGCGGCAGCGTCGGCGGTGCCGTCGTCGTTCAATGCCGCAACCAGCGCGGCCGCAATGCCGCGCTTGCCGAGCGTCGGGATCGCCTCGATGACGGTACTGCCCTTGATGATGCGCAGACCGAGTTGCTGCACTTGGGCGATATGCGGCGACGGCAACGCGTCGTGGCGCAGATCGACGATCGCGTTGACGGTCACGCCGGCCTCCGCGAGGTCGATCGCGACGGCGTAACCATCGGCATTGGCGGTGACGACGACGGCTTCGCGGCCGGGACGCACGCCGTACTGCCTGATCAGCCGCTGCGCCGCCGTGCCCAGCATGACCCCGGGCAGGTCGTTGTTGCGGAACACCGCCGGCTGCTCGAGCGCGCCGGTGGCGATCACGCTCGCCTTGGCCCGCAGCTTGTAAAGCCGGTTGCTGCGGATCGCGGCGAACCAGCCGTCAGCGAACTGGCCGGTACAGACGGCGCCGGAGATGACGCGGATATTGGCCCGCGCGGCAACGGCTTGGGCGGCTTCGTCCGCAATGGCGAGTCCGCTTCGGCCGTCGGAGTCGCAGCGGGCATAGGTCAGGCACCCGCCCAGTTGCGCCCCGTCATCGATGATGATCACTTCGGCGCCGGCGTCGGCCGCCTGCAGCGCGGCCGCCAAGCCGGCCGGCCCACCACCGATGACTGCGACGTCGGCGAACAGATATTCCTTGTCGTAGTAGCCGTGGTGGGCGGCAGTGTTCACCTTGCCCAGGCCCGCGCGCTTGCGGATGAACGGCTCCCAGAACTTCCAGGCGCCCTTCGGCCGGTAGAACGCCTTGTAGTAGAACCCGGGCGGCAGGAAGCGCCCGAACATCTCGATCCAGGTCTCTCTGTCGTGCTCGAGACTGCCGCCGTAGTTCTGGCCTTCGACCACGAGGCCTTCGCTGATGGCGCGACGATCGGCCAGCACATTCGGCTCGTCGCCTATCTGCACGAGCGTGTTGGCATCGAGCCCGGCCATGGTGAGGATTCCGCGCGGGCGGTGATACTTGAACGAGCGCGAGAGGATCCAGACGTCGTTGGCGGCGAGCGCGCTGGCGATGGTGTCGCCGGCGAAGCCTTCGTAGGAGCGACCCTCGAACTGGAACGCGATGGTCTTGCTGCGATCGAGCAGGGTGCCCGATGGGGCGGGCAACCGGTTCATTCCGGTCATCGCATCCCCTCCCCGGCCTTCGGCCTGGCGGTGAAGTCGACGCGCTCCTTGAACAGCTCACCGGCCGGATAGGTGCGGATGATCTCGTCCGTCACCGTGTTGCGCTCGGCGATGAACCAGAACGAGGTCGGCACGTGGCACCACCACTCCCGCACCACGCCGGCCGTGTTGTTTTCGAGAAACACGAAGGCGCCCCAGTCGCGATCCGAGCCGGCGCCGGGATCCGGCATCGGTTTCACCTCGCCGCCCCAGACGAATTCCGAGATATTGCGCGGGCCGTTCAGCGGACAGTTGAGGATCTTCATGCGCAGAGCCGTGGCGAAGGAGGTTCACCACAAAGGCACGAAGGGCACAAACAAGGATTGGCCACAGATGAACACGGATGAGCACAGATGAACACAGATGAGGAATCAAACGCGCCTTCGGCGCGCCAACCAAAGCCATCTGTGTTCATCCGTGCGATATCTGTGTTCATCTGTGTCCCACTTCTTCGCGTCCTTTGTGTCTTTGTGGTGCTACTTCCTAGTGTCCGACCGAGGCCGCGCCTTTTTCGCCGACTTGGGCGAAGTCGACGAAGCGGTCGAGGCGGAAGGGCTCGAGAATATCCGGCACCTTGCCGGTGGCGACCGTTTCGGCCATGCGCTTGCCGCAGACGGGCGTGGCCTTGAAGCCCCAGGTGCCCCAACCGGAGTCGATGTAGTAGTTCTCGACGGGCGTCAGGCCCATGACAGGACTGAAGTCCGGCGTCATGTCGGCCATGCCGGCCCACTGGCGCAGCACCGTGACGTTGTCGAGGAAGGGGAACAGCTCGAGCATGTGGCCGAGCAGGCCTTCCTTGAAATCGAGGGTCGAGCGCGTGGAGTAGAGCGCGTAGGGATCGGTCGAGCCGCCCATCACCAGCTCACCGCGCGGCGTCTGCGAGATGTAGATGTGCAGCGATCCCGAGACGACGATCTGGTCGAGGAACGGCTTCAACGGCACGGACACGCAGGCCTGCAGCGGGATGGTGCGGATCGGCAGGCGGAAGCCCGCGAGCTTCGCGACCAGAGAGCTGGAGCCAGCCACGGCCTGCATCGCCCTGTTGCAGTAGACGGTGCCGCGATTGGTCTCGACGCCCTTGAGCCGGCCGTTCTCGACCAGGATGCCCGTGACTTCGGTGTGGGTGTGGATCTCCACGCCCCGCATCATGGCGCCCTTGGCGTAGCCCCAGGCGACGGCGTCGTGGCGCGCGATGGCGCCGGGTGGATGATAGAGCGCGCCGAGGACGGGATAGCGCACGTCCTCCGAGAGGTTCATCGACGGGCAGAGGCGGCGGATCTCGTCGGTGAAGATCAGTTCGGAGTCGACGCCCAGATGCTTGTTGACCTCAGCGCGCCAGCGACTGGTGCGGATGGCGGCGTCGGTGTGGGCGAGCGTGAAGTGGCCGCGCTCGGAGTACATGATGTTGTAGCCGAAGTCGTTGCTGAGGTCTTTGTAGAGGCTCAGCGACTCGTCGTAGAAGCGCACGCCCTCGGGCGTCAGATAGTTCGAGCGGATGATCGCGGTGTTGCGCGCGGTGTTGCCGCCGGCGAGATAGCCTTTCTCGATCACCGCGATGTTGGTGATGCCGTAGTCGCGCGCCAGGTAGTAGGCCGCGGCCACGCCATGGCCACCGCCGCCGATGATGACGACGTCGTAGCTGCGCTTCAGCACCTGCGGCCACGGAAAGTCGCGCTCGGCCGGGTAGCGCCGGCTCAAACCATATTTCAGAAGTCCGAAGGGCATGCGGCTGGGAATTCTCGCGTCGGTGGGCCGGCAGACCCTACCTGCGG
>Ga0326726_10006639_pt1 | contig 10414 bp, 7 predicted proteins | sample MHFenrmetagenome_2_FD_207603 | JGI IMG/M metagenome (GOLD analysis project Ga0326726, IMG submission 207603) | Lab enriched peat soil microbial communities from Michigan Hollow, Ithaca, NY, United States - MHF15MN | ecosystem: Environmental > Terrestrial > Soil > Wetlands > Peat | place: USA... | reverse complement strand
GCGCTCTGCGATTTTGAGGTTAAAATTGGCCTTCTAAGTCTGAAATCAGCCCCTTTCTTTTTAGAAATGATTAATTCGATCAGGCAGTTCACTGGGTCCGACCCCGCACCCAGAAAGGAGGAATACCACGAAGTCCGGTGGACAGTTGTTTCTCAAAAATGGGAATATCAAATCCGCTCTGGCTAGCGATTGTCAGGTTTTGCGGTTCCTCCTTGAATCGGGCAAAATGGTTTGCCACCAAAGCGGCTGACGAATGGACCGCCCGAAACTTCTGTTGAAGTTCCTGTCCACCTCCCTTCTGATAATCTGCCCTTATGAATTCCATCCATTCAGGCTGGACAAGATTCTTTTCGGGACTCTCGATATAACCTTTTGCGTCAACTGATATGTTTGCCCTCAAATTGCGATAACGATCCCACAACGCCTGTTTGGCTCTCAGCACTATATCCGTCATACGGCTCTCCTAGAACTTACACATCCCTGCGAGGACAGGTTTGACTAATCTGCACTAATGAAGTTGACTGAAAAATTCAGTCAACGGCTCTGGATCCGTTGACTACATAATGCAGTCGGTTGTTACGTAATGACTCTCGACTTTCCTACTTGCCTGGTCACTCAATAGCTTATTCACCCAACGCCCGAATTACAGCCCAACTTTTTTATGGATGACCCCACTTCTTGTTTTACGAAATGTGTGATTGCAAGACCTGGCCCCAGAGCCATCCTGTTGAATGACGCCTCTATCCCCTAAATTTTTTTAAATAGAAAAGTCTCCTACAATAGGTGACTGGTCAACCTCATATGCATGAATTTTGCTAATTATAATTTCACACCCTTTTTTAAACATCCTGGGTAATGGACCGCTATCCCAATTGTTCTCCTTGGCTTTACGTGCTGCCTCCTCTAATTGCTCATTGGCCTTAAATGCATTGCTAATATTAGCCAAATCATTCCATCTACTTCTTGTGACCGAAACCGAAATTTCACCAATTTTTGTCTCGTGCTCGTTATCCCCCGGAACAAGTTCATGAACAAAAATCCTGGTTGTCAGGGTGACACCGGAGGATTCATATATGCAACTTCGGTATATGTTATATTTTTTTTGTGATACATAGTTTTTGAAGAACTGACATTCGGTCTCAATCATTCTCCCCATTAAGTTCTTACCTCCTCCCTTCTCAATAACTCCAATTTTCGTGGGACAAAGGAGCATGGTTCAGCATGTCACGCCAAACTCGCCATGTTGGTAAATGTTTTTCCATAATTATCGTAAAGCGGTCGTTGTGGTATCTTTCCAATAGATGTGCCAACTCATGAACAACAATATACTCAAGGCACTGCACCGGTTTTTTTGCGAGTTCCAGATTCAGCCAAATGCGACGAGCTTCAACGGTGCAAGCGCCCCACTTGGTTTTCATCTTCTTCACGCCCCAATGCGCAACCTGAACCCCCAAGGTGGTTTGCCACTTTTCGAGTAGGGACGGAATCAATACCTTTAGTTGCTCACGATACCACCTCTGCAATACCTGCTTGCGTTGCACGGGACCGGTCTCTTGCCGCACGTAGAGGGCCATGGTGGACTTATTGGGTAACACTACTTTGCCCGCCCCGCGGTGGTCAATCACATTCAGGCGATACCTCTGGCCCAGAAAATAATGACTCTCACCGGTGACCATTTCCCGTTCTGATTGCCGTGGTTGCTCCTCAAATTTTGCTCTTTGACGCTTGATCCAGCCGAGCCTACTGATAACTGCCAGTCGCACCGCATCATCGGTTAGGGCTAAAGGTGCCGCCACCCGGACCCGCCCATTCGGCGGGTAAACCCCGAGGTGCAGGTTCTTAATGTCCTTACGGACGATCTGAACCGCCAAACCACTCACCCGGATCTCGACCTTTCTAGTATTCATCCTGGTTCTTTATCAACGTGAGGATCCTCTCGACGCGTTCTTCAGGTAATTCCACCAATTCCTTGCCGTACCCAGTCGACGGGTCCTGCGCGGTCCCGACTTTGCCGACTTCAAGGCTGTCTTGCACATGTGCCTTAGTTGACTCCAGTGTGGCCCAGATCGCATTCTTCACTTTCTTGACCTTGAAGGGATTGCTCCGCCAATCGTCTTGGCGGCTACTACGCACGGCATCATGAACGGCCAGCGCCAGCGCCTCATCATTTTCCAGGTTGTCGTAGAGCGCACGCTTACCCGGCGTGTTTATTGCTGATGGATAATTCCCACCTACTTCCGGGTTCTTCACCTTCTTCGTCAGTTCGACAATCTTCGCCAGATATGCTTGATAGTCCAACGCCTCTTGCCTGCGCTGCTTAACCAAAGCGTCAAGCAGTTCCGACATCTTTTCGTAATACTTCGGATTGATCGGCTGCTCGTCGATGATGAGCTTGCGGACGTTGTTCTCGATTACCTCGGCCACAGCTTCGTTATTCTTCCGGATCCCCTCCGGCAGCGACTTCACCGCATCAGCGCCGCGCTCGACGATGAGTTGGATCAGAGACATATCGTCGAACGCAGAAACCTTTTCGCTCTCCCCGGCATGGATGTAGGTGTCGATCAGGTGCCGCATCGCAGGTTCATACATCTTGAGGTCGATGTAGTCACCGCTTGCCAGCTTGACCTCGTTCCGAACATTCTCGTAATGGTCAACTTCAGACTTTAGGGCTTCAATCTCAACCGGGGAGTAACCAGCATCCTGCAATTCATTGGCAAGGTTTGCGAACGCCCGAACGAATGTTGCGACGTGTTTGTAGAGAGCGAGACGGTTTGGTTCGTTAGTCTTCAGCTGCTCGGCATTACCAGAATCCTTCGCACAGAAATAGCGCAAGTAGGCTGCCGAGTCTCTGGGGACCTCCACGGGCTCGCAGAGCGCCTTCACGGCATCGCGGGTTTCCTCCAGTCGCTCACCGGCTTTTCCGAGACGATCCTCAAGCAATCCGGCCACGTCTTCCTTGTCATAGCCGTCGAGCGCGCCAGAGGTGTAGTCATGGACTGCGCCTTCGAGGCTCTTGAAGAGGTCCTTGTAGTCGATGATATAGCCGTATTCCTTATCATCGCCGTCGAGCCGGTTCACCCTGCAAATGGCTTGAAACAAGCCGTGGTCGCGCATCTCTTTGTCGATATAGAGGTAGGTAGCGGGCGGCGCATCAAAACCGGTGAGTAGCTTGTCCACCACGATCAGAAGTTTCATTTGGCCCGGATCGTTAACGAACTTCTGCTTCGCTTGCATGTCGAACTTCTCGACCTTTTTGATGGCCTCTTCCGGGGCTTCATTGAACCAGTCGGCAAGCATTTCTTGGTAGATGCCATACTTGTGAAGGTTTTCGGTTTCTCCTTCACCCGCATCCTCGCCTTTGAGGTCTGTTGTAGTCGGTTTATACGAGGTGACGATCGCACATTTGCCTTTCAGGTCGGTCTTGTTGAACAGCTCGTAGAACTTGCAAGCCTGATAGATACTGCCCGAGACAAGCATGGCATTGCCGCGCCCGCTGTTCAGCCGGTCGCGGGTCTCCATATCCATCATGATGTCCGCGACAATTTGTTCCAGCCGTGATTGGCTGGAAAGCACCTTCTGCATCGTGCCCCACCGCTGTTTGAGTTGCGCCTTAGCCAGATCGGTCAGCCCGCGCGTCTTGGCCTCGAACCACTGGTCGATCCTTGCTTGGGAGGTGATACGTTGGTCGATGTCGCGCGCCTCGTAGCGCAGGTCAAGCACGACGCCGTCCTTCACAGCTTCGTCAAACTTATAGGTGTGGATGTATCGGCCAAAGACCTCGATGCTCTTCTTTTTGTCGGCCTTCAGGAGCGGCGTGCCGGTGAATCCGATGAAAACTGCGCTCGGCAGGATGGCTTTCATCGCGTCGTGCAAATCTCCGGACTGCGTTCGGTGGCACTCGTCAACGAAGACAAAGAGGTTTCCCTTGGCAACGAAATCGGGTGGGAGTGCTTTCTTCAGTTCTTGAATATACCCGGGGATGTCACCGACCTCTTCGCCTTCTTCCTTTACACCGAACTTGTGGATCAGCGAGCACACCAGCCAAGGCTTCGTGGCGTTGAGTGTGGCGATTAGGTCTGCACCGCTTTTCGTGCGATAAATATTTTCTTTAACACCGTTGAAAACCTTCTCGATCTGCTCATCCAGTTCGGTGCGATCGGTGATAATCAGGACGCGGGCATCCGTGACGTGCTCCCGAATCCACTTGGCAAGCCACACCATGATGAGGCTTTTGCCTGACCCCTGCGTGTTCCAGATGATGCCTCCCTCACGGCGCTTCGCGAACTCTTGTGAAGCACGGACAGCAAAATACTGGTTATGGCGGCATAGTTTCTTGATCCCTACATCGAAAAGGACAAAGTCGTGGACCAGTTCAAGGAAGCGTGGCTTGGCGCAAAGTTGGATCAAACCCCGGTCAAGTGGGTTCTCGACGGTGCTATCTTCTTTCCATTTGAGGTAATACTTCTCCGGAGTTTTAATAGTGCCGTAGCGGAGACCCTCCGTGTTGTTGCCCGCCATCACCCACTGCATCGTTGAAAAGAACGGCTCGATGAAAACCTTATTCTGACTGTCGATGTTCTGGCGGATACCCTCGGCCACTGAAACGGTGGAGCGCTTCAATTCCAGCACGCCGAGCGCAATGCCATTCACATACAGCACCACATCAGGCCGCTTGCCGTGGGCTTTGGCATCAGCTCCCGGCACGGTCACTTCCTCGGCGATGGCGAAATGATTATTCTCCGGACTCTTCCAGTCGATCAGCCAGACAGTCTGAAAATTTTCGCCGACCTCTGTTTTCACCTTCACACCGTAGCGTAGCAGGTCATAGACAGCAAGGTTGCGGTCGTAAAGGCTCTTGCTGGTGTCGCCCGCCACCTTGCCCAGATCATGGAGCGCCCGGGTAATCAGTACCTCGTCGTAACCCTGCCTGTCGCGGAGAAACTTTCGGACCAACGCCTCTTCGATGTTACGGTTACCTTCGCGTTCGGACCAATCGCCGAGGTAGTCATACTTGAGCGTATCGCGAAACAGCTTCACGACGCGCTTCTGAGTTGTCTTTTCGATTTCGCCGACGGTGCTCATATTAGGTTTTCAACAGTTTGAAGCTGATTTGGTAGCGGTAAAAAACGATATTCGGCACGACTGCCAGTGCGCGACGGATTCTTTGATCATCTTCAAGTGCAATGATTACTCCTTGCACAGTCTGGCCATCCTCTGCCAGTTCTTCCTGAACGTAACCCATGTAGCGCAGCACCTGGCCAACAACTGCATCACTGGCCCGGCCCTTTTTCAATTCCACCACCAACAGTCGCTTCTTATCTTTGCTAATAGCGAGGATGTCCACCGCGCCGGTGTCGGTTGGGTATTGCTGGCCAACACGCTCCCCCTCTTCCTCGTAAATATCATACTCCTTGCCCAGCTCGGTGTGAGTCCAGTTCTGAACCAAAAAATCCTCAAGGTGCGTTTCCAGAGCAAAGGCAGCAGGGTCTTCGACTGTTTCATCCGTGGAGATAAGCGTAGGTGGGCGAACGCCACCGAGGAGCTTTTCGATCTCTTCCTGGTGACCGGTGACGTTGCTGACCGTTCCAATCGCCCCCGTAGAGTTCCGTAACGCCTCACTCATATTAGCGCGATCAATGGTTTGGGCCAGCCAATGCACCGGTCGCCGATGCGGCAGCACGCCCCCCAGCTGGTAAACGTAATCGCCGCTGACCTCCCCAACACGATAGGCGCCGCTCCCATCAGGACAAAGAACGATGTCGTCCTTCTTGATGCCCTTGCACACCGTCCACAGGAAGCCGCAGGCCAGCCCGGCAGCGATCTTGGTCTTGTCTGGATGTGTGGCCAGATAGACCGGAATGAACTTCTGGTTGAAGGTGCGCCACTCATCCGGCAGCTTGCCGGTGAGGTCTTCGGCAATATTGAAATCTACACCGATGAAATTTCCGGCGAAACATTCCTCGGCGTGAATGCTCTTCCTACCCAACATGATTCGGTAATATCTTTTCATGGTAACCTCAAATCAGACGGGTTTTCCCGGTTAGCAGTTCCTGCATTATGCCTTGTTTGAGGTCGCGGGTCTTGGCCAGCCGCTGCTCCAGCGCCGCAATCTCCGCGTCCATGTCCGAGAGCACGGCACCAATGGCGATTTGTTCGTCGGGTGATGGAATTGGAATCTCCAAATCCAGATAGTCAGCGAGCCGGATATTGGGATACGTCGAAGCTTCAACGAGAGTTGGCAAGAGCTTCTTCACGTTGTGAGAGCACAAATAGAAATAGAGGGATCTTGGGGCGATGGAGGTCGGTCGCAACAGCATTAGGAAATTGCTGAACAAGAACTTTCCGGCTCGCTCTTTGTCCACGAAGCCGATTTTGCCGGACTGAATCTTTGCCGCTGAGCCGCTTGACTTCACAATGATCAAGTCCCCCTCCACAGTAGAATATCGCGTTATTTGCTCCTGAGAAAAATACCGGACCGCCATTGCCTTGTTGTTCCATGTGTCGTCTTCTTCGATGTGCGCCGTGGTTGCAACTGGAAAGGCCAGCAAGTCGCCTCGTGGTTTTTCTTCCCCATAGATTCCGCTTGGAATCAACTGGACGACTTCACCTAACCGCTTCACCCCCCATTTGGCAGTGAAGCCCGGCAGCCGGGTCTGGCCGGTAAGAAGTTGCTGCATGGCCGCTTGTTTGAGGTCGCGCTTCTTGGCGATGAGCTTCTCCAGCGCCCCCAGCAGCGCATCCACATCCCCCAGCGCCCCCGCAATGGCGCGTTGCTCCGGAGGCGGGGGTGCAGGCAAACGCATCTTTCGTAGCTTTTCGCCACTTATCTTAGGCATGCTCCCCGTGGACCCGGCAGCAATACTGACAAAGAATCGTCTGCCATTGGCGCTGTTTGCATATCGCCAAAACCAATGGGCGGTCGCTTGGTCCTTGAAGCGCAACCGCATCATCAGATCCGGATACACATATACTCCTGAGGGACCATCGAAGACTGATGTCGTCCCGACAAGTTCCGAGGTGTTTGAGCGCTCGACGAGAACATCGCCTGACTTTAGAAATAGGTCTGACCTTGGGCCGATTGTTTCATTCAAGCGCTTAACCGTCTCATCGTTGAGAATCAAATATCCGGAAGACGTAGCGGCCAGGCTCAGCGTTGGCGTGCCTCGCGCATCCTTCCCGCTTCGGCCCGAATAGCCATTCTTTGGACCTGCGGTTACTAAGTCCTCAAGGCAGGCAACCTTCCACTCCTCCGGGATGACCCCCACCTCGGTCTGCTTGTAGCCCGGTCTTACCTCCATATCGCCCCCATCTTCTTGAGGTGTTCGTTCACGCAGGCAGCGAGGGTCTCGACTTCCGTCGTGAGTTGCGGTAGCGGCACGGCGTATCGTTCGGCCAGTTGCCGAATACGGCCGGCGAGCGCCTGCAATACCCGGTCGAGTTCGGACTGCACGGCGGCGGCGAGGGTGGCCAGCCATTTGTCGTCCACTACCAGCGTCTTGATTTCGTCGTCAGTCAGCTTTCCATATTTCGCCGCGACTTTGACCTCCAGTTCCTTCTGGGCCTCCTTCACCCGGTCGTTGGCCTCGGCTTCCTTTTCGAGGAGGGCGAGGTATTCCGTCAACGCATTCAGTTCATCCGCAAATCCCGCGTCACCCTTGATGTCCTTGAGCCGCGCCGTGACAGCGGCCTTGGTGATTTTACCTTTCTCGTTTTTCACCTCGGCCAGCAGCCCCTCATCTCCGCCGTGTTCTTCGGCCATTTCCTCCATGCTCTGGACGATGGCGGCGGTTTCAGCCTCCAGGCTCTCGATGGCAGCCTGTTCTTTGGCAAAGTAGCGGGCTATGAGCACCGAGGCGGGAATCAGGTCGGTCTTGAACTTCTGCTTCCCCACGGTGAAGTCGGGTTTCTCCTTCACCTTCTTGTCCTTGTCCTCGATGATGAGGCGGGGCTTGGCAGCTTCGCACCAGCCGTCGGTGACGAGCATATGGGCATCGTCCTGAATGGTCTCGGTCCAGTAATCCATGAGGTGCTGGTAAACGTCGTAGGCATCGAGCAACCGGGCCTTTCGGAAGGTTTCCAGCAAGTCCTCCGAGAGCTTTTCGATGAGCGCCTTGGGCTTGTCGCCGATGGCAATGCTTTTCAGGCGCGGGGTGCTCGCCTTCTTCCATTTTTCGAATAGGGCGGTGACTGAAACGTTGAAGACGGTGAACTCCGCATGGCCGAAGATGGCGGTCTTGAGTTCGGCCATGGGCAGCTTCACGCGGCTGTAACCGGGACGTTCCGCCGACCCGAACAGGAGCGGGCGCACGGAGGGGAAGACCTGCCAGTAGTCGGCGAGCGCGTCAAGGTCGCGGTCGGGGATCCCGCCGCGCAGGTGGCCGTCAATATCCTGCAAGTCCTCCGGCTCGGTGCTGTCGATGTAACGCGGGAGGTTGAGGTTGTAGTCGTTCTTCGGGTCGCTGATTTCCGACAACGGCACCATGCGCGAATACCGGGGGATTTCGAACTGGCGGTTGAAGGTATCGACGATCTTGTGGATGTCCTGGGCACGGAGGCGGTTCTTGTTACCGTCCTTCATAAATCCCTTGGAGGCGTCGATCATGAAGATGCCCTTCCGGGCATGGGCGTTTTCCTTGTCGAGCACGAGGATGCAGGCCGGGATGCCCGTGCCGTAAAAGAGATTTGCCGGGAGACCGATGATGCCCTTAATATAACCGCGCTTGACGATCTCGCGGCGGATCGTGGCCTCCGCACCACCGCGGAAAAGAACGCCGTGCGGGTGAATGACCGCGCCTTTGCCTGTGCTCTTGAGGCACGCGAGGATGTGCAGGAGGAAGGCATAGTCGCCGTTTTTCTTCGGCGGAATCCCGAATGCAAAGCGGCCATACAGGTCATTGCCCGGGTCGAAGCCATTGCTCCAGGCTTTAGTAGAGAAAGGAAAATTTGCGACGACGAATTCGAAGGTCTTGAGGCGGCCGTCAGTGCCTTTGAAGTGTGGCGTGGAGAGCGTGTTGTCCTTCCAGATCTCTGCCGTCGGGCAGTCGTGGAGAATCATGTTCATCCTGGCCAACGCGGCGGTAGCGTTGTCCATCTCCTGCCCATAGAGCGCGAGGTCGAGGCCAGTACGGCCCTTCGCTTCATCGTGCGCCTTCAAAAGCAACGAGCCGGAGCCACAGGTGGGATCGTGGATGGCCTGGCTGGCGCTCTTGGCGCTGCCGATACCGACCACCTTGGCCATGATACGGGAAACCTCCGCCGGGGTGTAGAACTGCCCCTTGCTCTTGCCCGACTCAGTGGCAAAGTGGCGCATGAGGTATTCGTAGGCGTCGCCGAGAAGGTCGTCGCCCTCGGCGCGGTTACCGCGAAAGTCGAGGGATGGATTGTCAAAAATGGCGACGAGGTTGGAGAGGCGGTCCACCATGTCCTTGCCTTTGCCGAGCTTGTCGGCGTCGTTGAAATCGGCCACGTCGATCACGCCAGTGAGCTCGTTGGCCTTGGCGAGCTTTGAGATAATCTTGTTCATCTTATCGCCAATTTCCTTGTCGCCTTTGAGAGCAACCATGTCGGCGAAACTGCCACCCTTCGGCACGTCAAGCAGGTAGTTCTTCTGGCTGGCGGCTTTATCGGAAACATATTTTACGAACAGCAGGACGAGGACGTAGTCCTTGTATTGCGAGGCGTCCATCCCCCCGCGCAGTTCATCGCAACTGGCCCAGAGGGAACTGTAGAGTTCAGATTTCTTTACAGGCATTCAAAAGACCTCTTTCGTTGATTGGTAGGTATTCTCCGGGACTTAGTTGAATCCTTTCACTTATTTTCTCTTCCAGAAACCTAATCCTTCCTCACCTTTTTATCGTAAAGCGTAAAGCGTGAGGCGTAAGTCGTAAGACGCAAAAAACAAAAAGCCCATTTCATTGATACCGTGATTCGTGAGTCGTGAAGCGTGAAGCGCGTGATTCGTGAAATTCGTGAGAGTCAAAACAAAAAGCCCATTCTTTTTGAGAACAGGCTTAAGTTCGACCCCAAAGTTTTCAAAAATTTGAATCCCCCACCGAGTTTTGCCTCACTATATCAGAAACGCCACACAAAGGCAATTATCTGAACCGTGAGGCGCCTGCCTACGCCGAGGCTTCGAGCAGGCAGGTGAGGCGTAGATCGTGAGGTGCAAGCATTCCAATCGTGTCCCTGTCTACCACTGCCTGCCGGTAGGCAGGGGCAGGTAGGCGTGATTCGTGTCCGTCTTAAATAGATAATCCTGTCGAATCAAAAATATTATTACCCTCTTTATTACCCTCTTTTAGAGGCAATACCCTTTCTTCGCCATGGAGCGCCAGGGCCTCGACCTAAACACTCTACCTGCCCCGACTTCCGCAAATCCCTCAAGACCTTTCGAATCATATCTCTGCTCACCCCT
>Ga0326726_10006638_pt1 | contig 10418 bp, 10 predicted proteins | sample MHFenrmetagenome_2_FD_207603 | JGI IMG/M metagenome (GOLD analysis project Ga0326726, IMG submission 207603) | Lab enriched peat soil microbial communities from Michigan Hollow, Ithaca, NY, United States - MHF15MN | ecosystem: Environmental > Terrestrial > Soil > Wetlands > Peat | place: USA... | reverse complement strand
TACATGGTCAGGGCGACGACTCCGATGTGAGGGAACTCACGCTTGATTTGTCTGGTCGCTTCGACTCCGCCCATCCGAGGCATACTCACGTCCATCAGCACGACGTCTGGAACCAACGTTCTCACCTTCTCGACCGCTTCCATACCGTCCTGGGCCTCGCCAACGATATGAATGTCGTCTTTCGTCTTGAGAATTGCGGCCAGTCCTTCGCGTACGACGCGATGATCGTCCGCGATGAGCACCTTAATCTTTTCCATGAGGCGTCGTCTCCTTTTTCACCAGGGGAATATTGACGACGATCGTCGTGCCACGCCCCTTCTTGGACTCGATCTTGCCTTCACCGCCCACGAGTCGAGCCCGCTCTAGGATTCCGCGAATCCCGAAGTGATCCCATTTATCGGGATCGCGCAACACGGTGTCCATGTCGAACCCCACACCGTTGTCTCCGATGGTGACCCTCAGGCGTTCGGGGTTGATGTCAAGCCCCACCGTGACCCGAGTCGCCTTCGCGTGCCTCTCCACGTTACTGAGCGCTTCCTGCACGATCCGAAACAGGAAGATCTTAGTACGCGGGAATAAAATCTGTTCATCGCCGGATACCCGGAACTGCGTCTTGATATGATACTGGGTCTCGTACGAGGTGAGATAGTTGGTAAGAGCTGGGAGCAGCTCCATCTTGTCGTAGTGGAGGGGGCGAAGATTGAAGATGACTTGCCGCGCTTCATGGATAGCCAGCTTCAGTTGTGCTTTGCTTTCACGCAAGCTCGCCAGGCTTGCCTTCGGATTTTTTCGAATCAACTGCAAACTCAGATCCAGTTTAAAATTCACCCCGGCCAAGTTCTGTACGAGGCCGTCGTGCATCTCGCACGCAATGCGTGTCCGTTCCTCCGTCACCGCCACGCCTGTTTCTTTGACATACAGTCGATAGAGGGATTGGTATTTATTCAAGGTTTTCTCGATCTCCGACGTGGCGCGGATGCGGGCTTCGATGAGTTCCCACATGAATTTGGCGCTGGCTCCGCCGATGATTGTGACACCCATCCGATGGAAGTCCTGGAGCAACTCCCAGACCTTGGCATCGCCCGACACGTCGATGATGAGATCCACGCGCTCGAGGTCCAGGAGTCGCCGGTAATCGCGGGTCACGGGAATACCAAGCCGCTTCGCCAGTAAGACGCCTGGAGCGTTTGCCTGGATTTCGGCCACGCACACGATTTTTACCAGCGGGTCTGTCGCAAAGATCTCCATCAACGCCGTGCCGCCGCGGCCTGCGCCGATGATCGCCACATGCGTACCGCTCGGCGCTCCGGTCGTGAGTGGCCGTCTGGGAGACTTGGATTGGATTGCCGGCATCGTGACACTTATCTCGCTGAGAAGTTGCACCTTGTTGTGGCCAGACAAACGGCAGAAGGACATGGAGAGGACGATGAGGAGGGAGGAGGGGTCCCGCGCCCTCACCGCTCGCGGCGTTGCTGAGCCAACGTTTTTAGCTCGTCCATGAACTGGTCAATGTCTTTGAACTCACGGTACACGGAGGCAAAGCGAACATAGGCGACTTGATCCAGTTGATGAAGCTCTTTCATCAACTCTTCGCCCACGATCCGGCTCTCAATTTCAGTTTCACCCATTTCCTGGATACGTTTCTCGATGCGATCCGTCACGGCTTCGATGGTAGCGGTACTGATCGGCCGTTTTTCACAGGCTTTCTTGAGGCCGGCGAGAATTTTTGTACGGTCGAACGATTCACGACGGCCGTCTTTCTTCACCACCATGGGAAGAATTTCTTCGACGCGTTCGTAGGTGGTGTAGCGACGCCGGCAGGCGAGACATTCACGGCGGCGGCGAATAACCTCGCCTTCCTTCGCCATACGCGAGTCGACGACCTTGTCTTCGAGTTCATCGCAGAACGGACATTTCACAGGCGGTGATCCTGCCCCGTCTGACGCGGTTTAGTAGGTATGAAAGATCGGGAATCGGCCGCAGAGCGCTTTGGCCTGGGCGCGGATCTCGTCGAGGGTTGCAGGGTCTTGCCGATGCTGCAGTACCCGGTCGACCAAGCCCACAATCTCTTTCATCTCGGCTTCCCGCATTCCACGGGTGGAAACGACGGGAGTGCCCAGTCGAATGCCACTGGCGACAGCCGGAGGTTTCTCATCATAGGGCACGGCATTCTTGTTCACGATAATGCCGGCAGCACCCAAGGCTGCGTCTGCTTCTTTGCCCGTAATGCCCTTGTCGGCCAGATTCATCAGCATCAGATGCGTATCCGTGCCGCCCGATACAATCTTGTACCCACGGTCGAGAAGCCCTTGAGCCAACACCTTCGCATTGGCAATGACCTGCTGTTGGTACCTCGTAAAAGCCGGTGAGAGGGCTTCCTTGAACGCGACAGCCTTCGCCGCGATCACGTGCATTAACGGTCCGCCTTGTATTCCGGGGAAAATAAATTTGTCGACCGCTTTGGCATGCTCAGCCTTGCACATCACAACGCCACCCCGAGGTCCGCGCAGGGTTTTATGGGTGGTCGTGGTGACAAAGTCGGCATAGGGAACAGGATTCGGATGGAGCCCTGCAGCAATCAGCCCGGCAATGTGGGCGATGTCGACCAGCAGGTAGGCGCCGACTGACTTAGCGATCTGTTGGAATCGTGGAAAATCGAAGGTCCGCGAATACGCACTGGCGCCTACAACGAGCAGGCGTGGCCGGCATTCCTCTGCCACCTTCTGCACCGCGTCATAGTTGATGATTTCGGTCTCGCGTTCTACGCCGTAAGAAAACACGCGGAACAGGATCCCTGAAAAATTGACCTTGCTACCGTGTGTGAGGTGACCTCCTTGGGCGAGATCCATTCCGAGAATGGTGTCGCCTGGTTTCAGTACGGACAGGTAGGCCGCCATATTGGCCTGTGAACCCGAGTGCGGCTGCACGTTCACATGCTCCGCGCCGAATATCTGCTTGCACCGCTGGATGGCGAGGTCCTCCACGGTGTCCACATGCTGACAGCCACCGTAGTACCTCTTCCCCGGGTACCCTTCAGCATACTTATTGGTCATGATGGAGCCCTGAGCGGCCAGGACGGCGGGACTGGCGAAGTTCTCCGAAGCAATCAGCAGCAGTCTGTCACGCTGCCGCTCTTCCTCGGCGATAATCGCGTCATAGACATCCGGATCTGCGGCTTTGAGTGCGTCTAAAGAACCGATCACATCGTTCATGACAGCTCGTTCTCTCGTTAGACCTCAGCGGGAACCGCTTCGGGCTCCTGTTTCTTTACGACGTGGATCACTATGGTTGCAGTCACATCCCGTGGAAGCTTGATCGGCACGGTGAAGGTGCCGAGTTCCTTGATCGGATGGTCCAGCTGGATCTTGCGCCGATCCACCGTAAATCCCTGCTCCGCCAATCTTTCTGCAATGTCTTTGGTCGTGACCGACCCGAACATCTTGTCGTCCTTGCCAACCTGAGCCTGGACCGTGAGGGACACGGCCGAGATGCTCTTGGCATGGGTTTCGATCTCCAGCTTTTCTTTTTTCGCCCGCTCGCCGGCTACGCGCTTGATATGCTCAAAGGCCTTGATGCTACGACTGTCGGCGAGCACCGCCTTTTTGCGTGGGAGCAGAAAATTCCGTGCGTACCCAGCTTTCACATCGAGTAGATCTCCGAGATGTCCGACCCCGTCCATCGTTTCTTGTAGAATGACCTTCATACCCCTAACTCCTTCTGTTGGAAAGCAAAAGAGGATACTGGGGGGCCAGCAAAAAGTCAATTCGCAATGTGTCGAAGAGGTTCGCTTGCTCGAGACGATCGTGTGCGAGCGCGTGCCCTACGGCAGGCTGGACAGGTCTAATACGCCGACCGTATGATGACGACCGCTCATGCGAGGACAAGGTCCCAAGAATTCTATGACCGCCCGAGATCTACTTGAAACATGGGCGCTCCTGCTTGAAGCCGAACAGAAACGGGTGAGCGGTACTGCCTTTGATCAGCCGATTACCCAGGTCGCAGGCCGACTTGTATATACAATCGGTACGCTCCACCTCTACGAGCTGACGCTCCCGCAGGGGTCGTCCATTGAGCAAGACACCCCTCTTTCTATTATCCCCCCGGACGGCATGGAGCCAACCGAAGGTATCACTCTCGGCGGGCAAGGCAATGTGGCCTTCGTACAGATCTTCGATGCCATCGGGCAGTCCTGTGCCGACGCGACGGTGATTCCCGATCGGGCCGGACTTCTGGCCACGTCAGCCAAGCGCTTGCGTGACATGCTTGCGCAGCCCGACGCCTATCGACTCGGCCCAGCAGACCGCCTGGCTCCCCTCCTCGAGGCGACGACAGGAACAGGAGAACCCTCCGGGTCAGTCACAGGGTCGTCGATCCTCACGACCGTCTGGGCGGACGAGCTTTCGATGCGACGGCAGCGATTGGCTATGCTGGCGATAGAAATGATTCGCGCGAATAAGCGCATCCTAATGATCTGTCCTGATCACCAAGCAGCCGATGCACTCGTCGGAACCATCGCGCGAGCCATGAAGGCCGTAGGGCTTATGTACAAAACATGGGTGAGTCGCTATGAAATGGCACTGGCCCAGCATGTGGAGGGCATCGGGATTCAGGAGTTGGGGTTTGAAGCGCAGATGCACCAGTTCTATGCCAAGTCTCGCGCAGATAAGGCGGCGCTTCGGCGCAAATACGACCGATTCCGCGAACTGACGCCCGTACTGTCCTACAAGGGACAGAAGCAAAAGGACCTCGATGAAGTGCGCCTACTCGAATGGAGATTGCTGACGCAGGTCAGTGACCTACAGACCAAGATCAAAGATGTGAATGCCATTCTCGCCGAATATGAACACCTCCCACTCTTGCGACGGCTGAGCCTGCAGGCCGTCGGGAAAAACGTCGAATCGCTGCATCAATACATCGAGCTGTATGAGAGTCAGTGCACCGAACTGAGGGGAGAACTCAATGTCGCCAAGGCGCGCATCGATGAACTCGTCCCGGAGGCCGCTGTGCCAAAAGACATGCGGCCGGAGTTCGATGAACTCAAAGAAGAGATTGTCCGGCTGGGCGGGACAAAAAAGATCCGGGAATTGCTCGCGGCCGAAGAGGACACGAACCGCCAAGCCTTTATTCAGAATCGGCGGCTCGTGGTCACGACAGCATCGCGAGTGCTGAACGACCCCCTGTTCAGTCGCATCCGGTTCGATGTCTTGATCGCCGATGAGGCGCCGTGGATCGCGGCACCTTCATTGCTCGGCGCTGCCGGGCTCGTTCACGAGAGAATCGTGATCAGCGGCGATCGGCGCGACATCGCATCGGCCGGACTGTGGGCCCCACGCGAGTCGGAGCGTCGGTGATCGAAGCCGCTTGCTTGACGGGGACCTCACTTATTCAGGATAATCCGCTTCCACCTCGATATGCCGAAGTGGCGAAACTGGCAGACGCACTAGATTCAGGGTCTAGCGCCCGCAAGGGTGTGCGGGTTCAAATCCCGCCTTCGGCACCAACTACTCTATAGTGCAGCGATTCCAGGAACTTGGCGAGCGGCGTTCTCATGCCGTGTTATTAGCGTGTTCAGGCGAGTCATCGCAGCGTCTAACGTCTCCGCCTTGATCGTCCGGTAGCGGAGAAACATTTCCACAGAGGAGTGGCCGACGATCTTCATGATCGTTTCGGTATCGACCCCTGAGTCCGCCAGGTTCGTCACGGCACAGTGACGAAGGTCGTGGAACACAAAGTCCTCAATCTTTTGTTCATCGCACAGCCGCTGCACTTCTCGGTAAGTATGACTTAACTTCTCTCCGTTCTTGTGGAAGACGAGCCCCTGAATGCGTATCACACCATCCAGCGCCCTGAGCCGCTGGAATTCCTGACGAAGGGTCGGTGTGATAGGGACAAGGCGCTCCTGACCGGTCTTGGTGAGATGGCCCGGTAGGAAGATTCGGCCCTTCTCCAAGTCCACACGATCCCACGTCAGGGTGAGAATTTCTTCCAGCCGCATTCCCGTGTGGTATCCCGTCAGCAGCACCGGCTGAAACCATGCTCGCGCAGCCCCATACAGCCTTGACCATTCTTCAGGTTCCAGCACCCGACTCCGTGCGTTCTTGGGCTTCGGAGCCGACACCAAGGACGCCACATTGCGCGTCACAAGATCCCGCCTCATGGCCTGCTTGAGCATGTGCTTGAAGTAGCTATGGTCCACATTAACCGTCGCCACTGCCCGGCCCTTGCTCCGCTCTTGTCGAAAGGCTTCCACGTTCTTGGCGGTTAAATCCTGAAGAAGTCGGTTGCTCCCAAAGAATGGAACTATCACATTGTCGATACGCTGACACCGCTCCTTGTAGGATCGAAGCCGTGTCACTTCCTCAATAGCCTTGTACTCCTCGGCCCATTGTCCCAACGTCATCACGGTGTCTTGGACACGTTCACTCGGCATAGCCCCTGATAACAGCCTGGTCCTAATGATAGCCTCTTGCTGTTGGGCAATCGTCTTGTTGGCGCATCCTACTTTCCACCGCGTGAGCTTCGCGCCTTGGACGCCTGACGCGAGCGAGAGCGTCTTACCATCATCCAAGACACGGAACTCGACATAGTAACCGTCTTTTCGTTTCGTGAGTCCCATAGACTTAGTCTCCTTTCTTAATAGATCGTTCCCCGATCAACTCTGCCACGGTGACGTTAAGAGCCTTCGCCAGCTTCCGCAACGTGCTCAATCGCGGGTCCCCTTGGCCTGCTTCAAACCGTGCCAATGAGGACACTGCCACACCAGACGCCCTTTTGAGCACCCGTAAACTCACCCCCTTTCGTTCTCGAATTTGACGCAACCGTAGCATTGCCAATATGTTCCTATGTAACGGAACAGTCTGTCAATGGGGCACAGGTTCATTTTGAGGGTATCGGCATCACTGTATGCTTCTTGAGCCACGCATCGAGCAACACCACATCGAACTTGGTTAATCGACCTACCTTGACGTAGGGTATGCGTCGCTGGCTAACCATCGTGTACAGGGTATGCGTCGACAGGCCAATGTAGTTAGCTGCCTCTCTAACCGAGAGAAGCCGCTGCATATTACTTGACTCCTTTTCTTGTCGAAAGCACGAGGTCCCCAGACTTTGATCGCTTCCCCATCCTGTATGGCCACAGGGCAAAGGTCTTAATCCGGCATTCCCTGATTTTACGGACTTGATTAGCTGCGCAGTCTTTACATTTTTTCGCGTCCTTAATGGTCAGGTACATAGTTCGTCCATCACGTCGTAGGGCACAGCCGAGTTTCTCCTGCCAGGTCCCCTCGCCGCCCAAGGGCGACCTCTTGGGTGCGATTCCTTATTCCTCAGTGCCTGGCATCGCAGGCGCGCGTTCCGGAGTCCGCGATGTCCCGCGATCCTCTTCCAGGATTGTGGGAAGGACCCCTCCCTCTCCTGGGCCGCCACGGTGTTATTCACGGAGAGCCGCCTCGTTGTCTGGAGAGGTCCGAGGCCTCCGCCGGCGCTGACGACCGGCGAGCCAGCGCTCAACCTCGGTCACGGAGACTCCGCTGGCCGTGAGCCGCGCGGCCATGTGAATGGTCTCCGCCTCCGGCACGCTCCCCGGGGTGAGGCCCGTGCGCTCGAGAGAGGGCAGCATCTCCAGGGCGGTGTCTAAATGATCCAGCGTCTGGTTGCGTGCAGCTAGCCCCTGCATCAGCTTTAAGTAGTGAAGGACTGCTTTCGCGGAGAGTTCGCGCAGTTTGAGCTCCTTGCCTAGGAAGATGACGCTATTCAGGTGCTCCAGATCTCGTTCCCCGAGGCATTGGTAATAATCCATCAACACCTCGAAAGCCTGGTCGACGGGGACCCCTTCTTGTTCGCTCATCCACACCAACCGGGCCTTTTGGTCCTCGGAAAGGGAAAATTTCGGCACGATGGATTCGCGGTCGTCCATGATGGACCTCCTGATGATAATGGTGTCTGGAAGAGAACTTGCCGATCTGGTAGGAATCACGGGGGACGGCTCGGCCGCCTTGGGGGCGCTGTGTAACGAAAAGGCGCCGATCACGGCCAGCCAGTCCGCCACTACCCAGCCCAAGGTTTGTGTCACGAGCGCGAAATTATAGAGAGCTTGCTGGATAGCGCGTTCGTCATCTTCAATAAAACCGGTCATGCCGGCGCACAAAAGGATCACCAATTCCACATCGACGAGCGGCTGCGCCTCGGGGGTCATCAGCTCGCGCACCAGACGCACGATCTGCGGACGATACTGTTGGCAATCCGTCCGTGGCGTCGGCACGGTGAGGGGCTGGTGCTGCGCCGCCGCCTGTAACGCCTGCTCCCCGAGGAGGGCGAGATCCGGAAGACGGATCTGATCCAGATCGCAGAGCACGAGCCGGCGTATTTGGGCGAGGCTGAACGTCGTGCGCTCCTCGAGCGAGGCCTTCGCTCGAGGGTTCATCGTGACCAGACAGACCGGGGCGATCGTCAGGACAGAATTTTCGAACGGAATGGAGGTCAGCCCACTCAAGTAACGCTGAATGACAGTTCGGACCTTGGGGGCGGCCTCCAGATATTCATCGAACGCGAGGAACAGTGCGGTCAGGATGTTGCGTTGAAAGGCCACATCTCCCCGCGCATCTCGCCGCAACCAGAGGGATTCTCCTGACTCCGTGGCGAGCGAGATGATATTTGTGGAGGGGGACAGGCCCAGCATGAAGCAGACGAACCGTGCCAGCGCGGTTTTCCAGGCTAACGTTTGACCGAACAGGACAAATGCCGGGTGGTGATCGTCCCGGAATGAGGCAAGGCGGGCCGCAATTGCGACCAAGATGAGTTCGATGACGGCTCGGTGTTGGACAGTGGGCACGAGTTGCAGCGGTGGATAGACGCGCTCCAGGAGGGTCCAGTCCACGTTCGATTCGGCCTCGGCCAGGCGGCGGAGCCCTTCTGCCGTGGTTTTATAGGTTCGGCCCCGCTGGATCAGGCTGCCGTCGGCCAAAAGCGCCGCGACGTATCTGTACAATGTGGCTCTTGGAACCAGGCTTGTGAGCGGTTGCACAAGGACGAAGCCCTCGCGGCAGTGAACAAGCAACAGGCGGATGATCCGCGCGCCGCGGAGTGCAGTCTTCTGGGTCATAGGCGGAATCGCCGGGATGGGAGTCTGGTGGGAGAATGATGGAACAAGTCGTGAGACAATGGGATTCGGACCTGCTGTCCCGCCTGTCTCATTCGTAGGCATAGGTATATGCGGTGATGCCTCCCGAGGGACTTTCATAATCTCCTTGCCGCCTCTCCATTATTATTGAGCTTGCAATACATCAAACGATAAAATATGATGTCAACATCTGTCAACTATAATTACCGTCAGACGTATCGTGCATCGTGAACGACAGATGCCGCTGACAGCCGAGGGTGAGAGGGAAGAGGAGGGCAAACGGATGCGACTCTATCGACGTGGGCAATCGCAGGTGCCGCCGGCGGACGTGGAGGAGGCGAAACACATTATGGCGGCGCGGGTGCAAGCCGAGCTTCGGGTGGGGGACTCGATGGAAGCCCGGCTGAACTGGGTGCTGAGCTTTCTTCAACGAGACGTGGACACCCTCTCCCCGGGGGACTGGCTCAATCTCTGTGATGAGATCCGGATGTACGGGTCCCCGCTGCCCCCGGGCGGAGCGGGCTATTACGTTCTTGATGTATCCAAGGGCCACACGGTGAAGGAGCGACAGCGCTATTCCCTGCTGCCTCGGGCGCAGGTGCGGGAGGTCCAAGCACACCTGCTACGGCTTGTGCAGGATCTCCTCGGGGGCCACACGGTGACGACGGTACCCTTGTCGATCCGTCTGAGCGCGGTGCGGCATCCCAATCGGTCTTCAATTGATGGCACCTGGACAGGAGATCCCCTCCATCTGCTCCTCTTTAGGCTGCTGATGGATCTCCAGGCTGCGGAGGTCGTGAGACTTCGCACGTGCGAGCGTGGGCAATCGGCCGAGGATCACGCGTTAGGCGTCTCGGTTTGTGGACGATGGTTTTACGCGAGGGACTTGCGGCAGCAGTTCTGTTCTCAGGAATGTGGCAAAGAGGGCCGCTGGACCCGCTACTGGCAGACGAATCGCGAGAAGATCAATCGACGACGACGAAAAGGCAGTGTGAGCTGATCGGACCCGCACCGGAGACCATCGCGCCACAATTAAGCCAAATCCAAAACGGGGCCACAACTAATTTGATAAATGGATGTGTACCTCAAGTGGCGGGCAGTCTACTTTTGGTTTGGGTCACTCATCCTCGCATTCAAAGGGTCGTCGCCTTAAAAGGGCGATCAGTGGGGATAGGGATAGAGTGAGATGGAGTGAGACCATGAGGGACATTCGCATGGAAATGATGAGCAATTTATCTTGAACGAGTGCGACGGAGTGCGATTAAGTTGGACCTGGAATCGGGAGTAAAATCGGGAGCGA
>Ga0326726_10006637_pt1 | contig 10418 bp, 7 predicted proteins | sample MHFenrmetagenome_2_FD_207603 | JGI IMG/M metagenome (GOLD analysis project Ga0326726, IMG submission 207603) | Lab enriched peat soil microbial communities from Michigan Hollow, Ithaca, NY, United States - MHF15MN | ecosystem: Environmental > Terrestrial > Soil > Wetlands > Peat | place: USA... | reverse complement strand
GGTTAAGGAGGGCGATGGTATCCTGGTTCCTTCTCTCACGGCTTTTCCAACCATTGAACCCGTGTTTCACGTTGGAGCCAGACCGATTTTCATCGATATTGATGATACGTTTACAGTAGACCCCAAGCATATCGAATCGGTTTTGAAAAACAAGAGCCGGATACAGGGGGTCAGGGAGATCAAAGGGATGATTCCCGTGCATCTTTACGGCCACCCTGCCCAGATGGATTCCCTTCGTGATTTGGCAAAGCGTTATGGGCTTTTTATTTTAGAAGACTGTTGTCAAGCCCATGGTGCCCGGTTCCAAGGAGCAAGAGTAGGATCCATGGGAATTGGCGGTTGTTTCTCTTTCTATCCTTCGAAGAACCTGACGGTTTTTGGGGACGGTGGAATTCTTGTCACCTCAGATGATGAGATGGCCAAGACCTGTCGGATGCTGAGAGATCACGGCCGAAAAGAAAAATATGAGCATGAGCTGGTGGGATATAATTTGAGGTTCAATGAAATCCAGGGAGCGGTGGGTCGCCTCCAACTCCGAAGGCTGGACTGGTTTAATGAAGCAAGACGGCGTATCGCGGGATGGTACAACGATGGATTAAAGGGAATTCCTGTGGTGACCCCTCGAGCCAAGGATTGGGCCGAGGCGGTCTATCATCTTTATGTCATCCAAACTCCCCATCGGGAGAAGCTGGCTGATTTCTTAAAGGAGAAAGGGGTTCAATCGGGGATTCATTATCCTATTCCCAACCATCGGCAGCCAGCCGTCCGGAATGCCCTCGGCCAGCAGCCCAAACTGGAAATGACAGAAGAGGTAGTGCAAAGGATACTCTCCCTTCCCATCTACCCAGAACTTGAAAAAGAGAAGGTGGATTTCGTCTGCGCCAGCATCAGGGAGTTCTTTCATCAAAAAAATTGAGGTGGGAATATGGATCGTCTTTTAGGAGAGAGCCCTAAGATTGATATATCTGTGGTCGTGCCAGTCTATAATGAAGAGGAGAATCTTTCGGTTCTGATTCCTCAAATTGCAGAGGTACTGAAGCCCTTAGGGAAAACCTACGAGATGATCTTCGTCGATGACGGCAGTAAAGATCACAGCCGTCGTCTCCTTAAAGAGATGGTTCTGCAATATCCTCAAATACGCATCCTTGGATTTAAGAAGAACTGCGGCGAGACGGCGGCAGGCGCAGCGGGGATCAAAGAGGCGCGGGGAGGAATCATCATCACCATCGATGCTGATCTTCAGAATGACCCCAAGGATATCCCAAAGATGTTGGACTATCTAAAAGAGTATGACATGGTCACGGGATGGCGTCAGAAGAGAGAAGATTCTTGGGTCAAACGGATCACATCAAAGATTGCGAACAGAATCAGGAACAGCTTGAGCGGGGAGGAGATCCAGGACAGCGGTTGTACCTTCCGAGCTTACAAGAGGGAATGTCTTCAGAATCTCAAACTCTACAAGGGGATGCACCGCTTCATACCCACCCTGGTGAAGATGGAGGGTTACCGGGTGACTGAGATCCCCATTGCCCACCACCCCAGAAAGTTTGGAGTTTCGAAATATACCACCTGGAACCGGATGTGGCGTGCCTTCATCGATCTTCTGGCGGTGAAGTGGATGAAGAGTCGCCATATCCATTATGAAATCGAGGAAAGAATCTGAGATGGAGCCTCTTTTCACTCTTCTCAGCCCATTAAAATAAAGAAAGGATCTTCATCCCACGAGACACCCGTTCAGCATCAACGCTCCTCCCAAATGGGTTCGAATACTTCTTCTTATTGGGATCTGTTTCATCCTTTACTTTTTTAATCTGGGCCGATGGGATCTCTGGAATCCGGATGAGCCCCGTTATGCACAAATTGCCAGGGAGATGGTGGACCGGGGCGATTGGATCCTCATGCATTTTAACGGAGCGGTCTATGGGGACAAGCCTCCCCTCTTTTTCTGGCTGATTGCTCTTTCATCCTATTTATGGCAAGGCTTCACTTCCTTTTCCGCGAGATTTCCTTCAGCCCTCTTCGGGACACTCACCGTTCTCCTCACTTTCTTCCTGGGTGAAAGACTTTATTCATCCCGAACGGGATTCTTCTCCGGCCTCATCCTGGCGACAAGCCTTCATTTCGTCTACCTCTCCAATCGTGCCAATATTGATGTTACCCTCACCTTTTTTACCACCGCTTCGTTTCTCTGTTTCCTTCTCTGGTATCAAGAGGGTAAGGAGGAGGGAATCCATCACAAGCGGAGTATCCGGAACCTTTTCATTCTTGGATTTTATGTCAGCATGGCCTTGGCCACCTTAGCCAAAGGGCCGATTGGATTGGTCCTACCCCTTTTGGCGACCGTCCTCTATCTTTTCATTCAAAAAGATTATAGAGAAATGAAACGGATGAAACTGTTTCCTGGAATTTCTTTGTTTCTGGCCATTGTCCTGGCGTGGTATCTTCCCGCCGTATCTCTGGGTGGGAGGGCCTACCTCGAGGAAAATCTTTTTAGGCATACTGCCGAGGCGTATTCGACGGGATGGACTCATCCCAGCCCTATCTATTACTATCTCTACAATTTCCCAATGAGCTTTATGCCCTGGGCCCTCTTTTTGCCAGCGGCCATTGTCTATGGCTGTTCCAAAACGACGATCGGAAAGCGAAAAGAGTTCCTTTTTCTTTCAGTATGGTGTCTCGTCATCTTCGTATTTTTTTCCCTATCCAAATCAAAAAGGGCCCTTTACCTCCTCCCTCTTTATCCGGCTGCTTCGCTCATGGTCGGGAAGTTCTGGAGTGATTTCATCTCGGGCCCACTGGATCAATTTAAGCGCGGATGGATTTTTTTTCCTCTCTATGGATTGATTGGGTTTGGTTTGATAGCGGGGGCTACTGGTCCATGGGTGGTCTCAATAAAATTGTCCCCTTACCTGGTTTCTAGTTTTCCTATCGCTCTCCTCTTGGTCGGGTGCAGCCTGGCCATGTGGGTCTTCCTTCGCTTAAAAGACTATCGGGCCATCCTGTTTCTCCTCATAGGAATGATGGTCGTAGGATATTTCTATACGTTTAGGGTTATTTTCCCTCTTGCCAATCCGCAGATGTCGGCTCGTTTCCTTTCTGAAGAAATTACATCGCGCATTCAACCGGGTGACAAATTAGCGATTTATAGGGGGATTGGAAATGATCCTTATAATTATTTTACGGGGGTCGTGCCCATTATGACATTTTACAATAGAGAGGCTCTTCTTGATTTTATGAGATCTTCAGAAAGAGTATTCTGCCTTCTGCAATTCAGTGATTTTTCTCAGTTGTTCGGCGGGGGAGGGGAACCGAAGGTCCAATTGATCGCACGGCGCCGAGTGAGAAAAGATGATGTGGTTTTGATTTCCAATAACCCCCCTTCATCCCCCCTTAACTTAAGGGGGGAATAGAGGGGGGTTAAGGGGAGGTACCCCACAAAAAACATGGTTGTTACGGAAAGAAGATGCTTACGTCTGACCATTGATATTTTACCCGCAGCGTTAACTGTGTTAAAATACGAATAATTTTTAGCTAAGCACAGGAGATGTAACGGCTTTTGATTCCAGTGAACGTATGCATTATAGGTGCGGGGAGAACGAGAAGCGGCATCGGCGAGCACATAGGAAAGTATTTTCATAAGCATGGAGCAAGAGTAACCTCCGTGCTGGGGACGGCGAAAAAAACAAGCCTCCAGACCTCGTCTGCTCTTCGGAAATATGGAATAGAAGCCCATCCCTATACTACCTTCGAGGAAATGGTGAGAGGGGAAAAACCTGATGCGGTGGTGATTGCTTCCCCTTCTTCAACCCATTATGAATATCTATTAAAATGTTTGGACTCGGGGCTCCATATTTTCTGCGAAAAGCCCTTCCTCTGGGGCGATTACACGGATATTCAAAAAAGGACTGAAGATATTTTTGAGAAGGCCCGAGAAAAGGAATTGATCATTGCTATGAATTCTCAATGGCCTTTTTCTATAGACTATTATGAGGAAATCTGCGGAGAGATCAGGATTAAGGAAACCAGCCATTTTTATATGCGGATGTCGCCTTTTTCCCCGGGAAAAGTGATGATTCCAGAATCTGTTCCTCATCCTTTAAGTATCCTTTATTGCCGATTGGGTTCCGGAGAGATACGAAATTTGAGTTTTGAATCGAATGTGGGAGAGGAAATGAGCATCCGATTTACCTATCTGTTTGGAACGTGTGCCTGTGATGTGTTAATAAGGTTAGTGCACCAAGAGACTCAACCCCGTGAGTTTTCGTATGGATTCGACGGCAGGATTGTTTTTCGAAGTCTGGATTTAAAAAACTATGACATCTATTTTAATTATGGGAACAAAAAATTGAGGATCGCGGACCCCCTTGAGCTCTCCGTCAAAAATTTTATGGAGGCCCTTGAAAAGAGATCCGAGCCCTTCATCGGGGCTCCGCATATTCTCCATAATATGTCACTGCTGAAAGCGATTTACGACGGCTTTGGTGAATTTGAAAAAAGAGCATCATGGAAAAGTTGAAAGAAAAAGAGCATGACTTTAGCTCCAAATTGAGACAGGATGCCACCCTTCAAAGGCTGAAAGACTATATTCAATGGCAGAGAGGGTGCGGTGTCGATACTCGAGACCGAGGACTACCGATTTTCAGCCCGATCTCCATCAATTTAGATCTGACTTCAGCCTGCAATTTCTCATGTCCCTTTTGTGTCGATTCGAAGCTGATCAATGCCGGAAAAACCCTGACCTCGGAGGAAGTTAAAAAGACGATCCACACACTCCATTCCCACGGTCTTCTCTCCGTCATCTTGATCGGAGGAGGAGAGCCCACGCTTCATAAAGATTTTGGAGAGATCGTCCGTTATATCAAAAGCAAACAATTACAAATTGGGATCGTGACCAACGGTTCGAGACTCGAAAAGATTGAAGCGGTCGTCGGAGAACTCAAAGAGAAAGATTGGATCAGGATTTCCATTGATGCGGCAGGGGAGGCAGTTTTTAGAGCGCTGCACCTGCCCAAAACGCAGGTGACGCTGGGGGGGATATTGGAAAAAGCAAAAAAGGTGAAAAAAAAGAATCCCCTGGTTTCGCTGGGATATTCGTTTGTGGTCGTCTGGGAGGACGTGAAGATTAACGGGAAGAAACTCCGTCCCAATATCGATGAGATGGCAAGATCGGTGGAACTGGCCAGGAAATTCTCATTTGATTATGTTTCATTTAAACCGTGTCTGGTCCGATGGAATGAGTCCCAGAGGGAGACATTGCTGAAAAACGTTGGGGAAACGAAGGAAGAAGAAATTATCGATCAAATCAAGATCCATCTTCAAGAAGCAAGGCATCTGGCAGGGGATCAAGTCAAGATTCTTGAAAGCTCGAACCTGAGGGCCATGTTGAATCGTGAGACCGACCAAATCAAGAGACAGCCCAAGAGATGCCACATGGAGTTTTTCAGGACCGTGGTGACCCCGTTCGGAATCTTTCACTGCCCGGCGTTTCGAGGCGTGATAGAAGCCAAAATTGGAGGGCCGGATGGATATCTGTCGGAAACAAAATTCAAGGAAAGTCTCAGGTGGGCGGCCAAATCGATCCTGACCTTTGACGCCAGAGAGGAATGTAAAGATGTCGGATGTTTTTACAACCGCACCAACTGGTGGTTAGAAGAGTTCATCCATTCCAAAGAAGACGTCCATGACCTCGAAAAAGTTGAAAATGATAACTTCTTCCTTTAGCCCCAGGCCTTCGACAACTTGAACACTAGGGCGGGCCGTAAATCGAATGAAGATCCTTCATCTTTTCAGCAACTGGAAGTGGACAGGCCCTGCTGATCCAACCGTGAACCTCTGCAAGGGATTGGAGAAGCGGGGGCATGATGTTATCTTTGCCTATCGAAAACCTCCTCTTCCGGTTGAGGATAGTATTGAAAAAAGGGTCCTCCAGGCAGGAGTGAAAGCCACGGATCGATTTCAACTGGACCATTCGGTGAAGGTTTATCATCCCTCTTTTCTACCGACCCATCTGCGTGACATTTCAGCCCTCACCCGCTATCTTCGTCAGGAAAAATTCGATATTCTCAATGTCCATCACTCCCATGGCCATCTCTTAGGCGGAATCGCTGCGAGGAGGTCAGGTCATCCTGTCATCGTCATTCGCACGGACCATAAGCGAGACCCTTTGGAGCTCAGTTTGGGGAATCGCTTTCTCATCTCTCAGTTCACGGACGGCATGATCACTTTTTCTGAAAGAGCGCGGAGAGAAGACGCAGAACATTTCGGGCTCCCTATGGACAGAATCCAGAAGATCTCGCCGGCCCTGGATCTCAATCGGTATGACCCAAAAAGGAAATTTAAGGAGATGAGGACCCTTTTTGGAATCGGATCGGAGGATATCGTGATCGGGATGATCGCCCGATTTCAGAAATACAGAAGGACGGCTGTCTTTTTGGAGGCGGTGAAAAAGATTGCCGGAGAATTTCCAAACGCGAAGGTTCTCTTGGTTGGCCGGTCGAGTCAGATGGAGCAAAGCGTCATCCAACCCATGAAACAGCTCGGCGTTGAAAAGTGGGTAGTTCTCGCAGGGTACCGGACAAATGACTACCTCGACACCTTGGCCTGCATGGATATCTTCGTCTTCTTAATGGCGGGCTCCGACGGAACAGCCAGAGCCTTGAGGGAGGCCATGGCCATGGGCAAACCGGTCATCGTGGCCAACCGGGGGATGCTCCCAGAGTTGGTGGAAGACGGCATTTCAGGTCTGGTGGTGAACGATACCCCGGAAGACTTAGCCCATGCGGCCCTTCGACTGCTTCATGATCCAGAAATGAGAGAGGCCTTGGGAAAGGGGGCTTATCAGAAGTCGCATCAGGATTTCCAATTGGACCGGCAAGTGGAGGCCGTTGAAGGATTTTATCAAAAGATGATCAAGCTGGGAAAGCGGAAATGAAGGCAATATTGGGTAAATTGTAACGTTCTATTAAATCGGCAGGTGCGTGTACTTCCAAAACTTTACGAAGCGGGTCTTACAGCACACCCACCTGCCTCTATCAGTGTTATTTATGTAACATTGAGTGGCTTGTACCCCTTTGAAGATGGAGACACCGATTCTAAAAAGAATATCTAAGGGTGAGATAAAGGGCTGGATGAGTGGAGCAGTGTTGGATCATGTTCCCGTCCGCTTTTTTGACGATCCTATCTCTTCCGTTCGGCAGATGGGAGGGGAGGTGGTCAAGGAGTCGACCTGGAGGTGGGCAGCTATTTTCTGCCTTCCGAATGGGATGAGGATTTTTTTAAAGAGGGATAAGGCAAAGGGATGGCCGGAGTACTTGAAATATCTTGTCCTTCCCTCCAAAGGGCAGAAGGAATTTCTCATCGCTTCCCGATTGGAAAGGAGAAACCTCAACATCCCTAAACCCTTGGGCTGGATGGAGAGAATCCGGAGCGGTTTGGTCAGGGAGAGCTATTACCTCTCGGAGGCCACTGGAACGGGGGTTTCATTCATCGAGGAGGTCGCGAAATCAAAAGAACCTCGTTCGATTATGGAATTGGCGACGACCGTGAGGACGTTTCAAGAGGCAGGATTATTTCATCAGGATCTTCACGGGGGAAACTTTTTGTGGGATGGCGACTCCTTGTTTCTCACTGACTTACATCGTACGAAGATCGTGGAATCCCTCTCCCTGAATCAGAGGTTATGGAATCTTGCGCACCTCTTCCATTCTTTAAGGGCGATATGGGGAGAAAGAGAGCAACTCCGATTCCTGGATCAGTATTTCGATGGCATCTCCGACGGGCCTAAGAAAAGAGAGATCTTATTCGAGAGGATTTATCCCTCCATGGATCGCCTCCAGAAGAGGCAGTGGCGGAGCAGAACGAAGCGATGTTTGAAGGAAAGCACCGAGTTTACGGTTCAAAAGGAGAGGGGAATCTATTATTTTCATCGAAGGGATTTTCCCCTGAATCGTTTGAAAAGGGTGATGGAAGAACACCAGACACTGGTGAGGGAAAGGTCGTCTGCACTGGTAAAATATTCTCCAGAAGTGCTCGTTTCTATCATGAGTGACGAAGGGGAACAGATAGGTTTGAAACAATTCTGCTACCCTCATTTCTGGGGGCGGGTGAAAGAATATTTTCGTCGTTCAAAAGGGGTCAAGGCCTGGACGGCGGCCAATGGCCTGCGAGCGAGAGGCATTCCGACCCTTAAACCTCTGGCCCTGGTGGAGAGAAGAGACTGGATGGGATTGAGGGAGAGTTTTCTATTCATGGAGGCTCTGGCCAACGATTTAGAGATGGATCGATACGTTTTAAAGGGGTTTGAAGGTTTAAAGAGAAAGAGGTTTTTTATTAAGACCTTTGCGCGCTGGCTTGATGGTCTTCATAGAGTGGGTGTATACCATAAAGATATGAAAACTTGTAATATTCTTGTCTCGGAGAAAGAAGAAACATGGGATTTTCATCTCCTCGATTTCGAAGATATCAGGATGGACGAGAAAGTGAACCGGAAAAAATTGTTCAGAAATTTTCTCCAGCTCAATACGTCCACCCCTCAAGTTATGACAAAGGTTGATCGCTTTAGATTTTTTAGAGAATATCTCCGTCTCAATCCCGTCGTAAAAGACGAGAAGGCCTTTCTTCGTGGATTGGTGGATGAAAGTCGTCGGCGAGGGTTGGTCTACGTCTCCCCCCAGGGGGTGGTTACAGAAAGGTTGGGATGAAGAGAATGGATCAACGACTTTCGAAAATTGGAGCTCAGCCATGGGGCCACGTCGCCCTTCTCCTGGGACTCTGCTTCGTCATTTATTTTGTCAACCTGGGTCAATGGGATCTCTGGAGCCCTGATGAGCCCCGTTACGCTGATGTCTCAAGAGAGATGGTCGATCGGGGAGATTGGATTCTCATGCATCATAACGGGCACCTCTACACCGATAAGCCCCCTCTCTTTTTCTGGGCCATTGCCGCTTCATCCTTCCTCTGGCAAGGGTTCTCCCCATTTTCAGCAAGGTTCCCTTCTGCCCTCTTCGGGACCTTGACCGTACTGCTCATTTTTTTCATTGGGAAGAAGCTCTATTCCTCGCGCGCGGGGTTTCTCTCCGGACTCATCCTCGCGACGGTTTTTGAATTTGCCTATCTTTCTACGCGGGGCAATATTGATGTGACGCTCACTTTCTTTACCACGGCATCGTTATTCTGTTTTCTCCAATGGTATCGGTACGGTCGGGAGGAAGGAGTTCGTCCGAGCAGCCTGAAAGGTCTGTCTATTTATGGCTTTTACGTCAGTATGGGATTAGCGACATTAGCCAAGGGACCGGTCGGTTTCATCCTCCCTCTTATGGTCAGTTTAATCTATTTGATTATTCAAAAGGACTGGAGAGGAGTCAGGCGGATGAAGCTCCTCCCGGGAATGCTTCTCTTTATGGTCGTTGTTCTCGCCTGGTATCTTCCTGCTGTCTCCAGGGGAGGGAATGTCTATCTTCGAGAAACTCTCTTCAAGCACACCGTGGATGCTTATGCGAAAGGGTGGACCCATGTCCGCCCATTTTATTACTATCTCTACCACTTTCCCCTTGAATTTCTGCCCTGGTTTATCTTTCTGCCTGGAGCGATTGTTTACGGCTTTTCGAGGACGGTCATTGGAAAAAGAAGGGAGTTCCTTTTTCTCTTTATATGGTTTGCTGTCATCTTTCTGTTCTTTTCTATTTCCAAGGGAAAGAGGGGCCTGTACCTTTTGCCTCTCTACCCGGCTGCCGCCCTGTTGGTAGGGAAGTTTTGGGAAGATGTGATCTTTACATCGATGGATCGTCTCAGGCGCGAGTGGGTTTCTATTCCGCTCTATGGGTTGATGGCATTGACCCTCGTAGGGGGTATTGCCGCCCCATGGGTGATTTCGGCAAGGTATCCCGCCTACTTTCCTTATAGCCTTCCCGTAACCTTTCTTTTGGTTGGAGGAAGCCTTGCCCTCTTTGTTTTGTATCGCTTCAAACGTCATGGGATTGTTTTTTTCGTCATTGTCGGGATGATGGCCGGGGGGTTCTTCTATACATTGAGGGTTGCGTTTCCACTTGTGAACCCTTACAAGTCGGCCCGCTTCATTTGCCAGGAGATTACTTCACGAATTCGACTCGGGGAGAAATTAGCCATCTATGGGGATTTTGAACCGGGTCCTTTTAATTTTTATACAGGAATTGTTCCCATCCCGGTGTTAAGCGAGGAAGAGGACCTTTTGAATTTTTTGAGGTCTCCGGAAAGAGTTTTCTGTCTGCTTAAATCCAGAGATTTCTTAAAATTTCGACTTAAGGAAGGCAGGCCGGAGGTTCAATTGATCGCTCGACGCGGAGTGGGAGGAGATGATTTTGTCGTGATTTCCAACCGATGAGCTTTCTCCTCATCGGGCTTAGTTTAGTAAAGAAGAGAGGATGTTATGGACAACAAAAAGA
>Ga0326726_10006635_pt1 | contig 10420 bp, 7 predicted proteins | sample MHFenrmetagenome_2_FD_207603 | JGI IMG/M metagenome (GOLD analysis project Ga0326726, IMG submission 207603) | Lab enriched peat soil microbial communities from Michigan Hollow, Ithaca, NY, United States - MHF15MN | ecosystem: Environmental > Terrestrial > Soil > Wetlands > Peat | place: USA... | reverse complement strand
GTCCAGCAGGAACAGCGGGTTCGACGACTTCGCCTTCTTCATGCCCTGGATGACCTTGCCGGGCATCGAGCCGATGTAGGTGCGGCGGTGGCCGCGGATCTCCGCTTCGTCGCGCACGCCGCCGAGCGACATGCGCACGAAGTTCCGTCCCGTCGCCTTGGCGACCGACTTGCCGAGCGAGGTCTTGCCGACGCCGGGCGGTCCGACCAGGCAGAGAATCGGCCCCTTCACCTTCTTCATGCGCTGCTGCACGGCGAGGTACTCGAGAATGCGCTCCTTCACCTTCTCCAGGCCGTAGTGGTCGGCGTTCAGCACCTTCTCCGCGAGCTTGATGTCGCGCTTGATTTTGGTCGGCTTCTTCCAGGGAATGCTCAGCATCCAGTCGAGGTAGTTGCGCACGACCGTGGCTTCGGCCGACATCGGGCTCATCGAGCGCAGCTTCTTGATCTCGGCCTGCGCCTTCTCGCGCGCCTCCTTGCTGAGGCGCGTCTTCTTGATGCGCTCCTCGATCTCCGACAGCTCGTCGCGGCCGTCCTCGCCCTCGCCGAGCTCCTTCTGGATCGCCTTCAGCTGCTCGTTCAGGTAGTACTCGCGCTGCGTCTTCTCCATCTGGCGCTTGACGCGGCTGCGGATGCGCTTCTCGACCTGGAGCACGCCGATCTCGCCTTCCATGTAGGCGTAGACGCGCTCGAGCCGCTCGCCGACTCCGTCGGTCTCGAGCAACTCCTGCTTTTCGGCGATCTTCAACTGAAGATGTGAAGCGACCGTATCGGCCAGCTTGCTGGGATCCTCGATCTGGTTGATCGAGACCAGCACTTCCGGCGGAATCTTCTTGTTGAGCTTGATGTACTGCTCGAACTGGGAGACGACCGTGCGGGCCAGCGCCTCGATCTCCTTGGCCTCGCCGGTGCGCTCCGCCAAGGTCTCGGCATGGGCCTCGAAGAAGGTGGGATTGTCCGAGAACTTCACGATGCGGGCGCGCTGGCCGCCTTCCACCAGCACCTTCACGGTGCCGTCCGGGAGCTTCAGCAGCTGCAGCACCGTGCCGACGGTGCCGACCGAATAGATATCGGCCGGCGTCGGATCGTCCTGGGCCGCGTTCTTCTGCGTCACCAGCAGGATCTGCTTATCGTCCTTCATGACGTCTTCGAGGGCGCGAACCGACTTCTCGCGGCCGACGAAGAGCGGCACGATCATGTGTGGGAAGACGACGATGTCCCGCAAGGGCAGCACGGGGAACAGCGAGCCGCGCGAAGGTTCAAGCATGATGCCTCGTTACGTCTGATTTGACGGCAGGCGGGCCGCCGCAACTGGTGCAGGTTCGATTATGACGTGAATCTACAAACAAATGTGGTACAGGCGACAGAGATTTCAAGGGTAGCGGCGTCAGGCGCCGGTTCCGACGTCGCCCAGGCGCTCGGTGTAGATGTGCAGCGGCCGGGACCGGCCCTCGACGACTTCCTTGCTGATCACCATGCTCTCGACGCCTTCGAGGCTCGGGAGATCGAACATCGAGTCGAGCAGGATGCCTTCCATGATCGAGCGCAGGCCGCGCGCGCCGGTCTTGCGGGCGATGGCGCGATGGGCGATCGCCTTGAGCGCGTCGTCGGAGAAATCCAGGCGGACATTCTCCATCTCGAACAGCCGCTGATACTGCTTCACCAGCGCGTTCTTCGGCTTGGTCAGGATGTCCATCAGCGCCGGCTCGTCCAGATCCTCGAGCGTGGCGACGACCGGCAGGCGGCCGACGAACTCGGGAATGAGGCCGAACTTCAGCAGGTCTTCCGGCTCGACTTCCTTCAGCACCTCGCCGGTCTTGCGCTCGTTCGGCCCGCGCACGTCGGCGCCGAAGCCGATCGACGAGCCCTTGCCGCGCGCCGAGATGATCTTCTCCAGCCCGCCGAAGGCGCCGCCGCAGATGAACAGAATGTTCGTCGTATCGACCTGCAGGAACTCCTGCTGGGGATGCTTGCGGCCGCCCTGCGGCGGCACGGAGGCGATGGTGCCCTCCATGATCTTCAGCAGCGCCTGCTGCACGCCCTCGCCCGACACATCGCGGGTGATCGAGGGGTTGTCGGACTTGCGGCTGATCTTGTCGACCTCGTCGATATAGACGATGCCGCGCTGCGCGCGCTCGACGTTGTAGTCGGCAGCCTGCAGCAGCTTGAGGATGATGTTCTCGACGTCCTCGCCGACATAGCCGGCCTCGGTCAAGGTCGTGGCGTCGGCCATCGTGAAGGGCACGTCGATGATGCGGGCAAGCGTCTGCGCGAGCAGGGTCTTGCCGCAGCCGGTCGGGCCGACGAGAAGGATGTTCGACTTCGCAAGCTCGACGTCGTTGCTCTTGGCGCCGTGCGCCAGCCGCTTGTAGTGGTTGTGGACGGCGACCGACAGGACCCGCTTGGCGTGGTTCTGCCCGATGACGTAGTCGTCGAGGACGTTGCAGATGTCGCGCGGCGTCGGCACGCCATCCTTGGACTTCACGAGGGTGGTCTTGTGCTCCTCGCGGATGATGTCCATGCACAGCTCGACGCATTCATCGCAGATGAATACCGTCGGGCCCGCAATGAGCTTGCGCACCTCGTGCTGGCTCTTTCCGCAGAAAGAGCAGTACAGGGTGTTCTTGGAGTCCCCGCCGCTCGACTTGGTCGTCATGCGCACACCGTCAGGTGACCGAATCGCCGCAGAATCAAGTTAGCCTCACACGCCGTCATCGTACAGTCCAATTTGAGCGGCTTCGTCTCCGCTGGATCTCGCCCACGGTTGACCCGCAGCCATCGCTCGCCACCCCTCATCATAGTCGCCAATCATACAACAAATTTATCGACGATTATGGTCAACAAACCGTTAACGCGGCCTTTACGACTTCGCCGCTTCCTCGCGCGGCGGGCGTTTCACCATCACCTCATCGATAAGGCCGAAAGCCCGAGCTTCGTCCGGGGTCAGGAACTTGTCGCGCTCCATGGCGTCTTCGATGTCACTTAGCGGTCGCCCCGTATGGTGAACATAGATCTCGTTGAGGCGCGCGCGCGTTGCCAGGATGTCCTTGGCGTGGATTTCGATGTCTGTCGCCTGACCCTGGAAGCCGCCCGAGGGCTGGTGGACCATGATCTTGGCGTTGGGCGTACAAAATCGCTTACCCTTGGCACCGGCAGCCAGCAGCAGCGACCCCATGGAGGCCGCCAGGCCGATGCAAACCGTCGACACGTCGGGCCGGATGTATTGCATGGTGTCATAGATCGCCAGGCCCGAGGTCACCATGCCGCCAGGCGAATTGATATAGATGGCGATATCCTTGTTGGGGTTCTCCGACTCGAGAAACAGCAATTGAGCCGACACCAGGCTCGCCACGCCGTCGTTGACCGGCCCCACCAGGAAGATGATGCGTTCCTTCAACAGTCGGGAATAGATGTCGTACGCCCGTTCGCCGCGGTTCGTCTGCTCGACGACCATGGGAACCAGGAAGTTCATGTAGGTGTCGGTGGGGTCACGCATGCGATTTCCATCGTCCACAAAAGGTAAATGGCGCTATTGGCGAATTATCACAAGAGCCCGAGCGGTGATCATGGCAGAGAGAGGTAAAGGCACGTTATCTCCTTTGGCCTTGCCCAACCCCGCGGACGCGCTCACGCCGCGGCACCGGTACCCGTAGTTTCGTTCATCAGGTTGGCCAGTTCTTCCGGCGAAACCGAGCGCTCGGTCACGGAGGCCAGTTCCAGGATGAAGTCGACCACCTTCTCCTCGTAGATCGGTGCCCGCAGCTGCACCTGCGCTTGCGGCGTCTTCTGGTAGTACTCGAGAACCTGACGCTCCTGACCCGGGTGGCGGCGCGCCTCGTTGACGATCGCGCGGCTGAGCTCGTCGTTGGAGACCTGGATGTTATTGAGGCGACCGACCTCGGACAGCAGCAGCCCCAGCTTCACACGACGTACGGCGATGTCGCGATATTCCTGCTTGAGCTGCTCTTCGCTCTTGTCGGCATCCTCGGGGTCGAGCCGGCCACGGGTGCGATCGGCCTCGATCTGCGCCCAGATCGCCGCAAATTCCCCCTCGACCAGGCCGACCGGCACCTCGAACTGATGGCGCGCGGCCAGCGCATCGAGCAGATGGCGCTTCAGGCGGCTGCGCCCGACGGTGGCGTATTCGCCGGCGATGCGCTTTCGAATCGTCTCATGAAGGTTCGCCACATCGGTGGCGCCCAGGGCCTTGGCCAGCTCTTCGTTGATTTCGATCGGCGCCAGTTCGCGGATCTCCTTGACGTCGACCGCGAATACGGCCTCCTTGCCCGCCAGTTCGGCGTTCGGATAGTCGGCCGGGAAGGTCACGTTGACGTCGCGGTGATCGCCGGCGCCAACGCCGGTCAGCTGGTCCTCAAAGCCGGGTATGAAGGAACCCGCGCCAAGCTCCAGATGATGGCCGGTGGCAGCCCCGCCCGGAAACTCCTTGCCGTCGATGCGACCGGCGAAATCGATGACCACCACGTCACCGCCCTGGGCCGGCCGCGGGGTCGCGACGGCATTGGATTTGCGGAATCGCTTGGCCGCCCGCTCGATCGCGTCGTTGACCTCTTTTTCCGGAACGTCGACCACCAGCCGTTCGAATTCCAGGGTCTTGAAATCCACGGGCTTGATATCCGGGACCAATTCGATGGCCAGCTTGTATTCGAGATCGCCCTCGCCGGCCTGCGACAGGATTTCGATCTGCGGCTGCCCGGCCGCCCGCAGGCCGCGCTCCGAGATCACCTTGGCGGAGCTGTCGTTGACCGCCTGCTCCAGCACTTCGCCGCGCACGCTCTGGCCATAGCGCTGCTTCAGCAGCGGCAACGGGACCTTGCCGGGCCGGAAGCCGGGCAGCCGGATGCGGCGCCCGAGTTCGGACAACCGGCCATCGATCCGCTCCTGGACCTCCGTCGCCGGCACGACGATCTTGAATTCCCGCTTCAATCCCTCGGTGTTGGTCTCGATAACCTGCATGAACCCGCTACCCATTTCGACAGACTGTCGGACCGCGCCCGCTCACGACGGGGGCCCGCACCCCTCACCCTCCGGCTGGTGCGGGCGGAGGGACTTGAACCCCCACGACTTTCGTCACCAGAACCTAAATCTGGCGCGTCTACCAGTTTCGCCACGCCCGCGAGATCGCCGCGCGCCTGCTCCAGCACGCATCGGCGGACTGGCCGCGCCCGCTCAAGGCGGCGGTGTATAGCACGGAATTCTCAGGGACAAGGACGAAATGGGGCGAGCCGCCCCGGACGTCAAGAGGTCGCTGCCGGCGGTAACCGCCGGCGCAGGCAGCCGCAATCGGCTGCTGTCGCGTTAGGCCGGGACGCGCTCGCGGTAGAGCTGGGTAAAGGAGGCCAGGGACAGGATGCGGCGCCCCTCGACCAGCCGGATCTTGCTCGGCGTGTCGACCGTCATGTCGAACCTGACGTGCGGAATGCCCAGACCGTCCTTTTTGACCGCCAGTACCTTGGCCGTCTCCACGAAGTTGCCGGCGCGCACGTAGCGAAACATCGCCCCCGGCTCCAACTCCGGCTCGTAACCGTCTTTCTTTACAAACCAGCCGCCCATTTTCGATCCCGCTCTGCGTAACTGCCACAACCGGCAGGGTTTTCATCCTGGGCAGATCTTGACATTCATAGCTTAACAATTTCTAAAGCAAGGCCTGATCCTGGCAAAAAATCTCGCCCGAACAGGACCCTGACGGACGTTAACTGAGTGATCGCTTGCGTTGCACTGCACGCAAAAATCGTCCTTGCGAATTCAGACGAGAAAAGTCCATCAACTAGTTGAAATATATTATTTTCCTTTATTTCTTCGCCCGCAACCGAGCAAGGGAGGCCGGCAACTGCTCCGGAATATCGTCCGCAATAAGGCCCGGACCGAAGGCAGCGGCGGCATCGCCATGGAGCCAAGCCGCCGCAGCGGCGGCCTCGAACGGCGGTAATCCCTGCGCCATCAGACCGGCCGCCATGCCTGCCAACACGTCGCCGCTGCCGCCGGTGGCGAGGGTGGGCGGGGCATTGCTGTTGATCGCCGCGCGACCGTCCGGCGCCGCGATGACGGTGTCCGCGCCCTTCAGCAACACGGTCATCCTCGCGCGCGCTGCGGCCTGACGCGCCCGCTCGAGCTTGCCCGGCAGGCGCGCGAGATCCGAGAACAGCCGTGCGAACTCGCCCTCATGGGGCGTCAACAGGGATGGCTCGCGCACGGCATCGAACAGGTCTTGCGGACGATCGGCAAAGACCGTGAGCGCGTCGGCGTCGATGACGCAGGCCTTTCCGGCGACCAGCGCCGCAAGCGCACGCCGGCGCGTCTCCGCCGTGACGCCGTGGCCCGGGCCGATCAGCAGCGCGTTGCGCCGGGCATCGGACAGCAACGCGGCGAAGCCGCCGGCGTCATCGACGATGGCCGTGATCAGGCCCGGTGAATCGGCGGCGTAGATCGGATGGCTGGCGCGCGTGCAGGCCAGGGTGACGAGGCCGGCACCGATGCGGCGGGCGGCCCGCGCCGCCAGGCGCGCGGCACCGGTCATCACCTCGCCGCCGGCTATCAGCAGATGGCCGCGACGGTATTTGTGATCCTCGGGGCGCGGCCAGGGGAAACGCCGGATCCAGAGCGCCGGCGTGTTCTCGACCAGCGTCGGCCGGATCTCATCCAAGGCGGCAGCGGGGATTCCGATGTCGGCGACCACCACCTCGCCGGCCAGCGTGCGGCCGGGCAGCAGGAGATGGGCCGGCTTGCGGCGGAAGAAGGTGACGGTGGCGGTCGCCCGCGGAGCGGCGCCCAGCACCTGGCCGCTATCGCCGTGGACTCCGCTCGGCAGGTCGACGGCGATACAGGGCAGGCGGCGGGCATTCAAGGTCTCCACGACGATGCGCGCGGCGCCCTCGATCGGCCGCGCCAAGCCGGCGCCGAAGAGAGCATCGACCGCCAGCGCGGCGCCATCGAGGATTGCCGGCGAAAGCTCGGCCACCTCGCCCGGCCAACGGGCAGCGGCCGCGGCGGCATCGCCGCGCAAGTCCGCGCGCTCGCCCAGCAATGCCAGCCGCACCGGCCAGCCGGCCTCCCGCAGCAGGCGGGCGGCCACGAAGCCGTCGCCGCCGTTGTTGCCGGGCCCGCAGAGGACGGCCACCGGGCCGCGCGGCCAGCGCCGCCGCGCCTCGCGGGCGACGGCTTCGCCCGCGGCTTCCATCAGGGTCAGGCCGGGCACCCCGCCGGCGATGGTCCACGCATCGGCCCTCGCCATCTCGGCGACGGTGAGGATGGCGTCGTCATCGGGGGTCGCCATGCGTCAGTCGGTGGCGACGAGGCAGTTGCTGTTGGGCGGCTGCGCCTTGATCTTGGCGCAGAGATCCTTGGCGTCCTGCTTGGTCGCCAGCGGGCCGGCATAGACGCGATACCAGACGCCCTTGGCGGCGCCGAGATCGATCTCCCGCACGGTGAGCTCGAGCTTGCCCAGGAGGTCCGGATAGGCGGTCTTCAACTCCTGCCATCCGCGCTCGGCCTGCTCGCGCGACTTCTGCGACGACAGCCAGATGTGAATGGCCGGCGCCGTCGCCACCTGGGTCGCGGCCGGTGCCGGAGCGGCGGGCGCTTCGCCGGCGGCCGGAGCGCCCTCGCCGGCGGGGGGCGTGGTCTCGGTCGCTGCCGTGGCAGGCGCCGCCGGTTGCGCGGGCGGCGTCGCGGGCTCGGACTCGGTGGTCGCCGCGGCCGGCGCGCTTTCGATAGCAGAGGGCTGTGCCGGTGGTGTCGCGGGTGTCGCTTCGGCGGTCGTGGCGGCGGGTGGGGTTTCCGTGGCGGTCGGCTGCGCGGACGCCGGCTGCGGGGGCGCGGGCGCCGGCGGGGGTTGTGGTTCGGTGACGATGGTGGGGATGTCGTCGGCGGCGGCCGGGGCCGGCGCCGTGGCTGCGGGTGCCGATGGGGCGGCCGGCGGGGCGGCCAGCGTTTCCGGCTGCGGGACGGCGGCCTGCTGCTGCTGCGGCGGTGACGATTGCGTGGGTGCGGCGGTCTGGGCCGGCTGCTCGGCATCCATGGCCGCCAGTTCCTTGGCCGCCAGGGTGTGGCCGCCGGCGGCGGCCTGTTCGTACCAGGAGCGCGCCTTGGCCACGTCCTGCGGCACGCCGGTCCCGAAGCGGTAGAGGCGCGCGATGGCGTACTGGGCGTCGATCACCTTCAGATTTGCCGCCTTCTCGAACCACGAGGCTGCCTCGGCCGGATCCTTGTCGACGCCGTAGCCATTGAGGTAGAGCAGCCCGAGATCGTAGTTGGCGACGGCGACGCCCTTTTCCGCCGCCTGCCGCCAGAGGCCGGCCGCCCGCTTGTAGTCCTGGCTCACGCCGCGGCCTTCGGCGAACATCAGCGCCAGGTTGGCCTGGGATTCCGCGATACCCTGAAGGGCGGCGGCCGCGTACCACTTGGCGGCCTCGACATCGTCCTTGGCGGGCACGCCATTGCCGGTCTCGTAGAGCAGGGCGAGGCCGTGCTGGGCCTTGGCGTCGCCCTGCTTGGCGAGCGGCAGCCACTCCAGATACGCGGTCGTGTAGTCGTGGTTGTCGTAGGCATGAAGGCCGGCGGCGTAGTCGGCGCGCGCGATGGTGGGGGCGCAGGCCAGCAGAAGGATCAGAAGAGCCAGGCTGAGTTTGAGCCGCATGATCGCTCCGAAACCGTTGCTGCGCCGCCCGATCGCGGCGGCGCGAATATGACCGGCACTATGCAGCCGCCGATTCCGCGATGCAATGCAGCGCGTCAGTTCGGCCGCCCGCCGCCCTCCTCGACCGGCTCGTCCTCGGGCTGGCCGCTGGTGGGACCGGCCTGATGGTGGACCAGCTTCCAGACCGCACCCTGGCGCACGAACAGGTTGGTGGCGACCAGGAAGCCGCCGGGCACGCCCTCGAAGCAGACGACCATGGCGCTGTCGCCGAACAGGGTGGCGCGGGCGCCGTGGCAGGCGACGGCCGGCGATTCCGGATTGCCGAGGATGCCCTGCCAGCTGCGCATCACCGCCTGCCGCCCATGGAGCGGCGGCCAGCCCGGATGGATGCAGGCGACCGGACAGTGGCGGGCCCAGATCTCCTCCATGGCCGCGAGGTCGCGCGCCGCGAAGGCCCGGTAGAAGGCCTCGTTGGCGAACAGGACGGCATCGTGCTCCAAGGGCTCTAGGACCCGGCCGCGCGCGCGAGCGGCTTCCCTGCAAACTGGGGCGATCGAGGGGACTCGAACCCCCAACCCCCGGGACCACAACCCGGTGCTCTAACCAATTGAGCTACGACCGCCATCCAGGGCCGTCGGTTTACGGCCAAGCGGGCGCCGACGTCAAGAACGGGGTGGCCGGGGAAAATGGTTTCACGTGAAACAGGGTGCGATGTTTCACGTGAAACATTCTTGCGTAAAGGCGCGACGGGGCCGGAAAACACGAAAAGTGCAAAACAACCCCATGCATTAAAAAATCAGTAAATGAAATCAATGGCATGACTGTGCACAGATTCGGCACGTCAGAGACCCCTCAGTGCATGGATTCGGGGCCTCAGCGACGGGATTCGAGCGGGGTACGCCCGCCAACGCGCAGCGCCGTCCGACCACCCAACCCTTCGCTCCCGGAGGGCTTCCATCCGGCGCCGCCGGCGTCGGGGCTCCTCCTCCTGCTTCCGGGCCACACGGGCATGCCCGTCAGCCGTGCAGCGTCACGCAGCCGGCGCTGACGCCCGCCATCAAGATGCTCGAGCGGGAACTGGAGTCCGACCAACTCTGACCCCATCAAAATCGTGGGAACGCGGACCTGAAGAGAGATCCGGTTCGGCACGAACTCTCTGCCACGATCAGCCATCCTCACGGTCAGCCATTCTGTGCGACGCTGGGAGGGGTTGACGACCGCCAGCGCTCCCATAGCATAGCTGGAGCGCGATTTTCGCGATCGCCGGGGAGGCACCCATCGCCGAAGTCAAACCGCCAACCGGTCAACCGACGGCCGCGGGGACACCGGTGATCCCAGAGAATGTGACGCCGCAGCAACAAACCGTGGACTCGGGTTCGCAGGGTGCGGCAGTCGAGGCGGCGACGCCCGCCCTCGATCCTCAACCGCCAGCGGCAGTTGAGTTGCCGGCGTCACCTGCAGAGCCGGCGAAGCAAGAGGGCGCCGCCGATGCCGGCAGGAAGGCGCCCGTTCCAGAGAGCAAGCCGGCGGCCAAGACGGAGCCGACGTCACCGGCCGCCCGGCCGGCGGAAAGGGCGGGTTCGGCCAAACAAGGCGGCCGCGGCGCCGCCGTCGTCGTCACCCTGATCGTCTTGGCGATCCTCGGGCTCTCCGCCTGGTACCTCTCGCGGCCGACATCGCTGCTCATTCAGGGCGAAGCCGACAGCACGCGCATCGACATGGCGGCGCGCGTCGATGGGCGCGTATTGAAGATACCCGTGTTGCGCGG
>Ga0326726_10006634_pt1 | contig 10423 bp, 9 predicted proteins | sample MHFenrmetagenome_2_FD_207603 | JGI IMG/M metagenome (GOLD analysis project Ga0326726, IMG submission 207603) | Lab enriched peat soil microbial communities from Michigan Hollow, Ithaca, NY, United States - MHF15MN | ecosystem: Environmental > Terrestrial > Soil > Wetlands > Peat | place: USA... | reverse complement strand
GGTCCTCAAGGGAGACCGTGTCGACGCGATCATGAAGATGATCGTCGGGGTCGCCGCCCGCCGCATCAAGTGCTTCGTCAAGGCCGGCGAGTCCGTCGCCCGCGGCCAAAGGGTCGGCTTGATGTTCTTCGGCTCCCGGGTCGAGCTCACCCTCCCCCGCGGCGTCGCGATCCGGGCCGGGCTTCACGATAAGGTGAGGGCCGGCGAGACCGTCATCGGCGAGGTCCAGCCATGAAACCGAAAAAGGTCCATTACGGCATCAACGTCCTGCCCAGCTTGTTCTCCCTGACCAACCTCTTCTTCGGCTTCATGAGCGTCCTGCTGACCTTCCACGGCCGCTACCGGATGGCCGCGTTCCTGATCATCATCGCCGCCCTAATGGACGGCCTCGACGGCCTGGTCGCCCGGGCCACCCACACGCCGTCCGATTTCGGGATCGAGCTCGATTCGCTGGCCGACGCCGTCTCGTTCGGGCTGGCGACATCGATCCTTCTCTATTATTGGGGCATGGAGATGGCCGGGCCGCCGGCCGTCTTTTTCAGCTTCGTCTTCCTGACGGCCGGGGTCCTCCGCCTGGCCCGGTACAACGTCCGCAGCCACGTCCCCTCCGACCGGAAGCACTATCAAGGGTTGACCGTGCCGTCGGCGGCCATGTTCATGGCCGCCGTCGTCAACTTCCATCCCGTCCCGCTGGCGGCGCGCGAGTCCGGCTTCCTCGTCGCGGTCCTGACCCTCATCATTTCCCTGTGTATGGTCAGCACGTTCCCCTACCGGAATTTCATCAAAGCCTTCATCGGCCACCGGATCAACATCCGCACGGCCCTCGTCGTCGCCGTCTCCCTTTTCGGCGTGCTCTTCTACGCGCGCTATTTCCTCCTGCTCTTTTTCGGGTTGAACGTCCTCTCCGGGCCGACCGTGGCCCTCCTCCGGGCGGTCAAGAAGCGCCCGCGGAAAAAGCCCGAGCCCAAGGTCATTCCCTCATGAAGACGCCGAGAGGGTGGGCCGGGTCGAGATGAGCCTCGAGCCGGGGGCCGGACCGGCCAAGCCGCGGCCGCGGCTCAACAAGGCCCGCATCGCGGCGGCGCTCCTGGTCCTCGCGGGAGCCGTCGCCGTCATCGTTCTCCTCGTCCGTATCATCTTCCCTCCCAAGCCGCCCGAGCCGCCGCCGGCCGCACCCGCCGCGGCGACCACCCCTCCCGCCGCGCCGGTCCTCGTCGAGGAGAAGATCGTCATTGCACAGAGATCGAACCTGGCCGACCTCCTCAAGCGGCGCGGCTTCACCGCCCGCGAGATCCATGACCTCCGGGAGGCGGTCAAGCCCGTCTATGACCTGGGCAAGCTCCGGGCCGGGCAGGAGCTGCGCCTGGCCTCCCTCCCCGACGGCCCCTGGCGGCGGCTGGAGTACGATGTCGACGAGACCCAGTATCTCGTCGTCCTCAATGGCGAGACCGGGGTCAAGGCGGAGATCAAATATGTCCCGATCGAGTTCAAACCGGCCATCGTCACCGGCGTCATCGAGGACAGCCTGGTCGCCGCGCTGAACAAGGCCGGAGAAGAGGACAGCCTGGCCATCGACATCGTCGAGCGCTGTTTCGGCTGGGACATCGATTTCCACACGGACCTGCGCAAAGGCGACTCCTTCCGCGTCTTCGTCGAGAAGCGCTTCCTCGACGGTCGGTTCGCCGGCTATCGCGATATCCTGGCCGCAGAGTTCATCAACGAGGGGCGCGTCTATCGGGCCTTCCGCTTCACTTACCGCGACACCAAGGTCGCGGATTATTTCGACGAGAATGGCGGCTCGCGGCGGAAGGATTTCCTTCGCTCCCCGATCAAGTTCATGACGCCACGGATCACCTCGCGGTTCTCATCCAGCCGCCTCCATCCCATCTACAAGATCTACCGGCCGCATTATGGCGTCGATTACGCTGCTCCCATCGGGACGCCGGTCCAGGCGACGGCCGACGGCGAGGTGACGTTCGCGGGGCGGGAAAACGGCTCGGGCAATATGGTCAAAATGCGCCACAAGAACGCTTACGAGACGGCCTACCTCCACCTGAGCGGCTTCGGCCGCGGCGTCCACAAGGGTGCTGTGCTCAAAGGCGGCGACATCATCGGCTATGTGGGGACGACGGGCGATTCGACCGGGCCGCACCTCGACTACCGCATCTACTACCATGGCGGTCCGGTCAATCCGCTCGGCCACAAGTTCAAGCCGGCCGATCCCCTGCGCAAAGAATTTCTGGAGGATTATAAGAAGGACGTCGGGAAGCTCGAGGTCGCTCTCAAGCTTCCCGAGATCCTGAGGACGATGATCCTCGTCCCCGGGCTCAGTTTTTGATCTTCCCGCCTTCGCTTCCGCCCTTGGACTCTTTAGCCCCCGACGAGGTCGAGCCGCGCTCGGATTGGCCTCTCGAAGAGGACGACGTCGTCGAGCCCGAGGCCGTTGAGGAGCTCGAGCCGCCGGCGGAGCCTCCGCCGACGGAGACGGCCGGACCGTAGCTGATCCCGTGGGCGGTCATGCGAGGGGCCAGGCCCGTGGCTCGCTCCCTGTCTCCCGAGGTGAGCTTCAGCTCGGGGCAGCGGACTTCGTTCCGCATGCTCGAATACTCGATGTGGACGCCGAGCTCTCGGGCGACGCGCAGGTCGGGATTCCAGTCGCGGAAGCGGCCGGCCGGTGCGTCCCGGCCGGGGTTCGCTCCGGGGACGTCCGCGCGGCGGACCGGACCGGCCGGGACGGCGGTCATGTTCCCGCTCTGGATGGGTTTTGGCTCAGGCGCCGCGACCCGCCGTGGCGCGGCAGCCGGACCATCGATGCCACGGAAGATCCGGGCGGCCTCGCGCCGGGGATCGGCGATACGCCGAGTCGCCGTCGCCTCCCCGGCCGAGGGAGCCTCTTGTTTAGCAACCTGATCCCAGGTCAAGGCCTTCTCGTTGATCGCCTTAGCAGTGAGGTCGCCTTTGGCGACAAAGACGAGTTGGCGCGGAACCTGGGCCGCACTTTCGCGGATGCGGACGTCACCCCGTTCGTAGGCGGACCCCACCCTCTTCACGACGGCTTTGAGCTCGGCCGGGATAGGCAGCGAGCCCGCCGTCGGCTGTTTCAGCGCGTCCTTATGTACGACGTTTCGGACGAGCTGTGCTCCCCCCGTTCCGCCCGGCTCGGTCGGGCCGTAGGGCCAGTAGTATTGCCAGTTGCCGTTCATGTAGCGGAAGTTCCAGATCCAATAAGGATCGGAGCCGTACATATAGGGATCACCGTACATCCAGTCGAACACGTTCCACGGCCGCCAGCAGGCGTACCCGAAATAGAAATCCCAAGTCGCCCAGGCGGAAGCGAACATCGAGCCGGGGAGCCAAACCCAGCCGTGTTTCTTGTCCCACTGCCAGATGCCAAGATGATAGGGGATCCAGCCCCAGGGCTCCTGGGGCACCCAGAACATCTGGCCGCCTGAGTAGGACCAACTGCCGTAGTAGTACGGGCTCCAGCCCCAGGGATAGCGCCCGTTGTCGATGTACGGGTGCCAGACATAGCCGTAGAAATCGTCCCAAAGCCATTCGCCGTAATAGTTGCCGTAGGTCTGGGCGAAATAGAAAACGGCTCCAGGCAGCTTCTGGATGGGTTTGGGGAGCGCCGTCAGGCCTTCGTGCAGGGCGTCGAAATGGGCGTTGACGTCCTTGTTCCAGAGCTCGAAAGCCGAGCCTTCGATGGCCGGGGCGAGCTCGAACTGATGGTCCTTCTGGACGATCAGGCGCTCGCCCTTCTTGACCGTTCGGTCGTCGAGGGATCTTTCAGCCGGCCCGAAGAGAACCTGGGCCCGGCCGAACCTCACCTGCGTCTCGGTGCTGCCGTCGGAGGCCGCGGTGACGAGAGCGACGGAGTTGTGCTTCATTTTGACCGCGGCGTTCGGCGTCAGGACCTGGAACATCTCCTTGCGGTCGTATTCCTTGTACATGACATAGACGCGGCCCTTGTTGAGGGACAGGACCGAGAGCTGGTCGAGACTGCTCAAGCTCCGGGCCAGGATCGTCTCGACGCGGACCTCGGTCGCGACATCGAGCCTGACGATCGTCCCGGTATCGAATTGGATCTCACAGCGCCGGTCGGCCGACGTCCTGATCGTATCACCGGGCCCGATCGGCAGGTTCAGGACCCCCTGTTCGGGTTCCGCCCTGCCTTCCCGCAGGACGACAGGATCGGTGCCGTCCGGCACGGGCTCGATGTAGCTGATGTGGCCGAAGTAGAAATCCTTCGGGCCGTTCACGACTCTGTAATGATCGGCCGCCCACAGCCCTCCCGCCGCGGCGAGGAGGACCGCCCCCAAAACGACGTTCCGGATTCCCCCATTTCTCATGGCCTTTCTCCCGTTAGAGACCGATTGACATCATTATATTAGCACTTTTCGTGCCAAGGGGTTCGCCTGAAAACCAGGCTAATGGCTCCCGGGATTGTCCCCGGACGGGGACGGTGGCCGAAAAACGGGGACACGTACGAAAAGTATATGTCCCCAGCCCAGAAGAGGGACAGTCCCGGCGCACAGCCATCCGGTCCCGGAATTGACTGTTACGTAGGAGGGTTAAAGGGGACTGTCCCTCTTTGGCTTTCACAGGGAAAATGGGTACAATGACGGCGAAAGCCGAGAGATCGTGATGGCCCGCCCGAAGTTCCGCAACCCCTTCCCGACCGTCGACATCATCATCGAGATCAAGGACGGGCGGAAGACGCGCGGGGTCGTTCTTATCGAGCGGAAGAACCCGCCGCCCGGTTGGGCGCTCCCAGGCGGCTTCGTCGATTACGGCGAGACGCTCGAGGCGGCCGCCGTCCGGGAGGCCCGCGAAGAAACGTCGCTCGAGGTCGAGCTCCTTGGCCAGCTCGGCGCCTACTCAGACCCCGCCCGCGACCCCCGATTCCATACGATCTCGACGGTCTTCGTCGCCCGGGCCACGGGCGAGCCCAGGGGCGCCGACGACGCGAGGTCGGCCGTCGTCTTTGATCCCCGCGATCGGAGCCTGCCGCTGGCCTTCGACCACCGGCGGATCCTCGACGATTATCTCGAATCCTGGAAAAGGCGAAACCCATGTCCGAACAAGATCCCCGCGGCAACTCCCCGGAGAACGACGCCGACCTCGTCGAGCTCACCCGCGTCTTCGGCCCGTTCGAAGCGGAACTGATCAAGAACTTCCTTCAGAGCCACGGCATCGCCTCGATCATCCGCGGCCGCATGGCTCCCTTCATCTATCCTTTCACCGTCGATGGTTTGGCCGAGTTCAAGGTCCTCATCCAAAAAATGGACCTTGAAAAGGCCCGGGATCTCATCGCGGCCATGCCCGCTCCGGAGGGCGGCGAAGACCCGGAAAAGCCCGCTTAACTCGGCTCCGCCAAGTCCGCCGCAACCACTGGTATCGGGCCTCCATTTTCAGCCCACTTTTAGGGCCCCCTTTATTTCGATTCTTTTGGGTTCTTTTTGCTTGACAAGCCCCATTTTTCCTCATATATTTGGGACGAAACGGGACAAACCGGGACGAAACAATAATGGCCAACGTTCTCATCGGCAACTACACCGCTCGGCTCGATGCCAGCGGGCGCATCAAGATCCCGGAAAAATTCCGCGAAGTCATCGAGCAGGTCTACGGCAAAGATCTCTTCGTGACCTCCCTCTCCGACGACTCGATCAAGATCTATCCGCTGACCGTTTGGCTGGCCATGACCGACCTCACTTCGGAGGGCGCGCTTCACCTCCGGCCCGATGTCCGCAAGTTCATGCTCCGCGTCAACCGGAACGGATCGCGGCACGAGCTCGATTCTAAAGGCCGGGTCCTGATCAGCCAGGCCCTCCGCGAAAAAGCCAAGCTGCGCGATGAGGTCGAGGTCCTCGGTCTGTCCAATCATCTGGAGATCTGGAACAAAGACGTTCTCGACGGAACTCTCGAGGAGAAACCGCTCTCGGACGAGGATTTCGAGAGCATCGCCCGCCTCATCCCTCGAGGAAAGCCGGAATGACGGAGAACGGACACTGCCCGGTCCTGCCCACCGAAGTCATCGAATTCCTTGACGCCGGGCGGGAGGGGACCTACGTCGACTGCACCCTGGGGCTGGCCGGTCACGCCCTGATCCTCCTCGAAAAGAATCCCCGGGCCCGCCTGATCGGCCTGGACCGCGATGGGCAATCCCTCGAGATCGCCCGCAAAAGACTCGCTCCCTACGCCAAGCGGGTCACGCTTTTTCAGGCCGATTTCCGGGACCTGGCCGATCTCGATGTTCCCTTCGAGAAGGTCCGCGGCATTCTCGTCGACCTCGGCATCTCCTCCTTCCAGCTGGATTCCCCAGAGCGCGGGTTCAGCTACATGCACGAGGGGCCGCTGGACATGCGGGTGGACCAGCGGATGAAGACCACGGCCGCGAAGATCCTCCAAACCTACCCGGAGCAGAAGCTGGCCGAGATGTTCGCGAAATACGGCGAGCTCACCCAGACGCGCCGGCTGGCCCGGGAGATCGTCCACCTGCGCAAGCTCGGCCGGCTCGAGATGACCGGCGACCTCCGGGTCCTCATCGAACGGATCTACCAATGGCGGCCGCAAAGGGGACGCATCCATCCCGCGGCCAAGGCCTTCCAGGCCCTGCGCATCGAGGTCAACCAGGAGCTCGAGGGCCTGGGTGCTTTCATCGAGGGGACCGTCCGCCTCGCCGCGAAGGGCACCCGGTTCGTCATCATCTCCTTCCACTCGCTCGAGGACCGCGTCGTCAAACGCGCCTTCCACGCCCTGGCCCGCCCGGAGGACGGCGCCCCCCTTCTCCGGGCCCTGACCAAGAAGCCGGTCATGGCCTCGGACGCCGAGGTCGCCCGGAATTCCCGGGCCCGCTCCGCCAAGCTGCGGGCCGCCGAGAGGATCTGAATGGTCCGGCGCAAGTGGAACCTGAAGGGCATCGCCCTCGGCGCGGGCCTGGCCGCCGCCGCGATCGGTATCCTGACCTTTTACGTTTGGTACCAGACCGAATCGGTCAAACTTGGCATCGACATCGGCCGGGGCGAGGCCCGGATCCGCGAGCTCGAGGAATCGATCGAGGCCCTCAAGCTCCGCAAGGCCGCCCTCCTCGATCCTGGCCGGATCGAGAAGATCGCCCGGGACGCGCTCGGGCTCGTCGAGCCCAAGGACGAGGACATCGTCTATCGGAAGCACGGACAGCCCCGCTGAGGCACGACCCATGAGGACCTTCTACGAGACCGACATCCGGAAGCGGATCAAGGTCCTGACCTTCGTCCTGGCCGGGTGGGCCGTGATCGTCGCCCTGAGGCTCGTCCAGGTCCAGGTCTTCGGCCATGCCCAGGCCAAGGCGGCGGTGCTCCGACAGGCCCGTGACCTCGTTAGGATCGAACCCCGGCGCGGGGACATCCTCGACCGCAACGGCGAGATCCTGGCCTACAGTCTTCCCGCCGTCTCGGTCGGCATCCGGCCGGTCGAAAAGGAGACGCCGGCCGACGAAGCGGTCAAGCTTCGGAAGCTCCAGAAGGAACTTGACCTGTCCCAAAGCGAGGTCGACTACGTCCTCGGACGCCTCCACGACAACGCTCCGTTCACCTACGTGAAGAAGAAGATCCCCGTGGCCGAAGCGGCCCGGATCATGGCCCTGAAGCTCCCCGGAGTCGACCTCGAGCCGGCGACGCGGCGCCATTACCCGCACGGATTTCTTGCCTCCCACGTCATCGGCGGGGTCAGCTTGAGTGGCGACAACCGCGCCGGCGTCGAGGCCCGCTACGACAACGTCCTCAAAGGTAAAGAGGGCGAGCAGATCAACTATTACGTCGGCGGCCGCCGTGGCTACTACCAGACCCAGATCATTAGATCGCCCGTGCCCGGCCAAGACCTGTATTTGACGATCGACACGACGATCCAGTACATCGTCGAGAAGGAGCTGGACAAGGCCATCGTTGAGCACAAGGCGAAGTCGGGCTGCGCCGTCGTCATGGATCCCCGTTCCGGAGAGATCCTGGCCTTGGCCAACCGGCCGGCGTACGATCTCAACCTGTTCCCGGGCCCGAAGGAGGCATGGATGAACCGGGCCGTCCAGGCCAGCTACGAGCCGGGCTCGACCTTCAAGATCGTCACCGCCGCCGCGGCACGGGAGAGGAACCGCGTCGGGTATTCCGAGCTCTTCGATTGCTCGACGGGATTCATCAAGGTCGGCGGCACGGTCATCACCGACCATGAGCGCTTCGGCGTCCTGAGCTTCCCCCAGGTTCTCATCCACTCGTCTAACGTCGGCACGGTCCAATTCGCCCAGAGGCTCAGCATTCCGGAATACCACGAGACGATCAAGGCCTTTAGGTTCGGAACGAGGACCGGCATCGACCTGCCCCGGGAGGCCTCGGGCCAGGTCAGCTCCGCCGACAAATGGAACAAGAAGAACTCCCTGGCTCACGTCGCCATCGGCTACGAGGTCACGGTCACGGCGCTCCAGACGCTGATGTCCATGAACGCCTTCGCCACGGGAGGCCTCTACGTCCGGCCCCACGTGGTTAAGGACGGCGGGACGCCCGGCGACGGCCCGACGGTCGAGGACGGCGACGGTCCCGTCCGCGTCATCAGCGAGAAAATCGCCAAGGAGTTGGTCGAACGCGTGTTCAAGGGCGTCGTCGAGGAAGGCACCGGCAAGGACGGCCGGCTCGACGGCTTCGGCGCCGCGGGCAAGACCGGCACGGCCCAGAAATACGACGACACCCTCAAGGCCTACACTGATAAATACACGTCCTCGTTCGTCGGGTTCACGCCGCTCGACGAGCCGCGCCTGTCCATGATCATCGTCCTCGACGAACCCAAGGAAGGCTACTACGGCGGCCAGGTCTGCGCGCCGGTTTTTAAGGACATCGCCCGGCAGATCCTGCGCTATCTCCGCGTCCCCCCGGAACGCCCTCTGCCGCCGAAAGTCCTGACGGCCGAGCTGAAAAAAGGGGAAAGGCCGTGACGCTCAAGGACGTCCTCCAGGGCATCCCCATCACCGCCGGCGGGGGCACGGAAAGTGTAGAGATATCCGGGATCACCTACAACTCTAAGGCGGTCAAGCCCGGATCCCTCTTCGCCGCCCTTCGCGGCGCCGCCCGCAACGGCATGGACTTCGTCACCGAAGCCGTGGCCAACGGCGCCGCGGCCGTGTTGTCCGCTTGGCCAAAGCCGCCTGCGGTCGAGACGGCCTGGATCCAGGTCGCCGACGCCCGCGAAGCCCTGGCCTTGGCCGCGGCCAACTTTTGCGGCCATCCCTCCGACCGGATGAAGGTCGTCGGCGTCACCGGGACCAAGGGCAAGACGACCACGACCTATATCCTCGAGGAGATCCTCCGGGCGGCCGGCGCCGCGGTCGGCCTCATCGGGACGATCGAATATCGCCGGCCCGGCTGGAAAATGGACGCGCCCCGGACGACGCCCGAGTCCTCCGACCTCCAGGCCCTGCTCCGGGATTTCCTGGACGCCGGCGTCAGCCACTGCATCATGGAGGTCTCCTCGCACGCCCTCGAACAGAAAAGGGTCTGGGGCGTGAGCTACGACGTCGCCGTCTTCACCAACCTCAGCGGCGAGCACCTCGATTACCATCCGACGATGGAAGCTTATTTCGAGGCCAAGAGGAAGCTCTTCTTCCTGAACCACAAGCGGAGCGCGGCCGTCGTCAATTGGGACGATCCGTGGGGCCAGAGGCTCGTCGCCGAGCTGCCCATGACGACCGTCACCTTCGGGCTCGAGCCGGCGGCCATCGTCCGGGCCCTGAAATACGTCCCTTCAGAGAGCGGCATCGACGCTCAGGTCTCTTATCCCGGGGGCGTCATGAGGATCCAGTCGCCCCTTGTCGGCCGCCATAACCTCTACAACCTCCTGGCCGCCGTCGGCGCGGCCTTGGCCCTCAACATCGCCCCGGCCGACATCGTCAAGGGCGTCGCCGCCCTCAAGGGCGTGCCGGGACGCTTCGAGCGCGTCCCGAACGGCCGCGGCCTTCTTGTCGTCGTCGATTACGCCCACACGGACAACGCCCTCGAGAACCTCTTGATGACGGCCCGCGAGTTCAAGCCGCGTCGGATCATCCTCGTCTTCGGGGCCGGCGGCAACCGCGACAAGGACAAGAGGGAACGCATGGGCCGGGTCGCGGCCCGGCTCGCCGATTGGACCGTGCTAACCTCGGACAATCCCCGCTCCGAAGAGCCGGGTGAGATCATCGCGGCCATCGAAAGAGGGTTCGCCAAGGAAGGCGCCCGCACGTACGAGATCGAGCCCGACCGGAAGAAAGCCATCGTCCGGGCCCTGGCCACGGCCAACAAGGGGGACATCGTCCTCATCGCCGGAAAGGGCCACGAAGACTATCAGATCTTCAAGGACCGGGCCATTCATTTCAGCGACATCGAAACCGTCGCCGATGTCCTCCGCGGGATGGGGGCGGTTTGAG
>Ga0326726_10006633_pt1 | contig 10423 bp, 12 predicted proteins | sample MHFenrmetagenome_2_FD_207603 | JGI IMG/M metagenome (GOLD analysis project Ga0326726, IMG submission 207603) | Lab enriched peat soil microbial communities from Michigan Hollow, Ithaca, NY, United States - MHF15MN | ecosystem: Environmental > Terrestrial > Soil > Wetlands > Peat | place: USA... | reverse complement strand
GGGTGGAATCGACCTCAGGAGAACCCAAGGGGGCACGAGTCATGGGAAAACGCACAGACCACTTCATGAGTGCGGCGGTACGCGCAGCGGCGCGAGCCAAAGAATGGGCGATCGTGGCGGCGCGCGAGGCTGACCGTCTGCTGGAAGAGGACCAGAAGCAGGCCGAATCCGAGGACCGGCGGCGCCGGCTCAAGCAGACGCTCTCGAAGACGGGGCGCGTGCTGAGGGCTGCCGGACAGGCGGCGCTCGTCGCCGCGGTGCTGGCGGGGATCGCGGCAGCTCGTGCGGAACGCGGCGGCCCGAAGCTGCCTAAAGCCAAGCGGCGCAAGCTCGCCAGCGGACGATGATCCGAGGGGGCGACCGGCGCCGTTCCCCTGGCTAGGAGTCCGCCGACCTCCGGCCCCTGAACCTGCGGTGCTCGCGGGCCGGGGACAGGTCGATCACCAGCGCCACGACGAGGCCTACGACGGGCCAGAGCGTCCACGCGCCGCCGAACCAGTGGTGGACGGCCGTGTACCAGAGCAGTGTGGTCGGCAGAAAGACGAAGCCGAGGATGGGCCACAACGGCGAGGAAAAGAGGCCGTCGAACCAGTGGCTGAGGAACCAGAGGAGGGCGACCGCGAGTCGCGGCGTGAGCAGCGCCAGGGCGACGAGTATGAAGGGCATTGGATCCTCCGGAATCGCAGAGCTACCGCCGACATCCCTCTGCAGTGTGATTGAGCGCTTGAACGGTCGGTGTCCCGGTCAGCTGCGTCGCCGTCCGACGTGCAGCTCCTGACACAGCAGCCATGCCGAGCCGCACCAACGGGGCCGTCTCGCGACGGCCCCATTGATCCCGACTGTCGCTGCGTGTGCGATCAGGTGCTCATGATCTTTCGACCGACCTTGCGCGTCTTGACCCGACCGCGTCCACCAGGCGCCTTCGCGGCGCGCCGCTTGGCAGCCGTCATGCGGCCGCCTCTGCTCTTCTTCGCCATTGTGAGCTCTCCTTTCTCGGGTTCAGGCCCCCACTGAAATTCCGGCCGTCACCGTACTGTTGGTGCTCGCAGGGAATCCCTGCCAGCCCTGCTCGACCCGGCGCCCGAGAGGGGTCGCCGGTTGAGAGCGCACGGGGCCGTGCAGCGCCGTGCGCACAGCAGCCCTCAATTCCATCTCGCTCACGATGAGCGCGGTGAGCCTTCCCAGCAAATCGAGCTGTGAAGTGGTCCACCGGCGAGCGCTGTGGTCCATCGCCAGAAGGGTTCCGATCGCGCCGCCGTCCGCCGTGCCGAATGGCATGCCCACGCACGAGCGCACCGTTCCGTCGCGCACCGCCGGGTTCTGCGCCACCCGCGGGTCGTGCCGCCCGTCCGCCACCACCAGCGGGCGGCGGGAGGCAACGATGCGCTTGTGGAACGCATGCGAGATGAGGAGGGCGGTTGGCACGGGTAGGCCGTAGCTGCTCGCCAGGAGCCCCCGCTCCGCATCCACCAGCGAGACGCACACTGCCGGTACGTCCAGCGCCTCACCCGCGAGATGCGTGACGCGGTCCAGTGCCTCCTGCATCGGAGGGGCGAGAGGGGACACGGCACGCTGCCGGTCAACCGGCTCGAGCTGCAGGCGACGTCGAACGGCCGTGCCGTACCGGTGCACCGCCAGGTGCGTGTTCCTGTCAACCCTGGCGCTGGACAGCGCGTTCATGTGGTCCTCCCGACACGGAGCCGACTCAAGACGAAGGCGACTCGGGGGTGGCCGCCACTTCCACGGGTGCGGTGACGGAGATGTCCGCCTTGAGCTGCCTCAACTCCGCCTCCAGTCGCTGGTTCACCTCACAGCTCCTCTCGGTACAGTCGCTCACGATCAGGATGCGCGTTGCCTGCGTGCCGGCGATCAGCCTTCCCGCGAACCTGGCGGCGTCATCCTTCGCGTCCGCATGCTCGTGGTCGAGAAGGGCGCTCACCGCACGCAGCTCGCGCCTGGTCTGACGTGGCACGATCTGATAGGTGTACGCCCACAGCGTCACCGGAGATCGGCTCGTCGCCCCGGTCACGGCCTGGCTCGAGGTTTCAGCAGTCTTCCGCCTCGAGCGAACACCGTTGCTGCGCGGGCGAGCGTGGCGTGCCATCTGCTCTCCTCCATTGCCTGCCTGCGAGCGGGAGCCGGACCCATGTCAGACTCCCGCTGGCAGACTGGTGCGATCAACCTCTCAGCATCCCGCTACCGTACCGGCGGCCCCGGAGGGGGGCCTTCCGGCCGGCGCCTGAGCTGCACGCGCCGGTTCTGCGCTCGACCTTCGACGGTCGCGTTGGAGACCACGGGGCGATCCTCACCGAAGCCCTTCGCGGTTAGGCTACTGCGATCCACGCCCCGCCTGACGAGGTACTCCAAGACCGCCTCCGCGCGGCCCTGGGCGAGGATCCGATTGTGTTCGGGCGTGCCGACGTTGTCGGTATGGCCCTGCACTTCCCAGTGCGAGTTCGGGGTCGCGATGATGGCCCTCGCGATCGAGTCGAGGAGGGGCAGCGTTCTCCGCAGGAGCCTCGTCGAGTCGGTCACGAACTGCACGCGGAGCACCATCTGGTCGACCTCAGGCGCCTGGACAAGCACCGTATCCGTCCGCCGGAGCGTGTCCACGCGCACCCGCACGATCGTGTCCCTGCGCATCCGCACGATGGTGTCCACGCGCGCGAGCGTGCAGGGCCGACACGCCGCCGCCACCGGCGCGGCTTCGCGAGGCCGGCGCCCACCGACGAAGTACGAAAGGCCGACGGTGATGGCGCTGTTCTCGGCCATTCGGTCCAGGTAGATCTCCTTGAACTGCGAGAACCGCATCTGGCCTTCGACCCGCAGCGCGACGTTCTCGCCGATCATGTGGCGCAGGCCCAGGCCGGCGTGCAGGCTCGAGGTGGTGTGCGTGACCCGGCCGCTCTGGCCACTGATGCGGGTGAGATCCATCCCGACGAGGACGAAGGGGCTCGTCCTTCGGTTCAGGTTCACCGTGTAGGTGACCGTGGCTTCCGGGGTGAGATACGTCACACCGGAGCCCACGGCAGCGGCGCCAGCGAGGCTGAAGCCGAGGTGACGGTTGAAGTTGTAGCCCACCCGGGCGACGGCGGTGGGCGCGAGGCTGCTCGGCGTCGCAGTGTTGGCGAACGCGGGCCCCAGGTACGTTTGCCCGAGCCAGCCGCGGAGAGCCCCGTCCACGTAGAGCACGCCGCCACCGAGACTGAACTCCCAGGTGCCCTCGCCGCGCTCGGCTCCTGGCCGTTGCTGGGCCATGGCCAGCGTCGGCAAACACACGGCCAGCATCACGGCAATCTTCAGGATTCGGTTACGCATGTGCTTTCCCTCGTCTCGCTAAGAGGTCACAGCGTCCGGCGGTGCGGGAGACGGAGACCGGAACGATCTCCGGCTCCCGCGCCAGCCTTCGAGCCGTCATGCCTACGGCAGGGTGATCGTGTTGTTGGTGCCCAACGTCACGGAGCCGTTGCGCGCCAGGGCGCGTCCCAACAGCGTGGCGTTGTCCACCAGCGTGATGCTCGTCAGGGCGACCACGTTGCCCTTCCACTGCGAGGCCGTGCCGAGCGTGACCGAACTGCCTGACAACCAGTACACGTTCTTGGCCTGCGCCCCATTGATCAGGACGACGGAACCGGCCGTGACGATCGAGGTGCCGGCCTGGAAGACGAAGTTCGCGTTCGGATCACCGCCGCCATCCAGCGTCAGCGTGCCCGTCACGCCGATTCCGCTCGCGGTGCAGTAGACACCGGCCGCCTTGGTCGTTCCGCCGAGGTCGGCCACGATGGCATTCGCCGGCGGGCACGGCAGGGCGAAGAGCGTGTTGTAGGCGGTCGTGAGGTCGTTCTGTCCATTCAACGCCACGGCATCGGCCAGATGCTGTACGCCCGTGATCACGCACGGGCCGAAGCCCGTGATCGTGTTTCCCGGGCTGATGCTCACGTCAGCACTGATGAGGCCGCCGGTGATACAGGTGACGGCCTGGCCGGCCATGATCCCGTTCGGGGCCGCCGCGCCGAGGTTCACGAGTGAAGCCACCCCCGTGACCACGACCGTGGCGAAGCCCGAAATGCTGCCGCTGGTGGCCTGGACGGCGTTGGTGTACGTCCCGGGCGCCGTGCCCGCGGTGAACAGGCCCGTGCTACCGCCGATGGTGCCGGCCGCTGCCATGCTCGGCACGACCGACCAGACGAGCCCCGCGGGGATGGGAACGATGAGGAAGGTGGCGTCAAAACCCATCGCCGTGAACTGCTGGATCCCGCCGACTCCGAGGCTGGCCGGGTTGGGTGTGACGGTGATGGACGCCAGCGCGCCCGACAGGGTCACCCTGACCCGTGCCTTGCCGACGATGGCGCCGCTGGTCGCCAGGACCGTGTCGAACCCGGCTCCGACCGCCGCAGGAGCAGTATAGAGACCGGAGCTGGAGGAGACGCTGCCGCCGGCGTTTCCAGCCTGGACGGACCACGTCTGCACCGGCACGATGGGAATGATGTTGCCATTGGCGTCCCGGCCGATGGCGGTGTACTGCTGGCTCGCGTTGGTCCCCACACTCTGGTTGGACGGCGTGACGCTGATGGTCGTCAGGACACCCGGGGTCACCGTGACGGTGGCGAAGCCGGAGACGCTGCCGGCGGCGCAGAGCGCAGTGCTGCACGCCCTGACCGTACCGACGAACGGCCCGGCCACGGAGCCCGCGGTGAACAGCCCCGCAGCGCTGATGGTCCCGCCGCTCGCCACGACCGACCACGTCGGGGTTATCGAGACGACATTGCCGTTGGCGTCCTTGCCCACGGCGCCGAACTGCTGGGTGCCGCTGATGGCGAGTACTTTCGGGCTTGGCGTGACGGTGATGCTCGCCAGCGCGGCGGCAGTCACGGTCACGGTAGCGCTGCCTGTGAAGCTGCCGACGCTCGCCACGACCGTGTTGGTGTACGTCCCCGCCACCGTGCCGGCAGTGAACAGGCCGCTGCTGCTGATGCTGCCGCCACCCGCGGCCACGGACCAGTTGGGCGTGATGGTGATGACGTTGCCAGCAGGGTCCTTGCCTACGGCCGTGTACTGCTGAGTGGCACCGCTCGCCAGCGTGACCGGTGTGGGTGCGATGCTGATGGACCCGAGCGGCACCGACTCCCCGGGGTTGTGCTCGCACGCCGTGGTCACCAGGGCGGCGAAGGGGACCATCCAGACGAGCGCCGCGATTCGGCGGAGAGCTGACATTGTTCCCACCTTTGCTGAGGGACGGAAACGGCGTGCCGGGCCGCGGTCGATCGAGATCGGCGACGAACGGCGAGAAGTTAGGCCCGACGCAAGGCGGCAGGTATCGCGCGAACGGGTGAAAAGAGGATGAGAGGGGAAGTAACGCTTACGACGTAATGCCTTCGCGGTACCGCGGGTTGAACGCGCTCCCCGGCCCTTCGAGCTGGGGTGGCGCTCTCGTCAGTCGAGTGCGGACATATGGGTTCCGCCGGAGGGACTGCCGCGGCCATCCTTGTGGGCGTACGCGGCAATCTGCAACCGAGTGTGCAGCGTCAGCTTCTCCATGACGTTCCGCACATGGCTCTTGACGGTGTGCGTGGCGAGATTGAGCCGCGTCGCGATCTCCTTGTTGCTCAACCCTTCCGCGATGAGGTTGATCACCTCACGTTCCCGCGGCGTCATCCGCACCGAATCGAGCGTCTCTGGCCGACCCCTCGCCACCGCGTCCCGGGCGATCTGGGAAAAGAGCGATCCGGTCATCTGGGGCGGCAGGACGTGGGCCCCGTTCGCGACCGATCGGATGGTGCTCACCAGATCCTCGAGCGTGGCATCCTTCATGATGAAGCCGGACACGCCCGCGTTGACGAATTCCACGATGTCCTCGCGCACCGGAAGGAGATCCATCACGATGACCTTGGACTCCGGGAACTCCTTCTTGACCTTCTCCGCCACGCGCAGGCTGTCGCCGCTCTGCAATCCGAGATCCAGCAGGACTACCTGGGGGTTCACTCTCTTCAGCAGCGCCGTGTCGTCGGTGGCCTCCCCGGCGACGACCTTGAGGTCCGGCAGCTGATTCAGGAGCGCAGAAATCCCTTCGCGCACCAGGCGATTGTCTTCGATGAGTGCTACGGAAATCACCCTCGCCGCGACGACAGGCGCTTTCTCTCTCAAGCCCCCCCCGGCGGTGCGGATAACACAGATGGGCCGCACCTAAAGGTAGGGACGCCACACCGCCACCAAGAAGCGGGGAAACCCCCCGGGTGGGGTGGATTGTCGGGGAAAGACCCTACACCAGGGTCAGGCTAACGCCGTCTCTCGGGAGGCCCGGCGGAGTCGGTGTCGAGGATTCCGGACTCGACGGCGAAGCGATACAGCTCCGCTCGCCCTTTGAGGCCGAGCTTCTCTCGCAGCCGCGTACGGTACGTTTCCACCGTCTTGACGCTCACGCGGATCTGTTCCGCGATCTGCTGATTGGAGTGCCCCTGCGCCAGCAGGCGGAGCACCTCGCGCTCCCGCTGGCTCAGGTCCTTCGGCGGCTGCTGGCGCGCGCCGAAGCTCCCGGGGACAGCGTGCGGGGACGGGCCAGCGACTTGGGTGAGGTCCACAAACGTGCGCCCGGCGTTGACGGCGCGGATGGCCAACAGCAGCTCCGAATCGGCGACCTTCTTGACCACGTACGCCGCGGCCCCGGCCGACATCGCCGAGGCGAAATACGCCGGATCGTCGTGCATGGTGAGGACCAGCACTCGTGTCTTTGGACACGCTCGCAGAACCTGACGGATGACATCGCCGCTGGGGGGTCCCGGCATGGAGAGGTCCATCAGGACGACGTCGGGTCGCAGCTCCCGGGCCTTCCGGGAAACGTCAAGTCCGTCGGCGGCTTCGCCGGCAACCTCCATGTCGTTCTGGGCTTCGAGCAACATGCGAAGTCCGGTCCGCAGGACGGCGTGATCGTCCGCGATCAGTATTCTAATCAGAGGCACCGTGGCGATTCCTACCGGGCGCGCTCACGCCGGGGCCCGCTCTGGGTTCGTCGCGGGGAGGGGGCCGCGATACCGGCGGGAACGCGCGCGCGGACCGTGGTCCCGAGTCCCGGCCTCGACTCGATCTCGACCGACCCGCCCAGCAGGGCCACCCGCTCCCTCATACCGTGCAAGCCAAGCGCCGACGCTTCATCGAGTGCCGCACCCGCGTCGAAACCGACGCCATCGTCCCGGACCACGAGCTCGAGTACGCTCCCCGCGTGCTTCAGCTCCACACCCACCACCTGAGCCCGTGCGTGCCGTGCCACGTTGGTCAGCGCCTCCTGCAGGATCCGATACAGTGTCGTCTGCACCAGCGGCGGCAGCCGGAGCGAGACGATGCTCTCCACCCGAAGCTCGACGACGACCCCGAACGACTCGCTGTAGTCGGTCACGTGCCGCCGCGCGGCCTCCGCCAGCCCCATGTCATCCAGGACGCTGGGATGCAGGCCGCGGGCCAGGCGCCCGACGTTGTCCACGGTGTGTGCCGCGACACTCCGGAGCCGCTGCGCGGCGGATTGCACGTCCAGTGTGACCGCCTGCTGCTCGATGGCGCGCAGCCCAACCAGCAGGGCGGTGAGCGACTGGCCGGTCTCGTCGTGCAGCTCGCGCGCGATCCGCCGGCGCTCGTCGTCCTCCGCCGAGATCAGGCGCTTCATCAGCTCCAGGCGCGTGGCCTCGGCCCGCTTCCGCTCGGCAAGGTCCGTGATGATAGCCATCAATACCGTGGCACCGCTCGGTGCCTCCGCCCCGGTCACTCCCGAGTGGGCCCCGAGAGGGACGGTGGAGAGCGCGATCAGCACGGGCGTCTCGGACGCGTCTCCATCCACCATTGCGAATTCTCGGGCGCGGTTCCGCTTGGCGCCTTCCCGCAAGAACCCTTCGAAGCTCGGGCGCTCAGCCGGCGCGACGAGCCGCTGGAACCGGGAACCACGCAGACCCTCGAGCGGCGCTCGCGCGATTTCGCCGAGGCGGCGGTTGCCGAAGAGTATCGTCCCATCGGGGGCCAGGAGTGCGGCGCCGTCGCTCATGGCGTTCAGCAGCACGTGGTACGGATGCGTCGCGCCCTCGATGGCGAGCGTCTGCTCGCCCCCTGGACCCGATACGACGAGGGCGTCCACCGCACCGGTGCGGATCGCCTCCAGCGTGGCTTCGGCCTCGTCCAGCCGAGCCCGGAGTCCCGGGATGGGACTCCGGCGCTTCTCCGGGCCGCGTTTTCGCCTCACCGCCGGTGCCCGCCGGCCGTCACGACTTGCGCGGCGATCTCGGGCGCAGGTCCAGCCCGACCAGGGCGCGTTCGGTGTCGGAGAGATCGCCGACCAGCTTGCGGATCGGTGGAGGAAGCTTGCGTACCAGGGTGGGGAGAGCGAGGATCTGATCGCCCCGAGCCAGTTGCGGATGCTCGAGGAGATCGATCACCTCGATGCGGTATCGTCCCTCCAAGTGTTCGTCGCAAATCCTCGTGAGGTTCGCCATGGCGGCGAGTGACCTCGCGGTCTGACCCGCGATGTAAAGGCGGAGATCGTAAAACTCCGTGTTCGCTCGGGTCTTGCGGGGTTTGCGCGACCGCCGTGCTGGCCCCGCGCTCATGGACGGGGCGAGCGCCTTCCCGCACGCGGTGGTGCGGCAGAGCCGTCGCCGGCATGGGCCGCTCGCTCCGACCCGACCAGCACGCGGCCCCGATGGCGCACCACGTCGAGCAGTTTCAGGCCATGGCTCGTCAGGACGAACTCTCGCACCTGATTCGAGTGCGGCATGCCGCGCGATTTCAGCACATTGAGCGTGCGGGTCCGCTCCCCGTTCATTTCGATGTTCCGAAGCACCAGCCACGTGTCCATGAACGAGGATATGCCGATGTCGGTTCCCTCAGGGTAGCCTTCGTCAATGGTCAGCGACGTGAACAGCGCGGTCATCTGTCGCACCTTCATGAAGTCGATCAAGCGCGAGAGCATGGCCTTGACTTCGACCGACGTGCCCACCGAGATCAGGTTGCTGATAGGGTCGACCACGACGACCCGTGGCCGCTTTTCCTCGATCAGCCGGTGCATCGCGCTGAGGTGCCCTTCCAGACCGCTGGTCGTGGGGCGTGCCGCGTGGATCTGGAGCAGTCCCTTTCGTATCCAGGGCTCGAGATTGAGGCCGATCGACCGCAAGTTGCGCGCGATCTGGGAGGCCGACTCTTCGAACGCGAAGTACAGGGAGGAGTCGCCCCGGCGGCAGGCGGCGTCCGCGAGGTAGCCCGCCAGGCTGGTCTTCCCTGCGCCGGCGCTGCCCGAAACCAGAATGCTGCTGCCTCGGAAGTAGCCCTTGCGCCCCAGCATGTCGTCGATATCCGGCACGCCGGTCGAGAGGCGGCCGGTAGCGACCCGGTGCTGCAGCCCCAGCGAGGCGATCGGCAGCACCGAGATACCCGATTCGTCGATGAAGAACGGTGACTCGTTGGCCCCGTGAGTCGAGCCCCGGTACTTCACGACGCGCAGCCGCCGGGTCGCGTTCTGCTCCACCACCCGGTGGTCCAGCAGGATGACGCAGTCCGTGATGTACTCCTCCAGACCGTGGCGTGTCATCCCAACCTCGCCGCGTTCCCCGGTCACGATGACAGTGACGCCTTTGGTCTTGAGCCAGTTGAAGAGCCGGCGCAGTTCCGCGCGCAGCAGGCGGGTCTGGGATAGTCCGGCAAAGAGCGTTTCGATGGTGTCGAGGACCACGCGCTTGGCGCCGATGGAGTCGATCGCGTGCCCCAGGCGGACGAACAGGCCGTCCAGGTCGTACGCGCCGGTCTCCTGAATCTCATTGGGCTCGACACGGACGTAGTCCAACAGGAGCTGCTTGCGGGCCGAGAGCGGGCGCGCGTCGAACCCGAGCGAGGCGAGATTCAGGGTCAGGTCTTCGACGGTTTCCTCGAACGACAGGAACACGCCCGGCTCGCCGAACTGGCGCGCCCCGTTGATCAGGAACTCCATCGAGAGGATGGTCTTGCCGCAGCCGGGGCCGCCGCAGATGAGCGTCGGCCGGCCCCGGGGCAATCCGCCCCCGGTGATCTCGTCCAGCCCCCGAATGCCCGTCGGGGACTTGGGCACGGGGCGGACCGAGGGCCGGTGCGTCGCTGCTCTGGCAGGCATGGGCTTCAAGGAAAAGGTACCAGCCGGAGCGGAGCAGCCGCTAGTCCGTCTCCTTCAGGGCGAGCGGAAATGCGACGGGGGCGCGCGTTGCCCGGGCCGGGCGGTCCGCACGAAGGACGGCTCGGGCCGGTCGGAGGTAACGCGCCGGGCTCCGGGCAGGCCGTAGTCTCTTGCCGGGCTGTGTTTTTGACGCACCTTGCGCAGCGCCCTACATTTGCGTGAAGGTCCACGTCTTCGGGAGTCGTCATGCAGGATATCGTACAGAAGCTGGTGAGGCCGTTCGGCGGCGCAGTGACGGTGGACGCG
>Ga0326726_10006632_pt1 | contig 10425 bp, 9 predicted proteins | sample MHFenrmetagenome_2_FD_207603 | JGI IMG/M metagenome (GOLD analysis project Ga0326726, IMG submission 207603) | Lab enriched peat soil microbial communities from Michigan Hollow, Ithaca, NY, United States - MHF15MN | ecosystem: Environmental > Terrestrial > Soil > Wetlands > Peat | place: USA... | reverse complement strand
AAATTCAAGACCTAAAAGCACTTTTAGCGCTAATTTAAAAAACGCATGATCAAGTTGAGCTACACCGTGAAACCTTAAAATCTTTTTTTAAGCAATCAACAAACATTAAACAAGTGTAGCATTCATCCGGCGTTTTCATGCCAATTTTAAGTGAACTAACATAACCTACATAATGGCTACATCGATCTGGCGATGCTTTTTTAAATAATTCCTTGTCGTTGGGTTCGCGCGAATTTTTATCTTCCTTTATCGCAGAAACGACATCATTTGGCTTCATTTCAGCTACTGCTGGGGCAGTGGTTGTGACTACAGCTTGAGGATGCACAACTTGTACTTGTTTTTTGTTTGAATAATCTGAAACTTTTGCAGGCTCAGTGGAGGCTTTTTGAAAACGGCGACTTGAGTTTCTCCTGTAGGTGCCTCTTCCTATACCGCTCTCTCTTTTAATTTTTGACAGGTAACGAAACGCGTTGTAAAGCGTCAGAATTACGGCGACAGCTAATACTATTTCAACTGCAAACAGGCTGATGATCAGAGCCAATACTATCCCAAGAATAAGTTGGGCTAATAACTAAAAACTCTTGTTTACTCAAAATTAATACTGCTATTAAACAACAACGCTGATGCAAAGAGCAAAATCGCTTTAAATAAGCAAATATAGAAAACGACAAATTGCTACCCAATTTTCTCCATAAAAGAATTTTTCCAAATCTTTCTCTGTTTATTTGTGCCTCCAGCTATGAAGCTGCCAAAAATAAAACAGCTGCTGGGAGTGTACCTAAATGAGATTCTAAACTTCAGAGAAGGGAATGCATTTATGCCCAGAACCACATCAAATCAAAATTAACATAAACAATATATACGCAAATTACTATACAATTATTGTATGTCAGAAGTGCTCACCGTAAGAGTTGATAAAGCTCTCAAAAGGAAAATAAACAAATATAAAATACCTGTCAGCAAAATCACAAGACAAGCCATAGAAGAAGAAATAAAAAAACGTGAAAAACAGGAACTAACAGACACCATTTCAGAAATGAAAACTCTGCTGGAAAAGATCCCTGACCAAGAAATAACAAACGCTTTACGGCAATCAAGAGATCAAAGATGAAATTCCTTCTAGACGCAAGTTCACTTATGCTCTTAATCAAAAAAGCAGATGCGAAATCAACCGTCGAGTTCCTGCAAAACTCCCTAATTCTAAATTTAACCTTCTACGAAGTAGGCAACGTAATCTGGAAGGAAACCACTCTCCAGAAATATTTAACTGTTCAAGAAACTAAAAAAATAGCAATCCTTGCACAAACTATTCTATCCAAAATTGAACAGCTGACAGGCGACAACGAAGATTTTGAGAAAATCCTGGAAATTGCACAAAACGAAAACCTCACCTTCTACGATGCAAGCTATATACACTTCGCAAAACAAAAAACACTCATCCTACTAACAGAAGACCAAAAACTTGAAACGAAAGCTAAAAAGCATACCCCCACTCAAACGATAACAACACTATTTCCAAAATAAAAACACTAAACTTCTAAATTTGAACTTTTCCAATCAAAAAATAACTAACCATCGAGAAAACGCCAAATTGCCACATTAATCCTCTACAAACCAAACACAACACCATCACCAACCCATCGAAGAAATCACCACTGCAAACGAAACCGAAAAGACTCCCGCATAAACTCAAGAATTTTTTCCTTAAGCTAACACCTTTCTTTTTAACTCGCACCGACCATCATACTCCTAAATGGAGATGGCGAGTGCCTAAACCAGATTCCGCATCTTCATATTTTAAAAATGAAAAGTTCATACGTGAAGATTCACGGGCTGCATTCTTCTAATCCAAAACAATCCTTAAGATTTGCAAGCTTACCATTCAATTACTTGTCGCGGTTATGGTTGCGCTGAAGCCGAAGTTGTTAGTTGCAGGTGTATTTGGAGCTACGGTCAAGGAAAGTTTTACTGCTAGGGTTGCTGAGGGACTTACGGTTTGATTGCTGTAGTCCCAGGTGAGGGTTAGGTAAGTTGAGAGGGTTGCGGGGTTATAATTAGTTATTGATTTGGATAAGGTTACGCCTTGGTTTCCTTGGTTGTGCACGTAGATTGTTATGGTTTTGGTTGCTCCAACTGTTAGTTGTCCAAAACTAATTGATGACAAGGTGGTTGTGCAGGCGGGGTCTGAGTAAATTCCAATTAATGCTGACGGATTGGGGGTTGGGCTCGGAGAAGATGTTGGAGTTGGCGTTGGTTTGGGGGTTGATGTTGGGGTGGGTGAAGGTGTCGGAGCTGGGGTTGATGTCGGCGAAGGTGTTGGCGTTGGTGTGGGTGCCGGCGTGGGTGTGAATGTTGCTATGCATCCTGTATACCAGTTAGTTGATGTTGCAGTTGTTCCTGAACTGTATGAACCTGTTGTGGATGCGATGTTTTCTAGGTATGCTACTGAGCAGGCGGCATTGTAGAGTGTTCCTCCTATAATGGTGAAGCCGTTGGTGGGTGTGGTTTGGCTTTCGGCTCCAGCGTTTACTGCGCCAACGCATAGTTCATTTGCGCTGTTTGTGTTTGCGGTTGTTCCCGTGCTGGTTTGTGATTTGTATCCGCCGTTTGTGGTGGCGGTTCTGTCAAGGGTGTATCCGCCGTTGAATCCGGAGTATTCGCTAATGATGGCTACTGCAACGCCGTTTATTGGGGTTCCAGACAGGTTTATAGTGATTGAAGAGGATGTTGAGGGGTTTGCTGTACCGGCCCATATTTCTATGTCTGTTGGGTATCCTCCGCCTTGGATGCTTGATGTTTGTTTTGTCCACGTGACTCCTGGTTGATTGATGTCGGAGACGGTTGTTAGTGTCCCGCCTCCTCCTACTGTGGTACCTATTGCTGCAACCATCAAATCACCGTTTTTCGGAGAAGAATTCATAGTTACACCAAAGGAAGGTGATACAACGCATGCACCATTTGCAGTCTGAACCTTTGTTATACTACTACTTGTTGGTGTAGGAGTTGGAGTTGGAATTGGGCTAGCAGTTGGTGTTGGCGTTGGTATGAGTGCTGTCGTAGGAGTGAATGTTGCAATGCATCCTGTATACCAGTTTGTTGAAGTTGCGGTTGTTCCTGAACCAAATGCGCCTGTAGTGGACACTATATTTTCCAAATATGCTACTGAACAGGCAGCATTATAGAGTGACCCTCCTATCATCGAGAAACCGTTGATAGGAACGGATTGACTTTCGGCTCCCGCATTTATTCCTCCAACGCATAATTCATTTACGCTGTTTGTTGGTGCGGTTGTTCCTGTGCTGGTTTGAGATCTGAAACCGCCATTAGCTGTAGCGGTTCTGTCAAGGTTGTATCCACCGTTAAATCCTGAATACTCGCAAATGACCGCTACTCCAACCCCGTTTATCGGAGTTCCAGAAAGGCTTATGGTTATTGAGCTAGATGCACCAGGGTTCGCTGTTCCAGCCCATATTTCGATGTCTGTAGGGTATCCTCCGCCTTGAATATTCAAGGTTTGCCTTGTCCATGTGACTCCAGATTGAACGATGCTAGAAACAGTCGTTAAGCTTCCACCACCCCCAACTGTGGTGCCTATCACAGCAACCATCAAATCCCCGCGTACCGGAGAAGAATCCAAAGTCGAAGTAAGACTTGATACTTGAATAACCGACATCTGTTTACTCTGTATGCGAGCTATCGCACTCCCAGTTGGAGTAGCAGCATCAACAGTACTCGGCTGAAAAACAATACTTACAACTGAAGAAAGCAAAAGCAAAGTAAACAATAGAACCGTCGCAAGAATAGTTTTTCGCTTAATCTTATTCTCCCACGACGAAAACTTGTAGCATTCATTAATTCAATTTTATTGTAAACGAGATTAACACAAAAACAGTTGCATACGAGAAACTCGCAAAATCAATATCAAAAAACTACAAAGTCAATTTTTCTTTAACATGATGGAACTAAAATTAATCCAGATAAATTTCAGGCGTTTTCATCAAGATTTATGGTTACTTTGATTTCACGGATAGCCTTTATATCCGTTCAAACGGCTTATGCTATTTAGTGCAGAATTATGGTTGAGGTCAAGAATACAAAATTTGCTGTCATTTTAAGAGAAGAAGACGAAGGCTACTCAGCTTAAGTTGTCGAATTACCCGGCTGTATTAGTCAAGGAAAAAACAAAAAACAAGCCATAGCTAACATAAGGGAAGCCATCGAAGGATACCTGGAAGCATTCCCAGAGGAACATAACCAGCTTAACTAAATCAGGAGCTGGTGGAAGTAACAGTCTGATTCATTTTGTGACAAAGTGACACAATTACTAGCAATTTCCAACATTGTTTAAAGTCGATATAAGCCCTTCCCTCTTATTTTTGTCACCTTGACTAGGCATCATTTTTTCAAGCAAATTGTTGGGTGCGCGCTCAGGCGGAGAATCAGCAGCTAAATAAACCAAGTCTCCTAAAGTATTTTTCTACTTGTTTTTTTCCTCTAGTTATTCTGCTGTTAAATAAATTCAGCAAGTGGCAAGCACCCTAAACAGGAGGTCGCATCCACAAAACTTCAATTCACAGATTAATATTTGAATCAAAAAAAAGAAAGTGGTTTAGTCTCGTCGTCTACTGGGTGCCTGTTAAAGTAACGCTGCAACTGAAGGTTGTTAGGCTGCCGCAGTTTGCTGCTGCCGTCAATGTAAGAGTTGCTTGAATTGATTGCCCCGCGGCTAATACTGTGTTTTGTCTGTTCCAGGTGAGAGTCAGGTATGTGTTGGCGTTTGCTGGATTCCAGTTGCTTACTGCCATTGTTAGTGTTTCTGGGATGTTTCCAATATTTTTAACCCAGACTGTTTGCGTGGTAGTGCCGCCTGGACTTAAGGTGCCTACAGCTAGGGTTGTGCAGTTTTGGGTGCATCCACTGTCTGAATAGACGCCTAAGTTTACGGCGCTAATTGACCCGCTTAAAGGAATCACTTGGTCTGAGGTGAGCGCTGCTAAAGTCGTTACTGATAAAATTACTCCTACTGCTACGAATGCGACTACTGCGAGTTTTCCATATTTTTGGAGTTCCATGTGGAGTTCCTCGACATCGTAAATCTTAAATCACAACTGTTAATAAAGCTTATTCAAGACGAATGGGACCTGTAAACAAGAACAACACAAATACAAAACACCCCTATCGCAAGGCGCTAGAGATAATAGAAACAAAATTTTGAGACGTAAAAGGCGGGAAAAGCTCACAAACAAATAGTTTACGTTTTATCTGTTTGAGAAAACGAAACGTATGAACATGTAGCCAAAATAAGCTATCGCGAAACCAGTTAGCACAATTTCGGCAGTTAGAATGGCACTGTTGTTTTCTATTCCTCTAAAATATCCGTTTTGGAGGATGCTTGAGAAAACAAGGCTTTGAAGGAATAATGCACTGCCTAAACTGCTTAGACCTAAACCATGAACAAGGACACGCAACTTTCTTTTTACACTTGTGGAGTTTAGGCTGATCACGATGCTTACCTTTCAACATCATGTTTGTATCGTAAGTCTTAATAAATTTTATTAAATACTGCTAAACACAAACACCGTCCAACAAAACTACATCGAAACAAAAAACACATTCAAATTCTTATTCAAAAAGAAACTTAAGACACACAAGTAACAACAAATTATGTATTAAATTAAAACTTGCCAATTCTCTGGTTCAATTTTGAATCATATTTGTTTGCAAAGATTGATTCTATTATTATCAATCTATATTTTGAGTTCAAATATGTTAAATATGATTTGCTGAAATTATTAATGTGAATGCTTTAAAAAACAAATGTCTGCCAATAAATCCTATACCTGGCAAACACGCATGCATTCATATCCATGAGGAAACCAAAAAATGGTTGAAAATATCAAATCATACAAATCAGTTGAAGAAATTACCGAAGCTCTTGATAAGGAAATTGCCGAGACAAAAAGTAATTTAGGTAATTACCTGCGTAGCTTAGACGACATAAGAAATTTGGCTGAAAAGTCAAAGAGAATCCGTGAAGCTGTAATGAAAATCGCAGGTAAGAAAGTTGGTGCTCACGAAAATTTTGGAGAGATAGATTTAGGTTGCTTAAAAATTGTTTTAGATGCGAACGCTTTTCATCAATTAACAATAATTGAATCTGCAGTTAGGAGCCATCAGGAACGTCTAATGGAACTACAAAAAGTTCGTGAAGGGCTAAAATCCCTTGATCAATTAGGCGATACCGAAGGCTTAAATTTCATAGTACTTGAGAAACAAAGAATTCCTGAAAGCATCTTATTAAAAACCTCTTAAAACTAATTTAGTGTCGACAAGACTAAATCGTGCATAAAATTCAATTTAATGTCATGCTTTTCCAAAACAGAAGGCAGAGAAGTTCTTATGACAATCGCCCTTGCGGTTATTAGCATAAATGTTATAGCCAATTATCGACGAAAAAAGAAAAATACGAACTCAATCAAAAACAAACTCCCGAAAATAAACCTGTTAAAAGTGAGTTAATGCGCGCATTTTTTCTTCAATTATTTTACAAATTGACATAGCCACTTCTACAGGATCGACAAAAACTTCTGAATTGCTTACTCTTACTACCTCTACACCCTTATTTTTCAAATCTGAATAACTTTCCCAGTCGAATCCTCTTGTAATATCATGCGAATCATCATCAAGTTCAATGACTAAACTTAGTGATGGACAATAAAAGTCCAATATGTAACCGCGCTGTACATGCGTTACATACTGGAATTGAAAAACATGTTCTGGAAACAATGGCATTACGTTTCTCTTTAGTATTTTCCACATTTGATTCTCAGCATCTGTGGGATCTTGCGTCATCTCATCGGTTTTTCCCAATTTAACCTGATAAAGCAAAGGAGATAGAGGCTGATTCAGTTGCTCAGCAACTGTAGGATTTTGTATTATTTCATCAGTTTCTTCCAATTTAACCTGATTCAATAAAGGAGATGGAGACTGATCCAGTTGCTCATATTGCAGTGGCAAAGGAGACTTAATTTTAACTGCAGAAGTATCTGGTATGATCAAACAGATTCCCAACAAGATCAAACCTATAATTGATGAGCTAAGCCTCAAAAATAGCGGCGCAGAGGCAGCACTAACTCCTACAAGAAGAGTGATCGAACCAGCTATGATTCCAACTTTTTTATACATATCCATGTTTTGTAGACTTTCCTTGTCGGGTTTTGTTTGTTCTTTCTTCTAATTTGGAAGAAAATTTCTATTCACAATCAAAGATGTCTGTTAATTATGCGTTTTTTCTTCCTTAAGGTCAATATTTTCTAAAGTTGCTCAGGTATAAGTAAGTTGTTTATCTCAACTACACTTTTTTTTTAACTGTTATCTTGTTCCATGTTTGAGTGTGGGAACGTATACGAACCCACTTCCCTTCCGTTTCCATTCTTTTCTCTCTCTATTTGGATACTTTCTCTTCTTTTTTTAAAATTTTACTTATTTATTTTAACTAACAAACTTCACAAATCATTTTAAGTCAACTCTCCCCTGATACAGAAAGTAGGATTAGCAGAATCTTCATTAAAAGCGACCTTTTAAGAGGCTCATATGCTTGATTTGTCAAGGCCTTGTGATGCTTGCGGTCACATGATCGGCGCAGGCTTCAAATGTTGCTCTAAATGTCAGATCTATTTTTGTTTTCTCTGTGTTTTTAGAATGATGAACGCCCAGAATAATATGAATTTGAAATGTCCTATGTGTGGCAAAAAAATTGAATCCTAAAACATATTTGACTTAAAAATGCCGATTTCTAATAGCAAAATAAAAAACAGATGAATTTTTGTTTCACAAATTCTTTAAGCTGAAACAAATATACTATTTCTTATGCAAGAATTGGTTCTCAAAAGATTCAAAATTAATAGCAAGATGAAATGCTGCTCAGTTTGCAAAGAATACTTTAGACTTGGTGACAGAATCATAAAGACTAGAGCAAAGAGTTATCATATAGAATGTTTTAACGCGCTTCTTCACTAGTTTGCTTAATGCAACTTGAAAAGTCGAAAGATAGTAACATAGACATCTAAACAAAATAATTGTTTCTTTTTTGTGGCTAAATCAATTTTTAACCGCTCTGTGTTTGAAAAATGGTTCAATTAAGCTGTATTTCAAATTCATATGTTTTATATTTATTTCAAGTCAAACATGTTTAATGAAATGGTAACCATAAATGAGCTTAGTTGAGAAACATAGAAAGTCTTTTTCAGATGACAGACGCATCTCCACGATGCAACAGCTAAAACAAAGCTATCAAGTTGAGAAGCATCCAACGTTTTTGGCAAATGACAAACACCTCTCAATAGTACAACATCTAAAACAAGAGCGCGCGTTGCGAGAAGAGCTTTGCAAAATCTTAGAATATGCTTCCTTAAACGACATACCTCTGGAAGAGAGAAGGAAAGCAGCAGAAAAGCCCTTGTATTTGGCAAGATACGAGTAGTGCCTCACCAAGCTCGAGCTAGTTAATATGTCCTATGAGTAATAGAAAACTAAAACTTATTATGATTAATAACGGTTAAGTTCCGTTGGAAAATACAGTTTTCGCAAGTTCTTTTAATCGCCGAAGTTGGTTTTCCAATTTCCAAGATTCAAAGGGGTTATTATCCAGCATACCCAACAGATTACTAGCACAGTTAGAGCAAAGAGTTCAGTAGTATAATCTATCAAAGTAGTTTTCTGAAGCATTTCTCCTAAAACAATAGACCACGCTAACAAAATTACTCCACAACTTGCGAACGCTTTTAGGTTCATTAGCCTTCTCTCTCTAGATAGAGCTCTCCTTTCTCCTCAATCAATAATTTGCTTCGTTTGCTTAAAAGAAATATTTCAATTTCCGAAATATATCAAAAACGGTAGAATATTGATTTAATGATCTTGAAATCTTACTGTTAAATAAGCAATTTCTGAATAAATACAAAGCTTGTTATGTTTACACAGCTCATATCAATGAGAAAAAATAGGGAGAAGTGACCAGATATAGATTAAGCGCTGCAGTGTCCTATTTCCCATAGTAGCCATTGGACTTTTGAGAATTCTTTGTTCTTTAAGTTTTTTCCTTTTTCGATCTTTTTGACAATTTTTGCAAATTCTTTGTCATTTTGCCAGATTGGCTGGTTCTTTCTCAGAGTTACAAGGAATCTGCCGGTTAGTGGTTCGTGCTCCACAGGTTGTAGCTCCTATATTAAATATAACGATACAATATAGATTGAAATATAACCGATGTTTCTAAAAGCGAAATATATCAAAATTCGATATATCCCCTATTAGAAATTTTTACAACACATTGGACATTTTAATGAAATAAATAAATGATTTAGATGATGTTTTGCACGGAATATTCCAAGTTTGGAAATATGTAACAGCTCACAATATCGCTTATTATATATTATTATTACAGATGTTCTGGGTGCAACATGTGAACAAAGAAGAACTTCAATTAAAGCAATTGCTTATCAGATATGGGTACTCCCAAAAAATTGTCGACATAGTTGTAAAATTATATAAATCGCCTAAAATAAAGGGCTTTGGCAAATAGGAATAAGTTGTAACGTTGTTGCCAAATCGTTAAGACTCGCTTAAAATAATTTGTGGGAAAGAACAGAATTAAATTGATTTTGTTAGTATGGAGTTTTTCCGTTTCCTTGACATCTTGGGCAAGGTTTCTTTGGAGCGTATGGAAATGTTTCAATTTTTCCTGAACCTCTGCACATGGGACAGACTTGTCTTTCGTTAATAAAACGGTTGTAGCTGCTTTGATTAGCCATAATGATTCCTGAAATCAGTTAGAGTCTTTGCTAATATTAGATTTATGAATGCTATGTCTAAATCTTAAATAAATAGGAAAACGTGATTTCTATGTTCTGACACAAAACAAAAACAAAACAGCCCATTTCTCAGTTTGGCAGTTGAAAACCTGTGGCATCTCTAAATTTTGCTTTGAAAATCCACTCTAAAATAGTATAGACGTCTTATTTCGCGTTTTCCCGAAAGAAAACTAAGCAGCAAAATCATGACACCGGCTACTCCCAACATAGCACCCAATAGCAACATCATGGCAGAATTTGACAACGCTGAATAATCTGAACCAAAAGAAGTCTGATTAACCATACCTACAGATGCATAAGCTACTATGAATCCTATGATTATTAAAATAAACCCAAACAGCGACGTATATCCGGATATGGCATTTCCCATACTCTATTCTCATTTTCAGTTTTCTGATTGTCGTTACATTGGCTGGTAAGAAGTTCTCAATTTAATAAGCAGCATTTGCTTCCTGTATTTCGTATTCTCTAATTTCCTTCGTTTTAGTGTTAACCCACACTTTAGCTGCTTTATCCTGGAGATTTAGCTCAACCACGTATGATTCACCATCTACGGAAA
>Ga0326726_10006631_pt1 | contig 10426 bp, 10 predicted proteins | sample MHFenrmetagenome_2_FD_207603 | JGI IMG/M metagenome (GOLD analysis project Ga0326726, IMG submission 207603) | Lab enriched peat soil microbial communities from Michigan Hollow, Ithaca, NY, United States - MHF15MN | ecosystem: Environmental > Terrestrial > Soil > Wetlands > Peat | place: USA... | reverse complement strand
TCTTCAACTCGAGTCTCGACGGAAATGCACGCCGCGCAATCGACATCCACGAAGGCGAAGAGGTGGACGCTTCGGCGTTCAAGGAACTCATCAGGGCGGCAGTCGCCTTAAACTGGAATACAAAAAAATCTTCCAAACGCGCAAAGTAGAAAGTTTAAACTTCTCCCTTTTTTGATTTTCATTATTGATATAAAGTAATAAAAGTGCAGGGGAAGGGACGTGAACACTAATTTACTAGTGTACTAGTATTTGTCTCCTTAGGGGTATTTTGAATTTATTAAATTACTCGTAAGTATTCCAATTTTAGAGCTCAACTCTTGGCTTGTTACGGTAGTCAATTACCAGTCGCTTCTCTGCATCTGACGTATTATTCGTATCCAATAATAAGAAGAGGATGATATTCACTATATTCTTTTGAATAGAAGTACGAGCATTCATTATTATAATCTCCACTCATATCCATTGTTCTCCATCCGTAGTTTGAAGTACTGTTGTTATTAAACGTTAGGACGTCTCCAGTAACGTTCCAAAGAACCCACTCATTGATCGTCGCTGGCATAATAGCAAATGTAGATGGTTCATTGTCATAGGAAGGTCGGGTATTCCAAGTAACAGTTCCCTCGTCCCAATCACTCGTAATTCGATATGCATTCACCTGATGTCCACCGGGATTCCCATCCCAATTTTTATAATAGTACGCTTGAAAAGCGGCATAGATGATTGTCGCATTCCATGGAATACTGCTGAGATTGAATTTAATGAGACCATCTAATTCCCAATAAGATATTGATCTGAGTACTATGGAGTCGCTAGTTCCTGAATTGCTGGTGGGATCATTTTCTGCAATAAAGGTATCATCGGTTGGCTCAAGAACCACTGCTTTCTCGGTGGTCGTCCTGAATGAAAACATTTTTTTCGACCAGTACTTACCATCAGTTACGTTTACAAACCACGTATAGGTGGTAAAATAATCAAGGCCGCTGATAGGAATAATGTATCGGCCGTTACTGACACTGGCCCCTGTTCCTGATCCGATATCTGGTTGTGTCTCAACCGTCCAATTCATCAGATCGCCTTGATAATCTGTCAAATCAAAACTCACATTTGACGTAGTGAGTGGTACAAACTCAGCGTTTTGCCCTGGTGAAGGATTCCTAATTATTGGAAATAACGTCTCTGTAGTAAATGCGCGTTCTCTCCCCACTGGTGTCCCTGTAGGTTTCCCTTGATACACAAGAACTAACCATAAATACGTGGTGCCATTCTGCAATCCATGAATGGGAATGGTGTACGTCCCATTTCCTACCAACGTACCGCTCCCCCCACCGATGTCCGGACGTGTCGAGACCTTATAGCTCATGGGGTCTCCTTCATGATCCGTGAGTCGAAAACTAAGCTCGGAGAGTGAGAGAGAAACGTTTTGTTCACCCTCCGCAGGTGAAAAATCAGAAGCGACGGGGAAATCGTTCCCTTGTGGTACAGGGCAATTAAAACGTTGGTATAATGTTGGAAGAGGGCCTAACATAAGGACAAGAAGGTCAAACAGTTCATCGATAGCCGATGGTGGAGCCGATAAAAGTAGTACCAATAGCAGCCAAAAAAACAATACAACGCCCATCATGACTACTAAGGTAGTGCAAATTATTGGAAAACCCCATTTTATAGATTTTTCACAGCCACAATCAGAGGTTGCCAATTGCGTTAGTTCATCTTTGACTACTGAATCCTTTTCAATAACAGCATTTATTTCTTGTTGTATTTCAGGTGTAACCAATTGATGGGTGCGAACCATTGATTGTATCCTAGCTGTACCAACGACCTTTGAAAGAACCGTCCCAATGGCATACATCTGCTTGAGTTTATTTTTTGTTAAAACAGGAATTTCTGATGCTGATGATATTCCTCTGCCTATCTGAGAATTAAGTATGATACGTTGAACGTCTGCATTGTTGGAAATATCAATGATGGTTTGGAACAATAACTCTTTCTGATCAATTTTATCGCTTATTACTTTTTGATTCGATGTTTGAACCGTCTGAAATCCAATGACATTACTCAACGAGGCAAGAAGGAGGACAGTAACCGCAAAAATGCTAGTTGCAATTACAGGATATTTCTTCATTTTTACTTCCCAAGGGAAAATAAAGACCCCGTATCTATTTAAAATCTCCCTTTCTGCATTGTATTTATGAGTTTAAAACATTTTTCAGCTCCTTAGCAGATTTCCCCTTGGAAAAAATGGAAAAAGTGCAGGGGAAGGGACTCCAACTTCAAGTTTTAATTTCCTTATCCTTCGTGATGATAAGGAGAAAAGCAGCAATAGAGTAAATGTGGGATCAACTCTATTTTCTCTACACATATTGTAAAATTATTCTGCTGAAAACTTTAAATCAATCCATTGGATATAAAATATTACGAAATCTAATATTTAAGGGAGGCTAAAAGAATCATAAACAAGAAAATAATTGATATTTTGATTTGTCTATTGTTGATAGCTACCTCTGTACCAACAGTTGAGTCTTTAAAATATGCTGCGATAAATCCGAAGGTATCGAGCGTTCCTTTGGCAAGCAGGTCAGTGAACTGGACTGAGACACAAAAGCTTCTCGCCTTAGATGGCGCAGAAGGGGATAATTTTGGCTGTTATGTCTCCCTCAGTGGAGACACCGCTCTCATTGGATCATGGTTAGATGATGACAACGGAGATATGTCTGGTTCTGCGTACGTATTCACCCGCACGAATACCACCTGGTCACAAGAAGCGAAGCTCATCCCTGTAGATAACAGAGAAGGGGACTTATTTGGCTGGTCTGTTTCCCTTGATAATGACACCGCTCTCATCGGAGCATACTGGGATGATGACAACGGGGGCGCTTCCGGGTCAGCCTACGTATTCACTCGTACCGAAACCACCTGGACTCAGCAAGCCAAGCTCCTTGCCTCAGACGGTGCACCACAGGATTATTTTGGTTATTCCGTTTCCCTTAGTGGTAACACTGCTCTCGTCACCGCACCATTAGATAGTGACAATGGAGACGCTTCCGGGTCAGCGTACGTGTTCATTCGCACTGGAACCACCTGGACGCAACAAGCTAAACTTCTTGCATTAGACGGTGCAACAGGAGACAATTTTGGTATCCGTGCTTCTCTTACTGGTGATACAGCTCTCATCGGAGCATCAGCTGATGATAACGTACGAGGGTCAGCGTATGTGTTCACCCGGACTGGTGCCACTTGGACCCAGCAGGCAAAACTTCTTGCCTCAGACGGCCAAGAGGAAGACTTTTTTGGTTGGTCTGTTTCTCTTACTGGCAATACCGCTCTTATTGGTGCACCCGGTTGTTATGTAAACGGAGAATGGCCCGGTTCTGCGTATGTGTTCGTACGTACCGGAACCACCTGGACCCAGCAGGCAAAGCTCCTTGCCTCAGATGGCGCAACAAATGATTATTATGGCTATTCTGTATCCATCAGTGGTGACACCGCCGTCATCTCCTCGCCTCAAGATGATGACAATGGACTTGATTCCGGATCAGCATATGTGTTCGCCCGCACCGGAACTGCCTGGACACAACAGCAAAAACTCCTTGCATCAGACGGTCAAGCAGGGGACACGTTTGGCTGGTGGTCTGTTTCTCTCGATGGTGATACCGCCCTTATTTCATCATGTCGGGATGATGACAACGGACTCGATTCCGGGTCGGCGTACGTATTTACCAAAGTAAATGAAAATCAGCCACCAGAAATCCCAGCTGCTCCTACCGGGCCGTCCTTTGGACAAAAAGGAGTTGAATATTCGTTTTCAGCGGTAACAATGGATCCTGATGGAGATACTATCTCGTACTTCTTTGACTGGGGCGATGGCGAAAACAGCAGCTGGGTAGGTCCATTTCCATCTGGCGCAACGGCAACCGCAATGCATGCATGGTCAGATGAAGGACTCTATCTTGTAAAAGTCAAAGCCCAAGACGAAAACGGTGCGGAGACCGACTGGTCACCGATTCATTCAATTTCTATTACTGCAGCACCACACCTCACTGTTGAACAGTTCAAAGGTGGATTAGGGGTAAGTGCAATTGTGAAGAATAGTGGTAATACCTCTGGAACAAATATTACCTGGAGCATTAACCTTGATGGGAAAATGATTTTTCTTGGAATTCATACGACAGGAAAAATATCGGATCTCGCACCAGGAGATACTGTTAAAATAAAAACAGGTCTTATCTTTGGATTTGGAAAGACTCAGATTACCGCCTCAGCTATCTGTGACGAAGGTGTATCTGCTGAAAGAACCGTCAATGGAACGGTGTTCCTGCTCTTCATGCTTGGGGTAAGATAACTCATTCATTCTCCCTTTTTTTTTATTCCTTTAAAAATTTGTAAAAAGTGCAGGGTAAGGGATTTGAACACCAAAATACATGTAAAAGTGGATATTTCTCCTGTTAACGTTAAAAAGTGCACCTGCGAGGAAGGGAATAAGAATTTACCTGTAAACTTTAATAATTTTCTGGTGTATTTACTAATTATATTTAAACCATAAATCAGTTTATCGTTGAGAGAAAAGAAGGGATTATGACATGAATACGACAGGTATTCCTTTTCAAGTAATTGACTGGACATCGATTCCAAAAATAGAACATGCAGGAGAGAATGGATTTGCTTTTTGGCAAACACTACAGTTGCCTGGGTTTCGCATTAGGATTGTAGAATATTCTGCTGGTTATCTTGCTGATCATTGGTGCAAGAAAGGTCATATAGTTCATTGTCTAGATGGAGAATTTATTAGCGAACTGAAAGATGGAGAGAAATTTTTTTTTAAGAAAGGGATGACCTATGTTGTTTCTGATGAATTAAGCGAACATCGTTCAACAACAGTAAAAGGTGTAAAATTGTTGATTATCGATGGTGATTTTTTACAATCAATCAATCCAAAGCATGAGTTATGATATATTTTTAAGTGCAGGGGAAGGGATTTGAACCCCTAATTACCGGTTAAATTCTGAATGATGAATAATTATTACTCCTGTTGGAAACATGTGAATGCGGCGGAAAGGATTTAAACCCAATTTTAACAATTACTTTAATTTTTTCATAAATAATTTATAATTCTTTTCCGAATCAAATTCTTTTGGTTTACCTTCATAGTTGCAATCCTCACACTTGAAAGGAATGTCGAGGTTGACAAATACTGGTTCTTGAAGTGTGACCTTATGAATTCGTTTGCTCCCACATTGAGGACATGCTATAAATTTTTCTTCCTTTTGTTTAGTATCCCATTTCTTTTTAAACATACCCCAAAAATACAAATCTTCATCAGGCGTCTTGTTCATCGTATACCTCTGCTATCTGATTTCTTATTTATTACTTTTTCAATCCAAATTCTTTTTAGTATATGAAATTAGTGAAAATAGTGCAGGGGAAGGGATTTGAACCCCCGAACCTCTGCAGGAACAGATCTTGAGTCTGTCGCCGTTGACCGAGCTTGGCTACCCCTGCACTCAAGCCACCGTCAATCCACGGTCGCATAATAAAGATTTGCGAGGATGCGAAAACCGCGTCAGATCATGGTTTACGAGTATTTTTTACTCCCAAGATTCCAACTGAGATAGCTTTCTTTGGCATTCTCTCTTATTGAAAAGAAGAAAAAATAAAAAAAAAGGAGGAGGTTGTCCTAGATTTTAATGTAGATGAGGAAAATCTTCCCGGTTACTTCTTTCGACATCTCTCGTACGTTGGCTCCCTGTACCGTCAAGGACATCGTGATGGAACCTAGGCCAAACAACGTTCCCGTCATCACCTGTGCCTCTGCATTCGGCGCAAGCTCTTGGACCTCTATAAGGTGTTGCGAATGAATCAGGCCAAAGATACCGCCATTCACGGAGACATTCATCGAGACGTCCCACGCCGTCACATTCCCAATGTTTTTCACGGTAAATGAGGCTCCGAACAACCCACCTTTCGGAGTGATACTCAAGAAGGCCTCCCGGAGTCCATACGTCTTGAAACACCCGTCTGCGTTCGTAAACTCAGACCAGGTCACACCATTGTCGGTGGAGAGGTATACGGTCCCGTTCACGTACATGTTCGAGCCGTTCCCAGACACCCAATAAAAGTTATTGACGGCAAACGTCGTATAAACGACCAGATAGTAAGTCTGACCAGGCGTCACCCAGATATCACTGAAATTGAAAGTGACCCACGCGAGCTGATCCTCCGTCGGACTTCCATTCACAAGCGGAAACGCAGCAGGATCAAGAGAAATCATCGCAAGGTTCGCACCCGTCAGATTCTCACGCACCGCAAGCACACACGGCGACACGGTCGACGCATTCCGACCCATGAAAAACTGGACTCTCGTCAGCACCTCCTTCTGCGGGATAAAAGACTGGGCGATAGAGAGATTGACCCACGACCCGAGATTCGCATACCCCAACGCAAGCGTCCCATCATAATCGGTCATCGACTGATCCAGCTCATCGACATACGGGCTTATGGCGGCGACATTCCGGCCAGTATTTCCTTGGTTCTTGGTTGAGGCTGTGACCGAAGCCCCAAAAGCGCTTACGATTAAAACACCTAACATTACAATAGGTAGCAGTTTTACCATACTTTTCAACTCCCCGTGGATTGCTAATGCATGACAACATATTTAACAGTTTCCTATTGTTACAAAACTATCAAAAACGAACCCTTCAATACGGGTGAGGAGGCGCCATCGCACCACCCACCCTCTTCTTTTTCAATAATCCTTTTAAACCAACCAGAAGCTACCCTCTCCAAGACCAATCAAGGAGCGTGGTGAGACTATCGAAACCAAGACCATCGGCGTACTCTCTAGCGGCGGCGACGCCCCCGGCATGAACGCAGCCCTCCGAGCCACCGTCCGAACCGCCCTCAACTACGGCCACACCATCTACGGCGTCAAACGCGGCTACGAAGGCCTCATCAACGACGACATGGAACAACTCACCCCCCACTCCGTCAGCAACATCATCAAAAACGGCGGCACCGTCATCCGAACCGCCCGCAGCCCCGCCTTCCTCACCGCCGAAGGCAGACAAAAAGCCTACGACACCATCAAAAGACGCGGCATCACCAGCCTCATCGTCATCGGCGGCGACGGCAGCTTCCACGGACTGCACGAACTCATCCTCGAACACGGCATCCAAGGCATCGGCGTCCCCGGCACCATCGACAACGACCTCTACGGCACCGACTACACCATCGGCTTCGACACCGCCGTCAACACGGCCCTAGACGCCATCGACAAGATCCGTGACACCGCCACCTCGCATTCGCGTCTTTTCATCATCGAAGTCATGGGACACACCAGCGGCTACATCGCCCTCTACACCGGTGTCGGCGGCGGCGCCGAAGAAATCATCGTCCCCGAATCACCCGTCGACCTCAGCAAGATCTGGGCACGACTCAACCTCGGACGCAGCCGAGGCAAACAAAGCAGCATCATCGTCGTCGCCGAAGGCGAACGCACCGGAGGAGCCGCAGCCGTCAAAGCCCACATCGAAAAATACAGCGACTGGGAAGTCAAAGTCAGCATCCTCGGCCACATCCAACGCGGCGGCAACCCCACCGCCTTCGACCGCTTCCTCGCCAGCCGCCTCGGCTACGAAGCCGTCTACGCCGTCATGCGCAACGAAACCGACAAAATGGTCGGCATCGTCGACAAAAAAATCATGCTGACACCCCTGGCAGAGACCTGGACGAAGAAAAAAGAACTCGACCTCTCCTACCTCACCATGAACGACCTGCTCTCCTCCTACGAAGAACCATTCCCTCAAACAAGCCGCGTTCTCGCATAGATGAGGCGACCATCAAAAACAAAACTCTGCTACAGTCTGCTGACGATCTCTTTTTCCAACCGCGCCAGCATCCCCCCAGAGCCAGGCAAGGTCTCAAACGTGAACGGATACACGACCTCCCGCAGGATCAACGGCTCCGCCGGCGCCAACCCAAAATCCACACGCACCTCCGGATGCGCCAACGCTCCTGCAAGATCATCCTTCGTCAGCTTCCTAAATCCCACCCGGATCAACCCTGCCACCATCCGGCGCACCTGATGCCATAAGAACGTCTGCGCCACAAAATCCAACGCCAAGAACCGTCCTGAATCTGAAAGAGTCAACGCGTCCAGACATCGGACTGGATCCTTCCCCTCTTCAAGCTTCGCGAAATTCCGAAAATCATGCTCCCCCAGGAACACACCCGCAGCATCCCGAATCGCATCACAATCCAATCCTTCGATCCGAAGATAGTAGCGATACTGCCGCTGCATCGCATACCGCGGATAGAACGACTCCTCTACCTCATGAACACCATAGACAACGATCTCGGGGACCGCCCCCGGCATCCGGCTGCGAAGATCATCGACAGACATCCTTGTGGAAAACGCTACGACGTTACCTAATGCGGAGACGCCGCGGTCCGTCCGACTGCCCGCCCGGAACCGTGCTTCCTCCAGACTCTGAATCGCCCCCCAGTCAGAGAGGAGTTGAAGCAGATCACCTTCCACGGTCCTGCGGTCAGGCTGCCGTGCATACCCTGAGAACCCACGACCGTCATACGCGAACTTCACCGCGACACGCATACTAGTCTTTCTCGGGGAGCAGGTAATCCAGGTCGTTAATGCGTACCACTGTGGTTTTCTCTTTGGAAAACGTGTGTTTCCTCGGCTTAGGAATCGTTGTTATTTTATAAGAGTCCGGGTCCATCAGCTGGACTTCAGAAGACGTCTGACTGACAACGATCATCTCCTTTTTCCTCACAGAATCTGTAATAGGTGAAGCCTGTTGCAAGGATTTGGCATCAACCGTGACATCCTCCCAGGTCGCAAGACTCTGCAGGTGCGCCTTCGTACCCCGGATGCTGCGTACGCGCATGGGACTGCGTTGATAGAGGATGAAATCACCGGTCTGATAGCGTGGGAGCCTCACGAGAAACGTGATGCGGTAGAGCTGCCGGCTGTCTTTCATGCCGACGTTGGAGGCGGATGATTTGAACTCGCCGCCATACTGGTCTTGGAGGCGCCGGGCGATGGCTTGTGCCACGCCTTTATCACTGAGGAAGAAATCAAGTCCTTCCCGTTTGATCTCATAGTCGGTGATGTAGACGCTGCGTTTGTCTTTCTGGGCGTTGTTGACTTGGGTGGCGACCTGGGTCTCTAGGCGTTCAAGCTCTTCAGGTGTGAAGGTGCGTTGGTCTGCGCGGATCTGCAGGATCGCCTCGTAATACCCCCCGGCTTCACGGGAGCAGACGTCGCAGGTGATCTTCCTGAGCCGCACGGTCAGTGGATGTTGTTCGACGATGGGCTGTTCGCCGACTTTTCCGGAGACGGAGATGAGGCAGGAGAGCATGCGGTCTTGTTCCTTGCAGTTCGCCTGGAACTGAGGGTCCTGCAACTCAGGGTCTACAGTGAACGCAGCCTTCAGGTGGCGTCGCAACGCCTCATTGAACGGCTCTTGGATCCACGTGTTCTTATATTTGTACGCGTCACAGCGGGGGCAGGTGGTGATATCCAGGATGGAGGGTCCTTTGGAGAACCGGGTGCTTTTAAGGTAGCAGGCGAGACAGACGCCGTTTTTGTAGATGGGTCCTTCGGTGCCGCATTCGACGCAGAACATGATGGTTTCACTCAACAGTAGGGCTAATGCCGCTGCGTGAGGTATACGCCATAGATTATTAAGCCTGCGCCGACGAAGAACGGCACCGTCATCCGCTCTCCGAGAAGTATCGCGATAACGATCGTCGTCAGGGGAATGAAACTGAGGTAGACCGCCGCCTGACTGGCATCCACCCGCTTCAACGCATAATACCATGCGAGATACGCGATGATCGTGCTGACGATAGCGAGATACAGAATCGCCGCCCAACCAGGCAGCGTCGTTTTCTGTAAGGACGAGACGAGGCTTCCGCCCACCAACGGAAGATAACAAACGGTACCGATGAGAAAGGCGTAGGTCGTGATAGTAATCTCACTATACGTCTGCATCAGGCGTTTCCCAACTATAGAAAAAACCCCCCAACACAGGGAAGAAGAGATCACGAGCAGACTGCCGAAAAGGAACTGCTCTGACACGGACACCGATGAGAAATCCAGGTTCGCAAGCACAACAACGATCACTCCTACGAAAGAGAAGAGGATGCCAATCACCCGCAGACGCGTCATAGGCTCGCGAAGAAACAGGATAGAGAACAACGCAATGAACAATACATCCATATCCGTTAATAAGGAGGAGGTCGACGCATTGGTCATCGCAATCCCGATATACTGCAACACGTACAGAAACGTCACACCTGTCAATCCCAGCACGACAATCCACGGCCATTCCTTTCGAGGCAGCCTCACCTGCGCTCTAGTCGCGAACAACAGGAGGACCATAATGGGTGTGGCGACCAGGAAACGGACAGC
>Ga0326726_10006630_pt1 | contig 10428 bp, 7 predicted proteins | sample MHFenrmetagenome_2_FD_207603 | JGI IMG/M metagenome (GOLD analysis project Ga0326726, IMG submission 207603) | Lab enriched peat soil microbial communities from Michigan Hollow, Ithaca, NY, United States - MHF15MN | ecosystem: Environmental > Terrestrial > Soil > Wetlands > Peat | place: USA... | reverse complement strand
TCCCCGACCACGACTTCCCGGCGCGTGAAGTCCTCGATGGAGACCAGCATTTGGCCTTTGTCCTGCGCGAGCGGCCAAGGCGTGCCGTCGCGCTTGCGATAGACGTTGGCGCCGGGGGCGTAGAGGTCTAGCCCCAAGAAGTCGTTGAAATCGCTGGGGTCGGGCGAGGTGGGCCAGGCGCCGCCGAACAGTTTGGGATAGTTCACCTGCAGCCACAGCGCCGCCCAGCCGCCGGAGGAGTGTCCGGTCAGCAGGCGGCCCGAGGGCTTGGCGTCCATGCGGTATTGGCGTTCCAGGTCGGGGATCAGCTCGGCCGTCATCGCCTGGCCCCACGGCCCGTTGTTGACGCTGTTGACGAACTCGCTCGTGCCGCTGGGGCTCGACTGGTCGATCCCCACCCAGATCATCGGTGGCGCCTTGCCCGTCTTCATCTCATTCCACCGGGCGACGCCGACGTCGTGGAGGGAGCGCAACGAGCCGCCGAAGCCCTGAGTGTAGTAGACGGCTGGATAGCGCTGGCCGGGATGGGCCGCATAATCCGGCGGGGTCACCACCCAGCCGTGCAGGGCGACGGGCCGACCCCAGAAGCCGCTGAGCGCCGGGCTGGCGAAGTCGATCGGGTGGATGTCGGCCTTGGCCGCCGCATAGACCTCCCTCAGCGCCGCCGGCACGTTGGGCAGGGGCTGGAGGGGATCGACTTCAGGGACGACTGTCGCAAGCGTCAGGAGCTGGGCTGCGTCGCCAGGCAGGTCCATCTCCACCACCCCGCTCACGAGATCACCAGGGCCGCGTCCAGTGTAGTTGTAGCTGTGGTCGCGATCGAGCACCGCCTGCACGGCGTAGCGGCCGGGCTTGAGCTGCGAGAAGGGTGTGGGGAAGGCCGAGACGTCGGCGTCGAGATCGACTTTGGCGCCGGGCGCGAGGTGCGCCACCTCCTGGGCGGCGATGGCGGTCGCGTGGGTATCGATCTGGTCCATGTCGACGCGCGCGACAGGCCTCTTGTCGGCGGGGCCGAGCAGTTTGGCGAAGATCAGCAGCCGCCCGGAGACCGGCGTCGCCGAGGCTTGGCCCAAGCTCACATGAAACACGACGGGCGTGGGCAAAACCGGCGCGGGCAAGGCCGGCGTGGCGAAGGTGGTCGCCACGGCAGCCAGCAGGTTGTGCGTGCAGCGCCAAGGATGAGCGCTGGTCGAACGGACGGAGAGCTTCATGATCTTCCTCAAAGACGTACCTCGGGGTCAGCACGGGACAACACGTACCTCGGTGTCGCCGCGAAGTACGGGATGTCGGGATAGGAGTTTCAATCGTACCGACGCTTAGCTTTCTCCGGCCGCATCGCATGTCCGCGCCAATACGTCCCCGATCTATTCCTGTCTCTGCGTGACTCTTCTCTCGCTTTCCAACATCGGCGTCTCCTTCGGCGCCACCGAGCTCTTTAAGAACGTCACCTTCACCGTCGCCGAGGGCGAGCGGTGGGGCATCATCGGGCGCAACGGCGCCGGCAAGTCATCGATCTTCAAACTCATCACCGGGGAACTCGAGCCAACGACGGGGAGCGTCGCGCGTAAGCCGGGACTCCGGCATGCCCTACTCGATCAGCACCGCGCATTCGAAGGCGCGACGACGGTCTGGGAAGCGGGTGCGGCTGCATGGCGCGACGTGATCGGCCTCGAGAATCGCATCGCCGCGCAGGCAATCGAGCTCGGTGAGCTCGGCGAGCGCGTGACTGACGAGCTCCTCGAACGGTTCGGTCACGACCAGGAGCGCTTCGCTCACCTCGGCGGCTACATCTACCACGCTCGAGTCGACGCGGTGCTTCAGGGACTGGGCTTCGACGCTGAGGAGTCCAAGACTCGGCCGGTAGCCTCGCTCTCGGGCGGAGAGCGCGGGCGCGTAGGTCTCGCGGCGCAGCTGATTGCGCCCGCCGATCTGCTCCTCCTCGACGAACCCACCAACCACCTCGACCTGGACACCACGACCTGGCTTCAAGAGTGGCTCAACGAAGCCGACGAGACAGTCATCGTCGTGTCGCACGATCGTGCGTTCATGGACGCGATCTGCACGCACATCCTGCACGTGGAGGCGCGCACGAGCGAGTGGTACAAGGGCAACTACAGCCAGTTCGTTCCGCAGCGCGCCGAGCGACGTCTCACACGCGACCGCGAGTTGGAGAAGCAGCGGGCGTACGTGAAGAAGGAAGAGGAGTACATCCGGCGCAACATCGCGGGTGTCAACTCGTTTCAGGCGAAAGGCAAACGCAAGCGACTGGAGCGCCTGCCCCGTCTCGCGCCTCCGCCGGGCGATCCGGCGGCGATGGACCTCAAGTTTGAGGTAGCTGAACGCGGCGGCGATCAGGTGCTTGCCGTCAAAGATCTGCAAGTGGAAGTGCCCGGCCGCGTCCTTGTCGAAAATTTCACAGCCGTGTTGCGACGGAACGATTTCGTCGCGCTCATCGGGCCCAACGGGGCAGGCAAGTCGTCGTTCATCTCCACGATCCTTGGCGATCGCGAACCCGCGAGTGGCGAAGTGAAAATCGGTGGGTCCATCACGCCCGCATGGTTTCGGCAGGATCTTGCTGACCTTCCGCTCCGAAAGTCGTTGGCGGATGCGATCCAAGATCAACGCCCGCTGTGGAGCCGAGGCCAGGTGCAGAATTGTCTCGGTGCGTTCGGCTTCAGCGGCGATGAAGTGCAACGCGAGATCGGCACGCTCAGCGGCGGCGAGCGGGCTCGCGTTGCGCTCGCGCTCATGACACTCGCGCGCGCCAATCTCCTCATTCTCGACGAGCCGACCAACCATCTCGACGTCGAGAACATCGAGGCGCTCGAAGACGCGCTCGAGGAATACGACGGCTCGGTGTTACTCGTGAGTCACGACCGAGCGTTCCTGCGCGAGGTGGCGACGCGCGTCTGGTCGTTCGACGGCACGCACCTCAGGGATTTCGATGGCCCATTCGTTGAGTGGGAGGAGGACCGCGCGCGGAGCGCGGCAAAGTCTATCGCCAGCCTAGGGCAGGCGCGACGTGCGTAAGAATTGATTCAATCACGTGCGAATTGTATTCGACGCCGAGCGTGTTGGGCACGGTCAGAAGCAGCGTGTCGGCTTCGGCGATGGCCTCATCCCTCCTCAGTTCTTCGACTAACACGTCCGGCTCAGCGGCGTAGGATCGACCAAATACGGCCCGCATGTTGTCGATGACTCCGATCTGATCACTGCTCTCATCGCGCCCGAAATAGGCGCGGTCGCGGTCGTTCATCAACGCGAAGATCGATCGAGACACCGACACCCGCGGCTCGCGTGTATGCCCGGCATCGGTCCACGCTTGCCGGAAGAGGCGTATCTGGCGAGCCTGCTGGACGTGAAAAGGCTCGCCCGACTCATCTGCCTTGAGGGTGGAGCTTTGCAGGTTCATTCCCTGTTGCGCGGCCCAAATCGCAGTCGCATTGGAAGCCGAGCCCCACCAGATACGGTCGCGCAGTCCCTCGGAATGCGGCTCGAGGCGAAGCAGCCCGGGCGGGTTGGGAAACATTGGCCTTGGATTGGGCCGGGCGAACCCGTCCCCTTTCAAAAGCTGGAGAAAAACCTCGGCATGACGCCGGCCCATGTCCGCGTCGGTTCCGCCTTGTGGCGGCGCGTAGCCGAAATGACGCCAACCTTCGATGACCTGCTCTGGCGAACCGCGGCTGATCCCGAGCTGGAGCCGGCCGTCGCTAATCAGGTCGGCCGCGCCCGCGTCCTCGACCATGTAGAACGGGTTTTCGTACCGCATGTCGATGACGGCCGTTCCGATCTCGATCCGGCTCGTCCTGGCACCGACGGCTGCCAAAAGCGGGAAGGGGGACGCGAGCTGCTGGGCAAAGTGGTGGACACGAAAGTATGCCCCATCCGCGCCGAGGCCCTCCGCGGCCACGGCCAGCTCAATGGACTGCTGCAGGACATCGCGCGCGGACCGCGTAGCTTGGCGCGAGGCGCTCCAATGGCCAAAGGATAGGAAGCCGATCTTCTTCATGGCGCTAAGCCTGTCGGGAACGCATGGCTACTCTCGCAAACGAATCGACGAAGCTTACTGGCGCCGACAAGCGCGCGTGATCGTCGTCCACGACGCAACTCTGAACGGGCCTATTGAAGGGTGCTGGCTCGACCCGCACTCTTGTGAGACCCGCTGCAGATTGGCTTTTGCGCCACGCGACCCGATACGGGAAACAAAGTCTCTGCTTCAACCGCTCGATCGTCGCCACGCCGCGCCGATATTCACCGCTGCACGAATCAGCGAATCATGATGCAAGGTCGCGACCGGTTACCTGGGGTGCGCCGCGGCGATCTACCCAGAGTCGCGTTTCTCGTGGGTGTTTTGGCTCTTTCTTCGTGTGCGAAAGACCCAGCGCCAACCGAGGTGTCTGGCGTTTCTGGTGCCGCCAATTGCGAGTCAACGGTGGCGGCGGTTCCATCAACTGCCCCTGGCCGCCTCCTCGTCGGCTACACACCATATGGCCCGAACTGGGTGACGCCGGACTTCGGTTTTGTGCGGCAACACAGCTCCATCATCTCGTTACATACGGTCGTGAACAGCAAGGTGCCCTGGGACATCTTCCTGGGGGATTACAAGTCGTTCGCCACGTATGAGGCGGATCTCGAGCGCGACGCTCCGGCATGGAGGAATACGCTTTGCACTCTGAGATCTCAGAGCTACCCGAGGCCGATCTATCTCTCGGAGGAGTTCCTTCTCGATCGGGGGAAAGGGCCTCAGATGCTCCCGCCACGTCTCGACGGAACCTATCCCGCCGAATTGTTGATCGGCGGTATTTCGACCTATCGAAGTCCAGCAGCACGCCAAGCCGCGGCGAACCTTGCCCGGTATCTGGTCGAGTTCTTTCAACCCATCGCGTTCTCGCCGTTCATCGAGTTCGATCTGACGGGCCGTGGACGCCAACTCGACCAGGAATGGGTTGGCATGGTGGACGCGTATCACGACATCTACGTCGAGGCGAAGAAATGGAAGACCACGTTGAATCCCGATGGCATTCCCATTTTTCCGACCTTCATGTGGAATCTCGTTCAATCGGCTGAGAAGGGGAGCGAGCCTCAATTCGGCTACACCTTGATCCGATCGATTGCCGCGAAGGCACCGATCGATTGGATCGGACTGAGCATGTATCCCAACTCCGAGTTCAATTTTGGGAACATTCTCCTGAAGCCCGCCCAGATCGACGCGAAAGTCGTCGAAGACGCCCGCCGCGTGTTCAACGACCTGCGACCGATCACGATTAGTGAAACCGGCTGGCAGGTCTGTAGCGCGAACGGTTGTTTCGAGAATGATCAAGCCGCTTATGTTCAATGGCTCGTGAGCGAAGGCAGGAGACTGTCCATGCCATTCCTCATCAATTTCTTCGAGACCGATCCCGTCTTCACGGGACCCACGGGCGCGGTCACCTTGACGTTCGGCTTTCGCACCGCGGCGCCTGAATTGCGACATCGCCCGGCTCTCAGCGTCTTCGATGCGCAACTGCCGTAAGGAAACCCTAAGTGCCGCAGGAAATGGCGCGCCGCCATCCGTCAGCCGTTATGCGGCGGTCCGACGTAGGGAAATTCGGAGAGCAGGTCGTCGTGGGCTCGCGTGTTGTCCGTTTTTACTTTGCCATTCGAGAACAGCGGAATGAAGTACTCGACGACGCTGTCTGTGAGTAGCCGGCCGTTCGTCGGATAGACCGCGGGGCGTGTGGGATCGTATGGCAGAACGTCCGGCAGCATCGTCCCCGCCACGCGCCGCGCCTCGTCGGGCGTGTATCCACCGCTATGCTCGAGCGAGTGCGCGAAGGTGGCGATGAAGCGGCTGTCGTTCGCTGGTTCTCCGGCGAGGTACGCGTCTCGATCGTCGCCGGGCAGGAAGGGCGTTTGCTGCGCTCGCGCACCGCGGTCAGCTTGCACCCACTTGCCCGTGCGGCCATCCACGGTGCGCGCCCACAGACGGACCGGCTTCGATCCCAGCTCGGAATTGGGCAGTTCAAGGACGATGCTGCAGACGTTCTTGTCGGCGAAATAGTCCTTGCCCGTGAACTGCAGATTGTTGAGCGCGCCATCGACGTCGAAGAAGAACGGATCGCTGCGCCATCCCGCAAAGAACCGGCACTTGCCGGCCTTCGTGATCTGCGCCTCTCGGCCGGTCGACACCGGTGCGTTCTCGACGACGACCGTTCCGTCATCGCCGATGCCCGCGGCGGTGTCGCCGTCGGCTCTGCGCCACGTCGCCGTCTGTTTGCCGTCGTTCACCGGCGAGAATCGGAAGCGATAGGCGATGTCGGCGACGTCGTCGCCATTCGTATCGATCTTGATCTCGTACACGGCGTCGGCAGAGAAGGGGTCGGTCGTCGTCGGACCAGGCGGCTTCACATTGACGGACGGGTGCACGTCCATGATCAGAACCGATGTGTTCTTGTCTCCGGGCTTTGGGAACGCGAACAAATCGGTGAAGTCGAGACGGGCGTCGTCATGCGGCGAGCCAAACTCGGGGCCGGAATAGTGATGTGACATGGCGAGGAAAGTGCCGAGAAACAACTACGACACAATTGGCCCAAGGGACCACACGGCGCGTCACTGCTCGGCTCGATAAGTTGAACCGGCGTCACTCGTCATTGACATGATACTCACATCGTCTATCGTCGTCGCGCGAAATCTGGACGATGTCTGGTTGTTTCTCGCGGACTTGCGCAACGCACCGAAGTGGGATCGGAGCATCGCTCGCGCGACGCTCATGTCCAATGGGATGGCGATCGCCCACGAACCGGGACGGCGAACCAGAACGGCGAACCGGAACGGCGAACCGGAACGGCGAACCGGAACGGCGAACCGGAACGGCGAACCGGAAACGGCGAGGCTGAACAGGACGAGACGAAGCAGCGAATGACCGCGGCACGCGGGCCTTTGTCACTCACCCAGAAGCGAATCGAGCATCTTGATGACGGTCATGGACCGGTTTCGGAGGCGCCAGTAGACCGAACTCGGAATGCGCTCGGCCGCGAAGTTCGATCGGAGATGCGATATCGTCTCCTTGGCCTCGCCGCGCGCCGTCCGATACTTGTCGTTCCTTGCAGCGCCCTCCCCGCGCCCGAGCCCCTCGGCGATGTTGGCGCTCACGGAGTTGGCGGACTTCCGTAGCTGGGCGACATGGAGCAGCCGCTTCCTCGGCCTGGAGTCGATCACGCGATTCACTTCGTCCAAGACGAGATCGGCGGCGTCCTGAACGGCAACTCGACGACGTGTTCCCATGCCGCATGATATGCGTCGCCGCCGGAATCAAATCATCCTTTCACCGCGTGGGGTGCCGTTTTTTCGCGGCCCTTTCCTTTTCCCGCCCTTCGTAGTTTCGCTGTTTCGCTGTTTCGCTTCGCTTCTTCTGTTCTGCCGTTTGGGTTCGCCTTTTGTTTCGCCTTTCAGGTTCGTCGTTCAGGTTCGCCCTTCTTTTCGTTGCAGGGGAGCTCTCGCCGCTTCACCATCACGCTGACCCCCGCCGGTGAATGGTGGGAGATCGGCGAGTTTTCGCGAGACGGCACAACCTGGACGAAGTTCTTCGAGATGACGCTCAAGAAGGGCACCTGAGCTACTTCGGCGTGACTCGGTACAACCCGCCCGTTCCCGAGTTCTCGATCATCCACACGGCGCCGTCCGGCGCCACCGCCACGTCGCGGACCTGGAACCCCATGCGCCACCGTTCGGCCGGCGTCGCGCCCCCTTTTTTGTCGAGCACTACGCGGCTGAGCGACCGCGTGACCAGGCCGCCGATCAAGAGCGATCCGTTCCACTGTGGGAACACCTTGCCCTGATAGAACGTCATGTTCCCAGGCGCGATCACCGGTGTCCAGTAGATGACCGGCTTGGCCAGGTCGGACCGCGTATCCGGACTGGGAATCGGCGTGCCGTCGTAGTTGGTGGCGTACGAGACAAGTGGCCAGCCGTAGTTCTTACCCGGCTCGATCAGGTTCAACTCGTCGCCGCCTCTCGGGCCGTGTTCGAGCTCCCACAGCCGACCGTCGGGAGCGAACACCAGACCGTATGGCGTGCGATGCCCGGATGTCCACGTCTCCGACGGGGTGAGGTTCGGTCCGGGGAACGTGTAGGTGAACACGGTGGGCGCCGTCGTCGCGATTTCCGTATTGCGCGGCGGATTGATGATGTCGAGCGTCGGCGCTCCCGTCTTGCCCGCCTGCGGATTGCCCGGCGCCGGTTTGCCGTCGAGCGTCAGGCGCAGGATCTTGCCGAGCGGAGAGTTGGGATCCTGCGCGGGAGTCATTCGCTGGCGGTCGCCCACCGTCAGAAAGAGGAATTGCTTGTCGGGCGAGAATGCGACGGCCGCGCCAAACTGCCCGCCACGGCCCCGTGCGCCGTCGCGCCAGATGACCTGCAGTCCCTCGAGGCTGGCCGTGGTATCGGCGATCGCGAGACGGGCGCGCGCGAGCGCGAGGCTCGAGCCGCTGTCGCCGGGTTCCGAATACGTGAGGTAGACGCTCCGGTCCGTGTTGTACTTCGGTGACAGGTACACGCCGAGCATTCCGCCCTGCTGGGACAGCAGCACGGCCGGCACGTTCGTCACCTTCGTCTTGACCCCCTCCTGGGTGACGAGCCAGAGCGCACCGGGCTTCTCGGTGATGAGCATCTTCCCGTCCGGGAAGAAAGCGATGCGCCACGGCAGATTGAATTGCGCAACGCGCGTCACTGTGAATGGCAGAGTCGTATCGGGCGCCTGCGTACCTGCATTCACCTGCGCTCCCGCCTCGGTGGCGAGAGTCAAGGCCAAGACCGCTGTCGCAAACCTCATCGGAGTACCCATGGGAGATCGATTTCCAGGGAAGAGGCAGACCCGTCGTGATCGAAGCTACGGTGCGATATGTTCGGTCGCGTAGATCGCCCGGTCAATCCGTCGGCCGGCGTCGTCACCTTCGCAAGCTGGACGTCGTGGGTTCGAGTCCCATCGCCCGCTCTGTCGCCATCCAAGAGTTGCCAAAAAACGGCCCGCCGAATCGGGGGGCCGTTTTGCTGGCGAGCGACATCGCCCGAAGGCTATGCGTTCTCTGAAACCGCTCGCGACCTTCGAGCAAAGAACGCTTTGAGTCGCTCGAGCGGCCATGGGCGCGATCGTTTCCTTGTATTCGCCGGCTCGACACCGGCTTCGATGGCGCGGAACGTCAACTCGACGTGCCCGAGCTTGAGCCGCGAACCGGAGGTCAGAGCCCGTTCGGCCGCGATGCGCGAGCCATCGACGAACGTCCCACTGGCCGACCTGAGGTCGACCACGAACCACGTTGCGCCTTTGCGCAGCAGGGTCGCGTGAGTCGAGGAGACGCTTTCGTCGCGAATCCGTACATCGTTCTCCGCCGCCCGACCAATTGAGCAGACGGGGCGATCGATTGAGAATGACGCGCCAGCAAACGGCCCACGGACGATCTCGAGGCAAGCCGTGGGTGGCGCTGCGGGCCACTCGTGGGTTCCGGCGGCCGCGTGTTCCGACCTCAGGCGCGATACGTCGAGTATCTCAGTTGGCCGTGCGGTCGTGCTTGTTGGCGACAAGGCACTACCCGCCACCTCGAAGCGCAGCTCTTCGTCGCAGACGCGCAAGACGTCGCCGTGGTCGAGGAGATATGTCCCGGAGATGCGCGACCCATTCACCAACGTGCCGTTCGCGCTCTCGTCGCGAAGCAAGTATCCACCTTGCACAGGCGCGATTGAGCAATGTCGGCGCGATACGCCCAGGCCGGGTACCACGATGTTGCACGCGTCGTCCCGGCCCACCACGACTCGGCTCTCGCCGAGCTCGATGGCGCTACCCGTTCGCACGTTGACGATCCGCACCTTTCCTGCATGTGTCGCCGGTTCCTGAGGCAGCGCATGTGGCTCCGGAATGAGCCGATCATCCAATCGCGCTTCATCGGGTGGCGTCGACGTCAACCTGGCTTCGCCGGTATCATCGGTTCTGAATGTCAAACGACATCCGTTGAACTCGATTTCGATGCCGTCCGGCAGCTCTTTCGGTGCGATACCGATCGGTGTCTGATCGAGGCGCACCACAATGGATGCGGTGAGCCGTTGAATGGTCGAAGCACCCGACGGCGGCACGACAATCGTCGCGACCTCGGGCGAGCCCTCGAGCGACGCGAGCGGTAACGCGTTGGGGCCACGTCCTCCGAGCGTGTACGTGCCCGTTTGCAATGTGCAACTTTGAGCGCCGGATTCGAGCACAGGCATGCCGTACGATGGCCAGACCGCCCTTGTTGCAGCGGTGATCTTGCTCACTTTGGGAAGCCGGACGGGCCTGGGCCCCCCGTGGAGGTCGCGCCCGAGCGGCCGCCGACCGCGCTATGTCCCAGGTGGGCGGTCGCCGCTCCTGATGCGTTCGACGAGTCGAACGGTCTCCACCGACGGCTCGACGTGGTATTCCTT
>Ga0326726_10006629_pt1 | contig 10429 bp, 6 predicted proteins | sample MHFenrmetagenome_2_FD_207603 | JGI IMG/M metagenome (GOLD analysis project Ga0326726, IMG submission 207603) | Lab enriched peat soil microbial communities from Michigan Hollow, Ithaca, NY, United States - MHF15MN | ecosystem: Environmental > Terrestrial > Soil > Wetlands > Peat | place: USA... | reverse complement strand
GGCCTCCTTGAGCGATCGGACCCCTTCGATCACTTGTTGCGCGCGAAAACCCAGCACGATCATGTAAATCGCCATGATCAATCCGAGAATGACCAGAATGATATGCACCGTCAGCACAGGGATGAAGACATAATCGTAGAGGGCTTGCGACCCGCCAAAGCCTTCCTTCCCCTCAAAGGCCAACACGCCTAATTGGCGAAATAAATAGTAGCTCATGAAGAACGCCAGCATGGCGATCATCCCGCTCAACATCATCCAGTGATGAGCATCCGCCCGTCGTCTCTTGGCCTGGATCCAGCCGATCACAAAGAGCCCCGTAAAGAACGTCGCCATGAGCTGGCTCATATCAGCCCCGACCGTGGCGTGGGTTCCGAAAAACCCAGGTTCTCTCAGCCATTCAAGCATACTGCCCCTTGTCAGTTGTGGTTCATTTGGTTCATCTGGTTAGTTCCGTTCAACCAAATAAACGAGACAAACTAAACAAACCAAAGCAACCATCCGCTTCTCACGCTTCACCAGCTTTTACACCCTGCACGACCGCTGACGGTTCCAGCTCTGTGACGGTGGGAAAGCCGGCTTCCCCCATCCACTGAATCGCATCTGCCGTCTTGTAGCAGTCGCCTCGTTCTGTGTTCACGAGTATGTGGACTGCAAATGCGGTAGTCCAGGCAGGGCCGGTTCCTGACTCATTTAAGAATCGATCCTTGATGACCAACCGGCCATTAGGCGCCAAATGGATCCAGACCCTCTTCACCAATGATGCATTCGTCGAAAAATCTTGATAATGCAGGATGTCGGACATCAGGACGACATCATAGGGTCCGCCGAGTTCATCCTTGTTAAAATCGCCTGGACGCAACGCAATTCTCGATTCCAGACCAGCTTCTTTCACCGTTCGTTCCGTGAGCCGGAGCGTTGCAGGCAAATCGAACACCGTAGCAGTCAGCTCCGGATAGGTCTGACAAAATGCGATGGCGTTCGTCCCTGCCCCGCCCCCCAAATCCAGGAGTCGCACCGGCCCATTCAGCTGCAGCCGCTTGGCAAGATCCGGCCCGCTCTGCTGCCCGATCCGGTGGAGTACCGCCAGCACGTTGCTGCCTAAATCAGGGTCGGTTTCGAAGACATGCCGGTCTACCGATCTCTGTCCCGTGCGAATCGTCTGTTCCAGTTTGCCCCAGTTGTCCCATTCTGCATCGTGCAGCAAAAGAAGATGCCCGATATACTGGCCAGAGTTGCGGACCAGATGAGTGGCCGCGGCAGTCGAGTTGCCATAGGAGTCTCCGTCCTTTTCCAACAGTCGCATCGCGACAAGGGCATTCACCAGCAGTCCCAGCGTCTGCGCATGAGCGCCGATTCGATCGGCCACTTCTGAGAGTGTTTTTCTCTTCCCATCCAAGGCAGAAAACACATCCAGCCGGACAGCCGTGAGCAGGATTTTGGTCTCCCAGTAGTACCCAAGCTGAAAGATTTCCGCGAGCGAAAGTTCTCGTGACACACCACGCTCCTCAAGCAAATCGCCTTGAAACTCGGCATCTTACCTAGATTGGAAACTGAAAGGCAAGGCGGCGGAAACAGTGTACCGGGTGGGAAAACATAAAGGGCAGCGGATTCCTCCGCTGCCCTTTGATTGCGGGTTACCCCGCGCAGACACACTCGGGCTTACTTGATCTCAGCCTTGAGATTCGCAGTCCCGCCATCTGTCACATCGACTTCGAACTCCACCTTCTTACCCTTGGCGGCGAAAGGATGCCATGCCACCACCTTGTGCTTGCCGGCAGGGACATCCTTGATCTCGAAAGAACCATCGTCCTTCACGACCGCAAAGTGCGGGCTCGACACCGGGAGGAAGAAGCCCTGCATGAACTCATGCTGGTCACACTGTAAACGATAGTACCCGTCCTTCTCGGCTCCGCCACGGAACACCACTGGCTTGTCAAGCTTGTCACCCTTCTTGGCCAAACCGATGTTAAAACCGGTGGCCGAGCTGGTGCCCTTCACTACGAAGCTATGCGGATTGTGGAGCACACCTTGGACCGACTTTGGATCATCCGGATCGGCATCGGTGTTCTCAACCTTGAAGGACTTATTATTCACCACCACACCGGCGAACGGCAGAAACTCACAGAACGCCGCCGTCACTTCCGTACCACTATACCCATCCATGAACGCCTTATCTTCGACGTCAATGACGGCGACCACCGCATGCTTTAGACCGCCATCCTTACCGACTTCGATGGTCTTCAAGAACCTCTTATCCCCATCCATCAACGACTTGTTGGGATTCTGCGGGCAGAACTTGGGATTGGGGAACTTTGAGAACAAAAATTCCTTCTGCTCGGACTTTCCGGCAAAAGTCACTTTTCCGGAAATCGTTCCGCCTGCGAACGAGGTGAGAGGCGCCGCGATAAACGCGACGGCTGCCACGCCAAATACGACTGCTAGTGCACTCTTCATGGGACTGCCTCCTTTTGATTAACGATAGACCCTGATTCCTAGCTCGCTGTTCCCTTCCTTCATCCACCGGCCTGACAAGAGAAAGGTAGGAACAGCTTCCTCTCTGGTGTACTCGACGACGATTGACTGGCGAGTCTGGTCTGGGACCGAGTATGTATATAAAATCCTACCGTATCCTGTCAATCTGAAACAAGAGGGCGAAAACGCTAGGTCCGCACGAAGTGCGCGCGACAGGGAAAGGGGCGCGACATCAAATTCGAAGTTCTGGGTTCGAAGTTCTGAACACTTCAGCCTTCAGCCCGCCACACTAGTCTAGCCTTTGTTCGTTCTGGTCAACCCAAGCAATTTCATCGACTCCTGCGCAGCGGCACGAGCCTTGGTAGCGGGATTGAGAAGTTGTCCCGGATCGGCATGGATGCCGATATCCGACACACGGTTGCATTGCCGGATCACTTCATTGAGGGGAGTCATGGCATTGGTTCGATGGGGATCTGACGCTGAGAGCTGCCTGATGAGTGTCTCGGCAAACCGCTTCGCCTCCCCGCAATGATGGATAATGGCCTTCGCATCTCCCATTCCACCATGCGCCACCATCTCATCGACGTTCTTCATCAGACCGTCGCCCTGCTCTTGCAGACTAGCACTCGATGCCTCTGCTGCGCCTGCAGTGCTCTTATCCGAGACAAAGAGAAACCACAGGGTGGCTAGGCCTACCAGCATGACTATCAATCCAACTCGGCCCCTGATTGCTCGAAACAGCCTCACGTTATTTCCTCACAAGCTGTTGAACAGTTAGTATCACCAACGATGATCCCAGCAGGATGCTCAAGAAGGCTGTCCAGCAAGGCCGCAGGGAGTGAAGACCGGAGGCGTACCCTCTGGGGTACGTTGAGGATCTGAACGATGCGAGAACGATGCTGGCTGACTTTTTCAGCATCCTGCTAATATCGACCCTTCGGTGCCAGCGGAACAGAGGTCAGACCATGATAGAGACGGTGAAACTCTTCAGTCGTGAGGGTTTCATTCTGTAATTGGGCAAGAGTGGCCTGATCGATGGGATACTCAACCGTGTCGTCATAGTTCGACGATGCAATCGTCACAAATCGTGGAGGGAAGAGTCGCTCAGGCAGCAGAATCCCCACACCGAGGTTGTATTTCAGCGCCAACCTGATCGCTTCCCGTGCCTTGTCAGCCGGAACTTCTCGGCCAAACCCAATGTTTTGCGGAGGCTGCCCCTGTCTAAAAAACTGAAAGTGGACGTTAGTCATCCCCGCTTGCGTAAACTCTTCCTTCACCGTGGCTACCTGATTCTTGTACTGGCTCGCCAGTACGACTTCAACACGGCTAACCGCTGGCGCCGATGCGACTTCAGCCGCGACTGCATGAGCCCCCATCAAACAAGCACAGATAGCAAGCACCGCCGCATGAAGATATCGCGAAAAGACCATAATTAGTTCGACTCAAAACCTGAATCCCAACGATGTGGTACCATTCGCCGCTACAGTTACATCTTGCACTTTCTCTCCCAGGGTCGGATGCCAGGCCTTGATCCGATACGTGCCTGCCGGAAGATCCTTGATCTCAAAGGTCCCCTCCAGACCAGTGATTGCGTAATACGGATTCTCGACGGCAAGCCCATGTCCCTGCATGAAAGGATGCATGCCGCATTGCATGGTGACGCTGCGGCGGTTTCCGGTGAAACGGATGATGTCGCTCGTCCCGGTTTTGGTCAGCGCCGGCCTATGAAACATGATGAACACATGGTCATAGTCCCGTTCATAAATCTGCAAATCATGCGAGACCTCATCCTGATTCGTCACCGTCAGAGGATAGTGCTCTCGCATGACCGACACAAATGGAACGAACTGACAGATGTTCGCCTCCAATTTCGTTTCCGTCAGTCCGAACGGTTTACCTTTCTCAATGCCTTCGATCGTCACGATCACATCTTTCAACCCTTGCTGTGCTCCAACGGCTACTTCCCGAAGCAGCCGGTACCCTGATCCATCGGATAATGCCCCGCAATAGACCCGGTCGGGATATCGACGAAGCTCGAACGGCATGGGCGGCGGAGCTTCACCGGAAAACTGCACGGTCCCGGTTACCGTGCCACCGTTCGCTACCGTTCCTTCCTCGTAGGCCCAGGCTTCAATCGAGCCGCCCACAACAATGCTTAGAACGATCGAGTGACAGATAGAAGCCGCAACGCGCCACCAATGTCCAGTCATGTTCACCACCGTTAGAAATAAATTAGAAACAAAATAGATGGGGGGAGTATACATACTCCCCCCATCGTCAGAACGATCTTAACCGGCCTCGCACCAGTTCCGGCAGGATCTTCGTCTTTTCAACGAGCTGACGTTTTCGAAACGGTCCCTCTGTCATTCTCACTCTCCGCCCTCTTGGTCGGCGGAACCTGGGGCATCAACGGAAGAATCCGCTGATCGTCAGCCGGCAGTACCTTGAAAAGACCCCATTGTCCTGCGTTGGCAAACGCCGGACGTTGGTTTTTCCACATATAGTCGCCGACGATCTTATTCGGACCTCCTGCGCCGCCCGTGAGATAGGCGTTAATCACTTCTGAGCCGCCGAACTCCATGGTGCTGACCTGGTCAGCGCCCAGCGAGTAAGGCTCATGCGGCCACTCGTGGCCATCGACCGTGAACAGCTGAACCTGCTCGCTGAACGCACCGAGCACGTGGATGGCCACAGGATCTCCGACATGTGCCTGCAACAGCGGCGTCGCAGGTCCACCACCTCCGGCTTTTACGCAGCTGAAGATCTCCGGCACATCACAGCCCTTTTCCATCCGCCAGGCGGTCGGTTCCGACTGGTAATTCACAGCCGTGATGCCGGCCGCCTGTTGGATATAGGGCATGAAGCTGACGCCTATGATGTTATCTTCGTCCTGGAACATCAATGAGAAGGAACGATAATTCTTTCTGTTTTCGTTCCCGGGGATCGTCCGATCCACGAGCACATCAGCACGCCAGCTGCTCTTCATCGTGACATCGGCGCCTGTCATCGGATCGCGGTAGTGCGATCCCTTCGGACCGACAATGATCGAGCCGAACAGTCCATTGCGCGGATTCTCGACCACGTTCCCCCAATCTTGAATGAGGGCGGCCAGTTCTCCGTACTCCGGGTGAGCAAAATAGGTGTACGTTTTGCTCTGCCCGGGACCGATGGTTTGATCGCCCGGATTGTTGCCGACATTGGCGCCGAACGAATCTTTCGGATCGAACGCCATCATATCGACGTGGAATCCGGCCCGTTCTTTTGCCATCTCGTTTTTCAGATTGATCTTCAAACAATCACCGACGTTCACATGCAGGGTCAGTGGGCTCGGCCTAAGCTCACCGGCCTTGACCTTGCCACGATCGCCGTCGAGCACATACATCTTGCCCTGCTCGTTCCCGAATACCATCTTCCGCTCCAAATCGACTTCCATCACACCCGGCGTCCCTTCGTGGTACCTGATGTTCTGGTCAATCGCCGACACGTTGAAGGTCTTCACAGGAGCGTCTGCCGGACAGATCGACGGAGCGGACTTTTGAATCTGCTCACGGCTCGGCAAGGGCTTTAGATCCCCTTGCAGTTCGTCGAAGACTCGGAAGAGTCCCCAACTGCCTTCCGCAAAGTGAGAAGCGCGGCCGCTATAGTAGAGATAGTCGCCGGCCTGTTTCTGCGGTCCCCCCGCTGCTGGAATCGCCGGATCGTAGCGCTCTCCGATCGCCAGGTGAATCGTGCTCCGAGGCATGGCGGTCGTCGAATAGCGTTCCATCGGGAACCAATGGCCCGTCACGTGCCAGGTATGCACTTCGTTTGCAGACCCTACCAAGGCACGCACCAGAATCGGGTCGCCGAGATAGGCCCGCAACAACGGAGTGCCAGGATCGCCGTGAATACCGGAGACAAAGAGTTTCGACGGGTCAGGATTCTGGGCTAAACGCACACTCAACGGCTCCACGCGCATGCTGTAGCCGCTTCCGGTAGTCGCTTCGCCGCCATTCAAGAACCACATGGCCGACTTATTGATCCGCTCGGGAAACTGATGAGACGGCGGCCCATCGACGGTGGTCGCCCCCACTCTCGCTTGCGGATTATCGGTGGTGATCAGTTCCGCCGTCCGGGCATTGCTGTCCATGATATGCATCATGACTTCGCGGAAACTGCCACGGATATGAGCCGAAACCGGCTCCAAAGTATGAATGTCCGCAATGGGGCCGCTCCGGATTTCTTTCCCGGTGACCGGATCGTGATAGGTCGAGCGCGGCGGCTCAGTAATGAAGGCTGAGAAGAGGCCATGGCCCCAGGTATCGGTCCCGAAGACATGGTCGTGCCAATACACGGTGCCGAAATCGGCATCGACATACCAGCGCTCACGGATAAATTCGACGCTGGCAATATCGTTCTTGCTGTGTGCGTACTTCAACGGTGCATCGAACGTGATGGTCTTTCCATCAATGGTCTTAATCCGCGCTATTTCGAAGTACTTTGGATCGTCCATCCCTACGCCCAGTTCAATGTTCACATGGAACTTAGACGAATCGGCCACCGTGATGCTGCGCGAACCGGCTTTCGTACCCGCCGTCAGCACCGTGTTTCCCGGCAGAGGCATTCCCTTAGTCGGCTGGGGATCCTTTAGCATGGTGAACGCGCGTAACGACATGTCGTACGAAAATCCGATCGTCGGACCATCGGACGCGCTGGTATCGAATTGGAAGAAGTGCGGATGAAGATTGATCTTGTTCGACCATCCCGTCCGCGCATCGTCCGGTATTTCATTTTTGAAAATGATGTCGACGCAATCGTACACGTTTCCGCGAATGACCAATGGAAGCTGTTTTTTTGGATTCTTGCGAACTTCAGCCTCTTCCTCGTGCAACACGTAAATCATTCCAATGGGGTCGACCAGCGCGGCGGATTTGGACGTCGCCGGCTTGAGCGTAATCGGCAGCGTAATGGAATGAATCGTGTAGAACTTGCGCGGAGAATTTTCCGGACACAAGCTCCATGGCCCCTGCTCACCTGGCTTGGCCTGCTCCGTGCTTCTTGTTCCATCTTCCCGTACCCGGAATGGTTCTAGCCACGGTGCTCCGCCATGATTCGGGGCAAACGGAGGTCGCTTCCCGAGATGCGGACGGAGCCAGGGGAACGCCAGTTTCCCGGTCTGCGGATCGAACGTAATGGCCGGACGCTTGAGAGGGGTTGGAGACTCGTAGTCCGCCCACTTGTGCGGCGTCTCCGGCTCGTTGAGTGCCAGCGTGCCCTCCCACTTCCAGTTCACAACCGTCGCGTCATTCGCCTGGGCTTGTTTCACTTGGTCTTCCGTCTTGCCAGGCAAGCCTTGCGGCGGCAGCATGTATTCGACCCAATCCTTGATCGAGACCTTCACCGGATTGGATTTCCAATCCGTCTTATCTTTCGTGACCTCGTACTTCTTCCCGCCGTACCAATCCACGGTGGTGCCGACCAACTTATCCGAGCTAACCGCGAGCTTGATCTTCCCCTTGCGATCAGGAAGTTCGACGAGCGGCTTCATCACGTCAGTTTGGAACCCGGTCGACTGCAACGTGTTGTACACGCGCCAGAATCCCCACATTCCCGTCACATAGTGCTGCGGAATATGGCAGTGAAACACGAACTCGCCAGCCAACGCCTGCAAGCCGCCTGACCCACCTTCGGTCACCTCATCGTAAATCTCCGATGGACCGATAGTCTGCACATCCAGCCGATCCGACGGATCGCTGATGGGAGGAAACTTCACCGGGCCGTTCTTTGACAAGGTCGGATCGATCCTGCTGGTGCCAGGCTGTCTGGCCCAACGAATTGAACCGCCATGCAGATGATGCGAGTGCACGATTTCAGACCCACCGACCATCCGGAACGTAGCCGGATCCCCCAAATATGAGCGGGGAACCGTGGTTGCAGGATCGCCGAATGTATAAGATCCATAGCCCTGCGACTCATCGGCAAACCCGACGAGGTGCTCCTGCTGCTCCAGTCTCGTGCCGTGGGGTTCACTGCGATAGTTGAGCAGGCGGGCCGCCGGACGGTAGGTGTCCGTGTGCGGGTCACGCTGCGGCAACATGTCGCCCTTACGGTTCAACAGTCGAAACGTCTCATCTCCAGCCTCATGATAAAAAATGACAAATTCGCGGAAGTCCGAGGCGTTCGCCACATCGATCATGGCCTCCCAGCCACTCTTCATTTCTTCCCCCGTAAAGGGACTCAGATGCCGAGCCCCGCGCTGCTCGACCACCAGTGAACCCAATAGGCCCAGGGAATACTGCTCTCTAGTCGCATGGCTGTGGAAGGCACGCCCTCCTACCTGAAGATCCATAGGAATGTACCATTCGAATTCGCCGGTCTTTCCGGTTGGAACCAATGCATCCGGATTATTCGCGGTCGCCGGCTTGCCCGTGTTGGCGACGAGCAGCTGCGATCCGTTAATGATCATGTTCGTCGGTTCGTCAGCAATCTGATTTCGCAATGTGATCCGGAGACAATCCCCCTGGTTCGCCCGAATGACCAACGGTTGAATCAGATCGCCCTGCAAACCGTGAGACACGGCGCCGAGGGCAAACGTCGGATCGTCACTTTCCCGCGCAGCCTTATTTTTTTCCTCTTCCGCCCGCACACCTGCCACATTCTCGGTCAGCGCATACATGTAACCTGGGTAGAAATCTCCAAATCGATTCACGGTGATTTCAACGTTGATCGTGGAAATATCGAAGGCACGGACGGGTGCTTGTGCCGGACAGCGAGCGCCTTGCGTGACCTTCACCTTATCCTGATCTTCCGCGACGAGCAGGATGCCCTGCTGCATCGCATGGGCTCCGGCGCCCTGGAACGGCCCTTTACTCTGTACCTGCCGTTCGATTTGCTCGATGGCCTTTGACATCTTATCCATCAGTATCGGGCCCGCCTGCGTATTCACCGGTGTCGCCACATCGACAGCGGAATCCACTGCGACATGCGCGTCATGCGACATGACCGCAAACACAGGCGGCGCCTCGGCAAACCAGAGACAGGCCGCAATCCCCATCACCCCGGCCCCCACCCACTTCATTGATGCACCCATAACGTTTAGCCTCCTCCTTTAATCGGTCACTATTCTTCTATTACGATACTGTTTCGGCAATATTTCTTCACCTGGTGTCATTAGGAGTTCTTATCACAACCGAGGTATAGACCATAGACAAGGGGTTTGAGTCAAGAGGGGGGCCGTACCTAGATAAAACATGAGCCTGCAGGATGAAAGGTTGGATCATGTCAGCATGATCATGACTGAAAGCACCGAGCATTACGTTTACCATCACTTCACGCGCGAAAGCAGCGGTTTGGCGATTGATGAACACGCGCGCTTGAGTCATGCGGACTGAAAGCATCTTCTACAATGCACCCACCTCCGCTTCTGTGCGATAATGGGGCCTATGGTTCTGAAACGTTGGCTGGTGGGCGATCCGCTCAAAAGCACTCAGGCAGCACAGGAACGGCTGTCGAAAACCCTTGCTCTCGCGATCTTTTCCTCAAACGCGATCTCCTCCGTGGCCTATGCCACAGAGGAGATCTTGCTGGTGCTGATCCTAGCGGGAACCGCCGCCGTTGCCTGGTCCATTCCCATCAGCCTTGCGATTCTGTTTCTCGTCGTCGTCCTGACTATTTCCTACCGCCAAATCATCTACGAATACCCGGAGGGTGGCGGGGCCTACATTGTCTCCCGCAACAATTTAGGGGAACTGCCGTCACTGATCGCCGCAGCGGCGTTGATCATCGACTATGTCCTCACGGTCGCCGTCAGCGTGGCCGCAGGCATCGCGGCCCTGACCTCGGCCGTACCGAGTTTGTTCGAGCATCGCGTAGCCCTCGGGCTCGTCGTCATTATCTTCATTATCGTCATGAATCTTCGCGGCGTGCGGGAGTCGGGGACATTCTTCGCCGTCCCTACCTACTTCGCCATCGGCGCCCT
>Ga0326726_10006628_pt1 | contig 10430 bp, 10 predicted proteins | sample MHFenrmetagenome_2_FD_207603 | JGI IMG/M metagenome (GOLD analysis project Ga0326726, IMG submission 207603) | Lab enriched peat soil microbial communities from Michigan Hollow, Ithaca, NY, United States - MHF15MN | ecosystem: Environmental > Terrestrial > Soil > Wetlands > Peat | place: USA... | reverse complement strand
AAAATGCAAACGTCAGCGATGCGGCAGGATTTCAGCTGGCACCGTTCGGCAGGGGCTTACGCCAGCCTTTATCGTTCGCTGGTCCGCCTGCGGCCCGGGGTAAGAGAAGTGCCGCAGAGCGAGGCGCCCACAAGGCTGATCGCCTAACCCCGGACCGCTGGAAACCGCCTGAGACAACTTGAGGCCGCACGAAGGGAGCTTGGCAATGGGCGATACCGATCTCACCGAGCGCATTCGCCAATGCGCTTATGAAATCTGGGAAAGCGAAGGCCGGCCGCTTGGCCGCGACTTGGCCCATTGGCTGCGCGCCGAAGCCAGGATCCGCGAAGGCCTGAAGGCTCCGGGTCCGACGGAAAAACCGCCAATGCCGACAAGGAAATCCCCCGCAAAAGCGCGCCCTCGCCGACGCGGACGGTAAAGTTTCTTCAGCAACGGCCTCCAGAGGCTGAGCTACGGCGGGTCATATTGCGACAAGGATGGAGGGGTCAATGGAAAGCGCGACATTTCGAACATGGCTGGCTGAGCGGGGTTGCCGCTTCGAGTCCCACGATCAGGAGGGCCGTTCGCACGGCCATCCCATGGTCACGGTGCATCGTGAGGGACGAACAGCCAAACTTCCGCTGCTCGGCCTCCATCAACAGCTCGACTCGCGTATCGTCCGGCGCATTTGTGAAGAGCTCGATCTCGACGCGTCCGGCCTGCCCGGGCCAATAGGCCGTGTTTAGAAGCCTATTGAGAGATCGTTTCCACGACCATGCGAAGTAAACCGATGCGCGTGCGATCGCTTTGCGGTGGAGAACGCCGGTCCTCATTACCAATGTTGGTTAGGCTGATAATAGACGTTGCGGAATTCAAAGATTGACGTGCATCAACCCGGAGAGGGAAGTCTGGCTTGATGCTAATTTTTAAAGTGATGAATTGGAGGGTGCGATGATAGCGACACAAGAACTCAAAACGGCGGTCATCGACACGGAAGCCTGGATCGACGACTTCATGCGGCTGTTGGGCTGGCACGACCGAGACAAGGTGTATGCGGCCCTCGTCGCGGCGCTGCACGCCATCCGCGACTGCGTGCCCTGGGACGAAGCTGTGCAAGTCGGAGCATATTTGCCACCGCTGTTGCGCGGTATGTATTACGAGGGCTGGCATCCGACCTCGCGCTCGCTGCCGCTCAAGGGCCGCGGCCTGTTTCTCGAGCGTATCCATGATGCCCTGCACCAAGAGCCGGGCACCGATCCCGAGCTGGTAGCGCGCGCGGTTTTCTCCGTTCTCGCGCAACGCCTGCCCGCATCGGAGCTGGAGGACATCAAGACCGTCACGCCGAAGGCGCTACACGCATTCTGGCCACTTTGATCTGCGTGAACAGGAGAGTGCGTCCGCCCAATGGTCCATCAGCCGGCTTCCAGCTCTCGTGGAAATAAATCCGCACGGATCGTGTTCGTAGGCGACGTCATGCTGGGCCGTCTTGTCTCGCAGGAGCTTCATCGCCGTCCGGCGGAAGGCTTCTGGGGCGATGTCCGCCCGCTGTTGCAAGACGTGGATGCGGTGATCGCAAATCTCGAATGCGCAATCACCACCAGCAAGGAACCTTGGTCGCGCACGCCGAAGGTGTTTCATTTTGGCGCCGATCCGCGTGCGATCGACGTGTTGCGCGCCGGCAACGTGCGGGCGGTAAGCCTTGCGAACAATCACGTGCTGGATTTTGAAACCGCGGGGCTGCTACAAACGATCGACCTTCTCGAGAAGGCCGGGATTGCGCACGCCGGCGCCGGACACACCGAAACCGAAGCGCTTGCCCCGGCGATTCTTGACATCGGAGGGTTGAAGCTTGCCCTATTGGCTGTGACGGACAACGAGCCCGCGTTTGCCGCACGCGCAGACCAGCCCGGTACGGCCTATGTCGACCTCGATTATCGGCGTGAAGCCATTTCCACAATAGAAACGGGCGTCATCGCGTCACGAGAGGCTGGAGCCGATCTTCTCGTTCTATCCTGCCATCTTGGACCCAACATGGTATTGCGTCCCCCCACGCCCATTCGTGAATTTCGCCATGCAGCGGTGGCGAAAGGAATTGATCTTGTGCAAGGGCATTCGGCACATGTGACGCAAGGAGTAGAGCGCGACGGCCGTTCTCTTATCCTGCATGACACGGGAGATTTCCTAGATGACTATGCAGTCGATCCGGTGCTGCACAATGACTGGTCATTCGTATTCCTCGTTGAGGTCGAAGCGGCCAGCTTGCGCCGCTTGACGCTCATTCCGGTGCGGCTCGGCTTCGCCGAGGTTCGCCTCGCGCTCCCACACGAAAGCCGCGAAATCTGCGCTCGCATGACTAAGCTCTCGGCAGAGCTTGGCACCGGTCTCGTGCCGAGCCCAGATGGGTTAAGCCTGGACCTATCCCCTTCATAGGCTTACAGGCATCATGGTTTGCGTGATTAGGTCCACGAGCCACGGAATATCCGGACAGGCAAGAGCGGTACTCGCTTGTGAACGACACCACCAGCCAGCGAAGCGTCATTGAATTTCTTTCCGACCCGAAAAGCTACGACTCGACGGTTCGCTCCGTAGACAAATACGAGACGCACGGCTCGATTGTGTTCTTGGCCGGCGAGCGCGCGTACAAGCTCAAACGCGCGGTGCGGTTCCCTTACATGGATTATTCGACCGTCGCTGAGCGGCGGCGAATGTGCATGCGCGAGTTGGAGGTCAATCGCCGCACGGCGCCCATGCTCTATCTCAGCGTGCGTCCGACCATAAGTGACAGCACGGGTTCACTGCGCTTCGGAGGGGAAGCGGACAGCGGATCGGCGGTCGATTGGGTCGTCATTATGGTACGGTTCGATCAAGATGCGCTGTTGGAGAAAATGCGGGGCACCGGAAGGCTTTCACGTCCGTTGATTCGGCTCCTAGCGGAAACTATTGCCGCATTTCATCGCGATGCCGAGATCGTGCCCGGCTTCGGCGGCGCGCTGGGTATTCGCACCGTCATCGAGGAGAATGCCGTCATCTTGAAGGCGAAAGCCGACCGCCCGTTCGACGGGGAGCTGGTTGCTCGATACGAAAGAGAGGCCACGCGCCTTCTAGCCAACATGACATCGCTGCTTGAAGAGCGGCGCCAGCAGGGTCATGTCCGCCGCTGCCACGGCGATCTTCATTTGAATAATATCTGCATGATCGGTGACCGTCCGGTGTTATTCGACGCCATCGAATTCAGCGACATGTTTGCCTGCATCGATGTGCTTTATGATCTCGCCTTCCTATTGATGGATCTCGACCGGCATGGGCTTCGCGATCACGCGAACACGGTTCTTAATCGCTACCTTGAGATAACCAACGAACACGCGGGACTTGCGGCGCTGCCTCTGTATCTTTCCTGCCGTGCCGCGGTTCGCGCGCATACGACTGTCGCTGCGGCTGAAGCAGTCAAGGACGACAGCGTGCAGGAGTCCGATCGGGACCACGCTATTGCACTGTTGGAACGAGCGGTTGGTTATCTTGCCAAGCCGTTTCCGCGCCTCATTGCCATTGGCGGCGTTTCCGGGACCGGAAAAACGACGCTTTCGCGCGAGCTTGCGCCGCTTCTTGGCGCGCCGCCGGGAGCCATTGTCATCCGCAGCGATGTCGTCCGCAAACAGCTCATGGGCGTTGCTGAAACGGTCCGGCTTCCGCACAGCGCCTACACGCCGACCGTGAGCGAAAAGGTCTATCGCCGCATCGCGGAGCTTGCGGCAACTACATTGGCCTCCGGCTACTCGGTAATCGCCGATGCGGTTTATGGCATGGAGAGCGAGCGCGGGGAGCTTGCCACGATAGCCGAGGGAGTGGGAGTTCCTTTCGACGGTCTTTGGCTTGAGGCTTCTCCCAAACTTCTGGAGAGCCGTATCAGGGCGCGGCTAGGCGATGCCTCGGATGCGACGGTCGAGGTGCTGCATGCACAACTTCAATTCGTCTCAACGCCGCAAGATTGGGTGCATCTGAGCGCAGCGGGGTCAGCGAAAGACGCCATCACGGAGGCGTGCCGAGTCCTTGGCTGTTGATCCCGTCTCTGTTTCACGGATCGAGTTGATCGAAACGAATCTGGACCGCGCGCAAATCGGGAAGCACGTGGTCTCCCAACGCTTCATACAGGGCACCAATGCTGCTCGCGGACGCAGCACTGCGCTGCGCCAGCTTTAACCACACGTCCGCGCAAGCATCGCCGAAGCTCTTCGCGTCGCTGACGTCGTAAATCCCTTCATATATCGAGACATTGCTTCTTGTTGCCGTCAGTTTCAGCTTCATGGGATGTCTCCGAACCGGTCACTACCAAGTGGAAGCAAAATAATCTAAGGCCTTTCCGGAAAAATTGATCCAACTCAACGCAGCTCGGATACCGGAAGAATGCTATCTTCCATCGAGTAAAGCACGCCGAGCGACCGCAAACTATCGCGCGTGGCGGCCACTGAGCCTTGAACGTCGATCCCCCGGCAGCAATCCTCTACGATAACAACGCCGAAGCCTTCGCGGCTTGCATCTTCCGCGGAAAAGCGCACGCAATAATCGAAAGCAAGTCCCGCAAGAAAGACGCGCTTGAAGCCGCGCTCGCGCAGATAACCGGCCAGACCGGTCGGTGTTTTGCGATCGTTCTCGCAAAACGCCGAATAGGAATCGATATGTCGCCGATATCCCTTACGCAATATGAGTTCCGCATGAGAAACGTGCAAATCTTTGCGGAAGGCGGCCCCAGTCGTTTCCTGGATGCAATGGTCCGGCCACAATGTTTGCGGCCCGTAGGGGGCCATGATGGTATCGAACGGCTGCCGCCCGGGATGGCACGAGGCAAATGACAGGTGTCTTGCCGGATGCCAATCCTGCGTCAGGACGACATGCGCGAATTTTTGGGCAAGACGATTGATCCCCGGTACCACTTCGTCTCCGCCGGGGACGCTAAGCGCGCCGCCCGGACAGAAATCATTCTGGATGTCCACGACGAGCAACACATCATTCTCGCCAACGCCGATGCTCTCTTTCATTGTTGCCGCTCCCGCCTTGCGGTGCGCTCATCAACCTCGGCTGTGAGTCTTACCAAAGCGTCCGCAACCTGTACGGGATAGGGGCTATCCCGTTCAAGGCGGCGCAATGGCGTCGGAAGGCGCCCAAGTTCGCGCGCAGCATGAGCCTTTATCGCCGCCGCTGTCGGATTGGCACCGCTACGCTTGCCTCCCTGCATGAACGCCCGAATCAACGTTTCGCCGTCCTGTGTGTCATTCTCCACCGACAGAACATCGTTCGCCATGCTGCCGTCCGGCCCGTAGCGGCGCCACACCTGTTTGCGTCCCGGCCAGGTGGCTTTGCCCGTGGAGCGTTTGCGCCGCGGCAAGCCTGCATACTCCTGCAGTTTGTAAGCGCAATCGAGCGCCGGACAATCATAGGAGGTAGTGAGGCTGGTGCCGATTCCAAACCCATCCACGGGCGCACCATCCCGCACCATTGCGGTCAACTCCGCCTCGTCGATACCGCCGCTGGCGAAAATCGTTACGTCGGAGAGCCCACCATCGTCCAGAATCCGGCGGACACTCTTCGACAACGCTATCAGATCGCCGGAGTCCAACCGGACCCCGCGTATTCTTATTCCCGCCGCCTTGAGCCGCGGAGCAAGCGCAACCACCTTTCGCGCCGCCGCTTCCGTATCGTAGGTATCGATGAGAAGAACGAGATTGTCAGGCCGCGAATGTGCGAAGGCTTCAAACGCTTCGCCTTCATCGTCATAAGCCTGGACGAAGGAATGTGCCATCGTGCCATAAATCGGAATATCGAACAGTTTTCCGGCGAGAGTGGTGGCGGTCCCGGAAAAGCCCCCGATATAACCTGCACGCGCGGCCAGGATTCCGGCTTCGGCGCCATGTGCGCGGCGCAAGCCAAAGTCCACCAATAGTTTTCCGGGCGCGATCAGGGCCATCCGGGCTGCCTTGCTTGCGATCAGACTTTCAAAATGCAGCAGATTGATGAGCCGCGTTTCGACAAGCTGGGCCTCTGGTAATGGCGCGGTGATTCGCAGGATCGGTTCATCGGCAAAGAATGCCGTACCTTCCGGCATGGCGTGCACGTCACCGGTAAACCGCAAGTCAGCCAGGTAATCGACGAGGTCTTTGCTGAATCTCCCGCTGCCCGAGAGCCAATCAAGTTCCTCGGGCGAAAAACGAAAGTGCTCCAGATACTCAAGTGCTTGCTCGAGTCCTGCCGCGATCAGGAAGCCACGGCGGGAGGGCAGCTTTCGCACAAAGAACTCGAATACCGCCGTATCGGTTTTCCCATGTTCCAGGTAGGCCTGGATCATATTGAGCTGGTACAGATCCGTGAGCAGTGCGCCAGAAGATGAATCCATCACGACACCTCTTGAGGTACCGGCTCAAGCAAAAGCTGCGCGGGTTCCGGCCTCGTTTCGTGTACATCAATTCGCCTGACCCGTAAGCTAAAACTATGCGAGCGGACATCTTCCATGGAAGTATAGGATGGAGGAACGGATGAATTGGCCCGGCCGCCTAAGCGTCTTCTTGATCTGGATCATCCGGAAAGCGGGCGCGGTGCGCTAATTGGGAAACAAATTGGCCGATGAGGACTTTGCCGGGGCATCGCAGTTGCGAATGTCACCATATCCACACCGCGAGAAAATGAACCAGCTCAAGCTATTCGCCCTCAGCGCAAGCTCCGGTCTCGGCCACCGGGTGGCCGACGCGCTCGGGATGAAGCTCTCACGCCACGAAGAGCGCAACTTCGAAGACGGCGAACACAAGAGCCGTCCCCTCGAGACGGTGGAAGGGAGCGACGTTTACGTCCTGCAGAACCTCCATGGCGGCCCGTTGGAAAGCGCAAACGACAAGCTATGCCGGTTGCTGTTTTTCATCGGCGCATTGAAGGATGCAGGCGCCGCGCGCGTTACGGCAATCTCTCCTTATCTCTGCTACGCGCGGAAGGACCGCCGAACGAAGCCGCACGACCCTGTGACAACGCGCTATATCGCGGCGCTGTTCGAAGCGGTGGGAACCGATGCGATGGTCACGCTCGACGTGCACAATCCGGCTGCCTTCGAGAATGCATTCCGCTGCCGGAATGTCTCACTGACGGCAGCGCCGCTCTTTGTCGATTATGTCAAGTCCCTCGGCGATAGCAGCCTGTGCGTCGTCTCGCCCGATCCGGGCGGTGTAAAGCGGGCGGAACTGTTCCGCGAAGCGCTCGAAACCGCCTGCGGGATTGCGATCGCAAAAGGTTTCGTCGACAAGCACCGCAGTGCGGGCGTTGTGACGGGCGATATTTTCGCCGGCGACACTGAGGGGAAGACCGCGCTCATCATCGACGATCTGATCAGCACCGGCCATACCTTGCTGCGCGCGGCGAATGCCGTCCGGCTGAAGGGCGCAACGCGCGTGATCGTACTGGTGACACACGGCCTCTTCATGCCCGGCTCGGCCGAGGTCATAGCAGACCCGGCAATCGACAGTTTCGTGCTCGTGGATGGCGTCCCTCCGTTTCGTTTGGAATTGGACGGCATAGGAAAGAAAATCGTCAGCCTCTCTTCGGCCGGGCTGATTGCGGAGACTATCCGCCGTCTCCACGAGGGGCTCGCCTTGGACGATCTCCTCGTTTTCTAAAACACTGCTCGAGCCACGCCGCTTCGCGTTCTGCTATCCGCAAATAATCGCGCGCGACGCGGGGCCATTTCTCCGGGGTCCGCGGGTTCGGTTCCAACAAATGCGCAATCGTCAGGCGCGCCCTTAAAGTTGCCCGGTAGCACCGGTAGAAGCTGAAAAGTTCATCCGGAATGGCTTCGTGCAGCGCCTCTGCCAAGCCCCGGCGGATGCGCGCGCCAACCCAGGCAGCGCCGAGCCGTTCGCATTCAATGCAGAGAAAGGCGATTTCATCGAAGGGGTCGACCATGCGTAGGCGCCGATTGAACTCCAGACGGTCGATGATTTGGGGCGGATCGCCGAGCCAGATGTGTTCCGGACGCAGATCGCCATGGCCGTCCACGATCCGCTTGCCGCGGACGCGTGCGGCAAGCAGGCCGCGACGCTCGGCAAGAAACCGCCGTTGGATACGATCGATTCGCCAAATCGGCCCGGCCGGAAGCCCGAAACCGTGGTGAAGCAGGACCTTACGATTTTCTGCGACGTTGCGCTCCCACTCGCGAATATGGGATGCGGGCGAGACAGCCACACGGTCCGCCGTTCGGTAGAATCGCACCAGGCTTTGCGCGGCGCGGTCTATCATTTGACCGTGAACGTCCTTCGTGTCGATCGCTTGATCGAGCATCCAACGCTGGTCGAGTCGCCGCATGACCACAACCCAGTCGACAATTTCTCCTTTTCCGCCGAAGGAAAGACCGCCGATCCCGGAGCATAGCGGCACGACATCGAGATACACCGCGGGCGCAAGTCTGCGGTTCAGCGCCAACTCCGCACGACAGGCATCCTCGCGACGTTCGAGGGTGGAAAAATCGAGATAGGAAAACCGCACCGGCTTCTTCAACTTGACGGCTTTGTCTCCACTTAGGAAAACCCAGGACATGTGGGTCTGAAGCGCGACAGCTTCACCGGGCACGCCACCATAGGCCTGCGGATCGCGCAGGAAAGCCACTTTTTCGGACAGTGACGGCTCTACCACGTCCGATCTCCATTACGCCGGCGAAACCGATTGTCTGGAAATTGATTCTGACTGGATATCGCCAGATAACGCAAACCGCCGAAGCCGCTCTGAATTTGAAACCATCATCCGCCGTGGCGACAATCGCGCTATCAGATTCCTTTGTTCCCACTCGGCGTCGTGTCCATGATCGGCATCGGGTGGACACCCCAGACCGCCTCCGCGTATTCCCGGACGGAGCGGTCGATGGAAAATGGCCCGATATTCGCCACATTGTGGATCGCCTTGCGAATCCATTCCTCTCGGTTTCGAAACGCAGAATCGACCCGTGCCTGGCATTGCGCATAGCTGTCGTAATCGGCAAGCACCATGAAATGATCGCCATATCGGACCAGCGAGTCGAAGGTGGGCGCAAACAGATCCGGCTTTCCGGGCGAAAAGTAGCCGCTGCGAATCATATCGAGCGACTGTTTCAGCTCTGAATTGGCCTCATAGATCTCGGCCGGGGCGTAGCCACGGCCGCGCAACTCGTTCAGCTCATCGCAGGTATGGCCGAACATGAAAATATTGTCCTGCCCCACCGCCTCGGCGATTTCCTCATTCGCCCCGTCGTGCGTGGCGATGGCAAGCGCGCCATTCAGCGCGAGCTTCATGTTGCCCGTGCCGGATGCCTCCGTTCCGGCCGTCGATATTTGCTGTGAGAGGTCCGCGGCCGGGATCAAATCTTGAGCAGTCCGAATGTCGTAATTCGGCACAAAAATCACTTTGAGACGGTCTCCAACCGCCGGGTCGTTGTTGACGATATCGGCCACGCAGTTGATCAAATGAATAATCTGCTTGGCCATGAAATAACCGGGCGCGGCTTTCCCGGAAAAAATCACGGTTCTGTCGGGCAATCCCTCCGCGGCGCCCGCACGAATGCGATTATAGCGTCCGACAACGTAGAGCAGATTGAGGAGCTGGCGCTTATATTCGTGAATGCGCTTGACGTGAAGATCGAACATCGACTCCGGATTTACAGCCAGTCCCAGTCTCTCTTGGATCAATCCTGCCAGTCTTCGTTTGTTTGCCTGCTTCACAGACCGGAATTCTTGGCGGAATGCGTCATCGTCAATCAAGGACTCGAGTTCTCGCAATCTATCGAGGTCACGAAGCCAGCCACCGGAAATGCGAGAGGTAATCAGACGCGCAAGTCTGGGATTTGCTTCCCCCAGCCAGGCGCGCGGAGAGATGCCGTTGGTGATACCGATAATCCTGTCGGGAAAAAATCTGTCGAAATCCTTGAAGAACGTGCGGCGCATGATCGCCGTGTGCATGCGCGACACGCCGTTGACCTTATGGCTGCCGACGATTGCCAAATGCGCCATGCGGACGGAACGCGGCTGGTTTTCATCGATTAGCGACATGCGCCGCATGAGATCGACGTCTCCCGGAGAGTTATGCGTTACAGAACGCAGAAAGCGATGGTTGATCTCATAGATGATCTGCAAATGGCGGGGAAGCAGGCGCTCCAGCAGATCGACAGGCCAGGTTTCGAGCGCCTCGGACAACAAGGTGTGATTCGTAAACGCGAAGATACGCACGGTGATGTCCCACGCGCGATCCCAATCGAGGCGGTGAGTATCGACGAGCAATCGCATCATCTCCGGGATCGCGAGGACCGGATGTGTGTCGTTCAGCTGTATTGCGATCACATTGGGCAGCTCATCGAACGATTCATAGGTTTTGGCGTGCCGGGCCAGGATATCCTGCAAACACGCGCTGACCAGGAAATATTCCTGTTTCAGGCGCAACTCTCGCCCCATATTGGT
>Ga0326726_10006627_pt1 | contig 10431 bp, 8 predicted proteins | sample MHFenrmetagenome_2_FD_207603 | JGI IMG/M metagenome (GOLD analysis project Ga0326726, IMG submission 207603) | Lab enriched peat soil microbial communities from Michigan Hollow, Ithaca, NY, United States - MHF15MN | ecosystem: Environmental > Terrestrial > Soil > Wetlands > Peat | place: USA... | reverse complement strand
CGGAACACGCGGCGAAGAACGCCACGAGGCCGACGACCGCAAAGAATCGTTTCATGGAGAAATTCCTCTGTCGAGGGTACCGGCATGTCGCGCCGGCGGCGAACGGAAACGCTCAACGATCCGAGTTGCCTACTCGCACTGGCAGCGGCTGATCGCCGCCCAGCTGTCCGGCTTTCGTTGCGGCCTGCATGGCAACCGCGCGTTGAGGCCCGTCACCCCCCGACCACGCCCGAGCCACTAACGCATACGCGCGCGAAGCGGCCGGGTAGTGCTGCAGTTTTTCTGCCACTAGGGCTCGCTCTAGCGCCCACGGAACCTCCAAGGGCGCGAGCAAGGAGTAGAGACGCTCGCCAAGCGCAGTCTCCGCCTCTACATGCAGGCCCAGACTATCGAGCAATCTCGCCTTGGTATATCGGTCGAGATAGCAAGCTGGACAGAGAGAGTCTGGTAGCGCGCGGAATCGCGTCAGCGCATCGGTGCTGTGGCGTGCGAGCGACAGATACGCGAGCGTCGCGGCCACACGATAGCCCGCGTTACGGCGGGCGACAGGAGTGGCCGCGCGTGCAAGTTGGCTATCCGCACGCGCGGCAGCGCCGAGCAACGACATCGTGTCACCGTGGGCGGCCCACCACGGGAGTGCTGCAGCGACCCACACACTACGGTCGTGCAGCATGCGCGCGAAAACCGCATTCGCCGTGTCGCTCGGGATTGCCCCGAACAACGCAAGGATGGCGAATGGCTCGGCCTCGAGGCTGCCGATGTTCGTCCCGAGCGTATCGAATGCCTCGCGGAGCCTTCCACGCAAAGCGAGCTCATCGACAACGTACAAGCGTCGATAGCCCGGGTTGTAGATGAACGCGGACGACGATGCTCGTGTACGATTCGGAAGCTGAAGAAGTCGCGTCCCGATCTCCGTCGTATCGGGCCAGCGGCGCACGATGAGCCACGCAGTCTGGACCGCGTCGTCTGACAGCGTGTCGAGAATGCGTGACGTCTTGGCGTTGATGCCGCCGTCGCGCAGCAGCAGAGTGAGCACGCGAATGCCGTCGGCCTCCTCGTCCGTCGGCTGAAGCGCCAGATACCGGTCGGCGTATTTGAGCCCCGCGTCCCGCCCATCGCGCGTGATCGAGAGCTCGATGGCGTGGATGTACGCCGGCGTGAACCCCGAATCGAGCGCGATCGACCGGTCGAACGCCGCGCGGATGGTGTCCTCGGAAACACTCAGCCCAGGCCCAAAGCCGTAGTGGAAGTACGCGTCGCCAAGAGCGAACCAGACCTCCGGATCGGTCGGAAAGCTGTCGCGCGCCGCGCGCAGCGTCTTGAAGAGCTGGACGACGGTGGCGTAGTAGCTCGTGTCGGTCTCGAACGCCGCGAGCGACGCGCGCATGGCATCCGCGGCGACGAGGATGCTGTCTCGCGGGGGCAAGCCGGTGTTGTGCCGGCCGGCCGCGGCGAGGTACGCGCGCGCGAGCGAATCGCTGGTTCCCCGAAGCCAACCGAACGCGAGCCCCGCATGTCGGCTCGCAAGCGCGAGGGCCGAATCAGATTCGATCGCTCGTCGGTAGTAGGCGGCCGCAGAGTCCCACGCCGACCGGCGGTAGAACTGCTCGCCGATGAGAAACGCTTCGAGCGCTGGAGCTGTCGTCTCCTCGAGCCACGTGGAGCGAAACGCTGCGAGCGGCTTCAATGCGCTGAGCTCGCCCCGCAAATCCTTCAGCAGATCGTTTGCGATGTGCTGCACCTCGTCGGCACGGCCGTTTCGCTGATGCGTCACGCCGACCTTCTTGCCGCCGATCACGTTGTAGACGGTCGCCGTCAGCGACAGCGAGTCGTGCGGCAGGCTTGCGGCCGTTCCATAGATCGCGAGCCCGGCCCCCATTTTCCGCCCCAGGTCCGCGGCGCTCGCCTCGTCGGCGTGAGACGACGCCCGCCACGAGCGTAGATACCGCGTCGGTGCGACGGTCTTCACCCAGCCCGCGGCGATCGGCTGCAGCATGTCGACCATGCCCTGGCTGAGTTTCGGGTCCGCGCCCTGCACGTTGAACGGTAGCACGACGACGTAGTTCGGATCGAGCTTCGGCGGACGCGTCGCGAAGTACGCCGCGGCGGCGATCGCGAGCCCGGCGGCGGTCGCACCGCCGACGATCGCCCATCGCGGAACCTTTGGCTTCCGCGGCACGACCTGGAACGCCGCCGTCATCTGCAGGTCCAGCGCGTCGCGGAACTCCGCCGCCGTGCGGTACCGATCGTCCGGCAACTTGGCGAGCGCCTTCTCGATGATCACGCTGATCACCGGCGGCACATCAGGCGCGACTTCGGAGAGCGGCGGCGGCGGCTCGCTCATATGCGCCGCGACGAGCGCCTGCATCGTGGGCCGCGAAAAGGGCGGCTTTCCTGCGAGCATTTCGTACCCGACGACGGCAAGCGCGTAGACGTCCGCTCGCGCGTCGAGTCCCTTTTCGCCCGCCAGCTGCTCGGGCGCCATGTAGCCGAGCGTCCCGATGCCGATACCCGTCGCGGTGAGACGCTCGGCGGTCGTTTCGAGCCGCGCCTCCTCGACGGCGCGCGCGATTCCGAAGTCCGTGAGTACCGCGTGCCCTTCCTGCAGCAGGATGTTCGCCGGCTTGATGTCGCGGTGCACGATGCCGCGGCTGTGGGCGAGCGCGAGCGCATCGGCGATCTCGCGAAGCACGCGCAGCGCTTCGTGAATCGGGAAGCGGTCGCCGCTCTCGAGCCGGTGACGCAACGATTCACCGGCGACGAACGGCATGACGTAGTAGAACCCGTCGCCGCTCGTGCCGGTGGACAGCACTGGCAGGATGTTCGGGTGCTGAAGTTGCGCGGCGAGGTGCACTTCGCGCTGGAATCGCGCCGCGCTCACTTCGCTCGCCGTCTCGGGCGGGAGCATCTTGATGACGACCTTGCGGCCAAGCGACGATTCGGTCGCGAGGAACAGCCGGCTCATCCCGCCTGGGGAAAGCTCGCGCTCGATGACGTAGAGGTCACCGAGGGTTTGCTGGAGTTGTTCGAGGAGTTCCGTCGTCGTCACCCCGTGACCGTCGCCGCGTGCGTCTCGAATCAGTCCCGAAGCGAACATAGACAAACGCCAGCGTGGGAGCCAGCGCGTCGTCCACTCGGATGTATCGGTCGCCGCACCGGCATCTGCGTCACTCCTCCGCCCTACGCGTAGTAACACGTACGGCGAGAGACTGAGCCGACACCGAGGCCGCGGCGAGCCCGACAGCTAGTCTAGGCCTCGCCATCACGACGGCATGTGCCATGGCTCACAACCGTCGCTGAGGCCCCGCCACCGCCCGAGCACGCCACGGCTGCGATCCTCTTGCGCATCACATCTTGACAATCAAGATGTAGCGACGCATCGTGATCGAAGACGCAAACCGGACGACACTCGTGGACGAGCCGAACACCGACGTCATTCAGGGCACGCTCGACCTCCTGATCCTGAAGACGCTCAGCCTCCAACCGATGCACGGCTTCGGCATCGCTCGCCGCGTCGAGGACATCTCGCGCGGTGTGTTCAAGGTGAACCCCGGCTCGTTGCTCGTCGCGCTGCAACGGCTCGAACGGCAGGGGTGGCTCGACGCCGAGTGGCGGCAGACGGAGAACTCGCGCCGCGCCAAGTTCTACGCGCTCACCCGCGCCGGACGCAAACAGCTCGACGTCGAAACCGCGGACTGGCGCCGGCGCGCGAATGCCGTGGCGCGCCTGCTCAGCGCGGAGGGCTGACCATGTCTCTCTGGCGGCAGTTGTCCCGCGGACTGCGCGCGCTCACGAATCGCCGCGCCACCGACGCCGAGTTGAGCGACGAGATCCTCGACTATCTGGATCGCGCCGCCGACGCGAACGTCGCGCGGGGCATGACCCGACGCGCCGCGTATCGCGCCGCGCGCGTCGAGCTCGGCAATCCGACCGTCACGCGAGAGCACGTGCGAAACGCTGGATGGGAAAACACCATCGAGACGCTGATCGCCGACGTGCGCTACGGATTGCGGCGTCTTCGATCGAATCCCGGCTTCACGGCCGTCGCCGCGATCACGCTGGCGCTCGGCATCGGCGCAACCACGGTCATCTTCAGCGCGATCAACCCGATCCTCTTCAAGGCGCTGCCCTATCCCCACGCCGACCGCGTGCTCATGGTCTCCGACGCCGCCAACAACGGCACGCCGCTGCCCGTCACCTTCGGCACCTATCGCGAGATCCTGCAGCGGAGCCACTCGTTCGGAGCGCTCGCGCCGTTCAAGCCCTGGCAACCGACGCTCGAGGGGGGCGCCGAGCCCGAGCGGCTCACCGGACAAGCGGTGGGCGCCGAGTATTTTCGCGCACTCGGCGTGCTTCCGGTTCGCGGTCGCGACTTCACGGCCGACGACGATCGCTTCGGGGAGCCGAAGGTCGTGATCGTCAGCGATGCGCTTTGGCGCCGGCGACTCGGCGGCGATCCCGCCATCGTCGGTCGAACCGTGACACTCGACGACGATCCCTACGTGGTGATCGGCGTGATGCCGCCGTCGTTCGAGAACGTACCGGACGCGAACGCCGAGATCTGGATGCCGCTCCAGTACAAACCGGTATTCACGCCTGACTCGCGCGAGTGGGGACATCACCTCCGTCTCGTCGGTCGCGTTCGATCGGGAGTCGATCTCGCAGCCGCGCGCGCGGACCTGGGCGCGATCGCGCGAACGCCGCGGGCCGACATGCCTCGCGTTCCATGGGCTTCGCTCCAGGCAGGGTTGATCGTCACGTCGCTGCAGGCGGACGTCGCGCGCGAAGTGCGGCCGGCGCTCCTCGCCGTATTCGCGGCGGTGCTCGTGCTGTTGATCATCGCGTGTGTGAACGTCACGAATCTCCTGCTCGCCCGCGGTGCGCAGCGGCGCGGCGAGTTCGCGCTTCGCGCAGCGCTCGGCGCCGGGCGCACGCGTTTGCTGCGGCAGCTCGTGACGGAGAGCGTCATGTTGTCGCTGTTCGGCGGTGCGCTCGGTGTGCTCGTCGCCGTCATCGGTCTTCGCGCGTTCGTCGCGATGAGTCCCGTCGGGTTGCCTCGCCTCGCGTCGATGCACGTCGACATGACCGCGCTCGTTTTCGCCCTCGTCGTAACGAGCGTCATCGGACTGGCCGTCGGCGTACTGCCGGCGCTTCACGCGTCACGCGAAGATCTTCAGGCGGGACTCCAGGAAACGTCGCGCCGCTCGGCGAGCGAGCATCACGCCACGCGTCGGGCGCTGGTCGTCGTCGAAGTGGCACTCTCGCTCGTTCTCCTCGCGAGCGCCGGGTTGTTGCTGCGAAGCCTCGAGCGCGTGTTCGCCGTGAACGTCGGATTCGACGCGTCACATTTGGCGACCATGCAGGTCCAACTCACCGGGCATCGCTACGGAGACGACGCGTCGAAAGCGCGTTTTTTCGATGACGCGCTCGCCGCGGTGCGACGCATTCCGGGCGTGACGGCGGCCGCGTTCACGCAGCAGTTGCCGCTGAGCGGAGATCTCGATGTCTACGGGGTCCACCTCGAGCGGACGGCCGATCCGAAGGATGACGGCGCGGCGCTTCGGTACGCCGTGACACCGGACTACTTCGCCGCGATGCGCATTCCGTTGTTGCGCGGTCGATTCCTCGACAGGCACGACGTTGCTGGCGCGCCGCTCGCTGTCGTGATCAACGAGAGCTTCGCGCGCGCCGAGTTCGGCAAGGACGATCCGATCGGGCAGCGCTTGCAGGCTGGACCGAGGGACCGGTGGTACACCGTCGTGGGCGTCGTCGGCGACGTGAAACAGCAGATCGACGCGCTCGACAATCGATACGCCGTGTACGTCACGCCGTCTCAGTGGCACTGGGTAGACAACCTGGTTTCGCTCGTCGTGCGAACCCAGGGCGATCCGGGCACGCTCGCGTCGTCGGTGCGGGGCGCGATCTGGTCCGTCGACAAGAATCAGCCGGTTGTTCGAGTTGCGACCATGTCGGGGCTCGTCGCAAGGGCGACCGCGGGCCGCCGGTTCGCGCTCGTGCTGTTCGAAGTCTTCGGCCTCGCCGCGCTCGTGCTGGCGGCGGTCGGGATCTATGGCGTGCTGTCCGGCAGCGTGACGGAGCGCATCCGCGAGATCGGCGTTCGCGCGGCGATGGGGGCGGCACCGCGCGACATCCTCGCGCTGATTCTTCGGCAGGGTCTGAAGCTCACGTTGGCCGGCGTCGCGCTGGGCCTGGCCGGTGCGGCGGCGGCCACGCGCGGGCTCGATACGATGCTCTTTGGCATCACGCGGCTCGATCCCGCGACCTACGTCGGGGTGATCGTGCTGCTCTTCGGCGTCTCCGTCGTCGCATGTTGGATTCCCGCGTGGCGAGCCGCCCGAATCGACCCCTCCATCACGCTTCGCTCGGAGTAGTGCCCGCCTTCGGGCAAAGTGCGCGACGGCCGCATTGCCACGTACGACGCGATAATCGACGCGATGATCGAGCTCAAGAAGATCCTGACGCCGGAGCAGATCGAAGACTTCCCGCCGGCGCTGCGCTCGTCGTTCGACATCGAATCGTTGCGCGCGAATCGGCCGACGAAAGGCTTTTTCCCGAACTACTAACGGCAACTGCAACTACCTAACGCAGAGACGCAGAGACGCAGAGATAGAAGACGACGACAGAACTCTTTGTTAACGACCTCGGGAGGCCACGACGTGGCACCCCCGGCTTTGGGGAACCGACCTCGGGACGCCACCGTGTGACGCCCCGAGGTCGTTCCCAAATAGGACCTTTCGCCGTTCCACCTCTGCGTCCTCTGCGTCTCTGCGGTAGGCAGTTGCAGTCACGGAGCTACCTTTCGAGCGGGAGCGGGATTGCCTCGGGGCTTCTCGCTTGTTCTATCGACTCTCGCTCTGGAGCAATCCCATGGGACTCTTGGACGGAGTGCTCGGCGGCGTCGTCGGCGCCGGAATGGTGTCGGTCGTCAGCGACATCATCGACAAGCACGGTGGGCTGAGCGGCGTGGTGAATCAGTTCCAGCGGCAGGGATTCGGCGACACGGTCAGGTCGTGGGTCAGCACGGGGCAGAACATGCCGATCTCCCCGGACGAGATTCACAAGGTTCTCGGTCCGGACACGATGAACCAGCTGGCCGCCAAACTCGGCATGACGCCGCAGGAGCTGGCGACGAAGTTGTCCACCGTGCTGCCGCAGGCGATCGACAAGCTGACGCCCGCAGGCGTCGTCCCACCGGGACAGTAAGGCTCAGCCGCCTCCCCTCCGCAACGCCTCGACCGGATCGGCGCGCATCGCGCGGCGAGCTGGAACGAGGCTCGCGAGGAGGGCGACGCAGAGCAACGCGATCGTCGAGACCGCGAAGGTTCTCGGGTCCGTCGCGGGCGAGCGCCGCGCGATCCAACGGCTGTTGCCCACGGCCCACGTTTGGGGGGTGTTGGTCGCGTCGATCGTGAGCGGCGTCCAGAATCGCGCGCTCGTCGACGGAAACGCGAACGACGCCGGCATCACGCCTACGACGAGCGACTGCACGCCGTCGACGAGCACATACTGGCCGACGATTCGACGGTCGCCGCCGTAACGCTCCATCCACAACGAGCGAGAGAGAAGAATCGAATTGCCGGCACCGGGCCGGCTCGCCTCATCGGTGAACGCGCGCCCAAGCTCGGGCGCGATGCCGAGCATGGGGATGAGGTTCGGCGTGATGGAGAATCCGTCGAGGCGCGCGGCCTGACGGTCGTCGCCGTAGGTGATGCTCCGCGGGCGAATCATCGCGAGGTCGGCGAGTCCGGCGCGTCGCTGCCGCATCGCCAACAATTCGCCGATCGACCCGACGATGTTGGCGTCGATCGTCACCAGCTCGTGCGGTCGGCTATACGGGAGCGGCTCGAGCAGCAGCGAGTCGACGAACGAGAAGATCGTCGTGTTGGCGGCGATCGCCACGGCCATCGTGACGACGGCGGTGACGGCGAAGCCCGGCGCGCGACGGAGCGAGCGCAGCGCGAAGCGCGCGTCCTGACGAAGGTCGGTCAGCCATTCGATGTGGTGCGTGCGCGCGCGGTGACCAGCCAAGTTCTACCCCGAGCCGGAGTCCCAGAGAGACAGCGCTCACCTGAGAAGCGTTGGGTCACAACCGGCGGGCGCCAAGGCGCGGGGGCTACGCGCTCGACACCAACACTCCCATCACGCCACATCCGGCCAGCTTCAAGAGTTGCGCGTGCAGATCCGACTCGGCGAACGGGTCGCGCAGCATCAGCGCGGCAAGCGGAAGTCCGCCGAGCAGCAGGAAGGCCCACGCACCGGCGGGCAGGTGTCGCGATCGCGCGAGCAACACCAACAGTACCAGGCTGGCCGCGAGGATTGTACGGTACAGCCGCGACGCGTCGCGGCGGCTCATGTCGAGCATCACGGCAGCCGGACGGAGCATGCGATCACCGGGCGCGTCGCGAAGGTCCATTTGAAGCTCGCGCGCCAACATCACTGTGAACGCCAGCGACGGCACGAGCGCCGCTGAGGCAAGAGATCCGCCCATCACCGCGGCCGACGCCGGAATGCACGCGACGCCGGCACTCGCCATCGCATTCGACGCCAGCGACGAGCGCGGCCTTACCACCGTGCAGAAGACCAGCGCCACCACAGGCGACGGGAGAATCCACGCGAGCAAGACAGGCCGCGTCGCCGCAAGGGCGATCGCCGCAGCGAACGCGACCGCGCTCGCCGTCTTGGCGTCGCCGACCGACAATACCCCCGCGGGCAGCGGCCGCTCGGTGTGGTTGACGCGATCGATGTCGACGTCCACGGCGTCGTTCAGCGCGTACGCGCCCGCCGCGGCGAAAAACCACGCGATCGCCCCGAGGAACGCCTCGGCAAGCACAGCTCTCGGTGCCGCCGCCAGAAACAGGACTGCAAGCGCGAACGAGCTGTCCCACCGATAGAGCGTGAGGAGAGCCCGTATTCGTCGACCCATGTCGCTGGAAAGTGCCGCTAGCGACGACGTTCGGCCGCTCGCCTACGGCTGATTGCCGGCGACCACGGGAAGCTTGCGACGCGACCAGTCTTCGTACGACCCGTCGTACAACTTGGCGGTGTAGCCCAGCGAGCGCGCGACGAGGTACGTCATGCTCGCGCGGTAGCCGATCCAGCAGTACGCGTGCGGACGGCGCTGCGAATTGATGGAATGCTGCGCATGATGTCACTCCCTCCGATGGACCAGGATTGGGTCGGCTCAAGTTGGTGCTCGAGTGGCTGAAACCGCCACCCAATCGTCATTTCCTAACATGTCGCCATACGAGCCGACGCTCTTCGACCGCCGCGGGCCCGAAGCCGCAAACCTCCTTCACGCGCTGGGGTTTGCCCTGCTCGTCTTCGGCGTGACCGTCGGCGCGCTCCTCTTGCAGATCGGGTTTCACTGGTGGGAGCTGCCGGTAGGCGCGGGCGTCGGAGCACTCGCCGGCGGAACCGGATGGTTCGTCAGCGAGGCGATCGGTGGAGCGTGGAAGCAGGTCGCCGTGGACGGATCGAGCACGCCATACGAGCGACAGTTCTCATTCGAGCAATCGCTCGTCATGCAGGGGCGTGTGGACGACGCGCTGGACTCGTTCGAGGCGATCATCGCGGCCGAGCCTGGTTCGATCACGCCGCGCATCAAGGCAGCCGAGGTCTATGCACGGGAGAAGAAAGACTATCGGCGCGCCGCCGAGTTGTTTCGCGACGTGCTTCGATCCCCGGCGATCCGCGGCGGGGACGACGTCTACGCCACGAACCGCCTGGTCGACCTCTACATCGGCCCGTTGAACGACCCGCGTCGCGCTCTCGTCGAGTTGCGGCGTCTCATCGACACGCGCCCCGGCACCGACGCCGCCGAGCACGCACGGCGAAGTCTCGCCGATTTGAAGGCGCGTCTGAATGCTGCCGGCGTCGACGAATCCTGATCCCAGAATTCTGAACTCGACCGGGTCCGCCGCCGCACGCGAGCCGGGCGAGCTACTTGCCGATTACCAGAATCGTGAACGAACCCGGAATCGCCGGGGCCTGAGGACCGCGCCCACCTCCCGGCGGAGGCGGCGGAGCCGGTCCGCGCTCGAGACTCATCGTCAGGATGCGGCCCGTCTTCGAGTCGAAGGTGATCGTGCGCGCGCCGAGCATCGTCTGCAGGTTCTGCTCGACGACGAAGTCGGTCGGCGAGTTCTCCTTCACGACGGTCAGCGTGCCGTTGCCGTTGGTGCTGAACGCCTCCATCGTCGCCGGATTGAACGTCGCGCCGTCGGAGCCGCCGCCCAGCGGAAGCGTCGCGAGGATCTTGCCGTCGGTCGCGCTGAGCACGACGAACTTGGGCGCCGGCGGCGCCGGCGGCGGCGCCGGTGGATTGCCGGACTGGGCGCACGCCGCGAACAGCACATGGTTCTTCGCGTCGAGCGCGAGGCCGTTGCAGCCGCCGATGTCGGGGAACGGATA
>Ga0326726_10006626_pt1 | contig 10431 bp, 11 predicted proteins | sample MHFenrmetagenome_2_FD_207603 | JGI IMG/M metagenome (GOLD analysis project Ga0326726, IMG submission 207603) | Lab enriched peat soil microbial communities from Michigan Hollow, Ithaca, NY, United States - MHF15MN | ecosystem: Environmental > Terrestrial > Soil > Wetlands > Peat | place: USA... | reverse complement strand
AAAAGTATAGCTTTTTTTTCTCTTTGCAAAGTCTTTACAGTGTTATGCAGTTATGCAGTTTTGAGGTTATGCTGTTTTGCCAATTTTGTAAGTTCCATGTGTACAACCTGTATTTTTCCCCATACCTCGTACCTCAAACCTTTGATTTTGTTTAATCCCCAATCTTTCCTAATTTCATGCTCTAATTCACACGACCATGAACTACGTCGACCTTATCATAATAATACTGCTGGTATTCGGACTGGCACGTGGATTTATAAACGGGTTCATCAAGGAACTGGCTTCTCTTCTTGCCCTTATTCTCGGCATCTGGGGGGCCATCAAATTCTCGGCTTTCACCGCCGAACGACTCTATGATTATTTTGACATGACCGGCCAGTATGTAGGGATAATTGCATTCCTGATAACTTTTGTTATCATAGTTATAATAATCCATTTCATCGGATTGCTGATTGACAAATTTGTTGAAAAGATCTCTCTTGGAGTTCTGAACTCTCTTCTCGGACTTGTTTTCGGGGTATTTAAGACAGCCCTGATCCTCAGCGTAATATTCACAGTACTTAATGCCATCGATACCAAACATCATTTTCTCCCAAAAAAACAAATTGAAAATTCCAGGCTGTATAATCCGATTGCCGACATAGCTCCTGCCATTTTCCCGGTAATCGGGGAAGGAAGCCCAAACAGAAGTTTTGACAGGATTAAAAAGAAACCTGAAGGGACGACGATTTAACCCTCTTTGCTATATTTGCAGTTCTGAATATAATATGGATCTATGAATTTTGTTGAAGAACTGAAATGGAGAGGCATGATACATGATATCATGCCCGGCACTGAAGAATTGCTTGAAAAGGAGATTACAAAGGGATATATCGGATTTGATCCTACAGCTGATTCATTGCATATCGGCCATCTGGTGCAGGTCATGCTGCTTGTTCATTTCCAGAGGTCGGGCCATGTTCCGATTGCCCTTGTCGGAGGGGCCACAGGCATGATAGGCGATCCCTCGGGCAAATCGGAAGAAAGAAATCTCCTTGATGAAACAACCCTGAGAAAAAACGAAAAGGGCATCAAAAAACAGCTTTCCAGGTTCCTGGATTTTTCTGCAGGCAGGAAAAACAGGGCCATCATGGTAAATAACTACGACTGGATGAAGGAATACTCATTCCTTAGCTTTATCCGAGATATCGGTAAGCATATAACAGTCAATTACATGATAGCGAAGGATTCTGTAAAGAAGAGACTCGGGGCTGATTCAAAAGAAGGGATGTCTTTTACGGAATTTTCGTACCAGCTTGTTCAGGGAACTGATTTCCTTCACCTATATAATGAGCTTGGATGCAAACTGCAGATGGGAGGATCGGACCAATGGGGCAATATTGTTACCGGCACCGAGCTTATCAGGCGTAAGGCAGGCGGGGAAGCTTATGCAATAACCTGCCCGCTGATAACAAAGTCGGACGGATCAAAATTTGGGAAAACAGAATCGGGCAATGTCTGGCTTGACCCTGAAAAAACTTCTCCCTACCAGTTTTACCAGTTCTGGCTCAATGTCTCCGATGAGGATGCATCCGGGTATATTAAAATTTTCACGCTTCTCGGTCGTAATGAAATTGAATCCCTTATTATGCAACATAATAAGGTTCCCCACGAGCGTATTCTGCAAAAGCGTCTGGCAGAGGAGATGACCGTGATGGTCCATTCACGTGATGAGTATGAATCAGCTGTTGAGGCCTCCCTGATACTTTTCGGGAAAGGAACCACCGAAACGCTCAAAAGGATGAATGAAAATACATTCCTCTCGGTTTTTGATGGCGTTCCGGTATTTGATATCAGGAAAGAAATAATTCATTCAGGCGTAAATGTCACCGACATATGCACTGAGCATTCACGGGTTTTTGCATCGAAGGGCGAACTGAGGAGGCTTGTTCAGGCAGGCGGGCTGAGCATTAATAAAATCAAAATCGAGAATCCCGACATGATTATCGGTACGGAATCATTGCTTAATAACAAATATCTGCTTATTCAGAAAGGCAAAAAGAACTATTATTTGTTAAGGATCACCTGAGAAAGTCGGCCGCTATTATTGAAACATCATCAAAAAGATCCGGATTGTTGTCAGGGATCCCAAGCTTCTTCAGCATCTCCTTAATATTGGTTTCCACAGGATTCTTGTTTGTGATATGCTTCACGATCTCCCTCGTGAGTATCTCCTTACCGTCATCACCCTTAAGATCTGAAAGGCCGTCGGTGTAACATACGATCTTAGAATTGTTGCTGATGTTCAGTATCTCTTCTTTGACAGGAGGTATTTCGTCAATCATTCCTATCCCAACACATAACGAGTGAAGATGCATTACCTGTCCGGTTACCGTATTGAACAGGACCGGCGGATTATGGCCGGCATTTATGTATTCCAGAATACCTTTTTTATGGTCATAGCGGGCAACAAAAAAAGTAATGAACTTTTCACCTGCAGCATTGGCAATAATAAGATTGTTGAGTTTCCGGATAAGGAGCGGCAGTTCAATGTCGTATGTGAAAAGGGCCCTAAGGCTTGCCTGGAAATTCGACATCAATAAAGCAGCCGACATACCCTTTCCTGACACATCAGCAATGCAGAATCCGGTTTTATCATCGGATAGTTTTATGCAATCGTAATAGTCACCGCCCACTTCGTAATGGGGGTAATAGAATCCGGTGACCACAAAATGATCGTTTTGAGGCATTGTTTTGTTGTCGGGAATAAGCTTCTGCTGCATCCTGGCAGCAAGCTCAAGCTCTTTCCTGAGAGCCTCCTGCCTGAGACTTTCATTGAAAAGCCTTATATTCTCTATTGCAACAATAATTATGCTTGAGATGGTCTGTATAAAGGTGAGGTGCTTGATTACCGGGCTCATTCCTTCACCTTCTTCTTCAATATCGCCTATAAGTATAAAAGCAAGCGGTGTATAATTGTTATAAACCGGGATTATGATATCGACACCTTCAATTCCCAGGTCTTCATTCCTGAAAGCAGTTTCAGTGAATTTCAGAAGCTGAGATTCAACATCGATTGATGTCTCGAGCTCTTTTGTAAAACCTCCGTTCAGAAGGCATTCCCATTTTAATGAGTGCTTATAGATAAGTATTTTACCTATCCCAAGGTTGTTCCTGAGAATCAATTCATATTTTGATAAAAGCTCTTCAGTCGGCAGGTTTGCATTGATCGACAGGGTAATGTCGAGAAGAGCATCCAGCTTGAATTTGGAAATCCGTAATCTGTCGATTGAAGCCTTTTTATCACTCATTGCTTTTATGACTTGGCCCTTTCAATATAGGTCCTGTTGGCTGTATCTATCCTGATCTTATCGCCGACATTGACGAACAGCGGGACCATTATTGTACCGCCGGTTTCGATTTTTGCCTGTTTCAGAGCGTTGTTGGCAGTGTCTCCCCTCAGACCCGGTTCGGTATAAATGACTTCCACAACAACAAACTGGGGAAGCTCAACCGAAAGCACGGTGTCAGTATCTGCATGAATAACTACTTCTACATTCTGACCCTCTTTCAAAAATTCTGGACTATCTATAAGCTCTTCAGGAACATGGATCTGTTCAAATGTTTCGAGGTGCATGAAATAATAACCCAGGTCATCATGATAGAGATACTGGTAGGGGCGCCTTTCCACCCTTGCCACATTAACCTTTGTACCTGAGGAAAACGTATTATCCAGTACCCTTCCTGTCTTGATGCTTTTCAGTTTTGTTCTCACGAATGCCGGCCCCTTGCCGGGCTTAACATGCTGAAACGAAACAATTGTAAATAGATCGTCGTTGAACTCAATTACCAGTCCGTTTCTGAAATCTGCAGTGCTTGCCATATAAATTCAAATTTTTCTTATTATTGTTTTGTTTCCTTCTTTTTTACTTCAAGCGGGTATTTTAATCCTTCGTAGCTGACTATTTCGGCAACAAAACCGCCGACAAATATATCAAATCGGATCCTAACCGGTAAAAAATTTTTATCGGCAGTAAACCAGAATGATACATCATCCTCTGTTTTGAATAATCTTCCCACTTCTGTCACGGGATTAAACCTGAGACATTTCATCCTGCCCACTTTTGTCTTTATCTCATCAGTGCCAAGATATCTCAGTCTTATCGGATAAAGCTCATCCGTAAACCATGTCATGATATTGATTATATCGCCTTTCTTGAGATCGGCATAGTTGGGAAGATTATGATTTCGAAGGTAATAAAAGCATGAAAGAATATCGTGTATCCCTTTTTCGGCAATGTGAACGCCGGTCAGATCGCTTGTTAGTATTGCCGAATCAGATCTTGAATAATGATCGAAGATTACTTCGTTATACTTTGTATATCTTCCTTCCCTGATATTTCTGACCGACAGAACAGGCAGTTCAGATTCCGGTTGAATGTAGCTTTCATAAATATCCTTTACTTTGAAAATTGCATCGGCCATTCCTGTGGTTTTCCCGAGAAGAACAGAGTGCCAGACCTCTTTGCCATTAAGAGTGTCGGGTCTGAGTTCAAGAGTCGCGATTCCTCCCTGAATCAAACCATAATGAATGGCATAATTTACCTTTTCTCCCGGAAGGTAACTTGTCTCCTGACCAGTCGAAAATACCGGCACCATGATAATCAATAATAAAGCTTTGAAAAACTTCATGGTTCTTTTCTTAATAAACTCTGATTTTAACAGACAAATTACCTGCCAAGGATATTTTTTGTAGGACGCGAAGTTATGAAATCTTTAAGATAAAATGGCTCAAAATAAGCAATATCTTCAAAATGTCGTTCTCTAAGTGATTTAAATGCAGGCTTATACATATATGCGGCAGAAATCCGGAACTCATCAGCGAAAGCTATATTACCCCTTTTAAGCACCTGCCTGCATTTTAAGGCTCCATCTCCAAAAATCAGGATCCTTACACGTTCAGGAATATCAGTGAACGATCGCTCATCAATAATTTCAGCGGTGATCTCCTTTACAGTTTTGCCTTCAGATGTCAGTATTGAATAGTAAACCTCCATCCGGCGGGCATCAAGCATCGGTACAAACAATGAATTGTTTTCAAGCCCATATTTCTTTTTCAGATCTTCACTGATCCCGTTGAACATTGAAAGGGTGGTCTCTATTCCTATCAGTGGTATGGATGCGGCATAGGCGATCCCCTTGGCCGTGGAGACTCCTATTCGAAGGCCGGTATATGAGCCGGGTCCCTTGCTTACGGCTACAGCTTCGAGGTCCCTTGCCCTGATACCAGCACCGGAAAGAAGTTCTTCAATAAAAACAGTAAGCCGGGAAGCATGAGACTTGTCTTCAGAGCTCTCTTTAAGAGTCACTATTCCGCTGCTGTTGCAAAGTGCAACTGAACAAACAGGAGTTGAAGTCTCAAGACAGATTATCATGTTTTATAATGATAACTGGATCTAATCCACTGAAAAGAGATCATCCTTTTTCACAATCTTAACAAAAGTACTGTCTGAAAGTTTCTTGCTGATTGCACTGAAAGGAGCGAAGACCACCCTGTCACCTTCTGATACACCCGAAAGGATCTCGATATAACTATTGTCCTGAATTCCTGTCTTGACATCTTTTGCGAGTGCACGTACACCGTCGGTGATAAAAACAAGTGTGCGGATATCTTCATCTGATACAGTCTGTGTAATTTTGGTTGTATCAGTACGGGTAGTCACCGACTGTATTGGTACTGTTATGATCCCCGGTTTTATCTCTGTCTGGATATCAACGGTAGCCGACATTCCTGGTCTGAGGAGATGCACATTTCCTTTGTCTGCCAGCTCTTTATAAGATTCAGGAATAACAAGAATTTTAACATCAAAGTTGGTTACCTGATCAGCTGATACTCCGGTTGTCTTTGCTGAATTTGCCATTTCAGTGACAATTCCCTTGAACTTGTAATCAACGTATGCATCGACCGCTATGGTTGCCGTATCGCCAAGCTTAACGCGCGGTATATCGTTTTCGTTCACTTCAACCTGTGCTTCCATTCTCGAAAGATCGGCAACCCTAAGCATTTCAGTACCGGCCATCATCCCAGTTCCTGCCACTCTTTCGCCAAGCTCCACCAGGAGCATTGATACTGTTCCGGTCATCGGAGAATATATGGAAGTTTTTACAAGGGTTTCGTTAGCCTCTTTAAGCGATGCCTCAGCGCTTATAACAGAATATTTGGCTGCATCTACTTCAGCTTTGGCAACAGAGTATGAAGCTTCTGCCTGCTCATATTCCGATTTTGATATAGTCTGCTCATCATAAAGTTGTTTTGTCCTTTTATACGAGAGTTCAGACTGCAAAAACTGGGCCTCAGCCTGGGCAAGCCTGGCGCGTGCAGAGCTTATTGCAGCCATCGACCTGTCTTTTTGTGAAATATAGATATCCGGCTTGATCCTCAGCAAAAGCTGTCCTTTTTCAACATGATCACCTTCCTTGACTGTCAGCTCAACAATTTCTCCCGATACGTCAGGAGTGATCTTTACCTCTTTTTCAGGCTGGATCTTGCCGTTTGCAGTTATTGTTTCAATTATTGTCCGCTTTTCAGCATTCTCAACAGCTACTTTAACAGTGGCAGCTTTCCCGAACCAGCCGGCTTTCTTTCCTACTATTGCAAAGATGAGGAGCAGAATAACAGCAGGAACGAGGATCTTCAGTATCTTTTTGTTTTTCATGATTATAGACCTTGATTTGAGATTTATTTATTCAGGTTAAGGGGTAATCCTTTATAGAAATCGAGAACTTTAGTTTTAAAAATGAATTCATATTTTGCCTGCGACATATCAGACTGTGCATTCAGAAGCTGAGTTTTTGATGCATTATAATCGACAGGTGTTATCATCCCCACATTGAATTTCTGTTCGGTGTATCTGAATGATTCCTCCGATGAACTGACTGCCTTTGCACTTGCGTTGTATTTCTTAAGTGCGGCAACAGCGTCGGTGTATGCTTGCTGAATGTCCTTGTAAAGCGTCTTTTTTGATCCTTCAAGTGTGTACTGGCTGTTTTCAACTGACAGCTTTGAATTTGAGATATTCTTGTTCACCTGCCATCCGTTCAGAACAGGGATGTTCATCGATACGCCAAGTCCGTAGTTCTTGTTGTTCTTCAGCTGATCACCAAATGACTGTAACCCCGGTATATCTTTAATATACGAATACCTTGTCCCGAATGTATGGCTGAGCGATATGCTTGGGCTTCTTGCTCCTTTGGCGATTTTAAGGGCATACTCACTGGCGGTTAGCTTAAGTTCAGAGCTCTTTATTTCAGGCCGCGATTGTGCTGCAAGATTATATATTTCATCAATATTGCCAGTAACAACAGAATTCTGTTCGACATTTATTTCGGGGACGACAATTTCGAATCCTGCCGGAGATTGCAGCTCAAGAAGCTGTGTAAGGTTCAGGTAGGATGTCTCAAGCTGGTTTTTTACAGTTATAAGGCTGAGTTCTTCCTGCGCAGCCTGGGCTTCTATCTGAAGAAGATTTCCCCGGGCTACACTACCGGCATCCACAAGCTTTTTAGTCTTTTCAATCTGCTGCAATGTAATGTTAACCTGGTTTTCATTGGCTGTTACAAGCTCCTTGTTGAGAAGGATCTGGAGATAGGCAAGGGCAACACTCAGAGCAACATTGTCGCGGATCCTTTGCAGGTCCTGTTCCCCGGCCATAAGCTCATATTTGTTCTTCTGTATGGTATTGAGATTCTGAAGACCGTTAAACAGATCTGTTCTTCCACCGAGGTAGAAATAATCCTGAAGAACAGTCTGATTGTAATATTTGTAAGTGTTTTGGTCAAGTGCGTAGCCAAATGAATAATCATGGGATGCCTGTCCGCTAATTGTAGGAAGAAGATTGAGTTTTGCCTGATCCAGTGCATTCTTCTGAACCTTTGTCTGGATTGTCTGCTGTTTGATCTGTATATTATGATCAATGGCGTATTTAATGCATTCCTCAAGCGACCATGCCTGCTTCTGGGCAATTGTAAAACCCTGCGTTGCTATTAAACAGGCAAATATGAATATCAAAGACTTTTTCATCTTAATTCTGATTGTTTAACAATATCACCATTAAAGCATACTTAATAATGATTCCTTTTTTCCCGTAATGCTGCATCCGACATATATATTTCAGACTTACAGCTTTTAAAACAAGGTTACGAAGATAAGCAATTACGTTTAATTGATGTCGCAGGGAATACTGAAATATTCATATTGCTCCTTTTTTATGATATATTTTGGCTGCGATAGGCAAAATAATTATCTTTCACGGTTCATTAAAAACATATAATTATGCTTCATTATAAGGAATTAGGGTTAGTAAATTCGAGAGAATTATTTAAAGGAGCTGTGAAAGGCGGATATGCCATTCCTGCTTTCAATTTCAACAATCTTGAGCAGATGCAGGCAATTGTAAGTGCCTGTGTGGAGACAAAATCTCCGGTGATCCTTCAGGTTTCAAAAGGTGCTCGTAAATATGCCAACCAGACTTTGCTTATGTATCTTGCAAAAGGGGCAGTGGAATATGCGAAGGAGCTAGGTTATCCAATTCCAATTGTATTGCATCTTGATCATGGCGATTCATTTGAATTGTGTAAGTCGTGCATTGAAACAGGCTTTTCTTCAGTAATGATCGACGGATCGCATTTTACTTATGATGAAAACGTAAGGCTTACTAAGCAGGTTGTTGAGTATGCACATCAGTTCGACGTTACAGTCGAGGGTGAACTGGGTGTTCTGGCAGGTATTGAGGATGAAGTTTCTGCCGAGCATTCTTCATATACAAGACCCGAAGAAGTTGAAGACTTTGTGAAAAAAACAGGTGTTGACTCTCTGGCCATCTCCATAGGAACTTCGCATGGTGCTTTCAAATTCAAGGTAAAGCCCGGAGAACTTCCTCCTCCTCTGCGCTTCGACATCCTTGAAGAATGTGAAAAACGCATTCCCGGATTCCCGATAGTCCTTCACGGTGCGTCCTCAGTGCCTCAGGATATTGTCGCCGAGATCAACAAATATGGAGGGAAGATGGAGAACACAGCAGGTGTTTCTGAGGACCAGCTGAGAAGAGCCGCAGCTTCAGCAGTCTGCAAGATCAATATTGACAGCGACGGTCGTCTTGCAATGACGGCTGCCATCCGCAAGGTCTTTGTTGAGAAACCCGGTGAGTTCGATCCGCGTAATTACCTTGGTCCGGCCCGCGACAAGCTTAGGGAACTCTATAAGCATAAGGTTATAAACGTTCTTGGAAGTGCAAACAAAGCTTAATACAATGTATTATGTATAACAGGCTATGTATTATGTTTGTTTTACTTAAGATTTGTGTATAAAGCTCCCCTCCCTGGAGGGATTAGGGGTGGGTAAAACAGAAAGTTGTTAATATTATAACAATCATACAGCCAGTCGTTTATCGACTGGCTTTTTTGTTTCTGTTAAAAACTAATTAAAACTGAAATTTAAGCTGATGCCGGTTTTTCTAATTTAGATGTCAAATTCATGCATTCAGGATTTGAGGCACAGCTTAAATAAGGAGGATCGCTTAAAAAGAAATAACAGGCTTTCGCTGATGCTAAATAACAGGGAAGCCAGAGCACTTGGAATCTATTGCAGCCGTTACCGTGTCAGGAACAAATCGGAATTCCTGAGAGAAACGATAATGAAAGCCATTCTGAAAAGGTTTGACGATGAACATCCAACACTCTGGGAAGAACCGGAACCCACCTTATTCAGTCAAAACAAAAGCTAACTAATTTATTTCGGATTTCAGATTTTAAATCCGCAATCGCAAATCCGAATTCCGCAATTCTTATATTGATGGAACAGAATAAATTCAGCGTATATCCGTTTGTTATTGGAATGAAAGGTTTGAAAAGATATATAGCTGATCCGACAAGAAGGACTCCCCGGATAGTTCTTGAGGCGGGCAGGATTTTCATTGTTGGACGTTCCATCCCTGAAAATCCTGGTGAGTTTTATCGTCCGGTATATGAGTGGATAAGCCAGTATGTTCAGATAAACGGTCATAAGACCAGTATCGAGCTGGGGTTTGAATATATAAACACCAGTTCAACGAAGTGGATTTACAATATCATCAAGGAGATAGCCGGGATGAAGAATCTCGCTGAGAATGTCAGGATAATATGGTATTACGATATGGGGGATGAGGATATGTGTGAGCTGGGATTCATTTTAAAGTCACTGGTTGAGTGTCCTTTTTATGTTGTCGAATCGGAAGGTGTTGAACGGACCCCTGATGATCAGGTAGTTTTTGATACAATGTAGCCGCACCTGACTCCTTTTTCTCAAAAATTTTCTAATTTTGCAGCACCGTTAAGGAATTGATGACCCATGGTGTAATTGGCAACACGTCGGATTTTGGTTCCGCAGAGTCCTGGTTCGAGCCCAGGTGGGTCAGC
>Ga0326726_10006625_pt1 | contig 10434 bp, 8 predicted proteins | sample MHFenrmetagenome_2_FD_207603 | JGI IMG/M metagenome (GOLD analysis project Ga0326726, IMG submission 207603) | Lab enriched peat soil microbial communities from Michigan Hollow, Ithaca, NY, United States - MHF15MN | ecosystem: Environmental > Terrestrial > Soil > Wetlands > Peat | place: USA... | reverse complement strand
CACCCTGGCCGACAAGAAGCGGCTCGAGATCACCCGGGCGCTCGCCACCGCCCCGCGCCTGCTGCTCCTCGACGAGGCCATGTCGGGCCTCACCCCGTTCGAGACCACCGCCGCGGTCGAGCTGGTACGCCGCATCCACGCGGAGCTCGGCCTCGCCATCTGCGTGGTCGAGCACGTGATGGAGGTGGTGATGCCGCTCTCGCACCGGGTGGTTGTGCTGGACCACGGCGAGAAGCTCACCGAAGGGCCCCCCACCGAGGTCGCGCGCGACGAGCGCGTGATCACCGCCTACCTGGGAGACCGCTACCGTGGCCGCGCCTAGCCCGGCTCCTTCTTCGAGCGGCGTGCTGCTCTCGGTGCGGGACGCCCACGTGGCCTACGGGGGCGGCGTCGTGGCGCTCCAGGGCGTGTCGCTGGAGGTGCGCGCCGGCGAGGCCGTCGCCCTGGTCGGGGCCAACGGCGCGGGCAAGACCACCCTCCTCAAGACCATCGCGGGCCTGCTCACACCCCGGAGCGGGGAGATCTGGTTCGACGGCCGCCGCATCGACGACGTCGACGCGCCGGACCGGGTGGAGCTCGGCATCGCGCTGGTGCCCGAGGGCCGGCGGCTCTTCAGCCGCCTCTCGGTCGCCGAGAACCTGCGCCTGGGCACCTTCCGCGACCGCGACCCGAAGCGCCGCCAGGAGATGCTCGAGCGCGTCTTCGGGCTCTTCCCGGTGCTGCGCCAGCGGGTGGCGCAGCGGGCGGGTACCCTCTCCGGCGGCGAGGGCCAGATGCTCTCGATCGCGCGCGCCCTCATGTCGCGGCCGCGCTTCCTGATGCTGGACGAGCCGAGCCTCGGCATCATGCCACGCATCGTGGACTCGATTCTCGACGTGCTGCAGATGCTCCATCGCCAGGAGGGCCTCACCGTGCTGCTGGTGGAGCAGAACGTGCCCGCCGCGCTCGCCGCGGCGGAGCGGGGCTACGTGCTCCAGACCGGCCGCATCGTGGCGGAGGGCGCCAGCCAGACCCTGCTCGACAGCGACCTGGTGCGGCGGGCCTACCTCGGCATGTAGGCTACCGGAGCTCGATCCCGAAGTACTCCTTGAAGCGGGCGTTGTACTCCGTGTCGTCGAGGCCGGCGCCCATCGCCACCCACTCCTCGTCGCTGATGCGGGCCCGTCCAGCGGCCAAGCCCTCCGCGTCGGTCCCGACCAGATAGCGCAGCCGCGGCCGCTCGGTAGTCACCGCTTCAAAGATGACCTCGGCGACGGTCTCGGGCCGGCCCGGGTTGCGAAAGCCGGCGGCGAAGACCTTGCCGTTGCGCCGCATGATCTGGCGATACGGCGAGTTCTTGTCGTAGCGGGTGGCGCCCGCGGAGTTCTCGAAGATGGCGGTCTGGATCACGCCCGGCTCGATGATGGCCACCCGGATCCCGAAGGCGGCCACCTCGTGGGCGAGCGCCTCGCTGGCCGCGTCGAGCGCGTGCTTGGACGCCGAGTACGCGATTTGGTTCGGGGTCGCCACGCGGCCCGCGATCGAGGTGACGTTGACGATGTAGCCGGTCCGCCGCTCGCGCATGGAGGGCAGGACGGCCTGGATCATGCGGATCGGGCCCCAGTAGTTCGCCTCGAACATCGCCCGGTGCTCGTCCTCCGGGGTGAGCTCGAGGGGGGTGGCCCCGCCGATCCCGGCGTTGTTGACGAGGACGCCGATCGGGCCTTCCCGCTCGACGGTGGCGGCCACCGCACGGTCGATCGACTCCTGCCGGGTGACGTCGAGCTCCCGCACCACGAGAGGCAGCTTCTCCTCGCGCGCCGCCGTCTCGAGGGGGCCGGCCTTGGCCAGGTTGCGCATGGTGGCCACCACCTGGTGGCCGTGCCGCGCGAAGTGCAGCGCGGTGGCGAGGCCGATGCCGGTGCTGGTGCCGGTGACGAGGGTGACGGACATGACGTGGGCGCCTCCGGTCGCGCCATGCTGCGCCCGGAGGAGCCCGCCGTCAAGAGTTGGAGGAGGACGTCAGGACGAGGCGCGCTTCTCCCAGGCCTTGAGGAGCGCCGCGGTGCCGAGCAGGCCCACCGGGACGGTCCAGCCGGGGAGGTCGAGCTGGCTGACCCCGAGGACGAGCGCGACGAGCACGAACACCAGGATGAGCGCGCGAATGCCGGAGAATCCCATGTGAGCCTCCTTGCCGAGAAATGGGCGGTGCGCTGACGCAGCCCAGGAGGCTGCAAACAGAGCGCCACCTCCGTGGGCCTGGAGATTCAGCCGGTTAGCGGGACACCCTCTCGATGGGGCTGCCGGAAAGCGTCAGACGGCGTGCGACGGGCCCGCCACCGGGCCGGGCCGCCTCAGCGCGGTGACGGGCGGAGCACGAGGTTGCCGTGCTCGTCCACCGTGGCGGTCCAGCCCGGGTGCACGAGCGTGCTGGCGTCGGGCTCCTCTACGATCGCGGGGCCGTCGATGACGTTGCCGCGCAGGAGCTTGCCGCGGTCGAGCACCTGCGTCGGGCGGAAGCCCGCCGCCTCGGCGAACCAGATATTCCGACGGCCCTTCAGACCCGAGGCGGCCGACGGTCCGCCCTCGGCCAGCGGTGCGCGGCGCGGCTTGGGGGTCACGCCGATCGCGGCGAGCCTCACGTTCACCAGCTCCACGGGATCGTCCGGCGCCGCGTAGCCGTAGGCGCGCTCGTGCATGGCGTGGAACTCGTCGCGCAGCCGCAGGAGGTCGGCGGCGGACAGGGGCCCGGGCGGGACGGTCACCGGCAGCTCGAACGACTGGCCGTGGTAGCGCAGGTCGGCGCTCCGCAGCACGCGTCGCTCGGCCAGCGGCACCCCGTCGCGATCGAGACGCGCCGCGCCCTCCGCCACGAAATCGGCGAAGAGCGCCTCGAGCGCGGCGGGGGCGAGCCCGGCCAGCCGGAGCCGCCGCGTGGCCACGAACTCGTGGCGGATATCGGTCGCGAGCATGCCGAGCGCGGAGGCGATGCCCGGGCTCGGCGGCACCAGCACGGTCGGGATGCCCAGCTCGCGGGCGAGCGCGTTGGCGTGCAGGGGCCCGGCACCGCCGAAGGCTACCAGCACGAAGTCGCGCGGATCGTAGCCGCGCTGCACCGAGACGAGGCGCATGGCGCCGATCATGTGGGCGTTGGCGATCTCCACGATGCCGCTGGCCGCGGCGAGCGGATCGAGGCCGAGCGGCGCGGCCACCCGATCGCCGATGGCGCGGCGGGCCGCGCCGGCGTCGAGCGTCATCTCGCCGCCCAGGAAGAAGGCGGGGTCGAGCCGGCCCAGCGCGAGGTTCGCGTCCGTGATGGTCGGGGTCGCGCCGCCCAGGCCGTAGCACGCGGGTCCCGGGCGGGCCCCCGCGCTCCGCGGGCCCACGCGCAGGGCGCCGCCCGCGTCGATCCACGCCTCGCTGCCCCCGCCCGCGCCCACCTCGACCAGGTCGATCACCGGCGTGCGCACCGGGTAGCCGCCGCCCCGTCCCTCGCCGAGCGGCGTCACCGCCTGCGCGCCCACCTCCATCTCGGTGGAGAGCCGCAGCCGCCCGTCCTGGATCAGCCCGACCTTGGCGGTGGTGCCGCCCATGTCGAACGAGAGCACGTTGGCGTAGCGGTACGGCGCGGCCACCGCCCCGGCGGCGATGACGCCCGCGGCCGGCCCGGACTCGACCATGTAGACCGGCCGCTCCTTGGCCGAGGCCGACGTCATGACGCCGCCGTTGGACTGCATCACGTAGAACGGCGCGGTGGCGCCGAGGGCGGCGAGCCGCGACTCGAGCGCATCCACGTAGCGCGACACGATGGGCATCACCGCCGCGTTCACCGCCGCGGTGCTGCCGCGCAGGTACTCGCGGAACTCCGGGCACACCTCGGAGGAGACGGACAGCCAGGCCTCCGGCATCTCCTCCCGCACGATCGCCGCAGCGGCGCGCTCGTGGGCGGGATTGAGATAGGAGTGGAGAAAGCAGATCACCACCGCCTCGACCGCCTCGGCCCGCAGCCGCCGCACCGCCGCGCGCACCTCGTTTCCGTCGAGCGGCTCGAGCACCGCGCCGTCGGCGTCGAGTCGCTCGCCGACCTCGAGGCTCCACCGGCGCGGGACCAGCGGGGCGGGCTTCTGGAGATGCACGTCGTAGAGCCGGGAGCGGATCTGGCGTCCGATCTCCAGGATGTCGCGGAAGCCGCGCGTCACCAGCATGCCCACCCGCGCGGTCTTGCCCTCGATGATGGCGTTGGTCGCCACCGTGGTGGCGTGGACCACCGCGGCCACGTCGCGGCCCCCGGCCCCGCACTCCGCGAGGCCCCGCTCCAGCGCGGCCATGAAGCCCCGGGCCGGGTCCTCGGGCGTGGTGAGCACCTTGACCACCCGGACCTGGCCGGTCTCTCCGTCGACGAGCGCGGCGTCGGTGAACGTGCCGCCGATGTCGATGCCCACGCGCCAGCGGGTCATGTGAGCGCCTTGCGGCGAATCACTTCGCTTGGGCAGTAGGGCCTCTTCGCGCAAGCGCTCATCGGGGCGTCTGGGCCTCCGGCCGTGTGTCCGTGCGCGCCGCGGCGGTGGCGGCCGCGTCGAGGGCCTGAGTGGCCGGATCGACGACCACGCCGTAGACGGCGCGGGCGCGGTCCGCCGAGATCTTGCCCTGGGCCACGTCGGCGGCCACCCGCGCCGGGTCGCGCTCGAGCGGCGCCTCGGTCCCGCCGCCGCCCGGGGTCTGCACGCTCACCACATCGCCGGGCGCCATCTGGAACGTGATCTTGGAGGGCAGCTCGCGCGCCGCCGGCGTGTCCGGGTTCAGGATGTACCTCGCGGGCCGCGCCGCCGCGCCGCCGAAGAGACCCCAGGGGGCGAAGCGCGCCTTGTCGGAGAGGATCGAGAAGCTCGGCGCGTGCCCGGGGAACGCGTAGTCGCGCCGCACCCCGAGGCCGCCGCGGTGGCGGCCGCCGCCCTCCGAGTTCTCGATCAGGGCGTAGCGCAGGATGCGCACCGGGTAGTTGGCCTCGGTCTCCTCGACCGGTGCGTTCTCGGTGTTCTGGAAGTGCGCCTGCACCGCGTCCATGCCGTCGGTGGTCAGCGTGGCCCCGTAGCCGCCCGCGATCGTCTCGTAGTAGGTGAAGTACTCGCCGCTGCCCGGGCTCACCCCGCCGAAGGCGATGTTGCACACGCAGCCCTTCGTGCCCGCGACCACGCGATCGGGCAGCGCGGGGGCCAGCGCCTTGAACAGGAGATCGCAGAGCTGCATGGCGATCTCCCAGCCCGCGGCCACCGCGGCGGGATGCTGGGCGTGGACGACCGAGCCGGGCCGGCTCCGGATGTCGATCAGGCGGTAGAAGCCGTCGTTGACCGGGATGTCCGGGTCGATCAGGCACTTGAGCACGTAGACCACGCCCGAATAGGTCTGCGACGACGTCGCGTTGGTCGGGGACTTGCGCTGGTCGTCGCAGCCGGTGAGGTCCACCGACAGGCGGCCCCGCTCGATGGTCACCGTCGCCTCGAGCCGCACCGGCTGGTCGGTGACCCCGTCGCCGTCCATGAGCATGTCCGCGGTGAAGCGGCCGTCCGGGAACTCCGCGAAGGCGGCCCGGGTGCGCCGCTCGGTGTAGCGCAGCAGCTCCTCGAGGTAGTGGGCCAGGACGGCCCCGCCGTGCTGCGCGGCCAGGGCCTCGATCCGCTGCGCCCCCAGGCGGTTGGCGGCGGTCTGGGCGCGGAAGTCGCCGGAGATCTCGCGGGTGCCGCGGAAGTTCGAGCGGATCATGGCGAAGAGGTCCCGGTCGATCTGGCCGCCCTTCACGAACCGCACCGGCGGGATGACCAAGCCCTCCTGGTAGATCTCGCTCGACACCCCGATGCTGCCCGGGGCGCCGCCCCCCACGTCGACGTGGTGCGCGATGTTCGCCACGAAGCCGAAGAGCGCCCCCTCGTGGAACACGGGAGTGATGAGCGTGATGTCGTTCAGGTGCACGCCGCCCAGGTACGGGTCGTTGATGAGGATGCCGTCGCCCGGGGCGAGGCGATCGGCCCCGTAGGTCGCGATCGCCCGCGGCACGATGTGGGCGAGCGAGCCCAGGTGCGACGGCTGGGCGAAGGCCTGGGCGATGGTGCGCAGGTCGCGGTCGAAGAACGCGCACGAGAAATCGCCGCGAGTCTTGATGTTGGTGGAATAGGCGGCGCGCCGGAGGGTCGCTCCCATCTCCTCGGTGATCGCGAGGAGCGCGTTGCGGATGACCTCGAAGCGGACGGGATCGATGTCGGCAGCCAGGGCACGGGTCGAGGGCTCAGTCGTCACGGCCAGAGCGGAGCCTCGTTCATGGTGGAGACGTGAGCGGCGATCACCTTCCATCCGGCGGCGGGGAAGCGCACCCAGGTCTGGCTCTGCCGGCCGACCAGGTCGCGGCCGCGCACCTTGAACTCGAGGCTCACGGTGGCGAGGTCGCGGCCGAGGGTGAGGATCTCGAGGCGGATGCGGCGCTCCTTGATGCCCGGCCCGGGCGGGCGCGCCACCCGGTGGGCGTGGATCGCGGCGAAGCCGTACCCGTTCTCGTGGAGCGCGTACCGGATGGCGTGCGGGCTGTCCCAGAAGGTGGCGTCGAGGACGTCGACGTTCTTGTCGACGAGCGCCTGCTCGTAGCGCTCGAACAGCTCGCGCACCTCGGCCACGACGTCTGGCAGGTTGGTCGTCACGTCGATCATCGGCCGGTCTCCATGGCCTTCGCGACCGCCACCAGGGCGGCGTCGGCGCCGCGCGCGGCCAGGATCGACAGGCCGACCGGCAGCCCATCGACCTGCGCGCCGGGAAGGCTCACCTGCGGTACCCCGGTCAGGCCTCCGTGCGCGGCCAGGCAGGTGATGCGGGCGCGCAGCGGGGAGAGAATCGGGAGCGGCAGGCCCTTGCGGGGCGCGGGAAACGGGGTCGTCGGCAGACACAGGATGGTGCCGGGCCGCAGCAGCCAGGCGAGGCGGGCGCGGGCCTCGGCGCGCGTCAGCGCCGCCCACTCCCGCTCCGGCTCCGAGATCGTGGCGGCGAGGGCCAGGTTGCGCGCGACGCTCCAGGCCATGCGCGGGTTCTCGCGATCGATCCAGTCCTTGAAGGTCACCCACGCCTCGTAGGATTGCAGCGTGCGCTGCGCGCGGGCCCAGACCGACAGGCCGGGCGGGGCCAGGAGCTCCTCGCGCACGTCCCGCACCAGCGCCGACAGGCGGCACACCATCGGCCGGAGCGCCGCCGCGGTCTCGTCATCGGCGAGGCCGAAGGCATCGGCCGCCACCACGAGCCGGGTCGGCAAGTCCGCCGGCACCGGCTCGCCCAGCAGGACCTCGGAGACCCGCGCGAACGTGACCGCGTCGCGTGCGAACCACCCGGTGGTGTCGGACCCCGGCGCCTGCCGCATCATGCCGCCCAGATCGAGGCGGCCGTGGGTCGGGCGGATGCCGTAGAGCCCGCAGAAGCTCGCCGGCACGCGCACCGACCCGCCGGTGTCGGTGCCGAGCGCGGTGTCGCAGAGCCCCTGGGCCACCGCGGAGGCCGAGCCCGACGAGGAGCCCCCGGGCACGCGATCGGGTGCCTTCGGGTTGAGCGGCGTGCCGTCGAAAGGATTCTCGCCGAGGATGCCGAGCGAGACCTCGTCGGTGACGGTCTTGCCGATCAGCGTCGCGCCCGCGTCGAGGAGGCGCTGCACGGCCCAGGCGTGGCGCGTCGGGATGGGATGCGCCCGCGCCCAGTCCGGATTGCCCCCGCCGGTGGGATGCCCGGCGACGTCGAAGAGGTCCTTGGCGGCGAACGTCAGGCCGGCGAGCGGACCGCCCGGGGCCCCGGCGATGCGCACCGCCGGGCCGGGCACGAAGGGGCTGGTCATTGAGAGGGTCTCCGGACCGAGACCATGCTGCGCCTCCCGGGGGCGCGGCGTCAAGGGCACCCGGCCGGAACGACGATCTCCCGCGTGACCCGGCAGGGCGGGTGACCCCACGACGGGCAGTAGGCGTGCTGGGGAATCGGCAGGTCAGCGCCGGCCACGACCAGGGTGATGTCGTCCGGCTCGCGCACCGCCGGGATCGCGCCGCTCTCGGCCGCCGCGTGCGCCCACTCCGGCCAATCGCTCGCGCGCACGGTGGCGTGGATCCACGAGCGGCGCCAGGTCTCGGCGGCGAGCCGTCCGCGCGCGAAGAGCTCCTGCCGCACGGAGGCTCGCGTCCAGCCCTCCCCGGCCAGCCGCCGCGCGGTGAACGGCGAGAGGATCACGGCGGGCTTGCCGCCGTGGAGGATGCCGAAGAGCGAGGCGGCCGAGCCCATCACGCCCGCCAGCTCGTCGAGGCCACCGGTGACGTTGATCACGGTCTCGGCGCGCAGCACGGTCACCGCGCTCTGATCGAGGCGATAGCCGAGCTCGACGTGCAGCGGCGGCCACGGCGTGTCCTCGCGCTCGGCCAGGCACAGGGTGTAGCGGCCCGGCTGGCCGAGGCCCGCGAAGGAGACGGCCCCGGGCCAGCCGCCTCCCAGGTTGTGCATGACGAGGCGCAGCGCGCGGCCGATCGTCGCGTTCGCCGGCCAGCCGGGGCCGAGCGCGCCCCACGCCGCGTTGACCCCGATCCGGACCGCGACCGGCCCGCTCACCACGAGCAGCGGCGCCACGTTCTCGTCGGTGGTCTGCACGCCGCGCAGGTTGAACGCGGGATCGAGGATGGCCTGCACCGCGGCCAGCACCACCGGGAAATACGCCGGCTCGCAGCCCGCCATTACCGCGTTGACCGCGACCTTCTCCACGGTCGCCACGCCGCCGAGCGGCTCCACGTCGCCGAGCGCCACGTGGCGCTCGAGCGGGCTCCCGGCCAGCATCGCGTCCACCCGCCCGAGGGTGGGCGGGACGATCGGCAGCCCGTCGGTCCAGCCGCGCTCCTGGTAGAGCCGGTTGACCGCGGCCACCGGGTCGGCGTCGCGGATCAGCTCCACGCGCTGGCGCGGGAACTCGCCCGCACGCGGGCTGCGGGCGAGCAGCCCCTTCTCCGCCGCGCGCGCCCGCAGAGTGTCGTCGATCCACTCGCCCGAGGCCCGCTGGCCCGATGGCAGCAGCACCCAGAGCGAGTCCACCCCTAGCGGGCTCGGGCTTCGCGCAGCAGCCGGGCCCAGTCCGCGGGCAGGCGGACCGGCTTCGTCGTGGGGTAGCCCAGGATACCGTTGTGGGCGAAGGCGTAGGCGTTGGTGCGCAGCGGATCGCCGCTCACCGCCACCATCAGGTCCTCCGCGCGGCAGACGATGGGCACCGGGCGCTCCGGATCCTCGGACTCGGCAAAGACGGCCGGGATCTGCCCCGCCTTCACCAGCTCGGCCAGGCTCGGCCGCCCCGGCACGAAGTTGGTCCACTCCCCCACGTAGCGCTCGAACTTCGCGGCCGGGATGCGGGCCAGCTCGAAGAGCCGCTGCTTGAGCGCCGCCTTGTCGAGCCCGCCCTTGGCGAGGGTCTCGGCCAGGATCGGGCTCAGGATCAGGAGCGGCCGCTGGCTGCCCACGCCCATGCCCACCGTGAAGAGCAGCTCCCAGCCGACCTTGCCCACGATGGCGTCGGCCAGGTAGGGCAGCATGCGGTCCGGGGTGTTGCCGAACACCGAGGCGATGACGCCGCCGCCGGTGTAGCGCGAGATCGTGACCGCGTTGCCGCCGGGCACGCCCTCGTCCGCCGCGATGGTGGTCCAGCCGATGCGGCGCAGCGCGTCCTCGTTCTCGGCCAGCACCACCCGCCACGTGTTGCCGAAGGTGCCCTTGTCGGTGCGGTGGTGGAGGAAGCCCGCGACGTTGCGCAGGTAGAGCCGCCAGAAGCGCCCGATCGACGTGTTCGCCTGGATGCCGTCGCGGAGGGCGCCCTGCTCGTAGTTGAAGCCAAGCTCCTTGATGATGGGCCCGTTCAGGATGATCAGGGTCTCGGCGCCCGGGGTGTTGCCGCTGTGCTCCACGCCGTAGCGCGGATCGGCCATGGCCTCGACGAGCGCGACCAGGATCGGCATGTACTCCGGGCGGCAGCCCGCCATCACCCCGTTCACCGCCACGTTCCAGAGGGTGGCCCGGCGCTTGTCGGGTAAGAGCACGCCGAGCTCGGTCTGGGGCGGCCGGTCGCAGAAGCGGAGGAACTCGGCCACGCGGTCGGGCGTCGGCGGCACGATCGGCAGGCCGTCGCTCCAGTCGTTCTCGTAGTAGAAGCGGTTGACCTCGTCGAAGGTTCCCTCGAAGACGATGTCGGCCGGTGCCGGCTCCACCACCGTGCCGCCCGCCCGAGCGGGCGCCTCGGTCAGGTTGCGGATCACCGCGTCCACCGTGACCGCGGCCACGTTCGCCCGCAGCTCCTCCGGGCTCTGCACGTCGACGTGGCCCGGCACCAGCGCGGTGGGCAGGCCCGGCAGTCCGAGCCCGGTGGAGGTGGTGGCGGCCTGTCCGAGGAAGCCCTCGCACACCAGTGACGCGGTC